>Ga0209398_1001687_pt1:0-5000 | contig 11015 bp, 6 predicted proteins | sample AshMeaBigSpring_FD_184125 | JGI IMG/M metagenome (GOLD analysis project Ga0209398, IMG submission 184125) | Groundwater microbial communities from Big Spring, Nevada to study Microbial Dark Matter (Phase II) - Ash Meadows Big Spring (SPAdes)... | ecosystem: Environmental > Aquatic > Deep...
CAACTTCACGCCGCAACGGCGGCTTTGTCCCGCTGCTCGTCGTCGGTGTGATTGCCCTGGTCGTCTGGATACTGCTGTCGCGCCCGGCGGCGCCGCAAGCGACGGCGACAACGCCCGGCGCAACAACTGCGCCCACAGTCATCGCCGTAACGGCGGAAGCGACGGCGGCGGAAACAACGGCGGCGGAAGCTCCGCCCACGACGCCAGTGGAGATGCAGAGCGCCGCGACCGCCGAGTCGCCGACAATCGAGGCGCCGGCGGCATTGGCGGCGCCAACGAAGGCGCCCACCAACACACCCAAACCGGCAAAACCGACGGCAACGCCCACACGCGGCCCACCAGCGCGGCTCGACGGGCTTCCCGTCATCACGTTAGACGAGCTGCCGCCGGAGGCGCTCGAGACGCTGGCGCTGATCGAAAACGACGGGCCATTCCCCTTCAGCAAGGACGGCGCAACCTTCCAGAACCGTGAACGGCTGCTGCCACGTCAGCCTACCGGCTACTATCGCGAGTACACAGTGATCACACCAGGCGAGGATGATCGCGGCGCGCGGCGCATCGTTGCCGGCGAGGAGGGCGAACTCTACTACACCGACGATCACTACGCTAGCTTTGCCCGGGTTTGGCTGCCATGAATGCGCTAGAACCGATTTTCAAGCAAGGACAGGGTGGCCTCTATCGGTGGCTTTCAACTACGCCGCCGGGCGATCTCGCACGTGCGGTACGGCAGCGCGGCTGGCGGTTCTTCTATCTCGACGGGCGCCAGGTACACAGCAAGGCCAGCTTTCTGCGCGCGGCCGCCGCCGCGATGGACTTCCCGGCCTACTTTGGGTACAACTGGGATGCGTTCGAGGAGATGGTCAATGACCTGACCTGGACGCCGGCAACTGGCTATGTGCTGTTGTACGATCACCTATGGCGCTTTGCGTGCGAACAGCCGGACGCCTGGGCAGTGGCGCGGGCGATCTTGCAGACGGCGTGTGAGCAGTGGGCAGGACAGGGCACGCCGTTGGTGGTGCTGCTGCGCCACACGCACGGCTGCAGCGGCGTGACGCCGCTGTTACGGTCGCCACGTCCGCACCAGTTTGCGCTGCGCCGCCGTCTCCGGTGAGGGGCGATAGCCTTTGGGCAGCGGCTGGCGCAAGCGCGTGATCGTTTCCAACGCCGTGACGCCGCTCATCCCCTGGTTCACCAGATAGCAGCCGACCACCGTGCCCGTCCGCCCGATGCCGCCGTAGCAGTGGACATAGACCGTGCGCCCCGCCTGGAGCGCGCCGTCGATGTCGGCCAGGATGACGTGCATCTGCGCGACGGTGGGCGCGGTGACATCGGGGATCGACCACTGCCGCCGCGTGATTTCCTGACCGGCGGCAGTGGCTTGCGCCAGCAGCAGTGGCCAGTATGGGCGCAAATTGTACTCGCCAGGCTCTGTCAGATCGACCACGTGATCGATGCCGAAGTCAAGCAACGCGGCCACGCGGCGCGTTGCGGTCTCAAGATCGGCAGAGCAGGGATACGGCCCCGCCAACAGCTTACCTGGCGTCACCCAATAGGCATTTGGCAATGTGTCGTCCATCCCATCCCCTCACATGACTTCATTATCGACCGGCAGCGCCACGAAAAAGGTGGCGCCTTTACCTGGGTCGCTGGTCGCCCAAATTCGCCCGTGATGGGCGTCGACAATTGCTTTCGCCAGATACAGGCCGAGCCCGGCGCCGGCGGTCGTGCGACGCAGCGAGCTGTCGACGCGGTAGTAACGCTCGAAGACATGCGGCAGATCCGAGGCCGGAATGCCGATACCCTGGTCGGCAATATAGACCACAACATATTCCCCGGCGGTCAGTTCTGGCGCGGCGACATTGGTTTCCCCTGCATCCGCCGTGGATTGCGCCGGGCGCAGCCACCCACCAATGCGGATTGCGCCGCCCTGTGGCGAATACTTGATGGCGTTGTTGAGTAGATTCGTGAAGACCTGCCGCAGCCGCTCTTCATCGCCCCAAACCGCCGGGAGTGCTGGTGGGAAACTAACCTCGATGCGGTGGTGGTCAGTCTGCGTGCGGTAGGCGTCCGCCACCTTACGCAGCAGCGCCGCCACATCGACATCGGCGTAATCGAGCCGGACGCCCTGCGCCTGAATGCGGCTGGCGTCGAGCAAGTTGTTGATCAGCGCTTCGAGGCGGTCGGCTTCCTCCTCGATGATTTCCAAACTGGCGCGCGCCGTCGCAGCATCCCACTGTGCGTCAGGGCGCGCCAATGTTTGGGCATAGCCTTTGATCAAGGCGACCGGCGTCTTGAGTTCGTGACTGATGATCGAAGTGAAGGTGGACTTCATCTCTTCTTCTTCGCGGAAACGTGTGATGTCATGCACGTTGACAACAATATTGATCAGCCGCCCGCTCTCGGTGGTGAGCGGGGTGAAGGTCACGGCCAGCACCAGCCGCTTGTCGCCGGGGCGGATCAGTTCACCTTCGCAGTGCAGATTGGACGCGTCGAAGTGGCCGGTGTAATTCTCGTCGCGGCAGAAATCGATCCCAGTGACATTCTCCAGCGGCAGCACGGCGCTGCATGGGCGCCCGACGGCGTCTTCTGGCGCAATGCCCACCATCGCCGCCAGCGTGTGGTTGACGGCGGCGACAATGCGGTCGCGCGTCAAGATCATGATACCGTCGGCGCTGTTTTCCAGGATCGTGATCAGGCGGCTGCGCTCGGTGCGGAGCATGGAATAGAGGCGGGCATTGCGCACGGAGATTGCGGCCTGGTCAGCAAAGCCTTGTAGAAACTGCCAGTCGAACTGCGAAAAGGCATAGCTACCGCGAAAGAGATAGATCAGCCCCAGAAAATCATCCTCGAATAGCAACGGCAGCGCCACGATCTGGCCGAGCGTCATGCCCAGCTCCTGCTCGACCTGATGCACGCGGCTACCCAGATCGATGACAGGTGGCTGGCCAGCGACGGTGACAGCGGCGACTGCGTCCTGGACGATACGCACGGCGCTGGCGTCCAGCAGCGGCTCGAAGGCAGGCAGCGCCTCGGTTGGGATGGCGTAAAGGGCGCGCACCTGGAGGCGCGGCGTCACCGACAGCGCTGGCTCCAGCAGTGTGTGTTCCGGCTGGAGGAGGATCATCCCCGCTGGCGCGCCAACCATCTCCGCCGCGCTGCGCAGGATCAGCTCGAGCAGGCTGGGCAATTCCAGCCGCGAGGTCATGGCGCGGGAGATACGGAGCAGGAACTCGAGCTGGCGCAACTGATGGGCAGCCAGCAGGGTAGGCACATTCGCCGACATAGTTGCGTCGTCCTGCACGCGGGTCAGCCCGCCAGTTTGTTGTGGTCGAAGCCGTCGGGCAGCAGGGCGCGCACAGTGGTAGTGCGATAATCGCCGCTTTCGTCAGCGATGTAGACGGTCATGTCGGGACCAAGCTCCATCATCACCTGGCGGCATGTGCCGCACGGCGAGCCGCTATTGCGCGTGGCGACGGCGATTGCGGTGAAATGGCGTTTGCCCTGAGCAACGGCGGCGGTCAACGCAACGCGTTCGGCGCAGATCGTGGCGGGGTAGGCAGCATTTTCGACGTTGCAGCCGAGCACGACTTCGCCATCTTCGGTAAGAACAGCTGCGCCAACCTGGTAGCCGCTATAGGGAGTGTAGGCGCGAGCGCGCGCCATCAATGCCTGCTGAACAAGTTCTGTTGGTGTCATGATTGATTCGCCACACTAGAAGGATTGAGCACTGATTTCTGATTCTGTACATTTTGGACACGATTCGGCGCTGGCGTCTCCGCGACGACCGGCAAGGACGGAATACGCTCGACGCGCACCTGATTGATGCGCCGGCCATCCACCGAAAGCACGGTGAAGCGCCAGCCATCCAACTCCAATATCTCGCCTTGCTCTGGCACATGGCCGAGGTGGCTATAGATCAGCCCGCCGACGGTATCGCCATCCTCCTCGGTCAAGTCGATATCAAGCAAATCGGCCAGCGAGTCGATATCCAACCGTGAATTGACGAGGTACGCCTGCTCGCCAATAGGTTGATAGTACGCTTCTTCGTGAGTGTCGTATTCATCCTGGATCTCGCCGACAATCTCCTCCAACATGTCCTCGAAGGTAACCAGTCCGGCAATGCCGCCGTACTCGTCGACGATGATCGCAAGATGCGTGCGCTGCTGCTGCATCTCACGAAAAAGCGTGCTGATCTTTTTGCTGGCCGGGATAAAATAGGCCGGACGCAATAATTCGCGAATTGGCGCGTCGGTGCGGTTGTCGCGGAAGCACTTGAGCAGGTCTTTGGCGTAGAGCACGCCCACGATGACATCGACGTGCCCTTCGTAGACGGGGATACGGCTGTGCCCGGCCTCGATGATCGTGTCCAACGCGGCGTGCAGCCCAACATTGACTTCGAGCGTCACCATGTCGATGCGCGGCACCATCACTTCGCGCACCACAGTCTCGTTCATCTCCAGGATGCTGACGATCATCTGCTTGTCGCTCTCCTGGATTTCGGACTCCTCCTCGTTGACTTGCATCAGCAGCCGTAGACCATCTTCGGACATAAAAATAGATTCGTCCGACGCATCCTGGTCTTCACCGCTGAGTCGCAGCCCACCCCGATAAAGCAAAAAAGTGACTGGCGCAAAGAGCACAGTTATAACGCGCAGAAAAGGCGTCAGTGCAAAAGCAGTGACATCGGGCTGGCGCAGGACAAGCGAACGCACGACAATCTGCGCCGCCGCCAGGATCAACCAGGTTGCCAGGATGCCGATCAACATGCCGACCACGCCGATATGTGTGAGCAGCATAAAGCCGACCGCCACGCCGGTTGCGACGACGCCCAGTGTTTTGAGCAGCATGACGGTCAGCCAAAACTGCGCGGGATCGCTCATTTGTGTGCTGAGCAGGGCGGCGCGGCGATCACCAGCCTCGAGGCGCCGGCGCAGTTCGCTGCGATCCACCGCCGCCAGGGCGATTTCGGCAGCTGCCGCCAGCCCAATCAAGAGCAAGGC
>Ga0209398_1001687_pt1:10000-11015 | contig 11015 bp, 6 predicted proteins | sample AshMeaBigSpring_FD_184125 | JGI IMG/M metagenome (GOLD analysis project Ga0209398, IMG submission 184125) | Groundwater microbial communities from Big Spring, Nevada to study Microbial Dark Matter (Phase II) - Ash Meadows Big Spring (SPAdes)... | ecosystem: Environmental > Aquatic >...
TCGCAGCGCTACACGTCCTTCATCGGCGCTTGACGCCTAGGCATCCCCCGTGTGCCCTTAGTAGCTTAACCTAAGAATCACTTGTGTGAAGATGTCCTTCATCTTATTCAGTTTTTAATGTACCAGCGCTTGAAGTTCAGAAGGGCGAGCTGCGTTGCCGCTTACCTCTTTGACTCTCCGCTCTGATCTTCTCTTGTAGAAGTTTGGTGAGGCAACTTGCGAGGCAACGTTTCTCACGTTTCCTCTTGCGAGATGTCCAGGCGCTCACCTTTTCAGGCGCTTACCCAGCTATTCGCTCTGTCGTTGACCGACGCTCGCTACCAACTTCCTGTGGGCCTGAGTGGACTCGAACCACTGACCCCTGCGTTATCAGCACAGTGCTCTAACCGTCTGAGCTACAGGCCCCTGCTCAATTGTGTCCGGTGACGCTCGCTCTGTGTTTTGTGACTTTGCACACCCTGCTTACGCAGCGCTCCAACTCCACAATTCACAATTCGGTATTCATCATTCACAATTGCGCATGTACATTACTGCACATGGCTCGGGGCCACTCACCCCTGCGGCTCGCACCCCGCTCTCACGCCAGCGGCGCATTAACCGCTGAAAAGTGGACAAAACAATCGATTCGCTTCCTTGTTGCTTTTTTGGCTGTCTCGCCTGCTTTTGATGCTTGCTCCTGATGCTTCCACTTGCTGCTGTTTCACATTGCTGCTTTACAGCCCTTTGCGGTCGCTTCTGTTGCCTGCACCGTTTGCAGCCCCTCAGCCCGGCAAGTACGGTTCACTTGCTCTGAGGTCGAGCGTTTCCGCTCATCTTTTCGGTAGTCGCTTCACTGCTTACACAGTTACTCCAGGCGACGAACCTGCTTGCGTCGAGTCACTTTCGCAACTCGTCTCTTGCAATTCGCCACCATCGACTTCCCTTTAGAAAGGAGGTGATCCAGCCGCACCTTCCGGTACGGCTACCTTGTTACGACTTCGTCCCAGTCATCAGACCCACCCTAGGCAGCTCTCTC
>Ga0209398_1001689_pt1 | contig 11012 bp, 6 predicted proteins | sample AshMeaBigSpring_FD_184125 | JGI IMG/M metagenome (GOLD analysis project Ga0209398, IMG submission 184125) | Groundwater microbial communities from Big Spring, Nevada to study Microbial Dark Matter (Phase II) - Ash Meadows Big Spring (SPAdes)... | ecosystem: Environmental > Aquatic > Deep...
CCTCGTCCAAGTTCCATTTTCGGATCAGCCGCCGGGCGCTAGCCCGCGGTTCATCCGGGAAAAACCGGGGGCTAGCGCCCTCCGGCTGATTTGCCGAACCCGAACCTTTGAAATGGACAGAACACTCGGATGGTCGCCCTGCGCTCCGCGAAAGTACGCTCTTTCGCGGAGCGAAAGACGACGATGATCGGACAAAGTTGACCGGCGGCAGCATAACGTATTGGCTGGGCGGCGCCCCCGGTGTAGGTTGGACCGCCCATCCGCGGACTTCCACATTCACAGGCGGATGCAAACCGGACCTCGGTGCGCCGTGCGGTTGGCGTCTGACCATGCTTCACCAGATTCCGCTCGAGGTCCGGCTGCTGGTCGTGTTCCTGCTCGGCGCCGCCGTCGCCACGCAGCTGAATCGCGCAATCTACCGGCTGGCCTACCACCGGCGGGAGATCGGCCCTTGGTCTCCGCCGCATCCCGACGCTGCGCCCCGCCGCTGGCCGGATCGGCTGCCGATCATCGGCTGGTTGGGGCTCCGCCGCGAAGCACCGCTGCACGGCCGCGGCTACTGGGTGCGCCCCCTGCTGATCGAACTGTGCAGCGGCTTCGGTCTGGCGGCCCTGTATGCCTGGATGATGCGCGGGGGCCTGCTGCCGGAAGAAGCGCGGCAGATCGCCGCGGCGGGGGCGGCGGGGCACAGCCAGTTCCTGGCCCACGCCGTCCTGTTCGCCTTGATGCTGGTGGCGACGTTCATCGACCTGGACGAACAGACGATCCCGGACGAAGTAACGGTCCCCGGAACGCTGCTGGGGCTCCTGCTGGCGGCGACCCTGCCCCAGTCGGCCCTGCCCGACTTCCGCGCCTTTCCGGTCGCGGCGTGGGAGGCCCCCGGGACGCCGGCGGTGGTCTGGCGGGTCGCGGGCCTGCAGCTCTGCTCGCCTCAGCCCTGGCCAGCGTGGCTGAACGGCCCGCCGGGCCTCTGGATCGGCTGGGCCTGCTTCCTGGGATGGTGCTACGCCATCGCGCCGAAGACGTGGTGGACGCGTCGCGGCTTGTTCCCGGCGCTCAGGTACCTGGCGGTCAGCATCTGGCGGCATCCCGGCTCGCGGTGGATCGCTGCCCTGGCCTGCGCCGGGTGCAGCGGCCTCACGCTCGCCTGGTGGCTGGGCCCGCCGCGGTGGCCCGCCCTGCTGAGCGCCCTGGTCGGCATGGCCGTGGGGGGCGGTTTGATCTGGGCCGTGCGGGTCGTCGCCGGCAGCGTGCTGGGCCGCGAGGCGATGGGCTTCGGAGATGTCACGCTCATGGCGATGATCGGCGCCTTCCTGGGATGGCAATCCAGCTTGATCGTGTTCTTCCTGGCCCCCTTCGCGGGAGTCGTGATCGCCGTGGCCCAGTGGCTGATCACCGGGCGGAAGGACATTGCCTATGGCCCCTTTCTCTGCGCCGCGGCCCTGCTGCTGGTCCTCGCCTGGCCTCAACTCTGGAACGGCTGGGGCCGCCCGGTCTTCGGCATGGGTTGGTTTATCCCCGCGCTGCTTCTGGTCTGCCTGGGGCTGATGGGCGGACTGCTCGCGATCTGGCGGTTCCTGTCGAGCCGGCTGAGCGGGTAAATGGCGGACAGGCACGCTCCCGGGGGTGCCTTCGGTGCGGTCGTTCCCCACCGATGCGGCGCTGGACGCACCCCTTCTCCTCCCCCCTGGATCGGCCCTGCGGCGGAACCCGTCCTGGGTCCCGTAGGTCGGGTCCCGCGCGATGCGTCGGGCCAACCCTGAGCCGCGCCCCCTTTTCACGTCCGCTCCAAGCAGCCGTCAACCGTCGGGTTCGTTGAGCAACACTTCCAAGCGTGGCCGTAGTTGTGGAGAGACTCGGTCAAGCCAACTTGCGTCGAGAAGACCGATGGAAATCATATCCAGCAGGTAAACCTGATCCTTCCGTCGATAAGACGTCAACTTCATCGCAACCAATCGCTCAAACGGAAGCGTGCGGGCGTCTTCCATCAATACGTACTGATCAATCTCCGGAACTGGCTCGGGGTATTCCTCACGCACCCTCTTGCCAGCAAAGACGACATGCACCGCGTCACGTGCCTTGGCGTCCGGGCCGTCCAGGAACATGGTGACGCCAGCCGAGTGCCGATAGGTAAATCCCTCAGTTTCCAAGGCCTGGATGGCACGGTCCAAATCGGACTCGTTCAGGATGATATCCACGTCACGCGTGTTCCGGACGACCGATTCATCCACTTGAGAAACCCAGTACTGGACTGCGTTGCCACCGATCACGGCATAGGGAATGTCCGCGGAATTCAACGCGCGCGTTACGCGTCGCAGACGGTCCTTCACGATCTCCACGGCTCGTTCAATCCTTTCCCAAAGGGCATCGCCCGTATATTTGATCTCAATCATCGTTTTCGTCCTCCACACCAGTCTACCACCGCTGGGCGGGAACGATAGTCACCTGGTCGCAGCCGCCTTGCATGCCCCTCCCCGGCGGACACCACCCAGATGCCGCGGCCGTCGCTCCGGGGCCGTCGCTGCCTGCCGTGCTGGCGACCTCTTGGTCCGTCCGTGCGGCTCATGGAAGCGTTCTATGCTGCCGCCGGTCGGCTTTGTCACATCATCGTCGTCTTTCGCTCCGCGAAAGACCGTACTTTCGCGGAGCGAAAGGCGACCATCCTCGGCGGGTGCCGTATATTTCGCTTTCCGCCGAACCACGACGCGGACGTGGCCAGGCCGGGGGAAGAGGAATCGCTGCGCATCGATCTTGACTGGCCCGTTTGCTCCCACAGATCTTCCGACGCCGCATCGTCTCCTTCCCCGGTGGACGATTCCCCGCAGCCCACGCGGCGATGCCAGACGTGCAAGACCATCCAAACCGGGGGCACCTCGTGCAGCACAGCACGCGGCCTTCGTACCGACCACCACAATCGCCCTCGTTCGGTAACATGCGCGCCCGTCCCCCGCGCAGTCGCCACATGCGCGGCGCAAGCATGGCGGTACTGCAGTCATGGCGCAACTGGCCTTGTTCCGACCCGTGGAGGTCGCTAACATCCCCGCCACTTGTCTCCGCGGGGCCGGTCCTCCAGCGCGCGTAGCGGTCCCCCGCCGACGGGTATGGCGAATCTGCCGCATCCTCGTAATCTCCCGCCCTGGGCGGCTTGAACCATGTCGCTTGAGCCCGCGACCCTCCCCGTGCGACCCGCCTCCGCGGCAGGCTGCCTGCTGGCCCTGCTTCTGGCCACTGCGGCTGGGTGCCGGCAGAACCCGGCAGGCGGGACCACCGGGTCCTGGTCCTTCCCCTGGCAGCGCCAAGCGCAAACGGCCGACGCCCTGCAGCAACAGTCCAGTTACCTGGGCGACCTGATCCGGCGGGCGGAACAGCAGGCGCAGTTGAGCCGCGACCAGCAGCGGCAATTGGCAAACCTGCGCCAGTTGCAGCGGCAAACCGACCAGCAGGCCCAGGCCTTGCGCCAGCAGCAGCTGCAGATGCAGTCGCGCGGCCAGCAGCAGCTGGCACAGCAAGCCCAGCAGCAGCAGCAGGCGCTCGGACAATGGGGCGATCTGCAGCGTCAGGCGAGCAGCCTGGATACCGTCAACCGGGACCTGCACCAGCAGTTGGCCCGTTCCGACCAGCAGGTCCAGTTGCTGCAGGACCAGCTGAACCTGATGCGGCAGCGACTGGCTGAAACCGCCGAGCAGCTGGTCCAGACACAACAGGCCCGGCAGCAATCAGACCAGCAGATGCAGCTGTTGAACACCGCCACCCGTCCGCGTGCCGGGGCCACCATCTCGGCCAACAACAGCCTCCAGCAGGGCCTCACCGCCGTGTCGATCCCCGGAATGGAGGTCCGCCAGGACGGAGACCTGGTCCGCATCGAGCTGCCGGCGGACCAGCTTTTCCTGCCCGGAACGGCCACGCTGCACCAAGGCGCAATCCCCCTGATCGACCAGGCCGTGCAGGCCGTCAGCCAGAACTATCCCCGCCAGCTCATCGGCATCGAGGCCCACAGCGATCCCGATCCGACCACCGGTACCGCCTGGCGCAACAAGCACCAGCTGACGGCAGCCCAGGCCATGGCCGTGTTCGAACAGTTCACACAGCGGCATTCGCTGCGGAGCGAACAGGTCTTCGTGTTGGGCCACGGTCCCAATCACCCCCTGGCGTCCAACGCCACGCCCGCCGGCAAGGCCCGCAACCGCCGGATCGAGATCGTCATCTATCCCGAGGCCTATCGACCGCTCTAAGCCACCGTGCCTGGCTCTGGGACCGCGCGGCGCCTCCCTTCACAGCCGCGGTCAAGGATGGGCATCCTACCAAGCGGTCAGGTCCATGGTCTGTAACCGTTCACGGGCCGGCGTCTGGCTCATTTTGCGGCGGGAAGACCGCTCGGCATCATGCGACGCTGCCGCCGAAAAATGTGCCTGACCCCTCGGGGGGCAGCGGCCAGCGCGTGTTTGCCGGGCAGCGTCAGTGGTTCCGGGAGGGCGAGGCTCCTGCCGAGCCGAGTGCAGCGTCCAGCGCGTGTTTGCCGGGCAGCGTCAGTGGTTCCGGGAGGGCGAGGCTCCTGCCGAGCCGAGGGCAGCGGCCAGCGCGTGTTTGCCGGGCAGCGTCAGTGGTTCCGGGAGGGCGAGGCTCCTGCCGAGCCGAGGGCAGCGGCCAGCGCGTGTTTGCCGGGCAGCGTCAGTGGTTCCGGGAGGGCGCGGCTCCTGCCGAGCCGAGGGCAGCGGCCAGCGCGTGTTTGCCGGGCAGCGTCAGTGGTTCCGGGAGGGCGCGGCTCCTGCCGAGCCGAGGGCAGCGTCCAGCGCGTGTTTGCCGGGCAGCGTCAAGCGGCCGAAAAATGGAGCCGCCCCCCCGCCCGGTGAACGGTTCCGCGAGCGGATCACAGTCCACACAGGCCTGCATCACACGTCCCGGGGCCGGTACCGACTGTCTTGTGTATACTGTGCTCCATGATCGCGATTGTTGACTACCAGATGGGCAACCTGCGCAGCGTGCAGAAGGCCCTTGAGAAGGTCGGTCAGACGGCCGTCATCACGTCCGAGCCCAACCAGCTCGAGCGGGCCGACAAGATCGTGTTGCCGGGTGTCGGCGCCTTCGGCGACGCGATGGCGGAGCTGCGCCGCCGGGACCTGGTGCGGCCGATCGTCGGGGCGATTGCCGCCGGCAAACCGCTGCTGGGGATCTGCCTGGGAATGCAGTTGCTGTTTGATGAGGGCTACGAGGGCGCGCGGCACGAGGGGCTGGGGCTGCTTCCCGGCAAGGTCGTGCGGTTCGATTTGCCGCGAACCTACAAGGTGCCGCACATGGGTTGGAACCAGGCCCGCCTGGTCCGTCCGGCGCCCGTCCTGGAGGGTCTGGCCGACGGCACCTATTTCTATTTCGTCCACTCCTACTACGTGGTGCCCGACCACGCGGACGACGTGGCGATCGAGACCGAGTACGGTCAGTCATTCTGTGCCATGGTCTGGCGTGAACGACTGTACGGAACACAGTTCCACCCCGAAAAGAGCCAGTCGGCCGGGCTGCGCCTGCTGCGCAACTTTGCCCTGCTGGGATGAGCCGGGACCGGGGCCTTGTCACGGTCAGATTCGTGTGGCATAGTGGCGCACTTTCCCCTGCGGCGCCGCTGCAACCGGCGGGGACGACCCCTCGAGGCCGTCTGACATCCTGTGCCTGCGGTGCGCATCGGGAGTGGCGTACGACTCTGGACGGTCCTTTCCAGCGGCTGAAGCCCCGGATGCAAGTCTGGCCTGCCATCGACCTGCGTGGAGGCAGGTGCGTGCGCCTGCAGCAGGGAGACTACCGGCGCGAGACGGTCTTCAGCGACGATCCGGTCGCCATGGCCCGGCAGTGGCTGCATCAGGGCGCCGACTGCCTGCACCTGATCGATCTGGACGGGGCCCGCGACGGAAACGCGGTCAACCGCGCCACGATCGCGCGCATTGTGGCGACCGTCGGCGTCCCGTGCCAGGTGGGCGGCGGGATTCGCGACGAGTCCGCCATCGAGCAGTTGCTGGGGCTGGGCCCCACGCGGCTCGTGATCGGCACGCGGGCCCTCAAGGAACCTGAATGGTTTCGCGCGATGTGCCGCCGGCATCCGGGCCGGCTGGTGCTGGGCATCGACGCCCGCGAGGGCCGGGTCGCGACGGAGGGCTGGCGGGAGGAAAGCGAGACGTCGGCGGTCGAGCTGGCGCGCAGCCTTTGCGAGGAACCGATCGCGGCGGTCGTGTTCACCGACATCGCCCAGGACGGGATGCTGCGGGGACCGAATCTCCGGGCCCTGGCCCAGATGCGCCGCGCGATCCCGGGTGCGCTCATCGCTTCGGGCGGGATCGCCTCGGCCGCCGACGTGCGGCAGGTTGCCGCCCTGGGCCTGGAGGGGTGTATCGTGGGCCGCGCCCTCTACGAGGGAACACTGACCCTGGCCGAGACCCTCCAGGCCGCCGCCAGCTCCTCCCAGGTGGGCGACCCGCCCTGACCTCGACAGGAATTTCCAGACCAACTGACGAACAAAAGGGAATCAGGCATGGCGAAGTTCAAGGTGGAGGACATCCGTAACATCGCACTCTGCGGCCACGGCTCGGCGGGCAAGACCACGCTGCTCGACAAGCTGCTGATCAAGTGTAGGGCGGTCAGCGGACACCCGAGCGTGGACGACGGGACCAGCATCTGCGACTTCGATCCAGAAGAGAAGCACCACAAGTACTCGATCGAGGCCCACGCCACCCATCTCCAGCACGGCGGGCAATTGTTCCACCTGCTCGACACGCCCGGCTATCCCGACTTCATCGGCCAGACGCTGGGCGCGATCCGCGGCGTGGACACGGTGGCGGTCGTGATCAACGCCCAGGCCGGGATCGAGGTGAATACCCGCCGCGTCTTCCAGGAGGCGGGCCGGGCCGGCGTGGGACGGATGCTGGTGATCAACAAGATGGACGCGGAGAATGTCAACTTCCCAGCCCTCATCGCCAGCATCCAGAAGCTTTGGGGACCCGCCTGCGCCTTGCTGAATGTCCCCCTGGGACATGGCGGGGACTTCCGCGGCGTGGCCAGCACGCTTCACCCGCCCGCCGCTGCGGCCGGCGCCCTGCTCGACCCCGTCTCGATCCGCGATCCGCTGATCGAGTCGATCATCGAGGTCGACGAGGTGGTGATGGAACGCTACTTCGAGGGAACGCCGCCGGAGCCGCAGGAGCTTTCGCGGCTGATCGTGCGGGCGGTGGCCGCGGGCAGCCTGATTCCGATCGTCTGCTGTTCGGCCAAGCACGACATCGGCCTGGATGAACTGCTGGAGGCGATGGGCACCTGTTGCTTGCCGCCTGGGGCGGTCCGCCGCACGGCCCTCCAGGACGGCCAGGAGCTGGAGGTCCAGCCCGACCCGGCCGGTCCGCTCGTGGCCCAGGTGTTCAAGACCCGCATCGACCCGTTCGTGCAGAAGCTGAGCTTCATCCGTGTCTACTCGGGCACCCTGCAGAAGGACACCACGGTCCCCGCCTCGTCGTCACGCAAGGGGATCAAGATCGGGCCGCTGCTCCGGGTCCAGGCCCAGGAAACCAGCAGTGTCGATGCGGCGGGACCGGGTGAGATCGCGGCCGTGGCCAAGATCGAGGAACTCCACACCGGCACCTCCCTCGGCCAGGCCTTCATGCCCCCGATCGTATTCCCCACGCCCATGGTGGGGCTGGCCGCCACGCCCAAGAGCCGCGGCGACGAAACCAAGCTGTCCGGGGCCCTGGCCAAGGTCCACGAAGAGGATCCGACATTCCGGCTGGACCGCGACGCGCAAACCAAGGAACTGGTCATCACCGGGATGAGCGAGCTGCATCTGAACGTCATCCGCGAACGGCTGGCACGGCGCGACAAGCTGGAGGTGGAGACCAAGGAGCCGAAGATCCCCTACCGCGAAACTATCCAGGCCCATGCCGAGGGGATGTACCGGCACAAGAAGCAAACCGGCGGGCGGGGACAGTTCGGCGAGGTGCATATCCGGATGCGGCCCCTGCCGCGCGGCACGGTCATCGAGCAGTTCGCAACCAAGGCCAACTTTCCCCAGATGAAGGATTATCACTACGACGAAAAACACAATTTTGTCTGGGTCGACGCGGTCGTGGGCGGGGTCATCCCCGGCAATTTCATGCCGGCCGTGGAGAAGGGGTTCAAGGAGCGTCTGGACCGCGGCGTGATCGCCGGTTACCAGGTGCAGGATGTTTGCGTCGAGGTCTTCTTCGGTAAACACCACCCGGTCGACAGCTCGGAAACCGCCTTCAAGACCGCCGGCTCGATGGCCTTTCGCAACGTGTTCCAGGAGGCCCGCCCCTGCCTGTTGGAACCGATCGTCAAGATCGCCATCACGGTCCCTGACGCGAACGTGGGGGACGTCTACAGCGACATGTCCGGCCGCCGCGGGCGCGTATCGGGCAGCGACTCGGCCGGCGGCAATCTGCAGACGGTCCAGGCCGAGGTCCCGCTGGCGGAGGTGACGACCTACGCCCGGAGCCTGTCCAGCATGACCGGCGGACAGGGCAGCTACACGATGGAGTTCAGCCACTACGACGTGGTGCCGCCCAACGTCCAGCAGGAAATCCTGGCCAAGGCCAAGATGCAAGAGGAGGAAGAAGAATGACAGACGATCCGCACACGGCCTCCCTTGCAGCTGGCATCTGGACTCTCGCCATCTCCTGAGCCACGTGCCCCTGGGCCATGAGGTGCGTGTTGATCGTCGTCGGAGCGACGTTCTTGTGGTCCAGCCGTTGCCGCACGGTGCGGATGTCGTCGCCGGCCTCCAGCAGGTGCGTGGCGCTTGAGTGCCACTGGCAGCGAGCGGTAGCGCGTTGCCAGTGCGAAAACGTCGAAACCGCACCGCAAGCGAGTCAAGCATTACGACGACGCGGGGCAGTAACCGTTCACACCCCGGTGGAAGATTTGCCGTGATTCCAGGGGGTCAGGTCCATGTTTTCGGCCGGCGCGGGTTCGCTTGGCAGAGCTTATCGGCCGAAAAATGGACCAGGCCCCGACCTGCGAACCAAGCGAGTCAAGCATTACGACGACCCGCGGCATGTGCATGAATTGACCTTCTCATGCTACCGGCGGGTGCCACGGCGGACAAACGACGACTGGCTGCCGCTGGCAGCGAGCTACCGCTCGCCGCCAGTGGCACCCAAAGAGTGCAAGGGCGGGGCAAGCCTATCTGCCATTGCCACCCCGCCGCGTTCAGCGGGTTTCGGCTCGGCGGGAGCCTCGCCTTCCCGAGGTCCTGAAACCCTGTTTATCACGCGCCACAACCCCCGTGTGCCGCGCCAGGCGCGCGGGGTGCGCGTGGCACCCATCTTCCCATGGCAGCTGCCTCACCGTCGTGGACACGTTCCGACGAGTACCGGGTTGTAACGGTTCACGGGCCGGGGTCTGGTACAATTTTCGGCCCATCGGCCCGACCCGGCGAAGACGCGCAGGCCGAAAACATCGACCGGCCCTCTCGAATCTGGCTCGATGCTCCGCCGGGGTGTGAACGGTTACACCGGGTTCGGCACGATTGTTCCTGTGAACTCAACCGGTCGTGTCGATGGCACTCATGAGAGTCATCAGCGCCGTAATCCTGACGGTCTTGTTGTCGACCGCACCTGTCGCTGCCGCAACGGATGCAGACATCCTTGTTTACGGCTCAACCCCTGGCGGATTCTGCGCTGCCATCGCAGCAGCCCGGGAAGGAGCATCCGTCATCCTGCTGGAACCAACCGACCACGTGGGTGGGATGACGACGGGCGGGCTAAGCCACTGCGATTCCAACCAGATGGTCCGAAGCACCCTGATGGGGCTCTTCCATGAATGGCACACGCGCGTGGTGAAGGACTACACCGATCGTGGACTCAGGGCCCCCTATGACCCGGCCGTGAAGGACCAATCGCGCTGGGTGTTCGAACCGCATGTGGCAATGCGGGTGACAAGGAACATGCTCGACGAAGCCGGGGTCAGGGTTCTCGCCAACGAACGGCTCACGTCCATCAAGAAGGAAGGCCGTCGCATCGAATCCCTGGTCACGAAGAACGGTCCCTTCAGCGCGAAGGTCTTCGTCGATGGCACATACGAAGGGGACCTCATGGCGGAAGCCGGAATCGACTGGACGATCGGGCGGGAAGGCCGGGAGGAGTATGGAGAGTCCCTGGCGGGCAAGACGTATCCCAAGAAGAAGATGGACATCCCTGGATTTGATGAGAAGGGAAGACTCTTGCCTTTGATCACGGCCCTCAACGGCGGGCCTGAAGTAGAAGGCGACCGGAACATCATGACCTACAGCTTCCGGCTCTGCCTGACCACGGACCCCAAGAATCGCGTGCCAATGCCGAAACCGGACAAATACGACCCGAAACGGTTCGAGATTATCCGCCGCTATCTAAGGGCGGGCGGCAACGCCCATCAGGTCGGTTTCGATCTCTACCCGATTCCGGGCGGCAAGCTCGACGGCAACAACTCGATCGGGCGTCAATTCTCGATCGGTCTCGTCGGCGGGGGCAAGGAGTGGCACAGGGCAGACGAGGCGGGACGGAAAGCCATCTGGGAGGCCCACAAACAATTTACGCTCGAGTTCTATCACTTCCTGACGACCGATCCCGTAGTACCGGTGAACGTCCGCAACCATTACAACCGACTTGGCCTCTGCCAGGACGAGTTCGCCGACTACGACCACTTTTCACCGGCGCTCTATGTTCGCGAGTCGCGACGGATGAAGGGCCTTGTTGTCATCAGCCAGAAAGACATCCTCGAAGATCCGAAGAAGGACGACCCGATAGCGATCTCCTCGTTCCCCATCGACTCGCATGATTGCCAGCGGATCGCTCTCAAGGGCGGCGGGGTGATCAATGAGGGTACGATCTTCCCGCTCCGCCGCAGGAATTCGCAGCAGGGTTACGCGTATGAGGTTCCCTACCGCTCGGTTCTCCCGAAGCCTGAACAGTGTGTCAACCTGCTCGTGCCCGTCGCGTTGTCCTGCACACACGTTGGAATTTCGTCGCTACGAATCGAAGGGGCGT
>Ga0209398_1001694_pt1 | contig 10992 bp, 7 predicted proteins | sample AshMeaBigSpring_FD_184125 | JGI IMG/M metagenome (GOLD analysis project Ga0209398, IMG submission 184125) | Groundwater microbial communities from Big Spring, Nevada to study Microbial Dark Matter (Phase II) - Ash Meadows Big Spring (SPAdes)... | ecosystem: Environmental > Aquatic > Deep...
CAGCGAAAGCCTCAGGTGGGTCTTCACCCGGGCCCGCAGCTCGGCCGCCTGGAACGGTTTGGTAATGTAATCGACCCCGCCCGCCTCAAAGCCGGACAGCTTGTCATCGGAATCCGAGAGCGCGGTCAGGAAGATCACCGGGATCAGCGAGGTGTCCGGGTTCTGCTTCAGCGTCTGGCAGATCGCAAAGCCCTCGACCCCCGGCAGGATCACATCCAGCAGGATCAGATCCGGCGACTGCTTGATGGCCTCGGAGACGGCCTGCATCCCGTCCCGCGTCGAAATCACCTGGCAGACATCCTCAAGAATGTCCGCCACGATGATGAGGTTGTCCTCGACATCGTCGACAACAAGAACTTTGCACTGGGAGATCGGCTTCATGGGGATCGCTGCGAACCATCCTCCGCCTGTGCCACATAATCGAGAAGATTTTTTTGCTTCTCCGCCGGCGGCTCGCTCCCCCTTGCCGCGAGGGCGGCCGTAAACGCTTGCATCGCCGCGTGGAGGTCGGGCAGGGCCTCCAGCGCCGAGTTGGTGTCGTTCGCCCGGAGCATCCGCTCGATCCGTCCGGACTCCGCGGCAAGCACGCCCCCGCCGAGCGACGCCGCCACTCCCTTCAGGCTGTGCGCGAGAAGCGTGGCCTCCGCAGGGTTCGAGGCCAGCAGCGCCTCGATCCGGTCGATCGCCGTGCACCATTCGGTCTGGAAACGGGTCACCAGCCGCGCATACAGCTTTGCGTTCCCCCCCAGCGCGCGGATCGCCTTCCCAGCGTCCAGCACCGCTACTTTTGGAGCCTCATCCGGCTCGTCGCGCGGACCCGCCTTCGCACCCGCCAAATACCTGGCCAGCTCGGCATGCAGAACCTTCACATCGACCGGCTTCGAGAGGTAGCCGTTCATCCCCGCTTCCTCCGCCTGGACGCGGGAATCGGCAAACGCGTGGGCCGACATCGCGAGGATCGGGACGTTCGCGCGCGCCTTGTCGGGCAATACCCGGATCGCGCGGGCTGTGGAGAATCCATCCATGTCCGGCATCTCGAGATCCAGGACGACCAGGTCCCACCCGGATGTCCGCAGACGCTCGATCGCGTCGGCTCCGCTACTGACCCCCTCGGCGTCGCAGCCGGCATCCTTGATCAACTCGATCGCGATCTCGCGGTTGATTTCGTTGTCGTCGACAACCAGCACGCGTTTGCCCTGTAGCTTCGCATCCGGCGCGGCCGCCTCCCGCTTCGAACGCTCTGGAAAATCGGCCTCCGTTGCCTGTCCAACCGGGATTTCAAACCAGAAAACCGTGCCCTGCCCGGGCGTGCTCTTGACCCCCAGCAGGCCGTTCATCAGTTCGACCAGACGCTTGCAGATCGCCAGCCCCAGTCCGCTGCCCCCGAACCTCCTGCTGATCGTCCCGTCCGCCTGCTCGAACGACTCAAAAAGCCGCCCGAGCTGCTCGCTCGTCATCCCGATCCCCTGGTCCTCCACCTCAAAGCACAGCCCGCCGGCCTCCGAGCGCGAAAGCCGGAGACACACGGTCCCCTCCGCGGTGAACTTGATCGCGTTGTCCACCAGGTTTGTCAGCACCTGCTGGAGCCGCATGCTGTCGCTCCGGGCCACCGCCGGAACATCCTCAGCCACCTCGATCCGGAATTCGACCGGCTTTCCCTGGCACCTCACGACCGCGATGTCCGAGACCGCGCTGCAGAGATCCGCAATCCGGAACGGCTCGGATTCGATTGTCACCTTCCCGGCTTCCAGCTTCGAAAAGTCCAGGATGTCGTTGATGATGCGCAGCAGCCCGATCGCCGCGTTGTGGATCTTCTTCGCGCTCGACCGGGTCTCCTCGGTCGGAGCCGAGCGCTGCGCCAGATACGAGACGCCGATGATTGCGTTCATCGGGGTCCGGATTTCATGGCTCATGCGGGCCAGGAAATCGCTCTTCGCCCGGTTGGCATCGTCCGCCTGTTCCTTCGCGATCTGGAGCGCGTCGAGGGCATCGCGGAGCGCGCTCTCGCCGGCCTTCGCGGCGGTCACGTCGCGGATGCTCGCGCAGACGATCTCGGCGTGCGGAAGGCGCACCCGCTGCGCGAACACCTCGGCCGGAAAGCTGTCGCCCGACGCCAGCCGTCGGCACGTCCACTCGAAGATCCGGGGCTTGCCCGCCCAGATCGAGCGGATCTCCTGCTGCAAAAACGAAGATTCCTCCGGCCTCGCGGAAAAATCCCACATCGTCATCAGCCGGGCATCCCGCTGGGTGATCCCGAACATCTGCTCGGTCCGACGGTTCACCCAGATCACGTTCGCATTCCTGTCGAGGACCAGAACCGCATCGTAAATCGAGTTCAGCACCTCGCGCACGGTCTCCTCCGCCCGCGAGACGGCCTGCTCGGAATTGCGCAGGGCGGCGATGATCTCGCCGACATCCAGCTGCTCGGCCAGCAGCGCAAATTCCGCGCACCGGATGTCCGAGCGGGCCATCGGCCCCCCCCGGTCCATCGACCGCTTCACCGCCGCTGCCGTCTGCCCGAGCCCCGAGGCGCACAGCACCGCAATCCGCCGCTGCAGCAGCGAGCCGATCATAAACACCACGCCCCACGTCGCCGCCGCAAGCAACCCCGCCTTGCCAACATCCACCAGAAACGGCTTCGCCAGATCGGGCATCTGAAAAAACTGCTGGACCCGCCCGGGCTGCCAAAACTCCGACCCCGGTCCCCCCACAAACGTCGAATAGAAAATCTGGAGCAGGCACAGCACAAAGACCACCGCCGCCGCCGAAACCGCTGCCCGGTTCAGCGCCCGCTGGACCGTCCGGACCACAGACGCCCGACCGCCGGCTTCCAACGCCTTCATGTTCAGATAAAAGTCCCTCGGTTTCATTCGGGCCTGATCGGGTCCAACCAAGATCCTAGCGCGCGATTTCCCGCCGGCAAGGGAATCATCGGAACGCCCGAACAGGGGTGCATCCTTTCCGTATGAAGCGTTCGCCGTCATCCACGCCGCGCGATCCGCATTCGAGCGGCTTCGCGCTCGGAGCGGCACAAAATTCCACTTGAGAAGGCGGGCGGTCGGACTAAGGTTTTGCTTCTAATGGAAAACCAGACATCAGCCCCTGCCGAGCCCGTCGTCCTCTCAACCGCCGGAATGCAAACCTCCTACTCCAACATGGTGCGAGGATTGATGACCGCCGAGGAGGTTATTCTGGATTTCGGGGTTAACCCGAACCTCAACGGGAAGATCGTGGACGAGCCGGTGAACCTCTCGAACCGGATCGTCATGTCCATCCAGTCCGCCGCCCGGCTGCACCAGCTCCTCCAGGCCATGCTCACGCGCCGGCAGCAGGCCGTCCAGCAGGCCCGCGAGACGGCTGCTGAGCAACCGTCCGAATGACCCTTGCCGAACAGCAGGTCTTCGAGCAGACGCGCGACCGGATCCAGCGCAACCTCGCGGAAATCGCCGCGCTGGCCCGGTCGGCCGCCGCGCCCCGCATCTTTTTTCCCCGCTTTCTCGACCTTGCCGCCGACTGCCTGAACGCGCAGGGCGGCGCGGTCTGGACGCTTGAGGGCGGCTCGCTGCGGAAGATCGCGGGCGTGCGCTTCGAATCGTCCGGCTACGAGGGCGGTTCCCGCCAGAAGGAATGGGTCGACTCGGTCCTCTCGCAGACTGTGACGGCGAGGCGCCCGCACATCGTTGCGGCCAGCGACCCGCAGACCCAGCCGCGCGAGGTGCCGGAAGGTGGGATCGGCAACGAGGTGCCGCATCCGTTTTTTTACCATCCGATCCCGGTCGGCGACCAGGTTGTCGCAGTCCTGCAGATCTGGCTACCGCAGGCCGGGGACCCGCGGACCTACAATGATATCTCATCGTTTCTCGCGCAGGTCTGCGCGCAGGCGGAGAACTACCTCCGCGGCTGGCACGGGACCCAGCTCGCCGCCAAGAACGACCAGGCGCAGACGATGCTGCGCCTGCAGAACGAGTTTGTCGGCGAGCTCGATCCCAAGCTGCTGTGCGGAGCGGCCGCGAACTACCTGGTCGATCTCCTCCGGGCCGATCTGGCGTGCGTGTTCCGGAAGAAGGGCCGGGAGTGGGTGCTGGCGGCCGCCTCAAACCAGGAGGCCGTCGATGCGCGAGCGGTGCACTCGCGGGCGCTCGGGCGAGTCGCGCAAAACCTGGCCCTGAGCACCGCTGGCGGTCTCGTCGAAACGGCCGACGCCGATGAGAAGCTCCGTCCGGCCCTCGAGGAGGCCGGTCTCCTGCGCGCGGCGTGGTGCCATCTTTCCACCTCGAAAAATGCCCCGCCCGACTGCCTGCTGATCGCCGGCCGCAACGAGGACGGTCCCTTTCCGCCGAACGCGCAGGAGCTGATCACCTGGTGCGCCGCCCAGTTTGCCAAGGCCCTCGACGCCGCGACCCATTTCCACCACATCCCGTTCCGCCCGGTCGCATCGGCCGCCGGCCGGACGATCCGCGCCTGGACACAGAACCGGCGCCGCAAGGTGCTCGCGTTCGTCGTGGCCCCGATCGCCGCCGCCGCGGCCGTGCTGGCCATCCCGGTGCCGTGGAAAATTTCGACCGACTGCACGGTGATGCCCTCGCGCAAGGCCCTGGTCGTTGCGGAGACCTCCGGCCGCGTGGTCCAGGTGGCCGTGAGGGAAGGCGAGATCGTCAAGGCCGGCCAGCTTCTCGCAAAGCTCGACGATACCGACTACGCGACCCAACTGGCGGTGTCGCGGCAGCAGCTCCTCCGCTGGCAGGTCGAGGCCGGCAAGGCGCAGACGCTCGGCAGCGAGGCCGAGCGGAAGATCGCCGAGCTCGGGGCCGCTCGCGAGACCGAGGCCATCCGGCGCATCGAATATCTGCGCAGCCGCACCGAGCTGCGATCGCCCATCAACGGCATGGTCCTGACGCGCAACCTCAACAACCGCGAGGGCGAGGCGCTCGAGACCGGCAAGCCGTTCTGCGAGATCGGCGGGCTGGGCGACTACGAGATCCATCTCGACATCCGCCAGAAGGACCTCGGGGACGTCCTCTCCGATCTCGATGCAGGCCGGGCGCTCCGCGTGGATTTCATCCTGCACCCGCATCCCTCGGTTCCCCTCACGACCACGCTCCAGGGCGCCAACCGCGTGAGCCAGGTGCCCGAGCTGAAGAAGACCGGCAGCGTCTTCATCGCGCGCGCTCCGTTTCCGCAGAACTCCCCGCTGGACGAGCTGCTCAAGCCCGGATTCACCGGCAAAGCCAAGCTCCTCATGGGGCGCCGCCCTCTCGGCTGGGTCGCCACCAGACCGTTCCTCAACTACCTCCGGACCGAGTGGGGGGTCTGATTTTTATGAAGCGCATTCTCGTTTTTCTCGCGGCCGCCGCGCTCGTCCAGGCTGCTCCCCAAGATGTCAAGGGACTCCTGGTTCCCTACGAGCAGGCCCGCATGGCCAGCCGTGCCCAGGGCGTGATCGGGAAAATCAAAGACGAGGGCGACGTTGTGAAGAAGGGCGACATCGTCATGGAGCTGGAGAACGAAATGGAAACCCTCCAGGTCGAGCAGCAGCGCCATATCCTGGCGCTCCGGACGTTTGAATGGAAGTCCGCCGAGGAACTCCGGAAAAAGAACGTGGTCAGCCAGACCGAGGGCGAGGAAAAGCGGATGAACCTCGAGGTCGCCAAGGTCCAGCTCGCCCAGGCCGAGAGGCTCTTGGAGCGTCGGAAGGTAGCCGCCCCGTTCGACGGAGTGGTGACCGAGCAGCTGCGCGAGGTGGGGGAGGCCGTCGACGAGTTCACGCCGGTCCTGATCCTGGCCGACATCAACCGGCTTTACCTGGAGGTTTTCCTGCCCGCGGCCCACATCCGGGAAATCAAGGAGGGGCAGGCGGTCACCGTCAAGGTCCCCGACCTGCCGGACCGCGTCTTCGAGGGCCGGGTGGAGAAGCTTTCCTCAGTCGTCAACGCCGCCAGCGGCGAGTTCAAGGTCCGCGTCATCATTCCAAACGGTGACCGGGCCCTTGTCGCCGGCACCTATGCCATGGCGTCGTTTGCGCCGCCGGGCGAGCCGGCAAAATGACGCCGGCCGCACCGGCGACGGTTCCCGATCCGGCGGGGATTGCCCCGGCACCGATGCGCGGCGATCTCATCGAGCGCGAGCAGCGCTACCTCGGGCGCACGTATCTCGTCTACAAGAACCCGCTGAGCCTCGGCTACTTCCGGCTTCCGATCGCGCACGCGACCGCCGCACGGAAGTTTGACGGCAAGCTCCGGCTGGATGCGATCGCCGACGGCCTCCGCGCGGAGTCCGGCTACTGGCGGGGGATGTCGAGGGAGGCCGCGGTGCAGGAACTCTACGCTCTGGCCCAGCAACTGGGTTCCGCCGGGCTGCTCCGCGTGCGCGCGCCCAGCGCGAGCGACCGCGCGCGCCGGCTTCGCGAGGCCAGGAAGAAGCACCGCTTTGAGGCGGGTGTCGGCCATGTCCTCTACTTCAAAAAATCGCTCTTCGACCCCGACCTGCTCCTCGAACGGTTCATGCCGGCGGTCTCGTGGATCTTCACGTGGCCGGCCTTGCTGGCGGCCGGGCTCTTCATGCTCGCCTCGCTGGCGGTCGCCATCGACCACTGGGAGTCGATCACAGCCCAGGGCGCAAACTTTTTCACCCTCCAGAACCTCGGTCTCACGTGGGTCGTTTTCATCGGGGTCAAGATTGTCCACGAGTTCGGCCACGCGTTCACGTGCAAGCGCTACGGCGGCGAGGTCCACGAGATGGGGTTCATGTTCATCCTGTTCACCCCCTACCTGTTTTGCAACGTGAGCGATTCCTGGCTGGCGCAGAAGAACGCCCGCATCATCGTGACCGCGGCCGGCATCGTGATCGAGCTGTTCCTGGCGAGCATCGCGGTGTGGCTCTGGCTGTTTTCTCAGCCCGGGCTCTTCCACCAGATGTGCTTCAACACGATGGTGCTCTGCAGCGTTTCCACCGTCCTGTTCAACGCGAACCCGCTGATGAAATTTGACGGCTACTACATCATGACCGACCTGTTGGAGATCCCGAACCTGCGCGCGAAGAGCAACGCTTGGGTGACCGGCTGGGCGCAGCGCACGCTGCTCGGCATGAAGACGAGCGCCAAGCGGATCGCCGGCCACGAGACCGGGCCGATGTTCGGGCTCTACGCCGTGGCCGCCTACTGCTACGGTTGGTTTATCACCTACACCATCTCTGTGAAAATGTTCGACGTCCTTGAGCCCTACGGCCTGCAGGTTCTGAGCCGCACTTATGTTGGCCTGTTCCTTTTCGTATCGCTTGCGCTGCCGCTCTACCGGCTCGGGCGTACGCTCAAGGGTTCGGGCGAATTCCGTACGGCCGGTATCCCGCGCCTGCGCTTCGCCGGGCTGATCGTGCTGCTCGCCGGGGGGCTGCTCTTCTTTGTGCCTTGGCAGGAGACGATCCGCCGCTCAGCCGCGCTCGAGCACGGAAAGATCGAGCCGGTCTCGTCGCCGGCCTCCGGGTTTCTGCGAGAGGTCAAGGTCGCCGAGGGCCAGCACGTGGCGGCGGGCGAGTTGCTTGGCCGCCTGGAGAACCCCGAGCTGGAATCCCAACTGGCCGATACGCAGCTCCAGCGCGAATCCGCCCTTGTCCGGCAGCGCGCGGCCCTTGCTGACCCCTCCGTGGAGGCCCGGCTCTCCGTGCCGGTTCTGGACAAATTCGTGACGGAAGCTGACGAGCAGCTCAAGGGGATCAAGGACCGGATCACCCGCCTCGAACTCCGCGCGCCGCGCGCGGGCATCGTCCGGACAAGGCGCCCGGACGACCTGCTCGGCATCCATTTTCCGGCCGGACAGCCAGTCTTCGAGATCGGCGATGACAGCGCGCCGAAAATTGTGATCCCGCTGAACGAGAAGCAGGCCCGGCGCATCGCCATCGGACAGCCGGTCAACGTGCGGTTCGCCGCGCTGCCACAGCAGACGTTTCGCGGGAGGATCACCGCGATCCCGGTGGCGGCAGCCGACCGCCTGTCCGTCCCCGGCCTGGCCAACCTTCACGGCGGCGACGTGCCGTCCGAGCCGGATGCCAACGGCCAGCCCCATCCCTCAATCGCCCACTACGAGGCCGAGGCACAGGTCGACATCCCGGCGGCCGCCCTCGCCACGCTGCGCGCCCAGTCGCTCGGCAACGCGCGGATCCGCGTCCGCTCGACGACCGTCGGCCGGTTCCTCGGCGAAAAGGCGCTCGACCTGATCGACCCGAATATCCGGCTCTGAGGGCCTAACCGCCCCAGCGCGCGCCGGGGCTCAAAGCGGGAACCCAGCCGCGAAGGTGTCCGTCGGCGTAGTTGGTCTTCCCGATCGCCCCGATCATCCGCTTGCCGGTCGCCTGCTTCCAGAATTTGCTCATGCTCTCGCCGGTGTGGCAGCTCCAGCTCTTGATGAACGCGTCGGGCGTGAAGAGCCCGCGGCGGATCCCGGCCAGCTCGGTCTCGTGGAGCCAACTCTTCGAGCCGCTGTCGATCTCGTTGCTGTAGTCGAACATGAAGCACGCCCGGTTCGAGTGGCCGTAGAATTCGAAGTTCGCGATCTTGACGCGGTCGCGCGGCTTTCCGGCATTGAGGTAGTTGATGACGTCCCTGCCGTCGTCGAACCAGACGAGGTTGACGCCGTATTTATCGCGGACCGAGGTGATGTTGCCGATGAGGTCGGATTTATCCTGGCGCGCGGCGCGCCGGGCGTATCCGGGGCGGTAGACGAGCCACGTGATCATCGCGTCCGGTCCCTGTTCCTTGCGGATCTGCTCGATGCGCACGCGGGCCGCGCGGATGAAATTCCCCCACCAGATATCATGCGGGGTCGCCTTGTATTTCTCCCACTCGATCAGCGACGGGCCGCCGCTCACGAGAATGAATTCCTTCTGGGTCTGGGCCGCCGCGAACGAGGCCCCCGCCAGCAACATGAACATGATCAATCGACGCATACCGGTGACAATTCGCGGACGGAGCGGAAGTTCAAGAACATTTGACACCGGAAGCCGATTTTTAGAAAGACTCGGCGAGCAAGAGCAACCGTTCTTGCCCGGGGGAAGCGGCATTCAGGAGGAGGAAATCCAGAATCAGGCGGTCATTCACTGGCATGGCGTTGCAGTCTTTCTCGGCGGCTTCCTTTAAAAAGCCGGCAATCGGATCGGGCATTGTGCGCAAAGCCTTGGCGCGATCCTCCGCTGGAAGGGTCCGGAGGTTCCATAATGTCTGGAGGAGCTTGATCGCGTCTTGGATGGTTATATCCAGCCCGCTGTCAGCAGACATTTCCTTTCTCAACCTGCGCGCCTGTTTCAGCCAATCCGCCGCCACCAGCGCGCCTGTTTTGCCGCCGTATTCGATCTCGTCGAAGCCTTCGTTTTGATCCCGGAAATTCTCGGCGAATGTCACGAGGATGCGGTCTGGTCGGCCCTCGACGGCCTCTGAGTCCATTGCGAGAATTCCGACATCCTGCTCCTCCCCGTCATCATAGCCATCCCCACCCATCGGAATGATGAAGTGGAACCCGTCGTCGCCCAGCTTCGCGCGGAGCGTGGCCAAGATGCGCTCCGCCTTCGCCCCTCCGTCGTATGGCCCCTGAACGTAGAGCGGTTTGCCCTTGTTGCCGAAAACAAACTCCTCGTCGCAATCCGCCGCATCCACCCCACCGAAAACCCTCGCGCCTTTTTTGTAATCCGGATGCGGCGAAAAGCCCAGCGAGGCCGCGTAGCGCGCTGCCTCCTCGACCAGCTTCCTTCCCCAGGAGGCCGGCTTCGGCGAGGGAAGCTTGTCGGGAAAATACCGGGCAAGGCAATCCGCACGGAACTCCCCCTCCTCAAAAGTCCTGAAAAAGGCGTCCTTCACCCCGAGGCAATACACATCCACCAGAAAGCTGCCCGTCTCCACCCGGCCCCCGCTCTTGTAACGGCAAACGACCACCTGACCGATGCCGGTCTTAAAAATTGCGTCGTCACAATACGTCTCGGGTTCGCGTGCCATGCCGGGAGTCTGGCCGAAAAATCCCCCCCGGCTCAACTGATTTCTCCTTTCCCGCGTTTGACACAAAAGTCCTTTCCTGTTGACATTTCAACCTGCTCGACAAGCTCCTGATCCGCGCGTAACGCCAGCGATGGGGAGTGGGGTGGTCCCGCCCCTGCATCGGCGGCCAAAGCCGATAAATCCGAGACGCGGAGCGTCGGAAGCGAAACGCAGAGCCGACTATGCCGGGGCTTTAGAGGTCATCGGGAGTCAACCCGGTATGTTTTGCGATTCTCGCAAGCATTCGTGGGCCGATCTCTTCGACATCGTGGAAGGCAAAAACGAAATCCTGCCAGCCATCGCGGGCAAGGATACGATGTGAAGTCCCCCGTTGGCGTTTAACAACCCATCCAATGGCGAGCAATGCCGCCAAAACACGCCGGGACTTGCTGGAAGGCCAGGAACTCACGCCTGCACGGCGAACGCTTCACGGGCAAACGAATCGTCGCCGTTTTCGCAACGGTCCGCAAGGACGCGGAGAGCCAACGCTTCAGCGGACCGAATAGCATCTTCTCTTGTCACGCCGTAGCTCATGCAACCGGGGAGGCTGGCAACTTCCGCAATCCACCGGCCATCGCTCTCTTGCTCGATTTCGATTTGTAATCGCATGTTTGAAGCTTGCGCAATCCGCCAAGAAATGCGAGTCTTTTCCCCTGTAGGAGACCAACCGGAAATGGACAAAGGTGTCAATTCTTCCCTGTTAACATGAATGATCAAGCACGACTCCTTCCCGGGTTGGCAAGAAGTGAAAAGGGTAACTGGCAGAGAAACAGATGCTTTATGCGTTCTCTGAGTTCTCTGCGGTTCATCCATTGTATTCCATCTTAAGGACACCTCGGTAACCGCACCCCCACCGGCCAGGGCGGCATATTCGACTGGCGAAACCGTCGGGATTTGAGCAGTATCGGCGCATGTCGCTCGATCCCTCCGCATTTGAGAAGCTCGGTGCCTTTTACCTCGGTCGTCCGCTCGAGGGT
>Ga0209398_1001695_pt1 | contig 10987 bp, 9 predicted proteins | sample AshMeaBigSpring_FD_184125 | JGI IMG/M metagenome (GOLD analysis project Ga0209398, IMG submission 184125) | Groundwater microbial communities from Big Spring, Nevada to study Microbial Dark Matter (Phase II) - Ash Meadows Big Spring (SPAdes)... | ecosystem: Environmental > Aquatic > Deep...
CTGCTCCACGAGCCACGCGGCGGCGGCGGCCTCGCGCGCGGACACGGCGCGCCGGTAACTCGCCGGGGCGGAGCCGTGCGCGAGCGAGAGCGCGTGGAACACGAGCGCAGCGGCGTCGTCCGCGGCGTTGTCCGTCCCATGGCCGTAGTGCAGCCGCGCGCGCGACAGCCGCCGCGTCGCCCAGTCGAGCAGCTCGCCCACCGTGCGGCAGTCCTGCGCCTCACCCGGCCCGCGTCGCCTCATCGCGCGAGTCTACCCGCGGCACGGGGAACGCTGTGCGCGTTATGGGATAATTGCCCGATGATGCAGCGTGCCACGATGGCGGCGGCGATCGCCGCGGCCGCACTGGCGGGAGCGCTCGCCGCGCATTTCGTCACGCGCGAAACGGCGCGGCCCGCGCTCGAGCGCGCCACCCTGTTCGACGCCGGCCGGCCGCTGCCGGAGCCGGAACTCGTCGACCACCTGGGCCGCGATTTCGGGCTCGACCGCCTGCGCGGACGGTGGACATTCCTGTTCTTCGGCTTCACGCACTGCCCGGACGTCTGCCCGCTGACGCTCGCGACGCTCGCCGAAGCCCGTCGCGTGCTCGCCGGGCTGCCGCCCGGGGAGCAGCCGGCGGTCGCCTTCGTGAGCGTGGACCCGCGCCGCGACACGGTCGCGGCGCTGTCGCGCTACGTCAGTCACTTCGACCCGGAGTTCACCGGCGTGACCGGTGCCGCCGCCGCCATCGAGTCCTTCACCCGCGCGCTCGGCGTCGCGGTGGTCGTCGGCGCACCGGGTGAGGATGGCAGCTACACCGTGGACCACACTGCGGCCATCTTCCTCGTCAGTCCCGCGGCGGAACTCACCGCCGTGTTCGGCGCGCCGCACGAGGCCGCGGTCATCGCGGAAGACTACCGCCGCATCGTGGCGGCGACCCGCGACTAGGCCGGCCTGTGCGACGCGCCTTCGCCGATCGCGCGTTCATCGGGCTGCAGCACCTGCTGCCGCAGCACCTGCTGTCGCGCCTGGTGCGCGTCGTGACCCGCAGCCGCATCGGCCTGCTGCGCACCGCGCTGATCGGGGCCTTCCGGCGCCACTACCCGGTGGACCTGGCCGAGGCGGTCCACGCCGATCCTTCCGCGTACCATTCCTTCAACGAATTCTTCACGAGACGGCTCCGCCCCGGCGCGCGGCCGGCGGATCCCGACCCGTGCGCGGCGCTCTGCCCGGTGGATGGCGTCGTGAGCCAGGCCGGAACGCTCGACGGCGACCAGCTGGTGCAGGCCAAGGGCATCCGCTACGCGGCGGGGTCGCTGCTGGGCGGCGGCGCGGCCGAGGCCGCCCCGTTCATGGGCGGGTCGTTCGCGACGCTCTACCTCGCGCCGCACAACTACCACCGCATCCACATGCCGCTCGCGGGCACGCTCGTGCGCGCGCGCTTCGTCCCCGGCAATCTCTACAGCGTCAATGCCGCGACGGCCGCGGGCGTGCCCGGCCTCTTCACCCGCAACGAGCGGATCGCCTGCGTCTTCGACACGGCTGCGGGGCCGATGGCGGTCGTGCTGGTCGGCGCGCTGTTCGTCGGCAGCATGAGCCTCAGCTGGTGCGGCGAGGTGACCTCGCGCGACCGCGCGCCCCGGGACCTGCCGGCGCAGGACCCGCTCATCGCGCTCGAGCGCGGCGCGGAGCTCGGCTGCTTCAACATGGGCTCGACCGTCGTCCTGATGTTCGCGCCGGGCGGGCCTCGCCTCGTGGACGGGCTGCTGCCCGGGCGCGCCGTGCGGGTCGGCGAGCGCATCGCCACGCTGCCATGAACGGCGCCGACTGGCGCCCCACCGCGTCGGCGGACGTGCTGCGGCAGCGGGCCGCCATGCTCGCGCGCGTGCGCGCGTACCTCGCCGGCGAGGGCGTGCTGGAGGTGCAGACGCCGGTGCTGTCCGCGTCGGCGCCCTGCGACCCGCAGATCGAGCCCCTCGTCGCGCGGCCGCTGGACGGCCGCACCCGTTATCTGCAGACCTCGCCTGAGTACCCGATGAAGCGGCTGCTCGCCGCGGGAGTCGGCGACTGCTACCAGGTCTGCGCCGTGTTCCGCGACGGCGAGACCGGCCGGTTGCACGGGCCAGAGTTCACGATGATCGAGTGGTACCGCGTCGGCTTCTCCGCGCCCGACCTGCGGCGGGACGTCGAGCGCCTCGTGCGGGCCGCCGCCGGCGGACTGCGGCGTTTCGCGCCCGCGCGCACCACGAGCTACCGCGACGCGATCCGCGCCGCCTGCGGCATCGACTGCCGCGACACCGATGCGGCCGCGATCCGTGCCGTGCTCGCCGCCCGCGGCGTCGTCCCCGCCGATGCGGCGGACTGGGACCTCGACGCCTGGCTCGACCTGCTGGTCGGCGCGGTCGTCGGCCCCGCGCTAGGCGCCGACGCGCCGGAGTTCCTCATCGACTATCCGCCCGCGCAGGCCTCGCTGGCGCGCCTCGGCCGCGACCCGGAGGGCGCGGTCGTGGCGGAGCGCTTCGAGCTGTACGTGGACGGCATCGAGCTCGCGAACGGGTTCCGCGAGCTCGGCGACGCCGTCGAGCAGCGGCGCCGGTTCGAGGCGGACCAGGCGCGCCGGCGGCGGCAGGGACAGCGCGTGATGCCGCTCGACGAGCGGCTGCTGTCGGCGCTCGCGCACGGCCTGCCGGATTGCGCGGGCGTCGCGCTCGGGTTCGACCGCCTGGTGATGGTTGCGCTAGGCTTGCCCGACCTCGCCTCCGCGATGAGCTTCGCGCACGAGCGCGCCTGAGGACGGCCGGTGACCGCAGCGATCGACCCGGGTTCGGACCTGCTGCAACAGGCGGAAGGCCTGTTTGCCGGGGAGCGCGATCCCTGGGCGAATGCCGCGAACGCCGCGGCGATCCTCTACGGGAGCCTGCCCGGCCTCAACTGGGCGGGATTCTATTTCCTGCGCGGGGGGCAGCTCGTGGTCGGCCCGTTCCAGGGCCGCGTCGCCTGCGTGCGCATCGCGCTGGGCGCGGGCGTCTGCGGCGCGGCGGCCGCGCGGCGCGCGACGCTCGTCGTGCCGGACGTGCATGCGTTCCCCGGCCACATCGCCTGCGACGCGGCCTCGAACTCCGAGATCGTGGTGCCGCTCGTCGCGGAGGGCCGCCTGGTCGGCGTGCTCGACCTCGACAGCCCGGACTTCGGGCGCTTCGGCCCTGGGGACGCGGCGTTGTTGGAGGCGTTTGCGGAGCGCCTCGTCGCCGCCTGCGACTGGCGCCTCGCCGGCATCGACGGCTTCTGACTACTTGGCGCGGGCGATGTAGGCGGCGCTGCGCGTATCGACGCGGATCACTTCGCCCTGGTTCACGAACAGCGGCACCTTGACCACCGCCCCGGTCTCGAGCTTCGCGGTCTTGGTGCCGCCGGTGACGGTGTCGCCGCGCATGCCGGGATCGGTTTCGACGATCTTGAGCTCGACGTGCGGCGGCGGCGTCACCGTGAGCGGCTGGCCGTTCCACAGGGTCACGATGCAGACCGTGCCGTCCTTGAGCCACTGCGCGGCGTCGCCGACCGCGGTCTCGCCGGCGGCGAGCTGCTCGTAGCTCTCGGGATTCATGAAGTGCCAGAACTGGCCGTCGGCGTACAGGAACTGCATGTCCGCGTCGACCACGTCCGCCGCCTCGACCGAGTCGCCGGACTTGAATGTGCGCTCGATCACGCGGCCCGTGCGCAGGTTCCGGATCCGCACGCGGTTGAAGGCCTGGCCCTTGCCCGGCTTGACGAACTCGTTCTCGACGATCGCGCAGGGATCGCCGTCGAGCAGGATCTTGAGGCCCGAACGGAACTCGCTGGTGTTGTAGCTGGACATCGGATCTCGCCGCCGGGGCCGGCCGTCGCGGCCGGGCGCTGTCGAAAGGGCGCGTATGATAGCCGCTGCCCGCGGCAGGGGCCACCCCGCGCCGGAGCATGACGCCGGTCGCGATTTTTCGGCTTTTCGGGGTGCTAGTATCGGGCCACGACCCTCGGGCCCCCTCTCCCGGAGCCGGATTTGAAGCAACCCGCCGCCGTGCCGATGATTGCGCTGACGCGCAGTCAGGACAACGTGGAGGCCATCAACAAGGCGCTGCGCAACGCGGGCCACCCGGTCCACGTGACCTGGCTGCCCGACGCGCGCGATCTCGGCGACGCGCTGACCCAGGCCTCCGCTGAAATGCTGATGCTCTTCGCCGACGAGGGCATCGTGGACCTGCCGGGTGCGATGGACTTCCGCGCGCGCTTCGCCCCCGACGTGCCGGTGCTGATCGTGCGCGAGGCGCTCGATGAGGGGAAGATCGCCGAGGCGCTCGCCCTCGGCGCGCAGGACGCCGTCACGCTCTCGAACATCCCGCGGCTGCAGCTCGTGGTGGGCCGGGAGCTGCGCACCTACCGCCTCGACCGCGCGCTGTCCACGACGCTCGCCTCCGCGCGCGAGTACAAGAAGCAGCTCCAGCACATCGTCGAGGGCTCGACGGACTCGATCGCCCAGGTGCAGGAAGGCATCATCGTGGACGCCAACCCCGCCTGGCTGGCGCTGTTCGGCTACTCGAACCCGGAAGAAGTCGTCGGCACGCCCCTGATGGACGCCTTCGACCCGGACGACCACGCGGCGATCAAGGGCGCGCTCGTCGCGTGCATGCAGGGCAAGTGGTCCGGTCACACGCTGCACGCCTCGGCGCTGGTCTTGAGCGGGCACACGCCCTCGCTCGAGTTCCAGCTCACGCGCGCCGAGTTCGACGGCGAGCCGTGCGTGCAGGTCTGTGTGCCGGCGCGCGTCAGCGATGCGGGCGAGTACCAGCGCAAGCTCGAGGAGACGATGCAGAGCGACCCGGCGACCGGGTTCCTGCACCGGCGCTGGTTCGTCGAGAAGCTGCGCGCGCGCATCGCCGAGCCGGCGAAAGGCGGCGTGCGCTGCCTCGCCTACGTCGAGCCGGACCAGTACGACGCGGTGCACGAGGAGCTCGGCGTGCTGGTCGGCGAGGACTTCCTCACGGACTTCGCGCGGCTGCTGAAGGAGCAGCTGCAGCCCGGCGACCTCGCCGGCCGCTTCGGCGGGAACGGGTTCATGATTCTCATCGAGCGCGGCAACACGCAGGACGTCGAGGCCTGGGCCGAGCACGTCGTGCACAAGGTCGCGACCGAGGTGTTCCAGGCCGGCTCGAAGTCGCTCTCCACCACCTGCACGATCGGCCTGGGGCCGGTGCCCGCGGAAGTGAAGTCCCCGGAGGGCCCCGCGAACGATGCCTGGGGCGCGCACCGCCAGGGCCGCGAGCTCGGCGGCAACCGCGTGCAGCTGCTCGAGCACACGGGCGCCCTGCTCCGGCTGCAGGACCAGGACCGGCTCTGGGTGCAGCAGATCAAGGCGGCGCTCATGGAGAGCCGCTTCCGGCTGGTGCAGCAGCCGATCGCGAGCCTGGTCGGCGAGGACCTCGGCATGTTCGACGTGCTGCTGCGCATGCTGAACGAGACCGGGCAGGAAGTGTTGCCGTCGGTGTTCATGCCGGCCGCCGAGCGCAACGACCTCATGAAGAGCATCGACCGCTGGGTCATCGGCGCGGCCATGGCGTTCTGCGCCGCGCGCAAGCCGGGCGCCCTGTTCGTGCGCCTGTCCCAGGATTCGCTCGCCGACCAGACGCTCGCCGCCTGGCTCGCCAACCAGCTGAAGTCCACGCGCGCCGAGGCCGCGCGCATCGTGTTCCAGGTGCGCGAGGACGCGGTGGCGCAGCAGCTCAAGGACGCCGTGGCACTGCAGCAGGCGCTGCGGCAGCGCGGCTTCCGCCTCGCCATCGAGGGCTTCGGCCTCGGCCGCGACGCCGAGCGGCTGCTCACGCACCTGAAGCCGGACTTCGTGAAGATCCACGGCGCGCTCATGCAGGGCCTCTCCGCGGACCAGGACAAGCAGGCGCGGGTCAAGACGCTGGTGGAACTCGCGCGCGACTGCAAGGCCGTCACCATCGGCGAGCGCGTGCAGGACGCGAACACGATGGCCGTGCTGTGGCAGCTCGGCGTGGAGTTCATCCAGGGCTATTTCATCAACGCGCCGGAAGAAGTCGTCATCGGCTGAGCGGTGGTTCGCGCAGCCGGGCCGGCCCGCACTACTCGACGCTCAGGCGGTCGACCTTTCTCCAGCCGCGCGGAAGGACAGAGCCGCGCTGGCCGCGCGAGCCGAGGTAGTGCTGGAGTTCCTTCCACGGCAGCGTCATCTTCCGGCCGCCGGACCAGACGATCGTGGACTGCTCGGGCGCGACCACGGTCGCGGCGACCATCAGTTCCTCCCCGGCACGCGACTTCTTGCCCGGGATGCCGAAGATCAGGTTGCCGCGGCCCCGCTCCATCTCCGGCAGGTCGGCGGCCGGGAATGCCAGCATGCGGCCTTCGCTGCTGACCGACACGACGAGCGCGCCGTCCGCGGCGGGCACCGGCGCGGCCGCGAGCACCTTCGCGTTCTCCGGCAGGTTGAACACGGCCTTGCCGGCGCGGTTGCGCACGAACAGCGATTCGAGCCTGGCGATGAAGCCGTGTCCCGCGTCGCAGGCGAGCAGCCACTTGTCGCCGGGTTCCCCGATCAGCACCGCCGCGAAGGTGGCGCCCTCGGGCGGGTCGAGCCGGCCCGACAGCGGCTCGCCCTGGCCGCGCGCGGAGGGCAGCGTGTGCGCCGGCAATGCGTAGGCCCGACCGGTCGAGTCCACGAACACGGCCTGCTGCGTGCTGCGCCCCGCCGCGGCCGCCTGGAATGCGTCGCCGGTCTTGTACGAGAGCTGGCGCGGGTCGATATCGTGACCGCGCGCCTGGCGCACCCAGCCGAGCGTCGAGAGCACGACGGTGACGGGCTCCGAGGTGACGAGCTCGGTCTCGTCGATCGCCTGCGCGGCCTCGCGCTCGACGATGCGCGTGCGCCGGGCGTCCCCGTAGCGCTCCGCATCGGCGGCGATCTCCTCCCGGATCAGCCGGTTGAGCTTCGCGCCGCTCCTGAGCGTCTTCTCGAGCGTCTCCTGCTCCTGCGCAAGCTCCGACTGCTCGCCGCGGATCTTCATCTCCTCGAGCTTCGCCAGGTGCCGCAGCTTGGTCTCCAGGATCGCCTCGGCCTGCAGGTCGGTGAGCTTGAAGCGCTTCATCAGCACCGGCTTCGGCTCCTCCTCGCGGCGCACGATGCGGATCACCTCGTCCAGGTTCAGGAATGCGACCAGCAGGCCGTCCAGGATGTGCAGCCGCGCCTGCACCTTGTCGAGCCGGTGACGCAGGCGCCGCTTCACGGTCGCGGTGCGGAAATCGATCCACTCCGCCAGCAGCTCCTTGAGCCCCAGCACCTTCGGCCGGCCATCGAGCGCGATCACGTTGAGGTTGACGCGGTAGCTGCGCTCAAGGTCCGTGGTCGCGAACAGGTGAGCCATCAGCTGCCCGGCGTCCACCCGGCTCGAACGCGGCGTGATCACGAGCCGCGTCGGGTATTCGTGGTCGCTCTCGTCGCGCAGGTCCTCGACCATCGGCAGCTTCTTGGCGCGCATCTGCCCGGCGATCTGCTCCAGCACCTTGGCGCCGGAGACCTGGTACGGCAGCGCGGTCACCACGATCTCTCCGTCCTCCGCCTCGTACACGGCGCGCGCGCGGAAGCTGCCATTGCCGCTCTTGTACATCGCGCGCAATTCCGCCTTCGGCGTGACAATCTCGGCGCCGGTCGGGAAGTCGGGCCCCTGCACGTGTTTGCACAGCTCCGCGATGCTCGAGTCCGGCTTGTCGAGCAGCTGGATGCAGGCGGCGGCGATCTCCCGGAGGTTGTGCGGCGGGATGTCGGTCGCCATGCCGACCGCGATGCCCTGGGTGCCGTTCAGCAGCACGTTCGGCAGCCGCGCCGGCAGCAGCTTCGGCTCTTCCAGCGTGCCGTCGAAGTTTGCCTGCCACTCCACCGTGCCCTGCCCGAGTTCCGCCAGCAGCACCTCGGCGTAGGGCCGCAGGCGCGACTCGGTGTAGCGCATCGCGGCGAAGGACTTCGGGTCGTCGGCCGAGCCCCAGTTGCCCTGGCCGTCGACCACGGGATAGCGCGTCGAGAAGTCCTGCGCCATCAGCACCATCGCCTCGTAGCAGGCGGAATCGCCGTGCGGGTGGTACTTGCCAATCACGTCGCCGATCGTGCGCGCGGATTTCTTCGGCTTGGCGCCCGCCGCAAGACCGAGTTCGCTCATCGCGTAGACGATGCGCCGCTGCACCGGCTTGAGCCCGTCCGCGAGCTGCGGCAGCGCGCGGTCGAGGATCACGTACATCGAGTAGTCGAGGTACGCTTTCTCGGTGAAGGCCTTGAGCGGCTGGTGCTCGATGCCCTCGAAATCGAGCGGCTGCTCCTTCATCTCAGACATTGGCCAGGTTGCCCTTCGACTCGAGCCACTCGCGCCGGTCGGCCGCACGCTTCTTCGCGAGCAGCATGTCGAGCAGCGCGTCGGCTCCGTCCTTCGCGTCCACGGTGAGCTGCACGAGCCGGCGCGTCTCCGGCGCCATCGTGGTCTCGCGCAGCTGCAGCGGGCTCATCTCGCCGAGGCCCTTGAAGCGCGTGATGACGGGCTTGCCGCGCACGCCCTCGGCCTGGATCCGGTCGAGGATGCCGTCGCGCTCGTACTCGCCGAGCGCGTAGTAGACGTTCTTGCCGACGTCGATGCGGTACAGCGGCGGCATCGCGACGTGGACGTGCCCCGCCAGTACCAGCGGCCGGAAGTGCCGCAGGAACAGGGCGCAAAGCAGCGTCGCGATGTGCGCGCCGTCGGAGTCCGCGTCCGCGAGGATGCAGATCTTGTGGTAGCGGAGCCCCGAGAGGTCGGCCGAGCCCGCGTCCACCCCGAGCGCGGTGGCGATGTCGTGCACCTCCTGCGAGGCGAGGATGTCGGCCGCCGCCACCTCCCAGGTGTTCAGGATCTTGCCGCGCAGCGGCATGATCGCCTGGTACTCGCGGTCGCGCGCCTGCTTCGCCGAGCCGCCCGCCGAGTCGCCCTCCACCAGGAACAGTTCGCAGCGCTCCGGCTCCTGCAGCGTGCAGTCGGCGAGCTTGCCCGGGAGCGCCGGCCCGCTGGTGATGCGCTTGCGGGTGACGCGCGCAGCCTGGCGCGTGCGCTCCTGCGCGTTGCCGATCGCGAACTGCGCGATCTTCTCGCCCGCCTCGGGATGCTGGTTGAGCCACAGTGCGAAGGCGTCCTTGACCACGCCGGAGACGAAGGCCGCGCTCTCGCGCGATGAGAGCTTCTCCTTGGTCTGGCCCGCGAACTGCGGGTTCTGCATGCGCACCGAGAGGATGAACGAGACTCCGGTCCACACGTCCTCGGGCGCGAGCTTGAGCCCGCGCGGCACCAGGTTCCTGAATTCGCAGAACTCGCGCACCGCGTCCGTGACGCCGCCGCGCAGGCCATTCACGTGCGTGCCGCCCTGCGGCGTCGGGATCAGGTTGACGTAGCTCTCCGCGACCGGCGCCTCCGCGTCCGGCGCCCAGCAGAACGCCCAGTCGGCGATCTCGTTGCCGCCCTTGACGTGCCCGGTGAACGGCTCCTCCGGCAGCCGCCCGGCCTGGCCGATCTGCTCGACCAGGTAGGCCGAGAGGTCGCCGGTGAAGAACCACTCCTCCCGGTCGCCGGTTGCCTCGACCGCGAGCGCGACGCGCAGCCCCGGGCACAGCACGGCCTTGGCCTTCAGCACGTGCTTCAGGCGCGGCACCGACACGTTGGGCGAGTCGAAGAACGCGGGGTCCGGCCAGAAGCGCAGCGTGGTGCCGGTGCGACCGCGCCTTGCCTCGCCCACCGCCTCCAGCTTCGAGGCGACCTTGCCGTCCTTGAAGCCGATGTTCCATTCCTTGCCGTCGCGCCGGACATTGCATTCGAGGTGCTTCGAGAGCGCGTTGACCACCGAGACACCGACGCCGTGCAGACCGCCGGCGTGCTCGTAGCTGCCCTCCGAGAACTTTCCGCCGGCGTGCAGGCGGGTCAGGATCAGCTCGACGCCGCTGACTTTCTCCTTCGGGTGGATGTCCACCGGCATGCCGCGGCCGTCGTCCTCGACCGTGACCGAGCCGTCCTTGTGCACCGTGACCGCGATGTGCCGGCAGTGCCCGGAAAGCGCCTCGTCCACGCTGTTGTCCACGACCTCGTGCACGAGGTGGTTCGGGTTCTTGGTGTCGGTGTACATCCCCGGCCGGCGGCGGACCGGTTCGAGTCCCGTCAGGACTTCGATGTCGGAGGCGGTGTAGGAGCGGCTCACGGCGCGGCGATTATAGGGAATCTCCACGCGCCCGGCGGCGAAGTTGACCGGTCGCGCCCCGGCTGTGACACTGGACCCGCACACCTCCTGGCAGGCGGATCACCGTGACGCGAACGAAGCCGGCGACTCCCGATTTCGAGGCGGCCCTCGCCGAACTCGAGCAGATCGTGCTGCGGCTCGAGCAGGGCGACCTGCCGCTCGAGGAGTCGCTGCGCCAGTTCGAGCGCGGCGTGGCGCTCACGCGCAGCTGCCAGAAGGCGTTGCGCCAGGCCGAGCAGAAGATCCGCGTCCTCGCGAAGGGCGCGGACGGCGAGCCGGTCGAGCAGGACTTGCCGGCGCCCGACGGGAACTGACCGTCACGACCGATGCAGGCCGCACCAGAAGCCGCGGCGGAATGGCAGGCGACCTGGCGCGATCGCGCCGAGGCGGTGATCGAGCGCTGCCTGCCGCCCGCGGGCGCGGAGCCGGCGCGCCTGGTGGCCGCAATGCGCTACGCGGCGCTCGGGCCCGGCAAGCGCGTGCGCCCCCTGCTCGTCTACGCCACCGGCCATTCGATCGGCGTCGCGCCGTCCCTGCTCGACGCCGCGGCCGCCGCGGTCGAGCTGATCCACGCCTATTCGCTGGTGCACGACGACTTGCCGGCGATGGACGACGACGACCTGCGCCGCGGCCGGCCGACCACGCACCGCGCCTTCGACGAGGCGACCGCGATCCTGGCGGGCGACGCGCTGCAGGTGCTCGCTTTCGAGGTCCT
>Ga0209398_1001696_pt1 | contig 10987 bp, 8 predicted proteins | sample AshMeaBigSpring_FD_184125 | JGI IMG/M metagenome (GOLD analysis project Ga0209398, IMG submission 184125) | Groundwater microbial communities from Big Spring, Nevada to study Microbial Dark Matter (Phase II) - Ash Meadows Big Spring (SPAdes)... | ecosystem: Environmental > Aquatic > Deep...
CGCATTGGGCGCAGCGGGCGCCGGGGGGCAGGATCTGGGCGAGGTCGCAGTCGAACCAGGCATCGGCGCCCTGCTCGCGGAACATTCGCACCACCCTCTCGATGATCTCCTCGTCCAGGAGCAGCGCTTCGCACTTGGCGCAGTAGCAGACCGTGATCGGCACGCCCCAGGCGCGCTGGCGCGATACGCACCAGTCCGGCCGGTTGGCGATCATGCCGTAGATGCGCTCGCGGCCCCAGGCGGGAATCCACTGGACACGGTCGATCGCTTCGAGGGACTTGCGCCGCAGTCCGGTCTTGTCCATGGAGATGAACCACTGCGGCGTGGCCCGGAAGATGACCGGCTGCTTGCAGCGCCAGCAGTGCGGATAGGAATGCGCGAACGTGCCGGCTTGGACCAAGGCCCCGGTTTCGCGGAGCTTGGCGGTGATCAGCGGGTTGGCGTCGAAAACGAACTGGCCGCTGAAAAATTCCACCTCCGGCGTGAAGCGGCCGCGGTCGTCGACCGGCGAATACGCCTCCAGGCCGTAGGCCACGCCGACCTCGTGGTCCTCGCGGCCGTGGCCGGGGGCGGTGTGCACGCAGCCGGTGCCGGCGTCGAGCGTCACGTGCGCGGCGAGCACGATGATCGAATCCCGCTCGCAGAAGGGGTGGCGGCAACGCTTGCGTTCGAGCCGCTTCGGGTCGAGGCGGGCAAGGACGGTATGGGCCGTCCGGCCGAAGGCGGCCATGCAGGCGTCCACCCGGTCCCGGGCCAGCACATACACCTCGTTTCCGCCTGCATCCACGGCCACGTATTCGAAGTCCGGGTGCAACGCAATGGCCAGGTTGGCCGGAAGGGTCCAGGGCGTGGTCGTCCAGATGACGACATAGATCTTTTTGCCCTTCAGCTCGGGGTGTTCCGTCGCCAGGTCGTCGATCAGCGCGAATCTGACGAAGATCGAATCCGTCGATTCGTCCTGGTATTCGATTTCGGCTTCGGCGAGCGCGGTCTGGCAGGTGAAGCACCAGTGGATGGGCTTCTTGCTGCGGGTCAGGTCGCCGGAGAGACCGAACTTCATGCACTCACGGGCGATGACCGCTTCGTAGGCATAGTTCATGGTGAGGTAGGGCTGCGCCCAGTCCCCCATGACGCCCAGGCGCCTGAACTCGCCGCGCTGGATGTCGATGAACCGCTCGGCGTAGGCGCGGCAGAGCTTGCGCACCTGGGAGCGGGAGAGGCTCTTTTTCTTCTCGCCCAGCTCCTTGTCGACATTGTGCTCGATCGGCAGGCCGTGGCAGTCCCATCCGGGGACGTAGACCGCATCGAATCCCGCCATCTGCCTGGAACGGACGATGATGTCCTTGAGAATTTTGTTCAGCGCGGTTCCGATGTGGATGTGACCGTTGGCGTACGGCGGACCGTCGTGCAGGATAAAGGGCGTGCGGCCCGCGGACGAGGCGCGGATCGTCTCGTAAAGCCGGCGCGACTCCCATTGCTTCAGCTGTTCCGGCTCACGCCGCGCCAGGTTGGCCTTCATGGGAAAGGCGGTCGTCGGCAGGTTGAGCGTTTGCTTGTAGTCCATCACATCCTCCCCGGTCGGCGGGCTTTCAACCCGGCATTTCTAACGGCAAGCGCATGCGGTGTCAAGGAAATCGCCGGCCGGACCTTAGAAAAGAAAAAACAGGCGATAGAGGGCAAGCCCCGCAAGGATCAGGGCCAGCCCGAGGATCCAGACGAGCTGTTCAGGTGTGAAACGGGGCATGGGACGGGCCGCGTTGCGGGGTCCATCGCTGCATGGGCGTTTCGGTCCCCCAAGCGCAATTCGATCACGGGGCATCCAGCCCGAATTCGGCGTGCAGAGCCTGAACCGCCAGCTCGGCATACTTCTGCTCGATCAGACAGGATATGCGGATCTCGGAGGTGCTGATCATCATGATGTTGATCCCCTCGCGGGCGAGCGTGGCGAACATGCGGGCCGCCACCCCCGGATGGCTGCGCATGCCGACCCCGGTGACCGAGACCTTGGCGATGTTCTCGTCGCCGAAGACGTCCTCGGCGGCGATCTCCTGCGCGACCTTCTTCTCGATCTCCAGGGCCGCCTTGAAGTCCGCCTTGGGCACGGTGAAGGTCAGGTCGGTCCTTCCGCTGGCGCGGGTGTTCTGGATGATCATGTCGACGGAGATGCCGGCATCGGCGACCGGCGTGAAGATCTTGGCGGCGATCCCGGGCATGTCGGGGACCTTGCGCAGCGTGATGCGCGCGTCGTTCTTGTTCATGGTCACCGCCGAGACCACCACCCGTTCCATCCCGTTGTCTTCGTTGACGACCATGGTTCCTTCCTCCTCTGAAAAAGACGATCGCACGTGCACGGGCACGTTGTACTTCATCGCGAACTCCACCGATCGGATCTGCAGCACCTTGGCGCCGATGCTGGCCATCTCGAGCATCTCTTCGTACGAGATCCGGTCGAGCTTGCGCGCCTTGGGCACCACGTTCGGGTCGGCCGTGAAGACGCCGGTGACGTCGGTGTAGATTTCGCAGGAGTCGGCCTTGAGCGCGGCGGCGATCGCGACCGCCGAGGTGTCCGACCCGCCGCGCCCCAGGGTCGTGATGTTGCCCTCCGGGTCGCAGCCCTGGAAGCCGGCCACGACCACGATGGCGCGGTCGGCGAGCAGGCGGCGGACCCGGTCGACCCGGATGTCCTGGATGCGGGCGTTGCCGTAGCAGAAATCGGTGCGGACCTCCACCTGGAACCCCATCAGGGAAAGCGCCGGGTGCCCCATGGACCGGAGGACCGTGGCCAGGAGCGCGGCGGTGGTCTGCTCGCCGGTGGCCAGCAGGGCGTCCAGCTCGCGCTTGTCGGGGGTTTCGGTCACCTGTTTGGCCAGGTTGATGAGTCCGTCGGTGACGCCGGCCATGGCCGAGACGATGACCACGACGTCGTTGCCCTGGCGGTAGGTGCGCACCACCCGCCGGGCGACGTGCCGGATGCGCTCCAGGTTGGCGACCGAGGTGCCGCCGTATTTTTGAACGATCAATCCCATGCACTTCCTCCGATTGCGGGCTCGGGGCAGGTGGCATCCCGCCACCCCGCCGCTGCGCCGGTCGGTCAGGGGTGAACCGGATCCGCCGGCGGGGAGCCCAAAAAGCAGTCCAACGCCTTTAGCAGACTCGCCGCCGCTTGTCCATATGCCAGCAGCCGCAGCGTGCGCCGGTCGTCCGCGCCGATCGCGAAGCGGATTTCCAGCCGGTCGCGGCAGGCTTCCGGGGGCAGCCGCTCGGCCCATTCCACGGCCGCGACGCCCGCGCCGTGCAGGATCTCGCTCAGGCCCAGATCCTCCGGGTCCATGCCTGTTTCAAGGCGGTAGAGATCGACATGATAGAGGGGCAGGCGGCCCGGGTACTCGTTGACGAGGGTGTAGCTCGGGCTGGTGACGTAGTAACTGGCGGGGACGTCGAGACCGCGCGCGAGCCCCTGGACGAACATCGTCTTGCCGCTGCCGAGCTCGCCCAGCAGGAAGATGACCATGGGAGCGCCAAGCTGCCGGCCGCAGCGCCGCCCGAGCTCGCGGGTTTCTTCGGCGCCGGCGGTGGTGAAGGTGAGTGCCGCTTCTTCCGCTGAGGCCGCCTGCATTCAGCCCCCCGCGATCAGGGCCGCGATTTGCGCGGGCAGGGCGTTCATCACTTCGCTGGCCAGATAGCCCCAGGGCCCGACGCTGCGCGCCAGGTGATCGGCGGCGGCGCCGTGCAGATAAACCGCCGCACGCGCGGCCAGCTCCGGCCGCAGGCCCTGGGCGATCAGTCCCGCCAGGGCGCCGGTCAGCACGTCGCCCATGCCGCCGGAGGCCATGCCGGAATTGCCGGTGGGGTTGATCCAGACGGTCCCGTCCGGATGGGCGATGAGGGTGCGGGCCCCCTTGAGCACCACATGCAGGTTCAGGCCGACGGCCAAATCGCGGGCGCAGGCCACGCGGTCGCGCTGGACGGCGGAGGCGGTCGTTCCGAGCAGGCGCGCCATTTCCCCGGGATGCGGGGTGAGGACCGTCGCGACCGGAAGGTTCCTGAGCGCCTCCGTCGCACCGGCGAAATAGTTCAGGCCGTCGGCGTCGATCACCATCGGGATCGGGCTCGAACGGACCAGCGCGCCCACCCATGCCCCGGTTTCCGGAGCCGGCCCCAGTCCGGGGCCCAGGGCCAGGCATGCTTTTCCCTGCGCGAGCTCCAGAATCGCGTCTTTGGCCGCCGGTCCCAGAATCCCGGGGGCCGATTCCGGCAGCGAGGTGGTCATCACTTCCAGGGTCAGCGTTTCCATGACCGCATGCAGGCTCGCGGCCGTTCCCAATGTCACCAGGCCCGCGCCGATCCGCAGCGCGGAGGCGGCGGTCATGGCGGCCGCGCCGGTCTTGCCGGGCGAGCCGGCGACCACCAGAAGATGGCCGGTGCGACCCTTGTGGGCATCGGCCGGCCGCTGACCGACATACCCCCGGACCATGTCGGCCGACAAGAGGTGCTGGCGCGGCCGGGCGCGATCGGCAATAGCGGGCGGTATTCCGATGTCAACGACCTCCAGCCGGCCGGTGACGTCCACGCCGGGAAAGACCAGCTGCCCGACCTTGGGGTAAGCGAAGGTGGCCGTCGCGCTCGCGCGGATGCACGCACCGCAGGGCTGCCCGGTGTCCGCGTCGAGGCCGGAAGGGATGTCGACCGCCAGGACCGGCCGGTTCAGCTGGTTGATAAACTCGATCGCCTGTCGGAAAACCCCCCGGACCTCCGAGTGCAGGCCGGTGCCGAAGATGGCATCCACCCAGACCGCCGCCTCGCGCATTCCCGGCTGGCAGCGGCTGAAGGCCGCTTCGTCCGGCGCTTCGATCAACGGAACCCCCGCGGCGGCCAGAAGGTTCAGATTGACGGCGGCGTCGCCCTGGATGCGGTCCACGGTGGATAAAAGGTAGACGCGGACGGGAAAGCCCTTGTGAGCCAGACAGCGGGCGATGACGTACCCGTCCCCGCCGTTGTTGCCCCGGCCGGCAATCACGCCCACCCCCTGCTGGGCTCTGTCCGCGAAATGCGCCAGGAAAACGCGCGTGGCCTCCCGCCCGGCATTCTCCATCAAGAGCCGGCCGGGCAGGCCGAACTCATCGATGGTCAGGCGGTCCAGCGTCTGCATCTCGGCCGACGTCACTGCATACATGCCGCCACTCCCCGGGCGCCGCGGGCGGCCGGTCGCCCCCTCGAGCCGCTGCTTGGCGCCGCGTGTCCATTATGGGTTGAAGGATCATCGCCGAAAAGGCCTGCGGCCCGCCGGCGCCGCCCGCTGGGGTCCGGTCGCAACGCCGGGATGCAATGATTTCAGCAGCTGCCGGCTTTTGGCAGCCATGCGACGCGCTTGCGCCGGCGTCTGTTCGTGGTCATAGCCGCAGAGGTGCAGCAGGCCGTGCACCAGGAGCTGGGCGAGGCGTTCTTCCGGCTCAAGGCCGGCCTCCCGGGCCTCCCGCCAGGCGGTGTCCACCGAGATCACCACATCTCCCAGAAGATGGGGGGTTAGATGGGCGAAACGCCCCGCCTGCATCGGGAAGGCGATGACGTTGGTGGGGCCCTCCCGGTTGAGATACGCCCGGTTCAGTTCGGCAATCCGGAGATCGTCCACCAGCAGGATGGAAAGCTCGCCCTCAGGATGCCCTAAGGAGTTTAGGAGGATCCGGGCGTTTCTCCGCATCCGGCTCAATGAGATCCGTCGGCGCCTTTGGTGGTTGGCGATCTGGATGTCCATTCCTGGGCTTGTTCCTGCCGTTCTCCGCGGCGACGGGACGCTGATCGAAGTACTCGATCCGGTGATGGTGGATCCCGTTCAGGATCGTGTTGAAGCAGCCGGCGATCCTGTTGAGGTCCTTCAGGGTCAGGTCGCATTCCTCGAGCTGGCCGTCCGAGAGAATGCGGTTGAAGAGGCTCTGGACCATGCCCTTGATGCGTGCCGGGGTGGGGTTTTCCAGGGTGCGGGAAGCGGCCTCGACCACGTCGGCCAGCATCACCAGGGCCGCTTCGCGCGTCTGCGGCTTGGGGCCGGGGTAGCGGAAATCCTCCTCCTTGACTTGATCCTCGCCCTTGAGCTGTCGCGCCTTTTCATAAAAATAACGGATCAGACTCGTGCCGTGGTGCTGGCGGATGCCGTCGATGATCACCGGCCCGAGCTTGTGCTCACGGGCGATTTCCACCCCTTCCTTGATGTGCGAAATCAGGATCAGGCTGGACATCGACGGCGCCAGCCGATCATGCTTGTTCTTGCCATCGCGCTGGTTTTCGATGAAGTACTGCGGCTTCCTGATCTTGCCGATGTCGTGGTAGTAGCCGGTCACCTTGGCCAGGAGCGGATTGGCGTCGATCTCCGCGGCGGCGGCCTCCACCATGGATCCAAGAATGACCGAGTGATGGTAGCTGCCCGGCGCCTCGATCATGAGCTGGCGCAGGATGGGTCGGTCCAAATTGGCGAGTTCGAGCAGGCTGATGTCCGTGGTGTAGCCGAAGGCGATCTCCACCAGCGGCACCACACCCGAAGCGGATAGGCCGGCGCCCATGCCTCCCAGAAAGGCGAAAGCACCGCTCCAGGCCCAGCCGGTCCAGGAAAGATGGCCGCTGAAGATGTCGACCGCTACGGCGATAACCGCTCCGAGCAGGCCGGTCTTGGCGCCCGCCGTGACGAACACCTTGCGCTCCCGGCAGTTGCGGATCCAATAGGCGCCCATGCAGCCGGTGATCATGAAGAAGATGCAAACCGCCAGGCTGTTATCGAACAGGACCGCCGTTCCTATGGCCATCACGACCCCGAAGGGCAGCGCCGCCGGCAGCTTGAGAAAAACGCAGATGATCATGGGCGCCGCCGCGAGCGGCACCAGAAAAACCGCGGATTTCGGCGGAATCGCATAGTGCGACGCGCCAATCGCGCCGGCCACCAGGCCCACCATGCCCTGGGCCGCCAGCTGAAAGAACAGAAAGACGCTCGCCATCAGGATGACGCCGCGGGTGGGGTTTTCGTTGGCCGGCAGGCTGCGCCTGAAAAAGAGAATATGGCTCACCACGATCAGGACGGCCATGAGCGCGGCCGTTCCCGCCACGGACGGGAGAAACGTTTCCGGCCGGCCCTCGGATTCGAGGGCTTGCAGCTTGAGCAAGTGCAGCTCGCTGACCTGTTCGCCTTCGCGCAGCAGGATTTCGCCCGGCTTAATCGTGTAAAGCACCGGCTTGACCTCGGCGGCCTCACGCAGTCTGCGCTGCTCGGTTTCGCTGCGGTTGAGGGTGATGTTGGGCTGGATCAGGCGTTGGCAGAAGTCCACCACCAGGTTGGCGATGGCATAGTCGAAGTCCCGGAGCACGGATGGGCCGATCCCGCGGACCAGCGAGCGGGCCTGGTCCAGGCTATAGAACTGCTTGAAGTCGAAGACCACCTTTTCTTCAAGGGTGCGGACGTCCTTCAAAACCACGCCGCGCTCCAAATCCTTGAGCAGGTTTTCCTTGGTGGCAACCACGCCGTTGTCAAGCAGTTTCTGGAGGAGATCGCCGATTCCTTCGGCGATGCGCTTGGAAAACCCCTCCGCCTCCAGGGCGGCGAAGGCACCCTTGCTGACGCGGATGCCGATTTGGGCCTCGAAGGCCAGACGGGCCTCCTCGATCGACGGATCGTAGTCCAGTGCAGTGGAGTGGGCGAAAGCCCGCTCGGAGGACGCTCGTCGCGAGTCACGAAGATCAGCAAAGGCCTCGTCCAGCGTTCGGGCAAGGCGGGCGGCCATCTCGGTATCGTGGTCATAGACCGTCAGCACTTCCTGAACTGCCTGTTGGCGCTTGAGCTCCGTAGCCGCAGGGTCCCTCACGAACAGCTGCCGAGGGGTTTTCACGTCCTTCTGGGCGACGTCGCCCAGGCGGTACACCTGCCGGGGCACCAGGATCCGGGGATAAAGAATCAGGGTGAAGCCGAGAACGACCCCGGCAAGAACCGCCAGGTGGGTCTGCAAGGACCGGTCATTCCAAAGGCTCGAAAACGAGAGGCTCTTGTCCACGGTCAAACCCGGTCCCTCCGAACGTCTGGCGCGTCGAGGCGGGAGGTTGTCCCGTGCTTACGGGCGTCAAGCTCCTCGTAGGCGCGGATGATTTCCTGCACCAGGCGGTGTCGCACGACGTCCTGCTTGGAGAAGAAGATGAACTGGATGCCCTCGATGCCCTGCAGAATGTCCTTGGTTTCGATCAGCCCCGAGGTGCGCTCCCGCGGCAGGTCGATTTGAGTGATATCCCCGGTGATGACCGCCTTGGAGTTGAAGCCGATGCGGGTCAGAAACATCTTCATCTGCTCGGAGGTGGTGTTCTGGGCCTCGTCGAGGATGATGAAGGCGTCGTTGAGGGTCCGGCCGCGCATGAAGGCGATGGGAGCAACCTCGATCACGCCTTTTTCCATTAACGTCGAATACTTCTCGACCCGCATCATGTCGTGCAGGGCGTCGTAGAGGGGCCGCAGATAGGGGTCCACTTTTTCGGCCAGATCCCCGGGCAGGAAGCCCAGGGTTTCGCCGGCCTCGACCGCCGGGCGGGTCAGGATGATGCGGCTGACCTGGGACTTGGTGAAGGCGGCCACCGCCATGGCCATGGCCAAATACGTCTTGCCGGTGCCGGCCGGCCCGATGCCAAAGACAATGTCGTGGCTGCGGATGGCGTCGATGTAGGCTTTCTGCGCCGGGCTCTTCGGCGTTATGACGCTTTTCTTGGACGTGACATACACCGTGTCCAGAAAAATGTCTTTCAGGCGGAGGCGGTCGTTGCCGCTCAGCATGCGCGCGGCGTATTCAAAGTCGTTCGGGTGCAGCGGGTAGCCTTCTTGCAGCAGGCCGTAGAGCTGGTTCAAGAGATTTTCGGTCAGTTCCGCCAGGACCCGCTCGCCTTCGATGAAGACCGCAGTGCCGCGTGTGTTGATGCGCACGTCGAAGATTTGCGCCAGCCTCTGCAGGTGGCCATTGTGCTCCCCGAACAGCTGACGGGCGAGTTCGTTGTCCCCGAATGAAACGGCGATGGTGTGCGCTTGGCTCATGCCCGGAATCGGATTGTTCGCAAAATCACTCCATCATGTTCGATGGCTTGAATGATAAATGCGAATTATTAGCATATCTGTTTTCGGAAATGCAAATCCTCAGTTTTGCCTTGACGGACCCGGGACGGCTTTGTTAGGTCATCGGGGTCTCCGGAGAGCGCCGAGTCCGGGGGATTGGCGAAAACTGTCCGCCGTCGAGTACCGCATGAATGTGTTCGACATCGTCGCTGGCGTCATCTTGGCCTACGGTCTGATCCGGGGGCTTTTCCGCGGCTTGGTCAAAGAGGTGGCCTCGATCATCGGGGTGCTGGGCGGGTTTCTGGCGGCGTATTCGTTCTACGGGACTGTGGCCGCCTATTTGCATGGGCTGGTGTCGAGCCCGACCTATCGCAGCCTGATAGCGTTCTTGATCATCTTCTGCGCGGTGGTCGTGGTGGTGAACGTGCTCGCCCTCGTCATCAAGTACCTTCTGAAGATCGTATTTTTAGGCTGGCTGGACCGACTGGGCGGCGTGGTCTTCGGCTTGATCAAAGGGGTGCTGGTCGTTGCGGTTCTTTTTCTGGCGCTGACCGCTTTTCTTCCGAAGGGCACCCCGCTGATCAGAGAGTCGTTGACAGCGCCCTATGTGGCCCTGGTTTCCGAGAAACTGGCGCTCGTGGTCAGAAGCGATATCAAGCGTGATTTCGGCGTCAAACTGGACGAACTGAAAAAGGCTTGGAACCATTTGAAATGAACGGGGCGACGGCGGCTCTGGACGCATTGATTCAGATCATCGAACGGCTGAGGGGTCCGGACGGCTGCCCCTGGGACCGCGAGCAGTCCCCCGGCTCCATGGTTCGCTTCCTGATCGAAGAGGCCCACGAGCTGGCGGATGCGATCTCCGACGGACAGGATGGGCATGTCTGCGAAGAACTCGGCGACGTGCTCTTTCATGTCCTGTTCATCACCCAGATGCATGCCGAAAAGGGGAGGTTCGATCTGGAACAGGTCTGCCGGGGGATCGGCGCGAAAATGCAGCGGCGTCATCCGCATGTGTTCGGCTCGGCGCAGGTGGCGGACAGCGCAGAGGTCGTGCGCAACTGGCGGCAGATCAAGCGCTCGGAAAAGGCCCACGGAACGCGGCCATCGGCGCTCGACTCGGTGCCGGCCGGCTTGCCCGGGCTGATGCGGGCCTATGCGGTTTCGGAGCGCGCGGCGCGCGTACGGTTCGATTGGGAGCACCTGCCGGCCGTGCTCGCCAAGCTGCAGGAGGAACTGGCCGAATTCGCCGCGGCCGTCGCCCAAAAAGATGCGGGCGAAGCGGCGCAGGAGTTCGGCGATATCCTCTTTACGTTGGTGAACCTCGCCCGGTTCAGCGGAGTTCATCCGGAAACGGCGCTGATCGCCGCCGTTCAGAAATTTGAGCGCCGCTTTCGCCGGATGGAGGCCGTCGTCGCCGGCAGCGGTCGCGATCTGGAGGCTGTCCCGCAGAGCGAAAAGGACCGAATCTGGGAGACCGTTAAATCCGAAGAGCGCCGGAAGCATTCGCCCGGTCATGAGGGTTGATTCGGAACCGGCCCGGCTACCGGGGGCGGAACCTTGCGGCGACGGCGTGTTGGGGGTTTATGATTGCCATCATCGACTACAAGGCAGGCAACCTCACCAGCGTGGCGCGCGCCGTGAACCACTTGGGGTTCGCCTGCGCCGTCACACATGAGATCGGCGCCATCCGCCGTGCTCAGCGCATTATTTTTCCAGGGGTCGGCGCCGCGGGTGCCGCCATGGCCAGCCTGAAAGATCTCGCCCTGGAGGATGTCTTGAGGGAGCAAGCTGCGGCGGGCACGCCCCTTTTGGGTATTTGTATCGGCTCCCAGGTGATTTTGGACTACAGCGAAGAGAACGATACCCGCTGCCTGGGCCTGATCCGCGGGCGAGTCAAAGCCTTTCCGGCCGGACTCA
>Ga0209398_1001697_pt1 | contig 10984 bp, 8 predicted proteins | sample AshMeaBigSpring_FD_184125 | JGI IMG/M metagenome (GOLD analysis project Ga0209398, IMG submission 184125) | Groundwater microbial communities from Big Spring, Nevada to study Microbial Dark Matter (Phase II) - Ash Meadows Big Spring (SPAdes)... | ecosystem: Environmental > Aquatic > Deep...
TCGCTCGAATCAGCGCTGAATGGTTCCGGCACCACATGACCGCCGATGCATGACCTAACAGGATCCGGAACACCATGAGGGAAATCATTTTCGCAGACCGGACGCATGCAGGGCAGTTGCTCGCCGGGGCTCTGGAGAAATACGCGGATCGCAGGGACGTCATCGTTCTGGGATTGCCGCGCGGTGGAGTGCCCGTGGCCTTCGAGGTCGCGAAGCGCCTTCACGCGCCGCTCGATGTGATCGTGGTGCGCAAGCTCGGTGTCCCTGGTTGGGAGGAACTCGCCATGGGAGCCATCGCCAGCGGCGGCGTTCGCGTGATCAACGACGAGGTCGTGAATCCGTCCCGAATCCCGACGGAAACCATTGACCGTGTCGCGGCGGCCCAGATGGAGGAATTGAAGCGCCGGGAGACCGCCTTCCGCGGCCGCCCCGGAGCGCCGGACGTGAAGGACAGGATCGTGATCCTCGTCGATGACGGCATCGCCACGGGTTCCACCATCCGCGCGGCGGTTCTGGCGCTCCGCCAGCAGTCGCCGGCGAAAATCGTCATCGCCGTACCGACCGCCGCCGCGGATTCCTGTGACAGCCTCGAACCCATGGTGGAAGAGTTCATCACCCTGGTGCGGCCGGTGTATTTTCATTCCGTTGGCCAGTGGTACGGGAATTTCCAACAAACCACCGATGACGAGGTGAAAGAATTGCTGGCCGAGGCCGCCCTGCATGAACCCACAGGCGGAGGGTGATCACGGCTCCATCGGATAGGCGTTCTCGCCATGCTCCGAACGGTCCATGCCCTCGTATTCCTGTTCCTCGCCGACCCTCAGGCCGAGGGTCGCCTTCACCAGCAGGGCGATGACGAACGTGGCCACGGCAGACCAGAGGATCGTCACGCCGAGTCCCGTGGCCTGGACTCCCAACTGGACCGAAGCGGCCTTTACCACGCCCAATCCACCGAGGGAAGTCTGACCGAAAAACGAGAGCAGGAGGGTGCCGAGAATGCCACCCACTCCGTGAACCGCGAACACATCGAGCGAGTCGTCGATGTGAAGCTTTTCGCGGATCAGGCTGACCGAAACATAACAGACCACTGACGATAGCGAGCCGATCGCGATCGCGCCCATCGGCCCCACATCGCCTGAAGCCGGGGTGATCGTGGCCAATCCGGCGATGAGGCCCGTGACCATGCCCACCATGCCGGCCTTTCCGTTGCGCATGCGTTCCAGCAGGCACCACACCAACGCCGCCGCACAGGCAGAGAGGTGGGTCACAAGCATCGTCATCGCGGCGCTTCCGCCCGCCGTGAGCTGGCTGCCGGCGTTGAAACCGAACCAACCCACCCACAACATCGCCGCCCCCACAAAAACCATCCCGGGATTGTGCGGAGGGTGCGGGTGTTCCGGAAACCCACGGCGCCTTCCCAGCATGATGGCCAATACCAAAGCGGAAATTCCCGCCGTGGCATGGACCACGATCCCGCCTGCGAGATCCCTGATCCCCATGTCCTGAAGCCAACCACCGCCCCAGACCCAATGGGCCACGGGGGTGTAAACCAATGCCAGCCAGAGAGCCGAGAACATCAGGACCGCCCCGAATTTCATCCTCTCCACCACCGCGCCGACATAAAGGCCCGGAGTGATGATCGCGAAGGTCATCTGAAACATCACGAACAGGGTTTCTGGAAGCTTCGTCCCCGGAGCCAGAGTGTCGGGTGTGATTCCCTGGAGAAATGCCGCATCCAGATTTCCGATCCAGGCACCGTCACCCTTGAAGGCAAGGCTGTAGAGCCCTCCCACCCAAAGCAGGGATGCCACGCAGGCAATCCCGGCACATTGGGCCATTACGGAGAGCACGTTCCTTGCCCGGACCAAGCCCCCGTAAAATAAAGCCAGCCCAGGCATGGTCATGAGCAATACTAATGCGGTCGAGGTCAGGATCCACGCGGTATGACCTGAATCCACCGGATTCGATGCGGTTTCCTGCGCCTGACAAAGCACGGTTCCAAGGGCGATGATGGCGATTGAGGACTTTCGTATTTTTGAGGAATGATCTCGAAACATGAGGCCAGCGGAAGCAGTTTCCGTTCCTTGCATGAGCTGAATTCATTAAAAGTGCGCGGGTGGCATTCATCAACCAGTAAAGCCGCCCCCCTTTCGGTTTTTCGGGCTGTTGCATTTTTCCGATTGCCCTCATGCCGCTTCTGATCAACGCTTCGCCCGCCCCGGCAGATCGGCAAGTCGCCAACAAGTTGGGGAGAGTTCAAAATGCCTCGGTAGCTCAGTTGGTAGAGCAGTTGACTCTTAATCAATTGGTCCTTGGTTCGAGTCCAAGCCGGGGTACCAACTCATTACCAGTGAGTTGGAGAAAATAAAACCTGACGGAAACCGAAGGTGTTTTCCGCATGGCACCTGTGTTTCGAACTCGCGGATCCAATCCATGAGACTCAGCACCTTGCTCCGCGCGCTCCGCGGCTTGCGTTTCGCTGAAATCCAACATTGATGCGGCGCCCTGAGCACGAGCGTGAATGATCCGGCCAGGAAAAGCCACTGGACCCGGATGGGTTTCAATCGGGCGGCCTTGGGCTGGAACGGGCCAACGCAGGCAGAAAGGGCGACACTTTTGTCCCCAAGCGGAATTTCATGGAGGTGGGGTGTGACCGGCGGCGTAGGATTTCACGAGGGCGGAGAGTTTGGCCACCACCTCGGCGTGGGCGGGATCGTTGGCGAGGTTATTCAATTCATGGGGATCGGCCGCGGGATCGATCAACATCGAACCCGCGCCCCTGCCGAAAAACTCGCCGTAGCGCCATTGTTCCGTGCGGACCAGGACGCCCGAGAAATGCCGGCCATCCTCGCTCCAGACCGTGTAGGCGGGATGATCCCATGGCGCGTCCGGATCGCCCATCAGCGGCGCGAGGCTCCGGCCTACCAGCCCCGGGGGCACGTCCAGTCCGCAGAGTTGCACGAGCGTCGGATAGAGATCGACCATCTGCACCACGCGCGGGCAGACCTTTCCCGCGGTCTTCTCGCGGGGATCGCAGATCAGGAAAGGCGTGCGGGCGCCCTGCTCCCAGAGCGAGCCGGCCTTCGACCACTTGCCCTTCTCACCAAGCTGATAGCCATGGTCGCCCCAGAAGACGACGATGGTCTTCTCCCGCAGACCGAGACGGTCCAGTTCCGCCAGCACGCGGCCGACGTTCCAGTCCATGAAGGAGGAGGATGCGAGGTAAGCGCGAATCATCTCGCGGGCCTCTTCAGGCGAGGCGTCGCGGCCGACAAACAGGTCGGCGTTCTGCGGACGGATCGAGCCTGCGGGAAATCCCGGCGGAACGGTCGGCTTCGGCGCGAAATCCACCGGCAGCGGAATCTCCGATGCGTTCCACATGTCGTAAAACCGCTGCGGCGCCTCCGGCGGGCTGTGCGGCTTGAGGAAACCGCAGCCGATGAAGAACGGCTTGTCCTTGAAATCGTTGAGATAACGGATCGCGCGGTCGGCGGCGCGGTAATCGGCGTGGGACTCGCCGTTGCCTTCCAGCACCACCCTGCGGTCGGAGCGCTGGTCCTTGTTGAGCGCGGGTCCTTTGGCTTTTCCGGCCTTGGCCTTGCCTCCCTTCGGCTTCGGCGCGGGCTGTCCCGCGGGCACGCCCGCCAGGAAACGGACCTGGCCGTCCAGACTCCATGCATCCGTGTCGTCGATACCGCCGTGGAAGATTTTCCCGACCCGGATGGAGGTGTAGCCGCTGTTCTTGAAATGCTTCGGCAGGCTGACGAATTCCGGATGTTTGTCGCCGAACCAGGTGCGGTTCCCCAGCACGCCCGTCGTGCCCGGGTGGCGGCCGGTGAGCATCGAGGAGCGCGATGGCCCGCAGAGCGGAAACTGGCAGTAGGCCCGCTCGAAGCGCACGCCGGTGGCGGCGAGCTTGTCGAGGTTCGGGGTTTTGGCGAGCGTGCTGGCGTAACAGCCGAGCTCGGTCCGCATGTCGTCGGAAATGATAAGCAGGACGTTCATCCGCTCGGCCGCGGAGACGGAGACGGCGAGGAGGACAGATAGAATGGCGGCGGCTCTCATGATCGTGTCATTCGGCGTGGAAGACTTCGGCCAGCGGCTTGCAGACCGGCGAGTGGTCGGGATTGACCTCCATGATGTCGGCCATGAAGTCCCACCACCTGCGGACGACCGGCAGGTCCGGCAGGCCGTCCGCGGTGTGGCCGTCGGCGAGCTTCTGGACGGCGAAAAGCGTGAGCGTCTCCGCATCGAGGAAGATCGAGTAATCCGAGACTCCGGCGTCCTCCAGCGCCTTCGAGAGTTCCGGCCAGATCTCATCGTGGCGTTTCCTATATTCCGCCTCGAAGCCGGGAAGGAGCTTCATTTTGAACGCGTTTCTTTGCATGGGATGATGGTGGATGGGACTTTCATTTCGGAGCGGCCACCGAGTTCCGGCCCGCATCGGACACGGCGGGCTCGATGGTGACCTTGTCGAGCTGGATGGAACCGGCGTGCCGGACCATCTCGGACCGGCTGATGCCGCTGAAGGTGGAATTGGAAATGCGGATGTCATCGATCACCGCGCCTTCGAATCCCCGGATCCACATCACGCGCGGGCTTTCGCGGCTGGTGATGTGGTCCATCCGGATGTTCCTGACGACCGGCTTGTGGGGGCCGTCCGTGCCCTCCTCGTAGAGCAGGTCGATGGTCAGCACCGCCTCGGCCACGCGGCCGATTCGGATCTTGCGCATGAAGACGTTCTCAAGCACTCCGCCGCGGCGGGCGTTGGATTTGAAACGCAGCGCGCGGTCGAGCTCCGGGCTGTCCATTTCGCAGTCCTCGACGAAGACGTTGCGGACTCCGCCCGAAATCTCGCTGCCAAGCACCACGCCGCCGTGGCCGTCCTTCATCACGCAGCGCCGGATGACGAGGTTCTCGCTCGGGACGTTCACGCGGCGGCCGTCATTGTTGCGGCCGGACTTGATGGCGATGCAGTCGTCGCCGGTGTCGAAGACACAGTCCTCGATCAGCACGTCGCGCGAGCACTCGGGATCGCAGCCATCGTTGTTAGGGCCATGGCTGGAAACGTTGACCTTGCGGACGGTGATGTTTTTCGAAAGCACCGGATGGATCACCCACATCGGCGAGCGCAGAATGGTCACGCCCTCGATGAGGAGGTTCTCGCAGAGCTGGAACTGGATGAAATTCGGCCGCAGCCAAGAGCCCTCCGGGAACACCCGTTCGCGGACCGGGACCCCGGCCTCACCCATTTCGAGGAGTCGGTCACGCGCGGCCTGCTGGCGCGAGGGCTTGTCGTTCCTGGAGTTCCATGCCCACCAGTTCGAAGTGTCCGCCTGCCCGTCGAGGGTACCTCCGCCGGTGATGGCGATGTTTTTCCGACCGACTGCGAAGATGAGAGCCGAGTGGTTGACGCACTCGATGCCTTCCCAACGCGTGGGCATCGGCGGATAGTCCCCGGGCCGGGTGGAGAACTTCAGGACGGCTCCTTCGGAAATGTGGAGATTGACGTTGTCCAGCAATTGGACCGCTCCGGTGAGCCAATCGCCGGCCGGAACCACCACCCGTCCCCCGCCCGCCGCATGGCAGGCCTCGATGGCGCCACGGATCGCCTTCGTGGCATCCTCGCCCGGTTTCGCCCCGAAGTCCGTGATCGCAAAATCCCGTACCGGAAACTCCGGTGGCCGGATGCGCGCGAGCACCGCTGGCAGATCGTCCCAGCCGCGGGCGGAGAACGGAGCCGGGCCGGCGGACACGAGGCGCTCCATTTCCATGCCCGCGAGAATGAACGGCCCCACGCCCTTGAGGTCGTTTTCCACGATCGGCTCGCTGACGTAATATTCGAAGCTGCCATCGCGCGGCCGGCCATTCGCGGCGGTGAAACCGAGGCCCGCCACCTCGCAGTTGCGCGTCAGATGGACGCTCCCGTCGCCATCCGTCCGGATGAGGTCCCGCACCAGTCCCTCATATCCCTTCAACACGGCCGGCAGATATTTCTCACGTGAGAGATAGCCGCGGTGGATGCCCTTGGCCATGGCATACACGAACATCGAGGAAGCCGAGGCTTCGAGATAGTTTCTCTCGCGCCCGCCCTGATCGACTACCTGCCACCACAGGCCGGTTTTCGGATCCTGATGGCGGACAAGGCCATCCGCCAGCCGCCGCAGCACTTCGTTCACCGATTCCACCCCGCGATGCGCAGGCGGCAAATGGTCCATACAATCGACGATGGCCATGGCATACCAGCCGATCGCACGCGCCCAGAAGCACGGGGAGTGTCCGGTCCCGGGATCGGCCCAGACCTGCGCGCGTTTCTCGTCCCATCCGTGGTAAAACAAGCCGCTTGCCGGATCGTAGGCGTGTTGGTCCATCAGCAGGATCTGCCTGACCACCTCGTCGAAAGCCGCGGGATCGTTGAAAACCTTGCCGTAGTGTGCGAGAAACGGCGAGGCCATGTAGAGCCCGTCGAGCCACATCTGGAATGGGTAGCGCTGCTTGTGCCAGAACCCGCCGTCGCTGGTGCGCGGTTGGAGAACGAGCTGCTCCCGCAAGCTCGCGGCGGCGATCCGGAGGCGCTCCTCGCGGGCCTCCTCGTAACGGGCGAGCACGAGGCGGCCTGGAATGATCATGTCGAGGTTGGAATCCGACTCCCGATAGGTCGCGATGCCGCCCGCGTCGTCGATGAACGAGGTGGCGAGCTTGGCGCCGTAGTCCGCCATCCCGCGGTCACCGGTGGCGCGGCCGAGTTCGAGCAGCGCGTGGCCCAGGAGCCCGCTCGTATATTCCCAGCGCGCGGTAGGCGAGCCATCCTTGAAAAGCGAGTTTCCCCGGCGGGCCATCTCGGACTTCGCGAGGCGCGAGGACCACTCGATCGGCGTCGCCCGTTGGAATTCCCGCGGGATTTCCTCCGCGGCAGGCGCCTGAAAAACCGGCAGGACCATCAAGGCGGAACGCGCGATGATCCGCAGGATTCCTAGGGGCTGGAAACTGGAATGCATGGGCTTTGCAAGAAGGCTGCGGCGGGCCTGCGGAGCGGTCAATGACACAGCAGGGTTACGCCGCAGGGGCGGGGAAATTTCAGCCGGCGCGCAATGGTGCGGGCGCTTCCGGAAATTCCCGCTTGGTGACGGGATTCCCCCGAACGAAACTGCGGCCGTGCGCCTGCTGACACTTCACATCGAGGAACCGCTTCCCGGCCGGGTGCTTCCGCGCATGGCGGAGGAACACGGAGATGACGAGGCGGCGCGGCGATACCGGGCCGTCGTGGTGACGACCCTGCGCCAACTCCGCGGCTTGGGCGGAGTGCGGCTTCGCATCCTGGCCAACCCATGCGACGCGGCGGAGGCATTGCGCTTTTGGCTGCTGCCCCGCCTCGCGGAACGTTGGCGGACGGAGGACGGGGCGTTCCTCGCGGATGGATGGGAGATCGACTTCGGCGGAGATCACAGGCAGTTCAGGATCGAGGCCTGGGGAGAAATCCTCTGCCCGTTCCTGAGCGCCCGCTGGGTGCACACCGCCTTGCTGGGATTGGAACGCGGCACCCACCGGGTGACCGGCCCGGCACTCGGAGGTGGTGAATATTTCCACGCCCGGGCCGCCTCCGCCCGCGAACCGTTGGAAACAAACCTCCTGCCGGAACTGCCGGTCATCCATGCGGACGCACATTGGCGAGAGGCGCTGGACAGCCCGCTGGGCCCTGCCCTCAAGCGGGCATGGGAGGAGGAAGGCTGAATCCCACCTTCACTCCACCGTCACGCTCTTGGCGAGGTTTCTCGGCTGGTCGATCTCGCAACCGCGGAGGCGGGCGACGTGATACGAGAACAACTGGAGCGCGACCACGGCGGGCAGGGTGGCGACGAGCGGATGGCAGCGCGGAATGGTGATGTAGTCATCCATGCACTCGGCGGCCTCGTGATCGCCTTCCGTGACGATGCCGAGGATGCGGGCACCGCGGGCGCGGCATTCCTCGATGTTGCCGAGCGTCTTGTCCTTGCCGGGGATGTCGCAGGCGAGGGCGACGACGGGAGTGCCCGGCACCAGCAGGGCGATGGGGCCGTGCTTCAACTCGGCGGCGTGGTAGCCCTCGGCGTGGATGTAGGAAATCTCCTTGAGCTTGAGCGCCCCTTCCAGCGCGACGGGATACATGGGGCCGCGGCCGATGAAGAACGCGTGTTCGTTGTCGGTGTATTCCGCGGCGATCTGGGCGATGCGGGAGTTCTGTTGGATGACCTTGGCGACGAGCGCGGGGACGCCCTCGATTTCCCTGGCGAGGCGGAGGCCTTCCTCACGGGAGAAGCGGCGGCCGCGGCCGAGCTTGAGGGCCATCATCAGCAGCACCGCGACCTGGCAGGTGAAGGCCTTGGTGGAGGCCACGGAAATTTCCGGTCCGGCGTGCAGATAGACACCGCGCCCGGTCTCGCGGGCGATCGTGGAGCCGACGACGTTGCAGAGGCTCATCACGAAGGCTCCCTTCTGCTTCGCCTCGCGCACGGCGGCCAGTGTGTCGGCCGTCTCGCCGGACTGGGAAATGGCGACGACGAGATCGCGGCTGCCGAGGATCGGGTTGCGGTAGCGGAACTCCGCGGCCTGCTGGACCTCGGCCTCGATGTCGGCGAGGTCCTCGAAGGCGTATTCGCCGACAAGCCCGGCGTGCAGGGACGTGCCGCAGCCGACGAGGACGACGCGCCCGAGTTCGGCGAGTTCGCGCGGTGAGGTTCCCATGCCGGCGAGCACGGACGAGCCGAGATTGAGATCGAGGCGCCCGCGGATGGCGTTGGAGAGCGCCTCGGGCTGCTCGTGGATTTCCTTGAGCATGAAGTGGTCGAAGCCGCCCTTTTCGGCCGCGGCGGCGTCGAATCCGAGTTCAGCGATCTCGCGGGTGACCGGGATGTTGTTGAGGTCCCGGATGTCCACGGAGTCGGCGGTGACGATGGCGATGTCGTCATCATCCAGATAGATCACGCGCTGGGTGTGGGCGAGGATGGCGGAGGCATCGGACGCGATGATGGTCTCGCCGTCGCCCACGCCGATGACGATGGGGCTGCCGCGGCGGGCGGTGATGATTTTCTCCGGTTCGCGGGCGGAGAGCACGGCGATGCCGAAGGTGCCTTCCACCTGGTGGAGGGCGTCGCAGACGGCTTGGAAGAGATCTCCCTTGTCGCAATCCCCGATGAGATGGGCGAGGACCTCGGTATCCGTTTCCGAGTAGAAATGATGTCCCTTGCCTTCGAGACGGGAGCGGAGCGAGCGGTAGTTTTCGATGATTCCGTTGTGGACGAGGGCGATCTCGCCGGAGCCGTCGAGGTGGGGGTGGGCGTTGACCTCGGTGGGCGGCCCGTGGGTGGCCCAGCGGGTGTGGGCGATGCCCATGGTGCAGCGGGCGAAGCGCTCGACGGGCCACTCGGAGCGGGCGCGCTCGTTGAGGGTGGCGACCTTGCCGGGGGCTTTTGCGACCACGACGCGGTCGTCATCGATAATGGCGACGCCGGCGGAATCGTATCCGCGGTATTCGAGACGGCGCAGGCCGTTGATGAGGACGGTGGGGGCGTCCGCTTTTCCGATGTATCCGACGATGCCGCACATATGATTTTTTGGGGGATTGGAGATTTCAGATTTCAGATTTGAGGTCGCGTTCGACGATTTGGCCGGGGCGGGTGGTGGTGTGGGGCCAGAGCTTGCGGCCGGGGTAGATGATGGTGTGGATGCCGGTGTGGACGCCATCGCCGATGATCGTTCCGAACTTGCGGCGGCCGGTGTCGATCAGCACGCCGTTGACCAAGGAGCGGTGGTTTTTTCCGTCGTGGCGAAGGTTGGAGGTGGTGGTGCCGGCACCGAGGTTGACGCCTTCGCCGAGGACGGAGTCGCCGATGTAAGAGAGGTGGCCGACGTTGGTCTTGGAGAGGATGAGGCAGTTCTTGATTTCGACGGACTGGCCGATGTGGCAGGAATCGCCGATGCTGGAGTTGCCGCGGATGTAGCAGTTCGGGCCGATCTTGCAGTTGGTGCCGATGACCACGTTGCCCTCGATGAAGACGCCTGGCAGGATGCGGGTGCCCTTGCCGAGGTGGATCACGCCCTCGATGACGGCGGAGGGGTGGACTTCGCCCTCAATGAGATTTCCGGCGAGGGCGGAGACATGCTGTTCGTTCGCGCGGATCAGGTCCCAGGGGAAGCGGATGAGAAATGAGAGCGCCGCGGTGAAGGGATTCCCCGCATCTGGCGCGGCACCGTGCCAGGCGAGGGCGTTTCCGGCGGTGTCCGCCATGGTGGATTTTCCGCTCGCGAGAAATTCCGCGAAATCTTCCGGTGCGAGCCAGGCGTGGGGATGCACACTGGCTGCCGAGGAACCGATCACCCGCCGCTGGTGAGCCGAGAGCGGCAGGTTTCCGATCGGAAAATCCTCGATTCTCCGGGTAAGGGAGAGCGGCAGGAAATCGCTGGTTCCTTCGGGCATGGCGGTGGGGTCAGCCGATTTCCTCGCGGATGGCGGCGGTGAATTTGCCGACCCATGAGCGGCATTCGCCGGCTTCGCGGTGCTCGACGAGCACGCGGATCTTGTTCTCCGTGCCCGAGTAGCGGATGAGGTGGCGGCCGTTTTCGCCGAACTCGGCGGTGGCGCTGCGCATCAGTTCCGCGAGCTTGGGCAGAGAATCGAGCGGAGGTTTGGAGGGCACCGGCATGTTGGAAAGCTCGCTGGGATACTCGCTCATCACGGCGGCGAGCTCGGCAAGCGTGGCGTTTTTCCGCCGCATCATGCCAAGCACCTGGAGGGCGCTGAGGATGCCGTCACCCGTGGTCGAGTGATCAGAGAAAATCAGATGGCCGGAATTCTCCCCGCCGAACGAGCCTCCGTTCCTGCGGATGCGCTCGATGACGTGGCGGTCGCCCACGGCGGTGGTTTCCACGGAAATTCCGTGGCGCTTCATCGCCTCGATGAGGCCGAGATTGCTCATGACCGTGGCGACGAGCGTGTCCCCGCGGAGTT
>Ga0209398_1001698_pt1 | contig 10983 bp, 11 predicted proteins | sample AshMeaBigSpring_FD_184125 | JGI IMG/M metagenome (GOLD analysis project Ga0209398, IMG submission 184125) | Groundwater microbial communities from Big Spring, Nevada to study Microbial Dark Matter (Phase II) - Ash Meadows Big Spring (SPAdes)... | ecosystem: Environmental > Aquatic > Deep...
GGAAGGGCGCACCGCGCGGCGCTTCGGCAGCGTGGTGGACATCATGCGCGCTGGTCTCGGCTCAGGCGAACTGCGCGGCGGCGATGCCGCGTCACTCGCGTTGCTCGTCTGCTGCCTGATGGACCAGCCCATCAACGCGCTCACGCGCCTGCCCAACGCCCCCCGCGCTGCTGTCGCCGGAACGAGCCGACGCGGTCCTCGACGCCCTTCTTCACGGCTGCGGCACAACCCGCCGCGGAACCGTGTCGTTGCCGCCGCTGCCACTTGGTTGACCGCGCCGCCACGGTTCCGGATGTCCTTGTTGATCGGTGCGCATGTTGCTCACGGACGATACCGGAAGACTTTGACTCCCGGCCAATCGGCGCGGAATGGGATGCCGAACGTGCGGATGTACGACAGATAGACGCGATCGCCATGCAGCGACATGCCCCACGTGCCCTGAGTGTCCTCCACGTTACCGATGCTGCCGACCTGACGTGGTTGAGCCGGAACGGAAACGTCGATGGCGACGAGGTCGCTGCGTCCAGCCGACATCAGCACGGTCTTGCTCCTGGCGTCATAGGCGATTTCGTTGGCGTGACCGGGACTGGAGAACCAGCGGAGCGCCTCGAGTCTTGGGTTCCACGGATTCCACCACGCCACGAGTCTTATCTCGCGCGGATTGGAAATGTCCAGAATCTCCAGGCCGACATAGTCGACGGCGGCGTAGGCCAGCGAACCGTTCAAGACGATGTTGTTGTAGGCCCGCGGGCGTCCGTTCATGGCGGGGTTGGAGAAGCGTCCGACCTCGATGGGCCTTCTGGAATCGGCCACATCGATCACGCGCACGCCGCCTGCGTCGTAGCACAGGAACAGCAGATTTTTTTGGAGTGCCAATCCTCGAGCATTGATCTTCCTGGCATCCGGCCGCGCATCAGGAAACGTCAACGCCGGTTGCAGCCGTGCCAGCACACGAATTGCCGATGCGTTTCCAACATCCAGCACGATCAGACCGTGCCCCATCGCCGCCAAATACGCGGTGTTCTCGTAAACCAGGACGGCCCCGCCGCCGCCCTGGGATTCCGAGTCTTTCCAGACTCCGGCGACGCTTGCCATCTCCGGATTGCTGACGTCGATCACCGCCAGGCCAGCCGGTACCCCCTTGCCAAAATGATTTCCGAGCGCCAGGAAAAGGCGATTGCCGAATTGCGACACACTCATGACTTGCAGCGCCGCCAGGTCCGCAATCGGAATTTCGCGGGCGAGTCGCGGCGCGTCCTTGACGTCATAGATTCGAAGGCCGGCTTCCTTGGATGCGACGTAAAGGATCGGTCGATTCGCAGCGTCGTGGATCATCGTCATTGGCAATTCCGCGCCCTTGTAGGGAATGTCGTAAAGATGCTCAAATCGCACTTCCACCGCCGCGCGCCTCGAGTTCGTGCCCGACTGCGCCAACGCATATTCATTGGCTCGACCGAACAGACCAAACCACGCCAGTCCACCAACCACCAGGACCCAGCGATGTCGAGCGAACATGAGTTTGCCTTTCGACGGATCGGCGGCCAATGTGCCGCGATATCACAGACCCTTCTGACTTCGCGCGACGCCGCGCCCGCGGCAAGTTGACGGCTTTGGCGGCTCCGATGGCAAATTCTCGTGAGCGGTCGCACCTACCGAAGAATAGCGTGTGTTCGAAAATCAAGCGATGCTCCCTGCCGCCGTGGGATAGTCGTGGTTCGCTCCGCGATCCAACGCGCATCTTGTTCCCAATAGACGAAAAGTTTTGCAACGGTCCACACGTTGGATCGCCAAGCCATTTGCACCTTTTGCACGACTTTTGCACATCTTTCGACTATTCTTCATAGCGCCGGAAATAGAACTCACCGGGTTTGCGTCCGGCCCTTGCCGGGCTTTAGGCGATGTAGTTTCGCAGGTATTCGTATTGCTCGACACTGCGGACGAGATGATCGAACGGTTCCTGCTGCCAAAAATGATCCTTCGACCCGATCAGCGGATTGATGCGAAACGCGGTGTAATGCAACCACGAATCGAATTGCCGCTCCATGATCTCCTGAGTCGCAAACGCCGCCAGCAGATGGACGTGATTGAGCATTTCCACGAAGTCGCCCATGCGATAGCGGCCGCCATCCAAGTGCAGCAGCGCGTCCGCGTCGTTCTTCGCCAGCTCGGACCTCTTCAACACGCACGCTCCCAGGCATTCGTCGAGCCTTGTTTCGCGGCAACGATTGAGCTGAAAACGGGAACTTATGCCGCTGCTTGTCGGTCAGCATCGGCAGCAGTCTGAGCCAGTGCGGAAAGTCGTGGTTCGCTCCGCGAACCAACGCCGGCTCCGGTGGCGACTGATCGAGACCACTCGCCGCGGCGACTGCGGCGTCCGAAGCTTTTGCGGCGTCTGCGGCTTCCGCTGCCTCCGCCTGCGGTGGCGTTGGGTCGCGGAGCGAACCACGACCACAACGACGATGCAGGATTTGCTCGACCCAGTCCTGCTTTTCGCGCTCCCAGCGTTGGAGGACTTCCTTCGGGATCGAGTCGACGGTGCGGAATGTGACGAAGACGATCGCCCCAGCCTGTGACCAGTGCGGTCGCAGCCGCTCGTGAATCAGACAAGCCGCTTTCGGATCGAACAGTTCGCCGAGCATGATCGGCTCCCGAATTGTCGTGGTTCGCTCCGCAAACCAACGAAGAAGCGTAAATGCGAAACAATCGTGGATCGCGGAGCGATCCACGACTATCAAGTATATCAGCGCGAATCCGAATGTCGCAGGTTGGTTACTGCGATTGCGTGAGCCACGGCCGCGCCAGCAAGTCGGTCTTGAAGAATGTCAGCACTTGGCGAGCGGCCTTCTCCCTGCCGGCCTGTAACGGGTGCGTGCCGTCCTACTCTAAGTCGTCGCGCGTGGAGGTCCGTTTGTCCGCCGCCCGGGGGGTCGTGCCGTCGGCCCACAAATACGGTTTCCACAACAACAGCGGCGACTTTACCGGACCATTGTCGCTAATCGCTCCGCGATCAGCCGTTGGTTCGCGGAGCGAACCACAACGACCATTCGCCCAACGATCCGTGCCGGTGATTTGATCGTGAATCAGCCACCGCACGACACACGCCGACTCGCAGGCGCACGGTTCCGGGTTGAGGTTGCTCGTCGCGCAGCCGGCGTAGATGCGGCTCGTCGGATGAGCGATCCGCAGGCTGGGGAAGCGATCCTTCGCGTTTTGCACGACCGCTTGCGTGTCGCGCTGCAACTGGCGGCCATGTTCGGCGAGCGGCCCAGTCGGCGCCTTGTTTGCCAGCTTGATCCACGCCACCTGCACCTGCTTCGGCAAGACTCCGGCCGCCTCCAGTCGCCGATCCGTCTCTCTCCACGCAGGAGAATCCAGTACGGCCCGTTCGGCCATCGCCTGCCCGCCCTGAGCACAATCGACGATCTTCAGCTTCGACGACTTCGCGGGATCGCCGTCCGCGATCTGCTTGCAGCGGGAGAACTCCTGTGTCGCGCTCGACATGCTGATCGAGATGAAGACGACGCGCCCATTCGGGTCGGGCCGCCCTTCGCGGACGAGCGGCTGAACGCGAGCTGACACAGCCTCCGCCGTGCGACGGTGTTCGTCTGGCGGCACGTTCTTTTCCGCACCGTACAACCCGCCGTCTTCGCCTTGATACCGATCCTCCGCCGTCATCCTACTGAGCGGCCTCAGCCCGACCGACTCGCGCGACGCGGCACCGGTGGGCCGCCGCACCTGCGCCGCCGGCCGCCGTCCGCGTGCCACCGTGTTTTTCGCCGAACCGGGACGGCCGTCACCCCGTTGCGCATGCGCGGCTGTCGTCAACAAGAGCGTCACCACCGGCGTCAGGCTGGCCTCGTCGCAGGGGCTTCCTGCCCGCGCGGACGCGACGAGTCGCGGTTTGTCGGACACACCAAACACGGCACGGACTCGAAGGCCATGCACTTTCTCGCGTTCATAAACCGCTGCTCTTGAAATGCAACCAGCGTCGTTTCTCAACCTGGCTCTTTGGCTGCGTAGCATCCGACATCACGTTAGTTCATGTCGCCGCCGAAAATGACGATGATGTTCAAGAGCGAGGTTCACGCCGATGTTTGCGGTTGAGGCTGGGCATTCGCTGCCGGGGCAGCACCTTGGAAAACTGGATTGCGCTTGGGGATGACGGCCTCAGTGTCCTTGAGAAAGCCATTGAGCAGCCCGTTAAGTTCGCGCACGAGGTCGGGCCTTTCGGCGGCGAGGTTCTTCGTTTCGCCGAGGTCGGCTTTGAGGTCGTATAGTTCGAACTGGTCGCTGCCGTCGGCGTTCTGCGCGAAGAGACGGATGAGCTTCCAATCGCCGCGCCGCACGCTCGCGCCAGGACGCTGGCCGCTGGCGGGTGTGTCGTGCGGGAAGTGGCAGTAGATCGTTTCCCGGTCGAGCTTGTCGCCCTTCAGCGCCGGCACAAGGCTGAGACCGTCGGGGTTCACTTCCGTTGGCATGGGCACTCCGGCGATGTCGAGCAGCGTGGGCATCCAGTCGGTGCTTTGGATGAGCGTGTCGTTGCTGCTGCCCGGCTTCGTCACACCGGGCCAGACAACGATGCAAGGCTCGCGCACGCCCCCTTCGTAGAGGCTGGCCTTGCCGTTGCGCAGCGGCAAATTGCTCGTGGGCGGCGATTGCATGTCCGCCTGAAAGCGGGCGCTCTTGTGTTCGGCATCGCCACCTTTCCCTTCCCAGCTCACGCCGCCGTTGTCCGTGAAGAAGACGATGACGGTCGTCTCCAACAACCCGCTTTCCTCCAGCGCGGCGACGACGCGCCCCGCGCCGTCGTCGAGGCTCTCGACCATGGCCGCATAGACGGGATTGCGCTGCGGGTTCTGTGGGTCAACCCGGCCCCGGTACTTCGCGACGAGTTCATCCTTCGCGTCATACGGCGCATGCACACCCCAAGGCCAGTAGTTCAGAAACAACGGCTCGTCCTTGTGTTCTCGGATGAACTTCACCGCCTCTGCCGCCGTGCGATCCTCGACATGCTCGCCCGACTCGCCCTTCACTGGAAACGCTGCTGCCCACGGCGCGACGTAGCTCCCCGCCGGTCCCGCTCCGGGCCACTTGGGGAAATCCACTTCGAAGCCATGCTGCAACGGCGAATACGGTTCCTTGCCAAGATGCCACTTGCCGAAATGCCCGGTGCGATACCCCGCGCCGCGCAGCACTTCGGGCAGCGTGGTGTAGTTGGTCTTCAACCGCGTGACGCTCTCCGCCACCAGCACCGGCTGGCGCCGATTGCCTTTCGCCAAACCCTTCTCAAGAACTACCTGCGGCAGATGACAAGCCGGAGCCGTGATCCCCGTGCGTGCCGGGTACAGTCCCGTCAGCACGCTCGACCGCGTGGGCGAACAGACCGGATTGGCCGCATACGCCTGCGTGAACCTCACCCCGCGCGCCGCGAGCCGGTCCAGATGCGGCGTCTGGTGAAAGGTGCTGCCAAAACACCCGATGTCGCGCCAGCCGAGATCATCGGCCATGATCAAAACGACGTTCGGCCGCGTTGGCTCGGCGGCGGATGCTGGGACGCAGTGAACCGCGACCAGAGTGATGAGAATCAACAATGGTTTCATGGCTGTGCCTTGTTGGAGTGTCGGCTCTTGCTCCGCAATTGCTTCCTCGAACGGAAAGGCTGTAATCTTTGAGATCAGTCCGTGGAGGAACTCGCCAGAGTTCCGTTGCTTTCGGCGAATTCTGACGTCTGGCGACTTCAGCTACCCTAAAGAGCACAACCTCGGAGCGACACGCGACCACCGATTGCGGCTCGCCCGCCTTGCTTAACCCGCAGTCGCAGGCGAGCACCGGTCTCAATGTTGACTTCCTCGCCTGCGGCGGCGCGGTAAGCGACCCTTTGGCGGCCACCGCACTCGTGCCGTGCTTCAATATACAATCCACCACTATTGACCGACACGCTCACGTTGGCGGAATCCCAGCCCGTCGACGACTTCGTTCGTCTTGAAGAATTTGGCCTCGCGCACGGGCCTTCCGCCGACCGTCAGGTTCTCGAAGATGAGGTTGCGGATGCGGGCGTCGGGCTGACCCCACACCAACTGCGGCTCGCTCAGCACGCTCGGCGCGGCGATCGCAATGTTCTGAAACAGGATGCTCGACAAGTCGCCGGGTTGGCGTTTGTCGGCGTACTTCGAATACGGCGGCGGCACGGTCATGCAGAGGAAGAATTGTTGCAGCGTCGGTCGCGGGTCTTCGACGTTGATGTTGCGAAAGGTGACTCCCGCACCAGCCGCTCCGCCCCCTTCGCCGCGCATGTTGAAAACGCGACCGCCGCTCGAATGATCCCACTTCGCTCGCGAGTAAATGACGTCGCAGTCCTCGACCACGATCCGGCGACCTGCGAGATTCGACAGCGCGCTCAGCACAAACGACGAACCGTTCGCGTCGTTCCACAACACGCAGCGGCGAATGCCGAGTCCATTCACATACAGCGAATCATCCTGAGTGCGGAGAAAACAATCCTCGATCAGCGTGTTGCCGAACGGATTGATGCCGTCGCCGTTTGCTCGCCAGGTGCAAATCTTGGTCCAGCGCACTTCATTGGGATGGCCGGGATTGAAGGGATGAATGAGCATCAGCGAGTGCGTCGCCGAGTCCGCGATCGTGATCCCCTCGACGCGAGTATCAAACGTGCCCGCCAGTTCGATCGGACGATAGCGCCCGTGCTGATTCTCGGAGATCGGCGGTTCGACATGGTTCGGATGCTTGAGTCTCGCTCCCGATAGCGTGCCGAGCCCATAGATGCGTACGTGATGCGCGTCGCCCCACCGCGGATTCGAGAGCGTGCCATACACGATCGCGTCGCCGGGGATGTAGTACTGACAGTTCGCTCGCAGCGGGAACGCAAGCCCGACGTCATGCACTCCCGGCAGAAAATGGAGCGTCGTCCATGACCCGTCGGACGGCGGCAGTTCACCGGGTTTGACGGCGAGCACGCCGGGATCGTGCGGCTGCGGCTTGCCCTTGAGCACCGGGTTCGCGAACAGCGAGATCGTATGCACCGGCGGCCCCTTGTAGCCCTTGCCGGTGTCCTGCCCGTCCATTTGCCCGTCGATATCGACCGCAACGAGACACGGTTGATCGAGCCGCACCAACGCCCTCCCGTCCTTGCTCGAGCACGCGGCCGCCTTGCGTTTGGGATGCACCGCCGCCGATCGAATCGCCTGCCCGTTGACGCGAGCAATCTCCACCTCGACCGGACCATCGGTTTCGAAGTTCACATAGCAATGAGTCCAACCGGCCAACGTGTCGAAGTAGGCGTCGGAGTTCCTTTCGATCGTCTTGCACGACGTTTGCCAGGCGAACGCACTCCGCCACTCGCCGCTTCCTTTGATCGAGCGCACGCGCACCGAGTAATGCTCCGACGCCGCCAGTCCCGGCACCGGCGGCGAGACGATCAACTCGTCGGCGGTTACGTGCGTGCTCAGTCCGTCGAACTCACCAAGCAGCGCGAGAGGCTCGGCGATGGTCAACGTGAGGAGTCGGTTCATGGTGGGATTAACTATTCTGCAGGAGTCGTACTACTTGGACATGGCGTCGCTAGTCGTTCCTTGCTCCGCGAAAGGGACTGTCGGCTTGTGCTCCGCAAAAGCTCTCTTTCGCGGAGCGAAAGGCGACTATCGCTTGCAGCTTTGAGCGTATCAGGTGACAGGCAGGATGCCGATCCCACTACGGGTTCGCGGCCTTCGTGGTGGCCGGAATCGTCGCCACCTTACGGGCACGTCGTTCGGATGCGCGGCGACGATGCGCTCCATTGCGGCGTTAGTTCGGCGACGAGTTCGGATTTGTCCATCCAGCGGTTATTCATTTCACCGGGATCGGTGGCGAGGTCGTCGAGTTGGCCTGCGGGCGCGTCGGGCACGGTGCCGCCGTAGCCGCCCCCTTTCTGGCCGAAGATGCTTTTCCACGAGCCAATTTGCGCAGGCAGGCGCGGCCGCCGCCGCCCAAGAAGCCACGGCACGGATTGCCCATCTGGAAACGCTTCTCGCCCGACACCAGGAGACGATCGCCGATCAGGAGCAGACGATCGAGAACCTGGCCGCCGACAACGCGCTGCTCAAGCGGACCTTGTTCGGCTCCCGGCGGGAGCGCTATACCGATCCGGCGCAGACGCTGCTGTTCGATGCGACCAGGCTGGCCGCACCACTCCCCGAGGGAGATCGCCCGCAGCCAACTGAGGGAATGAAGGAGCGGACGAGCCGGGGGCGTCAGCGGCGGGTCTTTCCGGACTTCCTGCCGCGTGAGGAGCAGCGGCTCCTGCTGAAACCAGCAGAGATTCCAGAACAGATGCGGGACAACCCGCACGTGCGCCGGTTCTTCAAGAAGGTGGGTGAAACGCTCGAGCTGATCCCCATGCAATTGAAGGTGGTCGAGCAGTTCCAGGAGGTCCTCGCCCTGGACCGACCCGGCGAGGCGACGACCATGGTGTCCGCCCGGCGGCCGGCTTCGTTGATCAACTCATTCGCGGGGCCCAGCCTGTGGGCCTACCTGACGGTCCGTCGCTTCGCCGATCACCTGCCCTACTACCGCCTGGAGGACACTCTGGGGCGGAGCGGCTTCCGAATCGATCGCAGCACCCAGTGGCGCTGGATGCGTGGCCTGGCCCGCGGCGTGACGCCCCTGGTGGACTTGATGTGGGAGTTGGCCCGGCAGTCGCCGGCCCTGGGGATGGACGAAACTCCGGTGATGGAGCTGGGCGGCTCGGGACGGACGCTCAAGGGCCATCTCTGGACGGGCGTGGGGGATGCGAATCATCCTTACGATTGATTCTTCTATGCGTCCGATCGCCGCAGTATCCGCCCGGAAGCGATGCTGGAGGGATTCCAGGGCTATCTGACAGCCGATGCCTACATCGCCTACGAGCGGATCGGCAAGCTTTGGCCGGGCGTCATCAAGACGAGTTGCTGGGTGCACGGCCGCCGCAAGTTCGAGGCGTGCCATCATCTCGGCCCGACGCATCAGACGCGCACCGCGCTGTCATACTTCCGCCAGCTGTTCGACATCGAGAATCTGTATCGGACGAGCAGCGAGGGTGTGCGGCTGGCCGCTCGACAGAAAATGTCCCAGCCGCTCGTGGAGGGTTTCCACGAGTGGCTACAGACCGAACGGCTGCGTCAACTTCCCAAGTCGAAGCTGGCGGGGGCGACCCACTACATGCTCACGCGCTGGGAGTCGTTCACCCGTATTCTGGAGCCGGCGCGGTCCCGATCGACAATATCGCGGCGGAACGGGCGCTGAAGTATCCGATTCTGGGGCGGAAGGCCTGGCTCGTTTTCGGCAACCAGGCCGCGGGCGAAACGGCTGCGAAGCTGTTCACGTTGACCAAGACCTGCAACCGCCTGCGCATCGACCCGTTCGCTTACCTGCAGGATGTCTATGCCCGGTTGCCGACAACGCCGCCGGCCGAATTGGCGTCGCTGCTGCCGGACCGGTGGATCGCAGGCCGCCCGCAACATCTCCTTCAACAACGCGTTTACGAAGCCCTGGACCGCGCTCAGCGTGCGCGCGAACGTCGCGCGGAGCGGCGGCACGCGGCGGCATGGTGGTGTCGGTGAGATCACCGGGTGGACCGGTATGGGTCGTCCCATTCAACTCGAACTGTTGCCGCACGAACGCGCGGCGCTGCTCAAGTGGAACCTCGCCAGGGATGAGGTGCGGGATCAACTCCAAGCCTGCGCTGCCAGCCCTGATACCGAGACGATCACCATCGACTCGGTCGATCTTCACTGGCTGGCCAGCGACCTGACCCACGCGATCGTCAAGGGTGGCTGCCGAGACGACGACATCCTCGATCTGAGCGAGCGTCTCGACTACGTCGACGACACCAGCGACGGCTCCCTCGACGGCTGGTATTGAGCGCCCTCAGACTCCGCCTGCCCCCCCCGGACAGCATCCCACGGAAACGTCAAGACGCCATGGTTGCAACGCTCACGCTCACGTAGCGGCGGGCGGCACGGACCAGGTGCACGATGCACAGCTGGACGCGTGTCTCGGGATAGGCGACGTGGATCGCTTCGGCGAAACCGGAGAGCCCATCGATGCAGGCGATGAAAATCTCCCGCACGCCCCGATTCTTCAAGCCGGTCAGGCAGGATATGCCGCACCCGCCTGGGATTGTCGCCTTTCGCTCCGCGAAAGTACGCTCTTTCGTGGAGCGAAAGACGACGATGATGTGACAAAGTTGACCGGCGGCAGCATAACCAGAACCTGGCCCCCTCGGTCTCACGGAGCCACAGTCCCAGGAGTTCCTTCTGACCGTCGAGATTTGCGCCCAAGGCGACGTAAATCGTGTGCTGCGAGACCCGCCCATGGCCACCCCGCACGTGCACCACGATGCCGTCGAAGTAGACGATCGGCCAGATTCGCCTCCAGCGGCCGCGTACGCCAGGCCGTCACCTCGGTGTCAAGGTCGCTCGTGATTTCGGAGATCAGCGTGGGGGAGACCTCCACGCCGTACAGTTCCTGAACGATCTCCGGAATATCACGCGTCGTCATCCCCTTGGCGAAGAGCGCCAGAATCTTCTCGTCGAAGCCCGGCACGCGCCGCTGGTGCTTGCCGATCACCAGCGGGGCGAACGTCCCATCCCGGTCACGCGGCGTGGTCAGCCGGACTTCACCCAGATCGCCTTGCACGGTCTTGCGCGAGCGGCCATGGCGACGATTCGGCGATCGCTTCACCGTGCCGTCCGGCGCCGAAGCCCCGTCATCACCGGTGCCCTCTCGGGAGACGGCCACCGCGGCGGCCCGGGACCCTTTGCGGCCCAAATGAACATCCATCTCCGTGTTGAGCATCCGCTCCAGGGTCGCCTTGGTCATCGCCCGGAGCACTCTATTGGGGTCTTCGGCAAAATTTGTGGGTGATTTCGTGGACGACGGGGTGCGTTTTCAAGGCATGGCAGGGCAAAAAGAATGCCGCTTCCATGGGGGGAGCCGACGGGAGTGGCG
>Ga0209398_1001703_pt1 | contig 10954 bp, 5 predicted proteins | sample AshMeaBigSpring_FD_184125 | JGI IMG/M metagenome (GOLD analysis project Ga0209398, IMG submission 184125) | Groundwater microbial communities from Big Spring, Nevada to study Microbial Dark Matter (Phase II) - Ash Meadows Big Spring (SPAdes)... | ecosystem: Environmental > Aquatic > Deep...
GGCCGGCAGGTACCGCGCGGCAAAGACGTGGACCCGGGCCAGGGGCGAGACGTTCGTCAGCTTGATCGTCAGTTGCTCAGCGCCGACCGAGATCGCGGAGACCTGCAGGGGGGCCAGCGGCGGGGTCTCCAACTGGCGGACGGGTCCCGCGATGTAGCGCCCCAGGACTTCGCCGGGGGCTACCCGCAGCAGGACCTGAGTGTTGGTCGCCTTCAGCAGCAGACTGTAGTCGCCCGCGGGCAGTCCCTGGATCAGAACCAGTCCGTCCTGGACCTTCACGTTCTCGAAGCGATCAACGGCGAAGGTGCCGCCGCTGAGTTCCAACAGCGAGATCTCGCTGCGCGTGGCCTCCGCCGCGGTGCCCAGGTACGGGACGGCGACGGGGTCGCCGGCCCGCGCGTGCAGGGAGGCGGGGTAGGTATGGCGATCCCCGACCAGCGTCCAGGCGTGGCTGGTCCCCTCGGGACCGCTGGCGGAGAGCGTGGCGATGCCGTCGAGCGGCCCCAGCGCGATCCGGCCCTGCGGGTCGGTCTTGAGGACCGTGCCCACCGTGTCGCGGAAGTCGCGGTGCTTGAACTGGAAGGAAACGGGTCGCGAGGCGCGGGGTTCACCCGTGCGGCCCCGCAGTTCGAGAAAGTACTTCCCTTCCGCCTGGAGCAGGTGCAGATCCTCGATCTTCTCGGTGCGGTCAATTTCGTTGAGCCCGAACCGGTCTTCCGCCGCCAGTTCCAGCGGGCCGCCGGTGGTGACCAGCTGGACCTTGGCCGAGAGTCGAAACCGGATTTCGGCCAGCCGCGGGGGCACCTGGAACTCGTGGGTCGACTCGCGGTCGACGAAGAGCGGGAAGTCGTTCACTTCGCTGGTCGAGGAGATGCCGTCCAGGTCGGTGGAGGTGATGGTCAGCCGGGCCTGCTCGAGCAGCTTGAGCGACACGCGCGTACCGTTGACCAGCAGACCCGGCCGCACCAGCAGGGTGGCGGTCTGGCGCTTGAGCAGCGCCTCGCGATCGACGTAGAACCCGGCCACCAGCTGGTAGCTTTCCGCCTCGTGGTTGAAGTGGCCGAGCGATGAGTAGGTGTCCGGGCGTTTCCCGCCGGCGGCCCGGTCCTTCTCGGCCACGGGAGCGGTGAGCACAATCGCCTGGCGGCCCGGGCGGGTGGTGAACGGCACGTGGATCGCGCCGTCCTTCGCGGCGCGGTACTCGTGGCCCGCCAGCCAGAGCGCGGCATCCTGAACCGGGCGGTTCTCCTCGTCCAGGACCGTGAACCGGTGGCCGGCGGGGGTGGTGCGCACCAGGTGCTTCAGCTGTCCGATGCGGATCAGCGCGCGGCTGCTCTGGCCGCTGCCGATGAAATCGACGACGTAGACCCCGCTCTGGCGGATCGTGGGAAAGTCGAAGGTCCGCTGCACGCGGCGGAGCGGCGGATCCTGGTACGTGTGCGTCTGCTCGACGTTCGCCACGAGGCCATCCAGGTTGATGTCGGTGTCGATCTCGCGGCCGTTCTGGCGGTAGAAGTTCAGGGTGTTGATCTGGAACACCTTGACGATCAACGTGGAGACGTTCTTGACGTGCAGGCCGAGCCGCACCGGCTCGCCGGCCTGGTAGCGGGTCTGGTTGGTGAAGTCGAAGTCGAGATCGACGCGCTCCTTGAGCTGGCGGAACTGCTCGGGGGGCAGGAGCGACGCCCACTGCTCGGGCGTGCCGCGGCCGTGGACGATCTTGGTTTCGGCCAGCAGGTGGCGCAGGTAGATGTCGTTGACGTACGGCTCAAATTCCCGGGCGTCGGCCGCCTCCAGGAGGAAGTGGGCCAGGCAGCTGCGGACCAGCGGCTCGTCGTCGCCGATCGGCGGGAGCAGCGTGGCGCCGTCGTAGTTCGAGCCGAGGTCGCAGGCGAAGCGATGCAGGTCGTCGCTTTCCCGCATCGCCCGCGAGATATAGCCGGTGGGCCGGGGCAGCCGGAGGTACGCCAGCAGGCGGTTCTTGTCGAATTCGCCCCGGCTGCGATCCAGGTGCAGGCGATGGTAGAGCACGTGGGCCTTGAGCGAATTGTGCACCGGCGCCAGCCGCGCGGCGAAGGCCTGCAGCCGGTCGAGATAGGCCTCCAGGACGGCAGGATCCTGCTGCCAGTCGACATCCGGACCGGGCTGCAACTTGGTCAGGTAGGCCCTCACGAACTGCTGCTGGTTGAGCAGGTCGGGCTTGAGCGTCAGCAACTCCTCGAGTTGGCTGCGCAGCAACTGCTGGTGGATCGGGTGTGAGCCGAAGCCGCCGGAGTCTTTGTGGTTCAGGTCGTCGGCCACCAGCTTGACCAGCTGGGCATGGTCGGGCCGCGCCAGACGCGCCAGCAGCATCCGTCGCTGGTCGGGGTTCAGGTCGGTGCCGATCAGCCAGTCGAGGGCTCGGTCCTCGATCCCGTGCAGGCTGTGGCCGTGGTGAGCCAGGGCCCGCTGCAGGAACTGCTGGCGCGTGATCAGCGCCGGGTCGAGGGCCGTGGGAAAATTCGGCTCGGCATGCAGCTCCTCCTTGCGGTGCGGGTAGTGGATGCCGAACCGGTTGCGGAGATAATCGAGCGAGGGACCCGGGTTCTGCTCGTAGCTCAGAATCGCCCGGCGCGTGCGGATTTCCCACACGCGCGGAGTTTCGCCGTGCCGCTGCACCCACGGCCGCAGGTAATTCTCGACCTGGGCAAACTGCTGCGTGTTGAGCAACTGCAGGCAGTGCCAGTAGTAGTAATCCTCCGTGCCCGGGATCAACTGCTGCAGGGCCGCTGGGCGATCGGCGGTCAAGGCGAAGTCCTCCACAAAGCCGATTTCACCGCCCTGCACGGACGCCACGCTCAGCAACAGGAACAAGCTCGGCAAGAACGATCGCATGGTCGGCTCCAGCAATGGAAGGGACGATCCCGCCAACGGGCTCACGCCACGGCCGCGGGAAATTTGGGGGCTTGCGGCCTCCAAGGCGCGCGTGGCCGCCCCGCACTTGTGCCACCCGGGCGGTAACCGTTCACGGGTCGGGGTCTGGTCCATTTTTCGGCCGATAAGGCGCTGCACGACAATTACCTACCGGTCTTGTGGATCAGCCGCGGGGCGCTAGCCCGCGGTCTTTCGCAGATGAACCGCGGGCTAGCGCCCCGCAGCTGATGAGTGATTTCGGTAACTTATTGTTGAACAGCGCCTAAACTCGACTTCGCGGATACGCGCTGGCCGAAAACATGGACCTGACCCCCTGGAATCGGAGGAAACCTTCCACCGGGCTGTGAACGGTTACCCCGGGCGGGGACGACCGCGCCTGGTTAAGAAACCTTACCCTACAGACGACGCGGGCGGGATGATAGTTCCCGCCGCTCCAACCGTTCCATCTGCATCCGCGTCGGTAAGTGCAAGGCGTACAGGTGTGCTCGATCCGCGTAGCCGGATCCAGGCCTTTCGCAGAACACCGGCCACCACCATGGGGAAACCGGCTAACAGGAGTCGGCTGGCCAGGCGCCGCCTCTGCAAGTTCCAGGCATTCGACACCCACGACCAGGCCATCCCGCCCACGTAGGCGCGGCGCGCGAAGCGGCGGCGGCGGCCGCCGGGATAGAGCCCCTGCCGCTCGGCATCCATCACCCGCCGGACGCCCGCGACCATCCGGTCGAGATTGCCCGACGACATGCTGTCGTGCTCCCGGTAGGCCACTGTGACCGGCTCCTGGATCACCCAGCAGACCGGGTTGCTGCCGAACCGCAGGAGCGAATCGAACGTGTCCAGGTTGTAGGTCGTGGCCGAACTCCGCCGCAGTCCACCGGCGTTCTCAAACACCGCGCGGCGCACGACGATCACGCTGGACGATGCGTCGACGCGCACGTCCTTCGACAAGAAATCGGGGTAGCGGCGGGCCACGATCGCCTGGGCCTGCTGCTGCGCCAGCATGCTCGGGGCAGCGCCCTGGAAAGAGCGCAGCCGGCCGACGATCAGGGACGGTCGATCACCTTGCGTGATCAGGCGCTGATAGGTCGCCAGCGTCCACGGCAGGAAGAGATCGTCACTGTCAAGAAAGGCCAGGTACTCGCCGCGGGCCACGCGAGCTGCGCGATTGCGGGCCTGCTCGGGACCCTCGTGCGATTGCGTCAACACGCGAATCCGGTCGCCATAGCTCTCCAGAGCGGCCAGCGTTCCGTCGGTCGATCCATCGTCGACGACAATAATCTCGTAGCCGTTGTAGGTTTGGTGGAAGATCGCATCGAGGCTCTCGCGTATCAGCCGCTCGCGGTTGTAGACCGGGATCAGGATACTGAACAACGGGTCGGCGGGAGTGGCTTGGCGACGCGTGTCATCACCGGCAGCCGGTGAGGCGCTGGCGTGACCGGGACAGACTTCGCTGCGGGTGTTCATGGGGGATAGTATAACCACGGACGTCTGCAACTGCTGAGCCCTCCGCCCCACTCGGCCCAGAACGGACGGACGGGGAAGAAGTTCGTCAACCCGCCGCCTGTCGGTCAACTGCGGCCGGACGCGCGCCCCGCGCACATCGGCAAGACATCCCTCGCCGCTGCTCCGCTTGCCTGTGGCCGACGGTCAAGCGCCCGCTCGTCATGCGATCGAAGTGGCGCTGCCCTCTGCTGAGGGGGATATCCCCGCGTCCGGGCGGCGAGGTGCCGCCTCGCGCCCGCGTCTGTACCGGGTGCCCCGCGCTGTCGGCGGGCGGTTCACGGCGGGCCGGCCGGGGAGGTGGGCATCTGCTGCCGGAGGGCCTCCAGTTCGGCTTCGAGCCGGCGTAACTGCTGCTGGTTCTCCTCCAGCTGTTTTTCGCGCGATTCCAACCGTTCCTGCAGCCGCTGGATGACGACGCCGTAGCGTTCGACCGCCTCCTCCAGCAGGGCCACCGGGTCGCGCGCCACGGCGGCCGGCTGCGGCGCGGTGTCTCCGGCGGCCAGATTGCGCACGGCGGCCGTGGGAGGAGTCACATCGAACCGGTCCGGGGCGGTGCGACTGATCTCGATGCGCCGCGGTTGCAGCCGCTGCGGCCAGCGCGTGTCCGCCACGGGAACCTCGATCCCGCCGCCCAGCGTCACCTCGACCCGCCGCGGTTCGCCATCCCGCTTGACCAGCAGGGCGAGCTTGTCGCCCGGCTGCTTCTGGAGCAGCGGCTGCAGGGCCTGATAAACCGATCGGATCGCCACCTCGTCGGCAGCCAGGATGCGGTCACCGACGCGAATGCCGGCCCGGTCCGCGGGACCGCCCGGGACGACGCGTTCCACCCGCACGTCGGCGGGGTGCTCGCCCGCGGCCAGCACGAGGCCCACGACCGGTCGCCGCCTCTGCAGCACCACGACGCGCTGGTCGACCCGCGCCCGCAACAGGCGCTGCACGTGGCTGGCGGGAACCGCGTAGGTCCAACCGTGCTGGTCGCCCGCCGCATCGGTGGCCAGGACCACGCCGACCAGCCGGCCGGTCGGGTCGACCACGCCGGCACCACTGGACGTGGCCGCGGTGCGCAGATCGCACTGGAGCAGTCCGGGGAATTGCCCGCCCGGCAGGGTACGCTCGCTACTGCCCACCAGTCCCGCCGATACGGCGGGCTTCTCCGCACCCCAGGCCGCTGCGCTAAGCACCCAGGAGCCCACCGCGGGCGGCCGGTCGGCCAGCGGCACCGCGGGCAGGTCCTGGCGGGTCGTGGCCAGCAGCACCAGGCCGGAGTAATGGTCCACGACGCTCAACTGCGCATCGACCTGCTGGCCGTCCACCAGGGTGATCCGCACGCCGTCGCCCCCACCCACCTCCAGCTGCGAGACGATCAGTCCCTGGCCAATCGAGACTCCCGAGCAGACGGAGACCTGTCCCCACCGCGCGCCGGGGCGATCCGCCAACTCCTCGTGCCTCCCGTCTCCCGCCGCGCCCGGACGGGGACGGCTCGACGGGGCCTCCGGAACAACGCGCACGGTGACGGTGGCCGCCTGCAGTCGTGCGGCGGCGTTCTCAAGCCCAGGCAGTTCACTGGCCAGACAGGAACGTGGCGCGCCGGACAAGCCGGGGCCGAACAAGAACGAGAACAAGAGGGGGAAGATCGAGACCCGCCCTGCCGCCGTGAACCAATCTGATCTGGCCCAGGTCCAGACCCGCCCGCGGAGCGGCGGGCGCCCGGCATCCACCATGCGGCAGGGCTGCGTACTTTGGCTGGCGGTGACACCGTTCATGCTACGGCCCAATCGGCGCGGCAGAAGGCTCGCCCTCGCAAACCACCGGTTTTCGTGATTCCGGAAGGGCGAGGTTGCCGCCGAGCTGAAAACCCGTTGCCCGCGCCCGCTCGGCACGAGCCGCGCCCTCCCAAGACCGTCCAACTCTGCTTCGCTCGAACGTAACCGTTCCCAGCCCGGTGGACGTTTTTCCCTGATATTCCAGGGGATCAGGTCCATGTTTTCGGCCGGCGCGTATCCGCGAGGTCGAGTTCATCGGCCGAAAAATGTGCCTGACCCCTGCGGGTGCAGCCTGGCGTCCACCCGTCGACGATTACGATCTTGATTTGGGCCGGCGATGGGCCCAGCCCGGTGGACCTGCTCGGCCACCCGCGCCGATCAGATCGACAGGCGGAACCTGGGCGCTTCCGCGTGCTCGCGCTCCATCAGGTCCAGTACTCCCTCCAGTTCCGGTCCACTCACATTCTGCAGGAAGAGGAATCCCCCCGGGGTTGTGTCCTGGGGTGCGGCCGACGGCGCGTGAGCCGACGTTGCGAGCCTCGCCGTGGACGCATCGGACTGGGATGCGGCCTGTTTCCCCGCAGTGGCGGGACCCCACGGCTGGAAGCCACCCCGAAACGGCAGCTCGTGGGGCGCCAAACTCCGGTAGCACCACCATCCAGCACCGCACAGGCAGAAGGCCGCCAGCGCGGCACGGATGGCCGGCCCGTGCCCCCCGGAGGCCCGCCGCCTGGTCGGCGGGGCAGACCGTGCGTCGCGGGCCAGCGAAATTGCCAGCCGGACCGCTGCCAACCTCTTGGGGTCCGCCGGGTACCGTTCCGCGAGGCGCGTCGCGTCGGCATGCAGTTGCTGGCCCAGATGGATCAGGTCGTCAGGCAATCTCGTGCCGTGGCCCGACGGCGGCCCTGCAGGTCGGGTGACCGACGAAGATGCGTCCGGGGGAAGGTTCGGTTCAGAAGATCGCACGTTTCAGATCCTCTCCCGGCAGACCGGGCACTTGCAGCATCTCGCGCGTCTCGGGATGCAGCATGCGTCGCAGCGCGGCCAGACCATGAAAAATCCTTGACTTGACGGTGCCGACGGGACATCGCAGGACGCCGGCGATTTCTTCATACGACAGCTGTTCACTGAACCGCAATACGAGCGTTTGCCGCTGGCCATCAGGCAGCCGGGCCACCTGGGCCCAGAGGCTCTGCTTCCACTGGTCCACCTCCAGCGGTGCTTCGGCCGCCGGCAGCTGGGGCGGGTCGGCCGATCGATCGTCCCACAGGACCTGCAGCTTTCTCCGATGGATGCCGTCGCGCCGCCGCCGCCGCCGCTCCAGGTTCAGCAGGATTCCGTAGAGCCAGGTGTACACACTGCTGCGCCCGCCGTACCGATCGGCCTGGCGGGCCAGGACGAGGAACGTTTCTTGAGCCAGGTCATCGGCATCCCAGGGGTTGCCGGTCAGCACCAGGGCGGCACGGTGGATGCGTGCAAAGCAGCTCTCGACGGTCTGGGCGACGTCCAGCGGCTGCACGATGTCGACACCTCGGAAATGGCGGAAGGAGGGCCGACCAGCATGCATTTCCACCCGCGTTTGGGGCCGCGCGTGGCAGGTCTGGGCGCCGGGGTTCCCCCGGTCGGCTCGTACCCATTGTAGTGATGATGCGGACTCGTTCCCATGTCCCAGGCCCCGCGGCCAGGAGAGTGCCGCCCGTATCGTTTTGGTGCCTTGGTGGGCGTGTAAAGTTCAACGCCTGCCAGGGTCCGGATCGGGGACTTTCTGAGCTATCCGTTGACGGGCCGGGGGTCTGGCTCATTTTTTCGGCAGGAACGTCGCTCGGCGTCGTGCCGCGGTCCCGCCGCAACATGTGCCTGACCCCCTGGGGTGCGGCAGATCTGGCGTCCGCCCCGTGAACGGCTACGTTTCTGAGCTAAGCTGACGATGGACCCCGGGTTGGCCCGCGGTCCACAGGCGCCCGGGAGAGACACCCTTTTTCACGGCCTGCCAGGTGCGGGCGGCGGCTGGGCAGTCCGGCCGGCCCACGGGCAGTGGCAGGGGGGCCGTCCTGAGGCGGTCCGAGTCGTCGCGCAATGGCGGTCGGCACCCCGGCCACGCCGCCACGTTGTGGACGTCTGGGCGGGCAGAGCTGCGACCGAAGATCCGGCGGCTCCTGCCCTCGGCCGTCACCGCCGTGGCGCGCAAGCCGGGCTATTGGCCCCCGCGGGACCATCCTTTACAGTGTCAGGCGCCCGTTGCCGGGCGGTTGCACCACGCGCCCCCGTCGATGCGGTGAGACGGGCGGTGGGGCGGGGAGGCGGGTCCGCGGGCCGGTTGGCGAGCACCCGCCATCGGTCCTCTCGATGGCCCATCCCATGCACGCACGCAGTTTGAGATAGCAGCCCGTTGAAAAAAAGCGACTACCAGCACAATGCGCGAGCGAGTGTGCCGGAATCACCGGGACTTTTTTGTCGGTCTACCCACTCGCTTGCGCGTCGTGCTCGTATTTCAACCGGCTGATAGAGAAGACCGAGACGATCCCGCACCGGCGGCGAGGGGACTGTCCCGATTTTTTGTGGCATGGATGCCAGAAAAATGGGACTGTCCCCTTCGGCAGAGCCATTGACACAAAAATCCGTACAGGCCCGCGGCGAGGCAGCCAGCAATCTCGACGCGCGTCCCGCTTCCGTCATCGTCCCCCATCCCCGGAATGCACCCGTGAACATCCTGATGGCCAGCAGCGAGGCGACGCCCTTTGCCAAGACCGGCGGGTTGGCCGACGTCTGCGGCGCGCTGCCCGGCGAACTGGCCCGGCTGGGGCACCACGTCACGCTGATGATCCCGGCCTACCGGCACGTCTACCAGAGCGGCCAGCCGATCGAAGCGACCGACATCAACCTGGATATTCCGATCGGGGCCAAGGTGGTCACCGGACACCTGTTGCGGAGCCGACTGCCCGACAGTGATGTGCCGGTGTATCTCGTCCAGCAGGACGACTACTTTGATCGCCCCGAGCTGTACCGTGAGGCCGGTGCGGATTACAAGGACAACTGCGAGCGGTTTGTCTTCTTCTGCCGCTCGGTCATGGAAAGCGTTCGCTTGCTGCAACTCCGGCCTGACGTGCTGCACGCGCACGATTGGCAATGCGGGTTGATCCCGGCCTACCTGGAGATCGAGTACGGGATTGCTCCCGGCTTTGAGAACGCCGTGTCCGTGCTGACGATTCACAACCTGGCGTACCAGGGCCAGTTCTGGCACTGGGACATGTTGCTGACGGGACTGGACTGGAAGTACTTCAACTGGCGCCAGATGGAGTATTACGGCGATTTGAACCTGCTGAAGACAGGAATTGTCTTCGCCGACGCCATCAACACGGTCAGCCCCCGGTATGCGGAGGAAATCCAGCGGGCACCGCTCGGTTGCGGCATGGAAAACGTGCTGACGCACCGCCGCGACGTGCTGTCGGGCATTCTCAATGGGGTTGATTACCGGCATTGGAATCCGGCGACCGACCCCCACCTGGCAATGCGGTTCGGTCCCGATGACTGGCCGGCGGGAAAGGCTGCCTGCAAGGCAGCCCTGCAGCGGGACCTGGGACTGGCCGTGTCGCGCGACACACCCTTGATCGGATTCGTGGGCCGGCTGGCGGAACAGAAGGGCTGCGACCTGATCGCACGGATGTTGGAGCAGCGGGCCGCGGTCGCGGAGATGCAATGGGTGTTCCTGGGGCGGGGCGAACTGGAGTACCAGGAACGGTTCTCCCAGCTGGCGCAGCAGCACCCCGACCGGATCGCGGTCCGACTGGACTTCGACGACCGTCTGGCCCACCAGATCGAGGCGGGGGCGGACATGTTTCTCATGCCCAGCCGCTACGAGCCGTGCGGTCTGAACCAGATGTACAGCCTGAAATACGGCACGGTCCCGATCGTCCGCGAGACCGGCGGACTGGCCGACACGATCGTGGACGCCACGGCCGAAAACATCGCGGCCGGCACGGCCAACGGGTTTACGTTCCTGGAATACGACGCGGCCACGTTGGAGCGCACCGTGACCCGGGCGTGCGATACGTTCCGCCAACGTCCCGAGGCCTGGCAGCAGCTGGTCAGCGCGGGCATGCAACAAGACTGGTCGTGGTCCCGCAGCGCCCGACGGTACGCCGAACTGTTCGCGCAAGCGGCGGCCCGCGCAAAGCAGCCCGTCAGTGCCTGATTTCCGCCGAGATCCGGTCAGCCAGCGGTGGGTCATCCTGGCCCGGAACCGAGCCGACCGCCCGGACGAGTTCCAGCACGAACCGGGCGGGGCAGCCTCGGCCGACTGTCCGTTCTGTCCCGGTCAGGAGCACCGCACCCCGCGCCCCGTCGCCGCCTACGGCGTCGCGACCGGGGCGCCCGAACCGTGGCAGGTGCGGGTGGTTCCCAACCTGTACCCGGCGCTCGTCCCCGACGTGGAGGCCTGGCAGACGCACGACGGGCTGTACGAGGCGGCGGCGGGCCGGGGCGTGCATGAGGTGATCATCGAATCACCGCGCCACGTGCGCAGCCTGTCGGAGCTGAGCGACCTCCAGGCCGAACTGACCGTGCGGGCCTACCGCGACCGTTTGCGCTGGTATTGCCGCGACCCGCAGCTGGCCGGCGGCATCCTCTTCAAGAATGTGGGCCGCTCCGCCGGTGCGTCGCTGGTCCACGCGCACAGCCAGCTGCTGATCCTGCCCGACGTCCCGATCACCCTCCAGCAGGAACTGGACGGAGCTCAACGGTTCTACCAGCAGCACCGGGATTGCGTTTTTTGCGCGATG
>Ga0209398_1001705_pt1 | contig 10948 bp, 11 predicted proteins | sample AshMeaBigSpring_FD_184125 | JGI IMG/M metagenome (GOLD analysis project Ga0209398, IMG submission 184125) | Groundwater microbial communities from Big Spring, Nevada to study Microbial Dark Matter (Phase II) - Ash Meadows Big Spring (SPAdes)... | ecosystem: Environmental > Aquatic > Deep...
TGCTACTAAATTAGTAATTGATAAAGGTGCTAGAAACGTAGAAATTTTAAAACAAGCTCAATACAGCCCGCTAACCGTAGAAAAACAAGTGGCCATCATCTACTTAGGTACACAAGGTTTACTACGCGAAGTAGCCGTTAAAAAAGTAAAAGCATTTGAAGAACATTTCTTAACCGAAATGGAAAACAAACATGCTGCTATTTTAGCCGAATTTAAAAAAGGTCAGTTGAACGACGCAAGTATTCAATCAATGGTAGAATTGGCCAAATCGCTGATTCCACAATACAAATAAGTATTTGGTTCTGAGTAAGTGATATACGCAATGCCTCCAATTTTGGGGGCATTGTTGTGTATACCATTGCCGGTCAATGCAACGGCTTGTTCTATCGCGGCTACTGCTTGCTACTGCACCATGAAGTATTTACCGCCTACCCTTGTTTTGCAACCAAACAATCATTTGTTGGGTAAGAACATGCCTACCGTACCGCTTGCTCGCAAATCCTTATCTATTAAAGCCCAAATACAGAAAGTCAGAGCTAGTTGAATACCTTTTTTTAACCCACTCAACCAAGTTTTATGGCCACAAAGTAAATCATTACCTACCGTTGCTGCACAAAAATGCCCATCCTTACAGCAAACATCAAATTGTAAACGGGCTCTTAGTACATTTGTACACCACTATGAGCCAACAAGCCAACAAGAGTGTAGTTAACCTGCACTTACTGCGTAGAATATTTGTGTATGTAAGCCCCTACCGCTTATTGTTTATTGGCAGTATTGCCTTAGCCATTACCATGGCATTTATGGCTCCCTTGCGCCCTTATTTAATTCAATTAACGGTTAACAAAGCGGTACACCCGGCTACCACCGTATTACCGGCATGGCTGCACCAATGGCTACAAGTCAATAACAACACCTCCGTCGCTCGCATCATTCTTCTCATTACGGCCTTTCAAATTGTTTTTTTATTGATAGAAAGTTTTTTCCGCTTTGCCTTTAGTTTAATCACCGCCACGCTTGGCCAAAAGGTTGTTCGCGATTTGCGCATAGCTATCTACGAAAAAATAGTACAGCTCAATTTATCGCAGTTCGATAAAACCCCTATTGGAACACTTACCACACGCACCATTAACGATATTGAAAGCATTAACGACATTTTTAGCGATGGCTTAGTGCCTATTATGGCCGATTTGCTCACCATCCTTATTACCCTTGCCACCATGTTTTGGATGAATTGGCATGTTGCCCTAATTAGCCTCATTCCTTTCCCTTTTTTAATTGTAGCCACCTATTTTTTTAAAGAAAGTGTCAACAAAAGTTTTAACAAAGTGCGCAATGCAGTGGCCGCTCTAAACGCCTTTGTACAAGAACACATTACCGGCATGCACATTGTACAAGCATTTGCTGCCGAAGACAGAGAAGCGGCTAAGTTTGATACCATCAACAAAGAACACCGCAATGCCAATATAGACGCCATTTTTGCCTACAGTGTGTTTTTTCCGGTGGTAGAATTGGTATTGGCCATTAGCACCGGTTTATTGGTGTGGTGGGTGGCCAACCAACAATTAGAAGCAGGCTTATTGGTGGCTTTTATCTTGTACCTCAACCAAATTTTCAGACCATTGCGCATGATTGCCGACAAATTCAATGTGCTGCAAATGGGCATGATTGCCGCCGAAAGGGTTTTTAAAATTATGGACAATACCGATGTATCGCCAACTGATAATGCACATACCATTAGCTTACCGCCCAACCATACTTTTAAAGGGCATATTTGCTTTCAAAACGTATCCTTTGGCTACCTACCCAATCAGCCAGTACTCCACAACCTATCGTTTACGGTACAGGCAGGCGAAACAGTGGCGCTTGTAGGACATACCGGTAGTGGCAAAACCTCCATCATTAGCGTACTCAATCGGTTGTATCCCATACAAAGTGGCAGCATTAGCATAGACGATACCAACATCCATTTGTACAACATTGCCCTACTCAGGCGCAATATAGGCGTGGTATTGCAAGATGTGTTTTTGTTTTCCGGCAGCATTATCGACAATATTACCCTGCGCAATCCCAATATTAGCCACGAACAGGTAATCAATGCCTGCAAAATGATCCATTTGCACGAATTTATAGAGCAACTGCCACAAGGCTACCATTACCATGTAATGGAGCGCGGCAATACCCTAAGTCTTGGTCAGCGCCAACTGATTTCCTTTGCTCGAGCATTACTCTACAACCCATCTATTTTAATTTTAGACGAAGCCACTTCCTCTATTGACTCCGAAAGCGAAAGGCTCATCCAACAGGCTATCGACACACTCATACAAGGCCGCACCTCCATTGTTATTGCCCACCGATTAAGCACTATTCGCAAAGCCAACAATATTTTGGTACTCAACAACGGAAGCATACAAGAATCGGGCACGCATGAGGCTTTAATGGCCCAAGATGGTTATTATGCCCAACTGTACCGCATGCAGTTCCAAGCAAGCAATACTGCATTGGTATAGCTCGTTACCAACCACCCTTCTACCTAGAACCAATACACAAACAACTGTTCTGTGGGGCTGTCAACCTGTAACACAATGGTCAGCTACTGTTCCGGCTGCGTTGGGCTCCGCTAACGCTCCGGTACGCACCTTAGCAGGATGCGCACCAAGCCCGTTGCATCCGGCAGCCCATGTTCTGTGGTGCAGTGCCAAGCAGTTCGTTTTAATACATTTGACAACTTTTTAAAAGTTGTCAAATGTGGATACGCAGGTATAACTACTTGGGATCAAATGCAACCACAAAAAAGGCGAAGAAAGTACCGTGCGCTGAATGCGAAAGCTAGCACAGCGTAGGCACAGCCATACGCTGAGTGGAAGCTACGACTAGTTGGGATGCCGCTACCACGCTGTTAGTTGGTTAAAGCAACATTCCGAAGAACAGATGTAATTTTCCTTAATAGTTGTAGATGACGATCAAAAATTTCAGTTTCTATTTTAACAAAATCAAGCTGATCATTTATTTGAAATATTTTTTTTTCTAAACTGGTTTTATTAAAAACGTATTGTTTTAAAATAGACGTTTTTGAGTTGAAGTTACTATCTAACAAGGCAAAATCAGTTAAATAATCTTCGTTGCCATTCATATCTCTTGGTAAATCTAAGATTAGGAGTTTTTTGACAAACAAATTAAATTTGTTAAACTCAATGAAATAATCGTTTAACTCATAACCTTTATATTTTGAGGTGTCAGTCAAATTTTCTAAAAAAACTTTTTTTAACTCTCTAAGTTTATTACTATCCCTATAAATGTATTTCATTTTTTTAGGCAGTGTAATTAAATAAAAAGCTTCATTAATTTTAAAAATAACAGAAAACTGATCTTTAGAATAAGAATTGTTATAATTCGTTAAATCCGGCGCTAAAAAATTCAATCTATTATTTGTAGAAATAGTTGCATAAAATAAAATAGGTATGTCTATATTGAATAGAGGGTTAAAGCATTCTGAGAAAAAAAACATTCTACTATCTTGATTCCCGAAAAATAGAATTGTATCTAGCCTTTGATTAAAAATAAACCTTTTTTTATTTAATGTTTTTAGTGAACCCTTTGCTGTTAGTTTTTGAGTAACTAAATCAACTTGGTATGAATAGATTTTTTTGTTGAAATGCTTTTGAGCGTTACTTACTATATTAATATTGGTAAGAAATAAAAATAATAATATATGCCTCATAATTTGTTGTTATATTTCATACTCCCCTACTAGGCGTAGTTTGTGATTCCTGCACTCGGCGTACGGCTTTGCCTACGCCGTTCTTAAACAAGTAGCATTTGCTACAACAAATACAAATTAACCAATCCTTTTTTTCCTGCGTAATCTCTTGCACTACTATATACATCATCTATGGCGTTATCTACTAACCCTTCTTTTACTGGATTATTGTGTATGTAGTTTACTTTACTGGCAAACATATCGCTAATGTGCCCATCTATACCTACTGCATGATTTTCATGCGTCCATACTTGATAATCTTTATTGCGTACATGAGCCGTAGCGGCTTGCCTAAAACCTTGCAACAACCATTCGCGCCTACTTTCCGGTTCATTTTGCACCGATAATAAAATTTGCTTGGCAGTATGCCGCTTTACATCTCTTATTGTATCTGATAATGTGCCATTGGCACTACTTAATATGCAGTGTACATGATTACTCATGATGCACCAAGCATGTACCCGCAATCCTTTGGTAGCAACACAATAGTTAAAGGCATCTACTACAATATCTCGGTAACGCTTTCTTGTAAATATGTCTAACCAAACAACTATTTGGAACGTTAAAAAATACACGCCCTGTTGGTCTTTTATTACATAGCTATCTGGCATTGTGCTAATATAGCTGTTTAAATAATTTGCAACAAACGTTTTTAGTAGTAGCAAATGCTACGATGAATACAACGGCGTAGGCACAGCCGTACGCCGAGTGCGAAGATGACAAACTACGCCTAGTTGGGGCCCTCCAGCTGTGTACATCTCGTACTAAAAAGAAATAATATTTAGTCCTTACTAAAAAGTCTGTATCCAATTGAACCCCCTATTCCAAATCCTGAATTGTTAGACGAGTTTCCTGAAAAACGACCAGAAAATAATGTGTAACCAACGAAATATCCGAAATTCCAGCCGCTGAATTTTTGAATCTGCCTGCCAACAGAACATCCTATTCCATAACCGCCCCTTGGATCTGTATATTTTGGTTTAGAAATAGAGTTAGCCTCAATACTTAAGCCTATTCCAAAATAAGTACCTGCAAAAACTTTATTTACTTTATTCGAAGCATTAGTATTATTCAAAAAAGCATAATAACGCAATTGACTATTTACAGCCGGTAAAAAACTAAATTCAGTGTAATTTTCTCCATTTATACCATTACTTCCACCAACAGCGGATCCGTTAAGACCTACGCTTGAGTAAATTGTAATTGAAGGATTTAATTTTTTTTCGTAGGCTAAATTTCCACTTAGAATAAAATAATTGAAAGTGAAATTTTTTGCAGGAATAATATCATTTGTTTTTTGAGCAGTTAATACCGTTAGTTTAAAACTAAATGTCAGTAATATTAAAATGTGTTTCATACAATATTATTGAATTACAATTCTGAATTTCAAAGTTTTAGAACCGCCCAGCGTAGTTTTCAACCTTCTTGCTGTTCTTGATGTTCGTCTAGCGCGCATCTAGAACTAAAGATAAACAGCATCTCCGATGCCACAATCACAGTAAACAGAATAACTACTGTTACATAACTACTTTATCAACAACTTCTTGATGAAGTGAACGACCATCCCGAAGAAAAATCGACATAGGAAAGAACATGGGAAATAAGGCATCACAGATACCTCTTATCTTTAAGTTCGACATGCCCAAACAGAACATGCCGAACAGCGGAATAGTTGATAAGGCATGTAACTATTCATCAATTAAACTCCCACCATGTTATTGCTATTAAATTGATAAAACCAAAAACTCCAAAAAAGTAGGTGGTAAATTTTGTTGCTTTAGCATCATCTGTTTTTAGGTTTTCTTTAATAAAGTTAAAAACAGCAATACGGATACTGTCATTTGCCCAACGCCTTACTAAATTACCTGTAGTAAAAGCATTAAAAATGTATAAAACAAGAAAAATTTGAATCGCTGTTGCGCAAATAGGTACCAATAAATCATCCTCGTTAACGTTTTGATTTTGATTAAGCATCCCTTTTACAATTACACAAGCAATTATCAAAAGCAGAAACCTTAAAATTTCTCTTACAATCTTTTCATTCCTTGTAAGTGGAAATGCCTCTCTATTTTTAAAAACAAACATGTTTAAAATTTTATTTTTAAGCAAATATAATAAAGGATAGATAATATCGTGCAAAAAACTACTAACTATAAAGTTGTGTTTGGTTTACCATTTCTAAATAGCTGAATATTTTATACGAAAACTACATTAATTGTAATGCGGCAGCAGTGAGCGAACATTCCGAAGAGTGGGTTAGCTTGCTACATCCCGAAGAATGAATTAAACTCCCACCATGTTATTACTATTAAATATGCACAACCTAGAACACCAAAAAAGTAGGTGGTTAATTTGGATGTTTTTGCATCATCTGTTTGTAGGTTTTCTTGAATGAAATTAAAAACAGCAATGCGGATACTGTCATTTGCCCACCGCCTTACTAAATTACCCGTAGTGAACGCATTGACAATATATAAAACAAAAAAAAGTTGAAAAGCGGTTATAAAAATAGTTACTAATAAATCATCTACATTTTCGTTTTGATTTTGTTGAAGCACGGCAATCAGAAAAGTACAAACAATTGTAAAAAGCAAAATTCTTAAAATTCCTCTTATAATTTTTTCATTCTTTGTAAGTGGAAATGCCTCTCTATTTTTAAAAACAAACATGTTTAGAATATTATTTTTGCAAATATAATTAATGATAGATAGTATTGCGGCATTTTGGGAAGCATTGCAGAAAAAATGAACATCCTGAAGAGCGGTGAAATAGCTGTTATACTATTTGGTCAAATTAAATTTATGTGCGGTAAATATTTAACCTAAATCTATTAACCAGCCATAAAAATTGTAAAGCGAATGTAATAATAACGTGAAGAGAAAGGCATTACTCCCTTTCTTCTCAAAAGTTACATAGCAAATGTATAAAAATGCGCCGCCGACAGTGGTAGCTAGCACCATAAATAAACTATAACAATGCATAATACCAAATGAAAAAATTGACAGCATAGCTGTTTGAAAAGATATTTGTGGCCATTTAAAAACTTTTAATGATGCTTTTATTAGCAAGTGCTGAAAAATAAAAGTTTCAATAATAGGTGCTACAAATACGGCAGTAATGAATATAGTAATTTGATTATACTTAGGATTAATTTGTTGAATATTATTTAAATTTTGACCAGGAACGTATTCTGATATTTTAGTAATTATGTGAGCCCATATTATTGATAAAAGCAAAAGCAATCCAATTACTATGGAAGCGGGAATTTTTTGTAATCTTAGGATTATTCGCAACATAATAAAATAGATTATAAATCAAGTTTTAGTATATCAATGCTTGTTAAAACTACTATGCTTAACAAGCATTGATATGTTCAAGAATACTTTTTAGCTATTCAATTTTGTTTTAATGCAAAGCCTTATGCATAGCGGCACTACCCGAACTCTGAGTATATGTTCCATTCTTAGCAGCTGAGACATCATTCACAAAATAACCTACAAGAGACCCAAGAAACCATCCTATTTCCTTAAATACGCCACCATTAATCTCACTTAATTCATTGGAATCTAAGCTTTTAAGATTAAATTCTTCTTGCTGTTCGAGATGTTCGCGCTGCGCACATCTCGAACTACAGGTAAAATGAATCTCTGATGCTGCAAACAAAACTATAACTGATTCATACCTTTTTTATCTACAACATTGGGGATGCAGAAAAAGAACCTTCCAAAGAAAAATCGACAAAGAAAAAGACATAAAAAATATGTCATCACAGATGCCGCTTATCTATAGTTAGAAGCACCCTAACGGAACATGCCGAACAGCGGAATAAAAAGAAGTTATTTAAACATATTAAAGCGACCCATCTTCTTTTTATTTTATTTTTTATAAAACCTTTTATATATGAATGGTATAACAAAGAAAAATACAACAGGAATCAATAAGTAAAAGAATAAAAAATTTATCACATTCTCTCTAATGCTAAAATTCTTTACAATTGAAAGATAAATCATAGATATAAATAAGTTAAAAAAGAGACGCTCCCACATTGTTTCAAAATTAAAGTTTAATTAATTAAATAAAATTCAGAATACTTTCTTTTCAGGACGCAATAAATGAATATCCGAAGAGCGGTATAACCAATTAACATTTATTGAAAATTGTTTTTTATAGCACAACTGAAATCAAATTTCATAATATTTTACTTTATTTGCGAATGTAATTGCTCATTCTTGAAAAAAACATTCCATACCATGCAAAAACACTTATGTTTACTATTGTGTAGTTTGTCTATTGTAGCGGCCTGCTACGCCCAAAAAAACACCGATAGCGCCACTACCAAAGCCTCCAAAGAAAAAACATACACCACCTATCAGAGAGAATCTGAATATTCGGAAGGCGGCGACGAAGGATGGATAAGGTACATTACCCAAAATTTAAACGGCGCTATTCCTACACAAAATAAGGCTCCTAAAGGTAGGTATGTGGTATGGTTGATGTATAGAGTTGAAAAGGATGGTAGCATAGGTACCGTTACGGTTGAAAAAGATCCCGGCTATGGTACTGCCGAAGAAGCTACACGCGTTATTAAAGCAAGCCCTAAATGGATACCCGCCAATCAAAATGGCCGCAATGTAGCTAGCATCAAAAAACAAATCGTTACGTTCATTGTGAATTAGCAGCTTTTACATTGTGCTCCAATTAAGCAGGGAAAATTCCTACTGCATTACGCTTTTGCAATTATTACCAACAGCCTAAACAACATACCAGTAAGGACATTGCAATGCGTTAATATTTTTTCTAGCACATCTTTTAGGTAGTGGATTGAAAAAAATTACAAATAAATACCTATTAACAATTTACAACAATGTTTATTTGCTACTTTCGATTCTAAAATCAATACATATGTTTATTTTATTCGACTACTGGTGGCTAATTCTACTTATTGCTGTTGGCGTTAGCGGATTGGTAACTGTTAACCAAGGTACTATTGCCGTAATTACTATGTTTGGTAAATACCAACGTATTTTATTGCCCGGATTGCGCTTTAAAATACCGCTGATTGAGCAAATTTACAAGCGTATTAGTATACAAAACCGCTCGGTAGAGCTTGAATTTCAAGCGGTTACTATTGATCAGGCTAATGTATACTTTAAAAGTATGCTTTTGTATTCGGTACAAAACGAAAGCGAAGAAACCATCATAAAAGTGGCATTTAAGTTTATTAGCGACAAAGACTTGATGCAAGCATTGATACGCACGGTGGAAGGTTCTATTAGGGCATTTGTTGCCACAAAAAAGCAAGCCGAAATTTTAACGGCGCGCAGCGAAATTGTAAAATATGTAAAAGAACAAATAGACCACTCACTTGAAGAGTGGGGCTACCACTTGCAGGATTTACAAATAAACGACATTACTTTCGACAAAGCGGTTATGGATAGCATGAGTAAAGTGGTTGCAAGCAACAACTTGAAAGCTGCCGCAGAAAACGAAGGACAAGCGCTTTTAATTACCAAAACCAAATCGGCAGAAGCAGAAGGTAATTTTATTAAAATATCGGCTGAGGCCGAAAAAGAAGCTGCCCGTTTGCGTGGTCAAGGCGTGGCATTGTTTAGAGAAGAAGTAGCACGAGGCATGAGTCAAGCTGCAGAACAAATGAAACAAGCTAATTTAGATACCAATTTTCTTTTGTTCAGTATGTGGACCGAAGCCATAAAAAACTTTGCGGAATATGGCAAAGGCAATGTCATTTTTTTAGATGGCAGTACCGATGGTATGGATAAAACAATGAAACAGATGATGGGCATGATGAAAATGAAAGAAAATGCAACAAATAACTCATAACAAACTACTTACATAGGCAAGCACAACAAAGCACCGGCAACCAACTGGTGCTTTGTTGTTTTCATCACCTATACCCACAATCGATACTTAAAAAATGCTAAGAGTCTTCCAAAAATTTTGAAAAATTCTAAACCAAGTACTTAAACCCTACTGAATGGGGAGACAACTGTTGCAACATTCTTTTTACACCCTCCACCAAATTAAACTGAACCATCTTTTGATAATAAAGAAGGTAATTGGATATTAAAAAGAAGGTTTTTTTTATATTTTTCCAAATGTGTCAATTTACCTGCTTTACTTACAATAAATTGAATAAATTTGCACAAATATTCGATAAACATGTACCAATCATTGTCATGTATATTGAATATTACATTTGCTTTTTCGCTTACTCGTCCACCATCCTATCAATTGCCTGCTACAAAATATAATTGATTTATTAATGAGTAAAAATTCAAATACATTGGCAGCCGATTTGCAAGCAGCACAAGCACTTGTAAAAACTTACCCACAACTACCTATTACCGTAGACTGCGTAATTTTTGGTTTTGAAGATAATGAACTAAAAGTATTGTTGATTCGCAGCGATTTGGCCGTTTTTAAAGGCTTGTGGAGCGTATTGGGCGATAATGTACAAAGCGACGAAAAACTTGACGAAGCCGCTACCAGAATATTAAAAGAACGTACCGGGATGGACGATGTATACTTGGACGAAATTGGCAGCTTCAGCGAACTGAATAGGCATCCCGGCGGTAGGGTTGTAACCGTAGCATATTGCAGTTTGCTCAACATTAAACACCACCAACTCAAAATTACGGCCAACGAATTGCACTGGCACAAAGTGTCAAGCATTCAAGAAATGGCTTTTGACCACAAAAAAATACTAGATGCGGGTTTGCGTTGGCTACAAAAACGCATACAAGAACATCCACTAGGTTTTAATTTGTTACCCGAAAAGTTTAGCCTGCGCGAGTTGCAAAACCTTTACGAAGCAATTTTAGGTACCACACTTGATAGAAGAAATTTTAGAAAAAAATTTGCCTCGATGGGCTTGTTGGTAGATACCAAAGAATACGAACAAGACGTTCCTCATCGCCCGGGCAAACTCTACAAATTCAACTATGAAAAATACGAGAAAAACAAACGTAAATGGATTGCTATTGATTTTTAATGGCTTCCTCCTTTGCTAGTTGATAATTGCAACCCCTAAGGCTGTTTTGTATTCTCTTCCTTATCTCGTAACACTTACCCAATTAGCCCAACTACTTTTGCTACAATTACAGCAGCGTGAACAAACAACTACACATTGCCTTAGTCGGCAACCCCAACAGTGGCAAAACATCTTTA
>Ga0209398_1001706_pt1 | contig 10940 bp, 6 predicted proteins | sample AshMeaBigSpring_FD_184125 | JGI IMG/M metagenome (GOLD analysis project Ga0209398, IMG submission 184125) | Groundwater microbial communities from Big Spring, Nevada to study Microbial Dark Matter (Phase II) - Ash Meadows Big Spring (SPAdes)... | ecosystem: Environmental > Aquatic > Deep...
GGCGGCGCGTCGATGTGAAATAACTGCTTCAACCATGCAAGGATGTCGGGCATTGCTGATTCCTTGAACACTGGGTGGTGCGACTGGCTGCGAAAAATTGCGGGCGACCCACACGGATCGCCCGCAATTCACATCTCGACTTGTGCGCTTTTACGCAGGGGCGCTCGTGTTACTTGGCTGCCGCGTAGAGCTTGGCAACCTCGGCCCAATTCACCACGTTCCACCATGCGTCCAGGTAATCTGGGCGACGATTCTGGTAATTCAGATAGTACGCATGCTCCCACACATCCACGCCCAGAATCGGCGCATCACCCTGCATCAGCGGGCTGTCCTGGTTGGGCAGGCTGTAGGCGTCGAGGCTGCCATCGGTCTTGACCACCAGCCACGCCCAGCCGCTGCCAAAGCGCCCGACGCCCAATGCCTTGAACTTGGCCTTGAACTCGTCGAAGCTGCCCCACTTGGCGTTGATCGCCTCGGCCAGGGCGCCGGTCGGTGCGCCGCCGGCATTCGGCCCCATGATCGTCCAGAAGAGGCTGTGGTTGGCATGGCCGCCGCCATTGTTGCGCACGACGGTGCGGATGTTCTCCGGCACGCTGTCGATCTTGCGGCAGATATCCTCGATGCTCAGGCTCTCCCATTCGGTGCCAGTGATGGCGTTGTTCAGGTTGGTGATATATGCCTGATGATGCTTGGTGTGGTGAATGTTCATCGTGCGCGCATCGATGTGGGGTTCAAGCGCATTCTCTGCATACGGCAGAGTTGGTAACGTAAAAGCCATGAGAATCCTCCTTGTGTATTTCCGGTGTCGTAAACTTTTACAGTTGAGTCACACAATTAATAACTTTCGCACAGGCGCCGAACAATTTCCGTGCCGAAGTATACAAACTAGCGCAAATTTGTTGGCCTGGCGCCAATGCCTGGACAAAAGTTGAGGCTATGTAACACCTGCGGGGTTTGTGCGAGCTTTGAAAGTAGTCGGAGAATTGTTTGCCCACCAGCTTTGCGTGCAGATCACACCTTTGTCCATCCGGGGCGAACGATGGCTTGGCAAAGGTGTGACCTGCACAATCTTTGTGCCAGGCGCGTTACGCTGCCAGCCACATCACCTGATACGGCTCCAGCGCGATCGGTTCGTCGCCTAGCATAATCTCGCACTGCGCCACCAGTTCGTGAAAACGATAGCCCAATCCGTAGAGGCGCACTTCATTGGCGGCGACCGGCTGCGTGTGTTCGCTGAAATTTGCCAGCACCAGCACCCGCTCGCCCTGGCGCCCCGTGCGCACGAAGGCGAAAACGTGGTCGTTGCCCAGGTTGATCACGCGCATGTCGTTGCCGGCAAAGGCGGGCGTCGCCTTGCGCAGCTTGATCAGGTGCTGCATCCCGCCGAAGATGCGCCCTTCCAGCGTGGCGGGATCGCTGCGCCGCGCCATCTGCGCCCAGTCGATGCGCGGACGATGCACCCAGCGGCTGTCGCCCGTCTTGGCTGGGTCTTCGACATAGCTGTAATCGTTTAGAATGCCGATCTCATCGCCCAGGTAGATGAGCGGGATGCCACCGATGCTGAGCACGATGCTGTTCAGCAGCAAAATGCGCCGCACCGCCAGGTCGATCTCACCGGGATTGCCGCTGCGTAACGCGGCCTCCAACCCGGCCAGCGATGCCTGTGTGCCGGAGACGCGCGCGTCGCCGGTGCGCGGGTTCTCCTGGAAGGGCAGCCCGCGTGCGAAACTGCCGGGGAAGCGTCCGGTGTAGAAGCTGTTGAGAAAGCGCCGGTGGTCGTAGCCGTTGATGCCCAGTGCGCTGGCGTCGCCGTCGTCGAAGGTCCAGCCGATGTCGTCGTGGCAGCGGATGTAGTTGACCCACGCGCAGTCATCGGGGATGGCAAAGCGATAGCCCAACGAGTGGCGCAGCAGCCGCACCTCGCGCGTCGCCAGGCTGTTCCACAACAGCGCCATCAGCAGCGGGTTGTAGGAAAGCTGGCACTCCTGTGTGCTGATATAGCGCGCCACCTCGTCGGGATGAACGATGGCCTCGGACTTGAAGAGCAGCCCCGGCGCGGCAATGCGCAGCACGGCGTTGAAAGCGCGCACCAGCGTATGCGCCTTGGGCAGATTCTCACAGTTCGTGCCCATTTCCTTCCAGGTGAAGGCCAGGGCGTCCAGCCGCAGCACCTCGGCGCCAGCGTTCGCCAGGTAGAGCATCTCCGCCGCCATGCCGCGGAAGGCTTCGGGGTTGCGGTAGTTCAAGTCCCACTGAAACGAGTTGAAGGTCGTCCACACATAACGCTGCATGTCGGGGCGATAGGTGAAACTGCCCGGATGCTGGTCGGGGAAAATCTCGCGCAGCGTGCGGTCGTAGGCGTCGGGCAGCGTGCGGTCGGGGAAGACAAAGTAGTAGTCGGCAAAGTCTTCGTCGCCAGCCTGCGCCGCCAACGCCCAGCAGTGCTCGTCCGACGTGTGGTTGAAGACAAAGTCCAGCACCAGGCTGATGCCGTGCTGGCGCAACTCCGTCGCCAGTGCGCGCAGATCGTCCATGACGCCGAGGCGCGGATCGACCTCACGGTAGTCGCTCACCGCATAGCCGCCGTCGCTGTCACCCTCCGGCGCTTTGAAGAGCGGCATCAAGTGCAGATAGGTCAGCCCCAGTTCCTGGAAGTAGGGAATCTTGGCGCGCATCCCCTTCAGGTCGCCGGCAAAGAGATCGACGTAGTAGACGCCGCCCAACATCTGCTCGGATTGATACCACTGCGGCTCACGCTCGCGCGCGGCGTCCAGCGCCTGGAGCGCCGCCGGGCGCGCCAGCCATGACTGCGCCGCTTCGGCGAGCAGCCGCTCCAGGTGATAGAGAAAGTCGTAGCGGTCGCCATAAAGCGCGAAAAGCAAGTCGAACAAATCATCGAAATATGCATCCAGGCGACGGCGGAAGGTCGCCCAGGCCTCGGTCGCAGTGACGGCGGTGAATTCACTCTCCAGGCGCGGCAGCAGACGTGTAAATGTGCGCTGCGCCTCCTTTTGTAGATTGGCTTGTGCGAACATGGCACTCCTCGATTTGCAATATGGTTTTGTGATCGGTGTACGCAACGTTATGCGTTTGGTTTGCTGGCAATCAAAATCAAATGGTCGCAGCCGTCGGCGTAGGGCGCGCCCTCGAAGTCGCCCCACACCTCCTCGACGACGAGGCCGGCCAGCCGCAGCATCAACTCCGCCTCGCTGCGCCACAAAAAGCGCAGCGTGAAGGGGCAGGTCGTGCGCTGTGTGCGACCGTCGGCAAAAATTTCCTCGTAGATGAAGGTCGTCTCCTGAAGTTGTTCGGCCAGATCGAGCCGGCGCACGCTCCACTTGAGCACCTCGGCGCCAATGGCGTCATCTTGCCAGCGGTCGGCCAACTCCATCAACCCATCGACGGCGAGCAGGCGCGGCAGGTCGGGGTTGAAGAGATCAAGCAGCAGGTGACCACCGGGGCGCAGATGACGCGCGGCGTTGCGCAGCGCGGCGATCTGATCGTCGGCGGTGGTGAGGTGCATCAGCGTGTTGCTGACGCAGAAGGCGAAGGCAAACTCCTTGCGCGGCAGGTCGAAGGTGCGCAGGTCGGCCTGGACAAGTTGGGCGGACGCGCGTCCTTGCCGGTTGAGTTTTTGCGCCGCGCGCGCCAGCAGCGCCGGGCTGATGTCGACGCCGGTGATGGTGTGACCGGCCGCCACCAGCGGGAGCAGCACGCGTCCCGTGCCGCAGCCCAACTCCAGCAGCGGCTCGCCCCATTCGGCGGCCAGCATCGCCACGGCCTCGATGTCGTCGGCGTAGTCGCGGTAATCGCCGTCATAGAAGCGGGCGAAACGGTCAAAGATCAGGCTGTCAGGTGATGTTGCATGCATGGCTACAATCATACAGGGTTCAATGCGCAGGGGAAAATATGATTTTACAGATGTACAAAGATGCGTTATACTATTTTTAGTTTGATGGGCCGACCTGAAACGGGTCGGCGTTTGCTTTCATGGACAGGACATCACGTGTGCGCCGCCTGATTCAGGCGGTGTTTTTCATAGCGTAGCGCGCGGTGCGGTCAACGTGGAAACACAACGCACATCGACGACGTTATGAATACAAGACGCTCACCTCAGCCGTCATTGCCAGCCAACAACCGTCACGTGGATCACGCCGGTCGCCGAGCAGCGAGCAGCCAGGTGAATGGCATAACAGCTGCGGCATGCGTGGTAATGGGATTTCAAACCGAGGGATCGGAACATCGTTCCAAGAGAATAGAGCATGAGCAACAATCAACCGATTTTTTTGACGCCCGAAGGATTCCGCAAGGTCAAGGATGAGTTGGAATACCTGACCACGACGCGGCGCATGGAAGTCGCCCAAATGATCGCTGAAGCCAAAGCCGAAGGCGACATCAGCGAGAACGCCGGCTATGACGAAGCCAAGACCGCACAGGGCTTTCTGGAAGGCCGCATCCGCGAGTTGGAAGCGATCCTCAAGAACGCCCAGGTGATCAGCGACGCCGCCGCCGCGCCAAACGTCGTCGCCATTGGGCGAACGGTGGTGGTACGCGAACAAGACACTGACGCCGAGGAGGAGTACACCATTGTCGGCCCGCCAGAAGCCGACCCGAGCCGGGGACGTATCAGCAACGAAAGCCCGATGGGGCGCGCCCTGCTCAACAAACGCGTCGGCGAACAGGCCGTCGTCGTTTCGCCGGGCGGCGAGATCGTCTTTGAAATCATGAAGGTAAAGTGATCCTGCACAGCATTTGATCGACCCCATGGTCATAGATGGCTTTATGGTGGATGATTTCACCGTCCACGTGCCCGGCCAGTCGATGCGCCGGGCATCGTTATGCTTACAGCCAGAAATGGAGCAACGCGCGTGAGTACACCCAATCATCCCTTATTCGACCCGGCCAATCTGACCGACCAGGAGGCCGCGCGCCTCAAAAACCTGGAAGGATTGGTCGCCGCTGGCATCGAGCCTTACCCGGCGCGCACCACGCGCACGCACACCATCGCCGCCGCTCGCGCCTTGTACGCAGAAGTTGGCGACACTGCCCCCGAAGTCAGCATCACCGGGCGCCTGCGCCGCATCCGCATCATGGGCAAGATGAGCTTTGCCGACCTGGAGGATGGCACGGGCGCCATCCAGTTGGTGCTGCGCCGCGATTCGCTGCCCGGCGATTTCTACGACAACATCTGGAAGCGACTGATTGATCTGGGCGATTTTGTCGGCGCCACGGGCAAACTCGGCGTCACCAAGACGGGCGAGGTCAGCGTCGAAGTGCGTGAGATGCAATTCCTGAGCAAGACGCTCAAGCCGATGCCCGACAAGTGGCACGGCGTGCGCGACCAGGAGACGCGCTATCGCCGCCGCTACGTCGATCTGCTCGCTAACCCACCGGTGCGCGACATCTTCCGCACACGTGCGGCAATCGTGCGCTCACTGCGCGATTATCTCGACGGTGAAGGCTTCCTGGAAGTGGAGACGCCGATCTTGCAGCCGCTCTACGGCGGCGCGGCCGCGCGTCCCTTTGTCACGCATCACAACCAGTTGCACCAGGATTTGTACCTGCGCATCAGCTTCGAGCTCTATCTCAAGCGGCTGATCGCTGGCGGCTACGACCGCGTCTACGAGATCGGGCGCGACTTCCGCAACGAGGGCGTCAGCTTCAAGCACAACCCGGAGTTCACGCAGCTTGAGTTCTACGAGGCCTACGCCGACTATCAGGATGTCATGCGCCGCACAGAGGCGATGGTGGCCTACGTGGCGCAGCAGGTGACGGGCGGTCTTACGCTCACCTGGCAGGGGCACACCATCGACCTGACGCCGCCGTGGCGCCGCATTCCGCTGCGCCAGGCGATCCTTGACGCCACCGGCATCGACTACGAAGCCTATCCCGACGCCGAAGCGCTGGCCGCCGAGATGCGCCGCCGCGGCCACGAACCCGACCCGCGCAGCACGTGGGGCAAGCTCGTCGATAGTCTGATGGCGAAGTACGTCGAGCCGAAGCTGATCCAGCCGACCTTCCTCATCGACTACCCGCGCGATGTCAGCCCGCTGGCGAAGGGCGCCGAGGATGACCCGCGCCAGGTCGAGCGTTTCGAGGGCTTCATGGTCGGCATGGAGGTCTGCAACGCCTTCAGCGAGATCAACGACCCCATCGACCAGTTGCAGCGTTTCATCGACGAGGCGTACCGGGCGCGGCACGGCGACGACGAGGCGCACCCCATCGACGAGGATTACATCGAGGCGCTCAGCTACGGGATGCCGCCCACCGGCGGCTTTGGCATGGGCGTCGACCGCCTGACGATGATCTTCACCAACACCGACACGATCCGCGAGGTGATTCTCTTCCCTCACCTGCGTTCGGTGCGTGAGGGCGGCGAGGGTGAGGAAGATGCCGACGCCGAGGCGTTGCCCAGCGCACAGTAACGATCAAGAACCTTCCGGGAAGCTCCCAGCTTCCCGGAAGGCGTCACCCGTCAACCCTCTCCCCGTCCCCGCTTGATCCACGCCAGCCCGATGATGCCCACCGCCAGCGTCAGACCAAGCGCGCTGATGACCGCACCAAGCTGCACCGAACGCGGCGCGTAGCGGAAGACAACTTCATGCTCGCCCGGTGGCAGCAGCACGCCGCGCAGCACGTGATTGACGCGCAAAATCTCCGCCGGTGCGCCGTCCACCGTCGCCACCCAGCCGGGATAGTAGAGGTCGGTCAGGACAAGCAGCCCTGCCTGCTGCGCCATGGCGCGGACACGCACCTCATCGTTGGCATATTGCTCGATCTGCGCTTCCGTCGCCGGAATGGGCGCGATCGCCGGCAGCTCGACCGGGGTCGCTGTGATCGCCGTGTTGCGCAGATCGAACTCCGTATCCAGCACGCGGGTGATGGCGGCGGCGTCCTCTGGGATGGCCTCAGCGCCGTAAACGACGGACGCCCGGTAGAAAGGCGCCAGCCGTCGATAGGTGTACACCCCATCAGCCTGGTTGACTTCGGCAAGCTGTGCGCCATAAACGGACAGCGCCGGTGCGCCCGCGTCGTCGGCGCACAACAGAAGCTCGCCCGCGTCCGTCCCCTCCAGCGCGAGCTCCCAGGCGTAGGTGCGACCGGGGGCGCGCTCCTCTGGCGCCAGGTAGATCGTCTGCTGCGGCGTCGCTGCGATGTCCGTCATTGCCAGCATGCTCTCGGCGATCAGCGTACCGTCGGGGCCATCGCGCCACAGCCGGAAGCGCAATGACCCATCGCTTACGCTGGCGGCGTCCGGGGCAAAGCGCAGATCGATGCGGTTGATCGCCGTGCGCCAGACCTCAAAACTGCCGGTAATCGGCTGCGTTGCTGTCAGCGCAAGTTGCGTCGCACAGGCATCGTTGACGTTCTCCGCCACCGGCCCTGGGTCGAAGAGCACCTCCGGCGACGCCAGCAACCGCACGCTGAAGAGATCGAGCAGCCGGTCGCTGGGGCGGCTAAAGAGCACCATGTTCGCCTGCCGGTTCATCCACGCGCTATCGATCTCCGGGTCATCCTGCGCGATCAACGCGTGCAGCCGCGCCGACACCAGCGAGGAGTAGCCGCCCGGTTCGCGCAGCCCGTGCAGCGAGAGAAGATTGGCGCCAAAGAGCGTCTCCCCGTTGCGCTGCACGCCCACGACCCGTTCCAGCCCGGCGTATTCCTGTAGATAGTCGATGGTGGCTGTGTCCGGCATCAAGTTGCGAATTTTCCCGACCGGGTTGAAACTGCTGCCGTACCAGAGAAGATTCACAAAGACCAGCCCGACGAGCAGCCAGTCGCCCACTGCGCGCGTACGCGGCCAGCGGTCGCGCAGCCAGATCACCGCCCACGCGCCGGCAAGCAACCAGAGTAGCGTTTGCAGGTCGTTCTGATAGAGCGCCAACGCGCTTTGCAGATTCGGGTTCCACAACCCATTGCTGACCAGAAGCGCGCTTCCAACCAGCCCTGCTGCGATCAGCGCTGCCGGCTGCCACGCCAGGCGCGGCTGGCTCAACGCAATCGCCGCCAGCCAGCCCACCAGCAGCGGCAGGATAAAGAGCGCACGGTGCAGCGAGGCATTGCGGATGAGCGGCAGCTCGCTCAGCAGCGTCACGCCCGGCCCGCCGAGCGCAAAATAGAGCACGCCCGCGGCAAAGATCGCCAGCGCCGCCGGCCAGAAGCGTGGGCGCGCGCCGATCCCCAGTAGCGCCAGGAACAGCGCCACCACGCCGGTGTAGAAGGCAAACTCGCTGTAGTTGCCAAAGCCCCAGTAACTGGTTTGCGTCGGGTTGCCAAAGAAGTTTGGCAGCAGCAGCGTGATGAGTTGCGCCAACGGCAGCGGATCGGCCAGCCCTTGCGCCACCTCGCGCCGCGTCAGCGGCAGAAACTCGGCGAAGGGCAGCAGCAGGACGGCGCCGATTGCCGCGCCCAGCGTCACGATGCTAAGCACGCTCACGAACGGCCACGCGGCAAACCTGCCCGTCGTGCGCCGGCGATAGAGCGTATCCGCCCCGGCAAGAAAGAGCAGGAACGCCAGGAAGACTACTAGAAACTGGAAGTTGCCCGCCAGCATCGCCGCGCCCAGCGTCAGTCCGGCCAGCGCCACATCACGCCAGCGGTGTGTGCGCAGCGCACGCTGATAGACCCACACCACGCCCGGCAGCCACGCCAGCGTCGTGATCCAGAAAGGCGTCTCCAACCAAGTGACCAGGTAGCCGCTCAACGCGTAGGTGAACGCGCCGGCGACGGCAGCCGGGCGCGTCGTCCCCCACGCACGCAGCAGCCCATAGGTTAGCAGCGCCGCCAGCATCACATGCGCATACAGGCTGAGCGCAAAACCGCGTTCGACCCCCAGCGCCAGTGCAAACAACGCGCCAACCGGATAAAAAACCTGGAAAAGCGGGTCGGCGCCAGCAGGGTGGCCTAGAAAAATGGTGGGATTCCACAACAGCAGGCTGCCCTGACGCAGCACCGCCACTGCCTCCGCCAGAAACGGGTAGAACTGATAAAGCGGGTCAGAGATCAGCCAGTTCTGGAGCGCGCCAATCTGTCCGCTGCGCCAGGGTAGGATGTTGCGCGCCAGATCGACCGGCAAAAATGTATAGTCGGGGCGGATGCCGCGCCAGTGAAAGTACGTCACCCCAGCGACCAGCAACAGCGGCGGCCAGAGGCGCTCAAACCAGATGCGAGTTCGTGCAATCATACGCAGTCTTGTCACCAAACGCTGAACAGGCGCATGAAATGGATCGCCTCAACGTACAGGTGAGGCCGATTATAGCGATTCCAGAGTGAATTGAAAAGCGCTTGAAATCGGGCAGGTGCGTAGCGCCACGCCACCGCATCATCAGCATTCGGCGCTATGCTCTGGGCCGCTACTGACGCGTTTCGACAGGATGCGTTATCTTCGTTCAAGCCGCCGCCAGCGTATCAGGCTTTTCCGCCATACCAGCAGCGCCGCCACCAGCGCCGGCAGCCAGGTCGTCGTAACGGCGGCGATCATGCGGCCAGTGCGCTGGAGGGGCGGCCCTGGCAGTTGCGGCAGATAGTCGGCCACTGCGTTGCTGCTCAGCGCACCGGCGCACAGCCACGGTAGAACGGCACGGGTGAAGCGGCTGGCGGGCAGCAGCGCCGCCGGCGCTAGCACCCACAGCACATACCACGGCTGAAACCAGTAGCTCCCTACCAGCAAGTAGTAGAGATTGACTGCCAGCGCCGCGCTCCAGAAGATGCGTAGGTCGCCGGTGCGCGGTTGCACCGGGTCGCCGCGTCGCCAGCCGACCATGGCCCCGCTGATCAGCACGGCGCCGGCGGCAAAGAGCAGCGTGGGCGCCTGAATCGTGATGAACCGGTTGAGGGCGGCGTCGACGCCACGTTCGTTAAGCAGCCGGTAGATCACGTGGTGGAAAGAGAGGGCGACATAGCGCTGGCGCTCGTCCAACATGCGCGGCAGGGTCGCCCAGCCTCCCAGCGGCGCGTAGAGCAGCCACGAGAGACCCAGACCGAGCAGCAGTGCGCCCGCCGCGTAGAGCAGCGCCCGCCGCCAGCCAAGCTGCCGCACAAGCCACAGCCCATAAAGCGGCGCCAACGTCAGCGCCGTCAGCTTGACATGCGCCGCCAGCACCAGCAGCAGCAGCGCTGCCAGCCACCACCGCCGCTGCAACATCCAGAAGCTCGCCAGCAGGAGCGCGAGCATCACCATGTCGTTGTGTGCGCCTACGGCGCTCGACACCAGCAACAGCGGATTCCACAGCCAGGTCAGCAGTGCGGCCATTGCCAGCGCCGGCGCGACGCGATTGACAAGCGTATAGATCAGCCAGCTGCAGAGTCCGGCCAGCGTCACCGCCAGCACACGATAGGCGAGTACGTAACTGAGCAGCACAAAACACGACGCGTCCGCGTCGGGACACGCGGCGGCGCCGACGTGCCAGCGTCCAGCCGCCAGCAAGAGGGCACGCGTGGTTGCCGCCACGCCGCCGCTGGCATATTCCCACACTGGGCCATAGGTGTCGACGTGGTCGGTCCAGGTAATGTACGAATAGAACGGGCGATCGGCGAATAACACTGGGGCATCAGCCAGGGGGCTGCCGCCAAACTCCACCAACATGCGACCACGGAAGAGGTAGTCGAAGACATCGTGCGCTTCACCACCAGGTGCAACTGCCATCAAGACAATGGACGCCAGCAGCCAGCCGCCAACGATGACGGCAATGACGCGCCGCCGCGGCGACGGATTGTGCGCCAGCACCAGCCGCATCGCCATGATGTACAGCACAGTGGCAGTGACATAGGTGGCAACGTGCAGCAGCAACCCAGGGATCGTTGCGCCCTCGGCCAGCCGCGCCCAATTGTGCCGCGGGCGCCAGATGCCTTCCAGCAGCGGATAGCGCAGCGCCAGACCCAGCGCATAGACGCTGGCCATCCCCGCCCCCAGCCCTGCCAGCCGGACAACTAGAGTGCGC
>Ga0209398_1001707_pt1 | contig 10939 bp, 7 predicted proteins | sample AshMeaBigSpring_FD_184125 | JGI IMG/M metagenome (GOLD analysis project Ga0209398, IMG submission 184125) | Groundwater microbial communities from Big Spring, Nevada to study Microbial Dark Matter (Phase II) - Ash Meadows Big Spring (SPAdes)... | ecosystem: Environmental > Aquatic > Deep...
CACAATTTGCGGAGGAGCGGATTATCGTCCCGAAATCAAATCTCACGCAGTGGCGCGGAGTCGCAGAGGAAGAGCAGGTTACGAAGGGTAGAAGGGACGCCTTTGGGATGCTTGACGCTTTTGTGACAACCCTCTGCGTCCCGGCGCCTCTGCGTGAGTCCCGTCTGTTACATCTTCCTTTCCCGGATGATTGTCTCCGCCATTTTCCCATGGGATCAGGAGTCCTGTGCCTTTCTTTGTGATCCCTGTGCTTTGCGGCTGAAAAAGCGCTTCGCGGCTCCGCGGGAGGATCATCTTTCAAGAGAAGTCGGCGGGCTCAGCGATCCCGCCCCACCGATTAGTCTCTGTGCCTTTCTTTGTGCTCCCTGAGTTCTCTGCGGCTGAAAAACCGGCTTTCCCCTCAACCTCTCAACCTCCTCCTCCCCCTCAACGCGCCGCAGGCGCCGATCAGATTTCCCTGGCGAACGACTCCATATCGGCGGAGCGGATGGCCGTGCGCAGGAGGGCGCGCAACCGGACCGCATCGGTGATGAATCGGATTTCCTCGCACAGCCCGTCGGGAACGGCGTCGAATCGTGCCTCCAGCGCCTGGATCACAGCTTCCTGGGCTTCTTCCTGACGGCCTTTTTGCAGGCCTTCCTGCATATACTGTTCTGCGAGTGTCATGGCGGTGGCTTGGGTTTGCGCGTTGTGCAGCGTCTTCACCTTATGCGCGAACGTGGCTTTGTCAACGTCCCCTCGCGTGAGCATGTAGAGGAACACGCGCTCCACGATTTCCGCTGACACCCCATCGAAGTTCCGGTCGTCCCAGAGATGATCGCCGAGCAGGTCGCCGATCTGCTCGGCCTTGAGCACCGTGAGAACGAGGATCCCGGCGGGCGTGCCCCGGATGTCCTCGTAGGGCTTTGCGGCCAGTTCGATGAGATGGAATCCGAAATCCGGCACATACGCCCGCAGGCCTTCGGCTCCCGCCGGGATGTCCGCCAGAACCGCGAACCGCGGATCGAGGTTCCATGGCTCTTTCGTCTGCGCGACGACCACCGGGATGACGAGCGGAAGCTTTTGCACACCGGGGTTGTCGCGCACGAACGCCTCCCAGATCCGGAGCATGTAGCGCAGCAGCCGCAGGGCGATCCACGGGTCCTTTTCACGCTGGTGCTCGAGCATCACATGGATGAACGTCTTCGCGCCGCTGCCGGCGGTCTTCGCGCTGAAGAGGAGGTCGCTCGCCGAGTGCCGGAACTGCGAGTCGATAAAATCCCCCGGCTCCGGCCGCAGGCTCTCCCACGCGATCAGCGCAGAAACCTCGCCCGGCAGCTCGGCCGCAAGAAATGCCGCCGCATTGACCGGGTCGCCAAACCCGCTTTTGAACAACTTGTCGTGCGGCTGGTGCGGCTTCGCGGGAGATGAGATCGAGGGCGGCGTGGTCTTGAGCCGGATCCGGTTATTTTTTCAACTCACGCTTGGTCCAATGAGGATTCCGGCGACAATCCAAAACCCGGTAAACGATCATTTCCTCATCGGTCGCGGTGTAATACACGGCGTAGGGAAACCGCTTTGCGATGAGCCGGTGGAATCCAAAGTGCAGCGGGTGAATTCCGCCAAAAAGGAGCAGGGAATCAATCTCGGCACAGAGGCTCTCGAAAAAATAATCACCCAGCCCATCGCCCTGATGCTCATAAAACTCTCTTCCGCAGGCGAGATCTTCGATGGCTGGCGTCAGAATCCGCAATTTCATTCCATCCGCTCTCTGAGCGCGCGCTTGGCCGCCTGCCAGTCGAGGGCTTGAACTTCTCCGGACTTGAAGGCTGCTTCCGTCTTCCTGAGTTCGTCAGCGTGCCAGGACGGACTCTCGATCCGGGAATCATCGGCGGCGAGATCGGCCCAGAGCGTTTCCACAATTTGGAGTTTTTCCTTGCGGGGAAGCTGGCGGAGTTCGGCGATGCTCATGTCAAAAATCTACGCGATCGGCAATGGGCGGCAAGCCCAAGATGCGGGATGGACTTTCCGAAAAAGCGAGGCGTATTCAGCGTTACGGGATCACGTGCCAGCGGGCACTGGCCGAAAGAAGTCGGCGGGCTCGGCGATCCCGCCCCACCGGTTAATCTTTGAGCCGTTCTTTGTGCTCTCTGCGGCTGCAAAACCGCTTCGCGCCTTCGCGGGAGGCTCAGAAGAAGAAGTCGCACGGGCGTGCGACGAATCCTGGTTAATTCATGTCGCTGGGAGATTCTTTGCTGCTGGCAATGGCTTCTGGTGCTGGCCGAAATCTCCCCGCAGAAGTCCTTCGAATGAGAGATCCTCATCAAGGTCCGGCCAGTGAATCCCGAAAGGGGAAATCTCCATATTGCTCAATTGTGCGGGTGTTCCCTTGGAAAGGCGTGGGTTTTGCGCAATGGGAAAACGAACTTCGACCCCGCTCTCCATCCGAATCAGGATATGAGGCGGCGAGTAGAGTGCCCTCTTTGCAGAATCAATCAAGGTGTTCATGCCACGCCTTTATTATGCTGTCTCTGTTCTCTTGTGCAAGTTCCTCTGCTCGCGCAAGATCGCGAACCTTGAAGCCATGCGATTCACGCAGTTCCACCCGGTCCTCAACATCAAAAATTGCTTCCGCGCCAGCTTTCCGAACATGGACATGTATCGGTCTGTGATCGTTGCTGTAAAATCCGAATTTGAAACCGTCTTTCTCAAAAACAACCGGCATGGTCGGAGTGTAGGGTAAGGGGACTTTACTGGGCGACATTATTCGGTTCATCCGCAAAAAGTGTGCTTAGGGTGGATTTCCGGGAAAGGATCGGGCAATAGTCAACCCGCCCTGGGGCGGGTGGATTGTCGGATATTTTCAACCACTAATGAAAGAAATGGGGGACGGGCCAATGGCCCCGTCCACGAGACCCTCGGGAGGGAACGCCTGGGCGGACGGCGCGGGCGCTGTCCGGGTCTGGCCGGCAGGCGGTCCTTGCAAACCCGTTTGCAGAGACCGCATGCCGGCCAGACCCCACGGGATGGTTGGCATCCCACAGCCCACGCGTTCCCGCCCGCACAATCCCCCCAGCCCGCTGGCAGCGGGCATCCGCCGAGGCATTGGCTCGGCGAGTATGAGTGTCCATGAGTGTTTCACCCCTTCGTGCGAACATCCCGCCGCAGGCGGCTCACTGCATTGTTGATCCTGTTTCTCTGCACACAATTTGCGGAGGAGCGGATTATCGTCCCGAAATCAAATCTCACGCAGTGGCGCGGAGTCGCAGAGGAAGAGCAGGTTACGAAGGGTAGAAGGGACGCCTTTGGGATGCTTGACGCTTTTGTGAAAACCCTCTGCGTCCCGGCGCCTCTGCGTGAGTCCCGTCTGTTACATCTTCCTTTCCCGGATGATTGTCTCCGCCATTTTCGCAGGGGATCAGGAGTCCTGTGCCTTTCTTTGTGATCCCTGTGCTTTGCGGCTGAAAAAGCGCTTCGCGGCTCCGCGGGAGGATCATCTTTCAAGAGAAGTCGGCGGGCTCAGCGATCCCGCCCCACCGATTAGTCTCTGTGCCTTTCTTTGTGCTCCCTGAGTTCTCTGCGGCTGAAAAACCGGCTTTCCCCTCAACCTCTCAACCTCCTCCTCCCCCTCAACGCGCCGCAGGCGCCGATCAGATTTCCCTGGCGAACGACTCCATATCGGCGGAGCGGATGGCCGTGCGCAGGAGGGCGCGCAACCGGACCGCATCGGTGATGAATCGGATTTCCTCGCACAGCCCGTCGGGAACGGCGTCGAATCGTGCCTCCAGCGCCTGGATCACAGCTTCCTGGGCTTCTTCCTGACGGCCTTTTTGCAGGCCTTCCTGCATATACTGTTCTGCGAGTGTCATGGCGGTGGCTTGGGTTTGCGCGTTGTGCAGCGTCTTCACCTTATGCGCGAACGTGGCTTTGTCAACGTCCCCTCGCGTGAGCATGTAGAGGAACACGCGCTCCACGATTTCCGCTGACACCCCATCGAAGTTCCGGTCGTCCCAGAGATGATCGCCGAGCAGGTCGCCGATCTGCTCGGCCTTGAGCACCGTGAGAACGAGGATCCCGGCGGGCGTGCCCCGGATGTCCTCGTAGGGCTTTGCGGCCAGTTCGATGAGATGGAATCCGAAATCCGGCACATACGCCCGCAGGCCTTCGGCTCCCGCCGGGATGTCCGCCAGAACCGCGAACCGCGGATCGAGGTTCCATGGCTCTTTCGTCTGCGCGACGACCACCGGGATGACGAGCGGAAGCTTTTGCACACCGGGGTTGTCGCGCACGAACGCCTCCCAGATCCGGAGCATGTAGCGCAGCAGCCGCAGGGCGATCCACGGGTCCTTTTCACGCTGGTGCTCGAGCATCACATGGATGAACGTCTTCGCGCCGCTGCCGGCGGTCTTCGCGCTGAAGAGGAGGTCGCTCGCCGAGTGCCGGAACTGCGAGTCGATAAAATCCCCCGGCTCCGGCCGCAGGCTCTCCCACGCGATCAGCGCAGAAACCTCGCCCGGCAGCTCGGCCGCAAGAAATGCCGCCGCATTGACCGGGTCGCCAAACCCGCTTTTGAACAACTTGTCGTGCGGCTGGTGCGGCTTCGCGGGAGATGAGATCGAGGGCGGCGTGGTCTTGAGCCGGATCCGGTTATTTTTTCAACTCACGCTTGGTCCAATGAGGATTCCGGCGACAATCCAAAACCCGGTAAACGATCATTTCCTCATCGGTCGCGGTGTAATACACGGCGTAGGGAAACCGCTTTGCGATGAGCCGGTGGAATCCAAAGTGCAGCGGGTGAATTCCGCCAAAAAGGAGCAGGGAATCAATCTCGGCACAGAGGCTCTCGAAAAAATAATCACCCAGCCCATCGCCCTGATGCTCATAAAACTCTCTTCCGCAGGCGAGATCTTCGATGGCTGGCGTCAGAATCCGCAATTTCATTCCATCCGCTCTCTGAGCGCGCGCTTGGCCGCCTGCCAGTCGAGGGCTTGAACTTCTCCGGACTTGAAGGCTGCTTCCGTCTTCCTGAGTTCGTCAGCGTGCCAGGACGGACTCTCGATCCGGGAATCATCGGCGGCGAGATCGGCCCAGAGCGTTTCCACAATTTGGAGTTTTTCCTTGCGGGGAAGCTGGCGGAGTTCGGCGATGCTCATGTCAAAAATCTACGCGATCGGCAATGGGCGGCAAGCCCAAGATGCGGGATGGACTTTCCGAAAAAGCGAGGCGTATTCAGCGTTACGGGATCACGTGCCAGCGGGCACTGGCCGAAAGAAGTCGGCGGGCTCGGCGATCCCGCCCCACCGGTTAATCTTTGAGCCGTTCTTTGTGCTCTCTGCGGCTGCAAAACCGCTTCGCGCCTTCGCGGGAGGCTCAGAAGAAGAAGTCGCACGGGCGTGCGACGAATCCTGGTTAATTCATGTCGCTGGGAGATTCTTTGCTGCTGGCAATGGCTTCTGGTGCTGGCCGAAATCTCCCCGCAGAAGTCCTTCGAATGAGAGATCCTCATCAAGGTCCGGCCAGTGAATCCCGAAAGGGGAAATCTCCATATTGCTCAATTGTGCGGGTGTTCCCTTGGAAAGGCGTGGGTTTTGCGCAATGGGAAAACGAACTTCGACCCCGCTCTCCATCCGAATCAGGATATGAGGCGGCGAGTAGAGTGCCCTCTTTGCAGAATCAATCAAGGTGTTCATGCCACGCCTTTATTATGCTGTCTCTGTTCTCTTGTGCAAGTTCCTCTGCTCGCGCAAGATCGCGAACCTTGAAGCCATGCGATTCACGCAGTTCCACCCGGTCCTCAACATCAAAAATTGCTTCCGCGCCAGCTTTCCGAACATGGACATGTATCGGTCTGTGATCGTTGCTGTAAAATCCGAATTTGAAACCGTCTTTCTCAAAAACAACCGGCATGGTCGGAGTGTAGGGTAAGGGGACTTTACTGGGCGACATTATTCGGTTCATCCGCAAAAAGTGTGCTTAGGGTGGATTTCCGGGAAAGGATCGGGCAATAGTCAACCCGCCCTGGGGCGGGTGGATTGTCGGATATTTTCAACCACTAATGAAAGAAATGGGGGACGGGCCAATGGCCCCGTCCACGAGACCCTCGGGAGGGAACGCCTGGGCGGACGGCGCGGGCGCTGTCCGGGTCTGGCCGGCAGGCGGTCCTTGCAAACCCGTTTGCAGAGACCGCATGCCGGCCAGACCCCACGGGATGGTTGGCATCCCACAGCCCACGCGTTCCCGCCCGCACAATCCCCCCAGCCCGCTGGCAGCGGGCATCCGCCGAGGCATTGGCTCGGCGAGTATGAGTGTCCATGAGTGTTTCACCCCTTCGTGCGAACATCCCGCCGCAGGCGGCTCACTGCATTGTTGATCCTGTTTCTCTGCACACAATTTGCGGAGGAGCGGATTATCGTCCCGAAATCAAATCTCACGCAGTGGCGCGGAGTCGCAGAGGAAGAGCAGGTTACGAAGGGTAGAAGGGACGCCTTTGGGATGCTTGACGCTTTTGTGAAAACCCTCTGCGTCCCGGCGCCTCTGCGTGAGTCCCGTCTGTTACATCTTCCTTTCCCGGATGATTGTCTCCGCCATTTTCGCAGGGGATCAGGAGTCCTGTGCCTTTCTTTGTGATCCCTGTGCTTTGCGGCTGAAAACCGGCTTCCCCTCAACCTCTCAACCTCCTCCTCCCCCTCAACGCGCCGCAGGCGCCGATCAGATTATTTTTGGGACTGGCAAAAACTGTTGACGGCCATAAAGTCAGGCTATATGGTCACGGCATGATCCAGTCGTTCTCCTGCAAAAAAACGGAGAAGATTTTTGAAGGGCAGAGGTCGAAGAGGCTGGCTGGCGACATGCAGGAGACCGCGTTCCGCAAATTGGCGCAACTGGACCAGGCGCAGAGCATAAACGATTTGCGGATGCCGCCTGGCAACCGATTGGAGAGCCTTCGGGGAGACCGCGACGGACAGTATTCAATGAGGATCAATCAACAATGGCGCGTCTGCTTCCGCTGGACCAAGGAAGGCCCGGCGGGTGTGGAGATCGCCGACTACCATTAAAAACGACATGAAATCCAAATCCGCCGACAATGACCTCGCGATCCCGCACCCGGGGGATGTGCTGCGCGAAGACTACATGAAGCCACTCGGGCTTTCCGCATGCGCGGTGGCCAGGGCCCTTGGGGTGGCTCCCATCACGGTGAGCTTACTTGTGCGTGGCAAGCGCAATGTCTCGCCCGAAATGGCCCTCCGCTTGGCGCGGTGGAGTGGCGCGAGTGTGGAGTTCTGGCTCGGTCTGCAGTCGTTCCACGACCGCCGGGTGGCCGAGCGCGAGATGGGCGCGGCCATCCTCAACGAGGTGACACCGCTCGCTTCCTTGCAGCCGGCATGACCACGGGTGGATAAGGGCGTTCTTTGTTCCTCGAGTCGGGAGGCTCCCATGAGGGGCTCGCGCGGAGGCGCCGTGGCTTCGGTCGGGAGAAGTCGGCGGGCTCGGCGATCCCGCCCCTACCGGTTAGTCTTTGAGCCTTTCTCCGTTCTTTGCGGCTTCGCGGGAGGATCAGCTTACGGGGGCGGCTGCGTGATGCGGAGGCGGACGAACCGTTTGCCGCCGGGGTTGGCGGGCACGGTGGCTTTGACGGTTTGCACGACTCCATCGTCGCTGAGGACGGCGACGCCGCCGGGCGCGGGGAGCCACGAACCGGGTGCGAGCGTGTCGCTGTATTCCGCGGTGGAGGTGACCCCGAGTCCCATGGCGGCTTTGCCGCGGCTGAATGTGAACTCGAGGGTTGAGCCGTTCTGGACCAGCGCGCCCTGGCGGGTCGTGGCGGCATTCGGGTTCTGTCCGGTGGCAAACTCGAAGAAGTTTGTTTCGCCGTCGCCGTTCGGATCCGCGTCGTCCGCAAACGGCCCGGAATTTGACGGGCTCCCGAACCACTGCTGCCGCCAGATTTCCTGCGGGGTGCCGACGGTGAGCGTGAAGGTGGCGGTGTCGGACTGTCCGTTCGTATCGGTGGCGGTGACCGTGATCTGCGCTGTGCCCGCCGTTCCGGCCGCGGGCGTGGTGGAGAGCGTTCTGCCGCATCCGGTGCCTGAGATCGACAGGCTGCCCGGCGGCAGCAGGAGGGAGTTTGTGGAATTCGCGCTCAGCGTGAGGGTATCCGCTGTCGGCACGGGATACATGAGGGCAACGGAAGAAGCGGTGGCGGTTCCGATAGCAACAGCCGCGTCCGGGATCGCCTTCACGCCCGGCTTGATGAACGGTCCGTTTGCATTCCAACCGAGCTTCAGCACCGACAGATACCACGTGTTGCCATTGTCGTTATTGCCTTGGAAGAACAGATAAGTCTGCTCGTCGTCATCGATAAAGACTCCGGGGTGTCCGGACTCCGAGGCATTCCATGTGCCGGCGGCCCCGTCGGCAAAGAACGGCAGTCCGGCCAGAGACGGCAGGCGGGTCCACGTGGTGCCGTCCGGGCTCACCGCGCAGCCGATCTGCTGCGGGGCGTTGTTGTAGGCGCCACCGTAGAACATGTAGAGCTGGTTATTGCGCACGCACATCGTCTGGCCCTCGATGCACTTCTGCTCCCACGTGGCCTGCTGGGGAGCGAACGTCGGTCCGTCCGGCGTGACCATCGACCAGACGGCGGCGCTGTAGTCGGTGCCGGTCGGGGCGGATGCGACAACCACCTCCTGGATCGTGTTGGTGGTATCGCGGGTGGCACAGGAGAGGAACATTTTTCCGTTGAACTCGATGTAGTCGGCATCGATCGCGCGGCCGTTGTTCCAGACGCCGGATCCCGAGGGTCCGAAGATCGGGTTGGCCGGATCGCGCGTGAAGACGAGTCCGTCGTCGGAGACCGCATGGCAGATCCTGTCCGATGGCGCCCCGGTATAGCTCTGGTAGAACATGTGGACCTTGCCGCCGATGACGCGGGCGCAGGGCGCGGCGAGGCCGTTCTTGTCAGGCCCGGTCCCGCCGTAGAGAAACTCCGCCACCCTGGTCCAATTGACGAGGTCGGTGCTCTCGGCGATGGCGACCGACCATTTGTTGGCCGCATCCTTCTGCGAGTAATACATGAGGTAGCGGCCCTGGAAGCGGATCACTGTGGGATCCTTGGCGAACGGGCGTTTGAGCCGGACGGAATCGCCAAAATACATCGCGGGCGTGCCGGCGGTAATGGAGGGCGTGGCCGGGGCGACCGAGGTCGAGGCGGTCTCGACGCCTGCCGCAACGGCGGCGACCTGGTAGTAGTATGTTGTGCCGTTGAGCAGCGGGGAGTCGGTATAGGGGGATGCCGCAACATTGTTGACGGTGGTGAACGGTCCCGCCGGCGATGTCGCACGCTTCACGTTGTAGCTGGTGGCCCCGGCGGTGGCGGTCCATGCGAGTGTCGCCTGGCTGTTCTTTGCCGTCGCGGCCAGCGCCCAGACCGAGCCGTTCATTGTTCCCGTGAGGTTGACCTGCTTGTTGACCGCATCGATCACGATCGCGCCGGTGAACGCCGCAGGGAGGGCGGATGTGTCGAGCGTGTTGTTCGTGAGCGTGCCGGTGTAGCGGATCAGCGGGAACGTGTAGCTGCCGTTGGGGAGGGATTCGAGCCCGGTAAGCCGGAGGCTGCCGTCCAGTGTCAGATCGCCCTGAACGAGGATCGCCGACTCCGCACCCGCTCCGGCGACCGCGTTGTAGCTGAAGTTCGACGCGGCGGCCAACGACAGGTTCCCCGACACCGTTCCCGCGCCCTGCAGCGTCTGGCCAGACCCAATCGCGAGCCGTCCGTCCGTGCGCGTGGTGACGTCGAGCACGGCCCCGGAGGCCACGATGATGTTGCCCGAAGCCGCGAGCGATCCGCTCCCGCTCAGGACGAGGTTCCCGGACTGCACAAGCGCTGTGCCCGTGAACGAATTGGCGGCCGTGAGGACCAGCGTGCCATTCCCCGATTGCGTGAGATTTCCCGCGCCCGAAACCGGAACGTCCACGGTGAGCCGGATGCCATCGCCGTTCTCAAACGTGCCGCCGAATGCCCCGAGCTGGATCCCCCGGTTCGAGTCGTTGATGGTGAACGTGGCCGACGGCCGGAGCGTGGCCCCGCTGAGCTTGAGCTGGTCGGCGGCAAAGACGGCGGGATTTCCCCCGAGGTTCCGCTCATCCGCAATATCGATGACCCAGATTTTCACCGCATCGATATTCTCCGCGGCCAGCTTCCCGGTCCAGCCGGTGTTGTTGCCGGAAAGCTTCAGCGTGCCCTTGGGATTGGTGCTGCCCACATTGACAAGGCTGAGGGCGCCGGCGCCCCCGGTGATCGTTGAGGAAATGTGAAAAACCGCGTTGTTGCCCGGGTCGATCCCGGTATCCGCCGCGACCGTGATGTTGCCGGCAAGCGTCTGGGTGGCCGGAGCCGAACCATTGCCGAGCCCGCGCCCGCCCGCGAGGATCAGGTTCGGGATCGTGATCGTTCCCCCGGTGCCTTTGAAGATGATCCCGCTGTCGCCATCGGTCGCGGCCGGCACGGTAAGCGAATCACCTGCAAACGTGTAAGGGTTTGCATTGGCCGGCGTGCGCAGGCTGAAGCCCGCTGTCGAATAGGCGTTCCCCGCCGATGGCGCGGCCGCGTTGCTCCACCGGCCCGGGGCGTTGAACGATGTGGCTCCGACGCCGTCCTTCGCTGTCAGCGTGACGTTGGCGGAAAAGCCGCTGCAGACGGTCGCCACAAGCGTTACGGAGGCCAGGGCAAAAGCGGACAGGCGGGGGAGAGTAAGGCGCATATCAAATGACATCATGCCATGGGGCGATCTTTGCGGCAATATGATCTGCGGCGGTTGAATAGGATAGGCCCAATTGCGTATTTGTTTATGCATTTTTGCGCCAAGGAATAGCCGACTGCGTCGGCAGTTTTCAGTGTTCGGTTTTCAGTTTTCAGAGATGAGGATTTCACGCGGAAACGCGAAGGTACGGAGAAGAAAAA
>Ga0209398_1001708_pt1 | contig 10936 bp, 7 predicted proteins | sample AshMeaBigSpring_FD_184125 | JGI IMG/M metagenome (GOLD analysis project Ga0209398, IMG submission 184125) | Groundwater microbial communities from Big Spring, Nevada to study Microbial Dark Matter (Phase II) - Ash Meadows Big Spring (SPAdes)... | ecosystem: Environmental > Aquatic > Deep...
AACGGGCTTGCGCCCGGTCAGGTAGTTTACTCGGATCGGGGGTACACCTACAGCGGCGTACCGCCTGCACTGATGGGCGCAACTTATCTCGCAACGCCCAACAACGACGCCGAAATCGAAGAGAACGACTATCAGCTAGTCCTGACGATCAATCGCCCGTCAACCATTTTGGTTGCGTTCAGCGACGGCTACTCTACGCGCCCGGGGTGGCTGCAAGCCTTCAACGACACTGGCCTGGATCTGACGTTTGCCGATCAAAAAGGCAATACCGTGATTCTGAGCGTCTATGCCAGACCTTACCCAGAGGGGCAGGTAGTCCTGGGCGGCAACACCCCGATTGGCTCGGATCGCCATAGCATGTACACGGTCGTGATTCAGTAGCCGTCCGGCGGTATCTCGATCTGTCCGACTCGCACTTGTCCATCCCCAGCAATCAATTCACCCGCCGCCGTCACCGGCAGACGCAGTACTCCCGCGCTGGCCGATTCGTACAGCCCCGTCCAAAGCGTATACGTTCCGGGCGGAAGCGATGGCTCCAGCGCAATCTCGAACTCACTCAGCACGCGGTCGCCAGCGCGCCATTGCGATGTTGGCAGACGTTCGCCCGCTGGCGCCTGGTCGAAGCCCGCCACGCGCTGCCCCGCCGCATCCAACACGTGGACGAACGCCGTGTAGTCGGTCGCCGGCGTCCCGATCGCCTCCCAGAGTAGCGTTGCCGTCAGAAACCCGGTTTCTTGAAGCAACCGGGTTTCCACACGATCGAGACGGATCACGCCGCCGAATTCGCTGCCGGCGGTGAGCGCGTTTGCGCTGTCGAGCACAGGCTGCGTGTGCGGCGTCACGACGACACTGCCCACAAAGGGCGTGATCTCTGCCCCAGCCGCGTCGTAGGCGGGCAGCGGGAGAAATTCGCCGCGCTGACCGGGCGCGCCCTCCGTCGCCGGGTCGATGAAGCCGACGTAGAGCCGCGCCGCCAGCGGCGCCCAGTTCGCCACCTCACCCGTCACCGGCATTTGATAGGTGTCGGCGTAAGTTGCGCCCGCTTCCCAGAAGGTGGTCGGGTTGCGCCCCCAACCAGGGTGTGTGGTGAGATTGGCAATCTCGCCGCCTTTCTCATCGAGCAATTGCACAAATAGTTGATAGTCGTGATCCAGTTTTTCGGGCGCCTGGAAATAGAGCGTAACCGGCAGCACGTCGCCTGCGCGCACGCGTTCCTGGGCGATTTCCACGGCAGCGAGGCGGATCACCTGGTCGTCGCCATAACGCAGATCGACGGGCTGCGCGCTGAGCGGAATCACCGCCACTGGCGCCGGCGCAAAGTAGGCGCCAGGCAGCAGCCAGCCGAGCGTGTAGATCGACATCCCCACCAGCAGCGCCAACAAGCCTGCCCACACCGCGCTGCGCGCTGGTCGAGGCAGCCAGCGCAGCCAGAAATCGATCCCCGCTGTCAGCAGCACGGCAAAGGCGGTGATCGCAGGAAAGAGCAGCCGACCCTGGCTGCCCGTCGCCTGCGCCGTCCAGTAGAGCAGCAGCGCGGCCATCATCGCCAGCCAAACCCACAACAGGATCGCGATACGCGGGGCGAGGGACGAGGGGCGGGTAGCGGGCGAAGGCGGAGCGTCAGGTGACTGGTGGCGAATGACGCCTGACGAGTGACGCCTGACGGCTTTGATCGTCGCCAGCCCCGCCCCCACCAGCCCAATCACCGTCACTGCGTCCATGACGCGGTAGAACCACTCCGGCAGCAGGATGTTGAACCAGCCGAAAACGCCCCACGCTGAAAAGCGCAGCCCGGCAAACTCCGGCCAGAAGTCGCGCCAGTCGATGCCGCCCTCACGCCGCCCGTTGATCTCCATCAGGTGGGATAGCCCGCTCCAGTCGCCGTAGAGGGCGATGTTGCGCCAGTACCACCAGCCGGCAATTGCAATTGTCGGAATGCCTGCGAAAAGCACGGCGTCGAGCAGGATGCGCCAGGCGCGGCGCCGCCACGCCAGAAACAGCACGACCAACCCGCTCAGCGGGATCAGTCCCAATCCTTGCAGCTTGCTCAAGGCTGCCACGCCCAGCGCTGCGCCCAGCACGCCCCATTCCCACCGCGTCACGGGTGCGTCGTCGGCTTTGGCAAGCAGCCGCGCCAGCCAGAACAGGATGAACGCGCTGGCGGCGATCACGGCGTTGTCGTTGGAGAAGGAGGCGCTGAGAAAGAGGAACTGCGGGATCGCCGCCACGAGCGCCATTGCCAGCAAGGGCAGCGTCTGGCGGCACGGGAAGGCGAGCTGCGCCAGCCGCCACGTCGCCCACAGCGTCAGCACACCGAGCAGCAGCGAGAGCCAGCGCCCGATGTGCAGCGCCAGGTTGCTGCCCTGTAACGGCTGCCAGCGTCCGGCGTAGAGCATGAAGTTTTTGTTGCCGGGAAAAAGCGGGTCGCCGATGTTGGCGCGTGGGTTGCGCACTGCCACTTCAGAAAAATCGCTCTGATCGATGAAGGTCGTCGCCCACCCGGTCAGTAGATAGTAGAGCGGGGCCTGGCTGCCCTCCTGCGCCCACGGCCCGGTCTTCTCCGGGTCTTGCACCGGTAGGCCGTTGCCCTGGGCGATGTAGCGCGCAAAGCCGTAGTGAAAGGGTTCGTCGGGCGTCTCGAAGGGGGGCACGATCAGGCTGTAGGCAAAGCCGCCGAGCAGAAAGAGGCCGATGATCAGCCACGCCCAGCGTCGCGCCCGGCGCGCATCTGGCAAAGTTGGCGTGGCGGCAGCGGGTGTCGATGACTTCATGGCGTCGCCACCGGGAACAACGCCGTCACGCCGTCGGCGGCAATCTCGCCGCCCTCGATGGCGGTGACTGGCAGTTTTTCCAGCGTTTCGGCGTCGTACATCTCCAGCGCGTAGAAGTGCTGACCCGCTGCTGGCTGCGCCAGCAGCGGCGGCATTTCGATATATTCCATGATGATCCTGTCCGGGTCCCAGTAAAGCGTGGCGGCGTCGCCTTCATAGGGTTCGCGCTCGACCGCCCCCAACTCGTGAAGCGCGCCGTCCGCATCTCGCACCAGCCGCCGCCAGATGTAGCGATAGCGGCGGTCGGGCTTGGCGGTGACTTCCCAGTAGAGCCGCGTCCGCGCGGGCAGATCGGCGGCTTGCGGCGGGTCGGCGGCGTAGCCCACCAGCCGAATCTGCTCGCCAAATTGCGCCAGCACCGGCTGCGCAATCGGCGGCGGCGCATCCTCGAAGACGGGGATCGTGGGCAGGTAGAGCTTGGCGTGCAGCGATGATTGGCTGAAGAATTGCACGTCACGCATCAGGATGAAGTGCTCGTCCATCCAGCTCTCCATCTCCCCTTCCGGGTCGATCGTGATGTGGTTGCCGGAGCGCAGCAGCCAGATGCGCTGATAGCGGGGCGCCTGATCTTCCAGCCAGCGGATCGTGTCGTCCACGCTGCGGTCGAGCAGCGGCGCGCCGTAGACGCCCAGCGCGGCGCCAGCGTCGATGGCGGCGTAGACGCGATCCAGCGGCGCGTAGTACTCGAAGATGCGCTTCGTCGCTGGCTCGTTGTAGAGGATCAGGTCGCCGGGCATCATGCGCACGGCCATGTACTCACCGAGACGCCGGTAGTCGTCCTTCGCATACCGTTCGTCGGTGAAGTAGTTGAGCGTGCTGTAGCCGACCGCCGCCAGCAAGCCAAGCGTGAGCGCCGCCGTGACGATACGCTGCCGCGCCCAGATTACACCCAGCCCGATGGCGACCGCCAGCAGAAAACCGCTCAGCAACTGGCTGAGATGGCGCGCCGTCATGTAGAGCGGGCGGTAGGCGTTGATCGCCAGCAGCAGCGCCAGCGCAATGACGAAGAAGGCGGGCAGCAGCCAGCCGCCCGTTGCCAGTCGCCGCCGATCCAGCAGCCCCCACGCCAGACCCAGCAATGCCAGCGCGCCAAAGATCAGGTCGATCCACCAGACCACGCCATAATCGACGCTCAACCCCAGGCTGAAGGCGTTGACCAGATCGGGAATCAGGATCGGCAGCGTGATCTCCGCAAAATTGCCGCCGCCGCCTTGCCCAATCAACAGCCACGCCGCATAGAGGCCAACCAACGCGCCCACGCCCAGCAGCCCCAGCAGCACGGTCACCGCCCAGATTCGGCGGCTGCGCCACGCCCATACGCCGATCACCAGCGCCTGGAAGGGCAGCAAAAAGACGGCGAAGTAGTGCGTCGCCAACGTCATCAAGGCGACGATCACAAAGCCGACCGCGGCCGGGCGCTGCAATTGCGGCGTTTCGGTGGCGCGCAACAGCAGGTACACACTCAGCGCGGTCAGCGTTGCCCACAGCGCGTAGGGGCGCGCCTCCTGGCCAAACCAAAGTAAGAAGGGGCTGGTCGCCGCCAGCAGCACGGCAAACCAGGGCGTCGCCGGCGGGGCAAGCTGCCGCCGCACAAACCAGCGCGCCAGCGCCCACAGCACCGGCACAAAGAGCGTCGCCGCCAGCGCCGATGCATAGCGCACCGCAAATTCCTCGATGCCGGCGCCCGCCATCACCGCACCCTGCACCAGGAAGTAAAAAAAGGGGTGCTGGTCGATGGTCAGCACGCTGCTGATGCGGTCGCTGATCCACAGCACGCCGCGCAGCAGATCGCCCAGTGACTGCTCGACGCGCTGCACACTCAGGCTCTCATCCCACCACAACGGCTTGAGGTCGAGCAGCAAGACGCCGCGCAGATAGGCCAGCAGCGTCAGGCCGAGGAGCAGGAGTCTCCCCGCCGGCGCAAAGCGCGGTGATTGCTGGAATAATGATGCTGGCGTCATCGATCAACCTCTTAGCGCGCGTCAGCGCGCATCGCGTAGGTGCGGCTCGCAGCCGCACGTTCTGGCATGGGCAGCAAGTGCGGTTAAGAACCGCACCTACTTGACCGTCAACACGGCCAGCGCAACATCCTCGCCCGCCGCCGTCATCACCGCCGCGCCGGTCGCCGGATCATACAGCCGCAGCGTCAGCCGATAGTCGCCGGACGGCAGGTCGGCGGGCAGCAGCAAGCCGCGCTGGTCGCGCGCCGGCTGCCCCACGACCCAGACGTTGGTCGGCGCAAACCAGTTCTGCGGCGTATAGTCTACACTCTGCACGACGTTTCCCGCCGCATCATGCAGGCGCAGGCTGAACTTGTACTCGGGCGCAGCGGCGTAGGTGAACCAATCGGTGGTCACACGCAGCAGATCGCCCGGCTGCGGCGTCAGTGTGTCAAGTGAAACCTGTTCCAGCCGCAGCGCCGCGCCAAAGTCGATGCCCAGCGGCGTGATGCGCGGCGCGGCGGTCGCCATGCCGTAGCGCGTGACGCGGATGCCGTTGTGATAGGTCGGGTCGGTCGCCCAGCCTTGCGTCGCCAGCCAGACTTGCACCGTGGCGGGGGCGTGAAAATAGAGCAGCTCCCAAACGTGCGGCGCGCCTGCTGTCGACTCGCTCAGCCTGGCGTCAGCTTCTTCCAGCGTCGCCTGTTCGAGATCGGCGACGGCGATCACGGGCGCAGCGCCGGTGTAGTAATGCAGAAAGACCTTGCTGGGATCGGGGCCATCCACCAGCACCACATCGCCTGGCTGCAACGCGGCCTGGATCGTGGCGGCGGCGCTGCGGAAATCTGGCTTGTGCAGCGGCGTGTCAATGTAGAGCCGCTGCACAGCGAGCAGGTTGGCGCCGGCCAACGCGGCGACGAGCGGCAGCGCCACCGCCAGCGCGCGGCCGTGCGCTGAAACAACTTGCCCGCGTCGCCAAGTGCGCCAATCCAGCCAACCCACGCCGCCCGCAACCAGCAGCAGCAGCGGCGCCGTCACCGCGATGACGTAGCGCTCGTGATAGTCGGGATTGCGCAGCGCCAGCCCGATCACGGCCAGCATCGGCAGCAGTACGCTTGTCGCCAGCAGCCAGGCCGCCGTGCGGCGCATGCGATGCCAGAAGATCAGCCCGGCCAGCGCCAGCAGCGCGTAGAGCCAGACCAGCGGCGTGCGTCCCGGATCGGGCATGGCGTCGCTGACGGTGAAGGCAGCCAGGTAGCGCCACGGAATTTCCGCCGGATCGCCCGCCTCGCGCCAGCCGCCAAAGCCAAAAATCCCCAACACGCGCGGCAGCCACGGCAAAAAGAGCAGCAGTGCGCCCGCCGCCGCCGCCAGCCAGCGCCCAAGGCCGCGCCAGTGGCGCCCGCTCACCGCCCAGCCGATCACGAAGACGGCCTGCGCCAGCGGCGCCAGCGCGCCAAACAGATGCAGGTAGACGGTCGTCGCCGTCGCCAGCGCGTAGAGCGTCCCCCAGCCCCAGTGGTTGCGCTGCCGCCCGTCCATCTCCAGCAGCCGCCACAGCGCAATCGTCGCGAGGAGCGAGGTCGCCAGCAGCCAGGTGTACATGCGCGCTTCCTGTGCGTACCAGAGCTGGAAGCCGCTCGTCGCCAGCAGCAGCGCCGCCGCCACGCCCGCCGGCCGGTAACCCAGGTCGCTGCCAAGCCGGTAGATCAGCGCCACACTTGCCACGCCGGGCCACAGCGAGAGGAAACGCAGCGCAAAGTCGTGGTCGCCCATCCAGGGCAGCCAGAAATGCAGCAAAAGAAAATAGCCGGGCAGGTGTTCGACGGGCAGTTCCGCCAGCATCTGCGCCAACGGCAGCGCGGCGCGTTGCAGGCTGATGCCCTCGTCGCTCCACAGGCTCTGAAAGTCGAGGTGATAGGCGCGCAGCGCAAAGGCCAGCAGCAGGATCGCCAGCAAACTCACGCGCAGCAAGATCGGCTGAGCAGGGCGGGACGCAGAGTTGGGTGCCATCATATAAGCGCGTATGTTACCACGCTAGGGCGTGATGATCCCTTTTGCATATTGGGCAAGATGCGCGCGGGCAATTTCTGGCCAGGTGAACAGGTGGCTGCGCGCACGCGCATGATCACGCAGCATCGTCGCCAGCGCTGGGTCGTTGGCGATACGCTGCACGGCAGCAACCAGCGCGGCGACATCTCCCGCTGGCACAAAGAGCAAATCCCGCCCATCCGTCAGCTCGGGCAGCGGGGAGTGAGGCATTGTAGTGACGATGGCGCAGCCGTTCGCCAGCCCGGCCATCAGCGTGCCACGGCGCAGGCTGGCGCCGTCGAGAAAAGGCAGCACCAGCACATCGCACGCGTTGAGGTCGGCGGCAACTTCGGCGTCGGGTTCGCTGCCGGTCCACTGTATGCGCGCCTCCAGGCGATGTTTGTGGATCGCCGCCTCCACCTTCTGTGCGTAGGCGTTGTTAGTGGCGTCGCTGGCGCCCACACGCTCACCGATCATCAGCAGCTGCGTTGCGGGTCGGCTTTTGCTGAGTTGATGCAGCACCTTGAGCAGATCGACGACACCCTTGCTCTGATTGAGAAAACCGAAATAGGCCAGTACGAGATCGTCGTCACTGTAGCCGCGTTGTTGACGGCGCAATCTGCGTTGCTCTGGAGTGAGGGATTGGCTAACAATGTTGCTACCAATCGGAATGTTGGTTGCGTCGATGCCGTGGTTGCTAAGGCGTTGGCGATCGGCTTCTGTGGTTGCGATGACGCGCGCGGCAAAGTGCGCCGGGCGTTCCGTCACCCACGCACGCAGACGGCGGCCAGCTTTAGGAAAGAGATACATCGGCAGCAGATCGTGATATGTCCACGCCGTGTGAATTCCCCTGCGCCGCCACTGCCAGGGAGCGAAGTTGATGGCAGGGTGCATGTCAAAGGCGGCGGTCTGGTATTGTACATGCACCCAGTCAGCGCCCAACTCGGCAGCCAATGCCGGCACGGTCCGAAAAATTTGCCAATCCCAGTACTGGAGCGCTGGCAGCACGCGGATGCAACCGTCGAACTCGGCGCAATTCGGTTGCGCCGCGCGCTGCGAAGTCAGCACAGTGGCGCGGACGCCCATGTCGTGAAGAGCGCGCGCCAGTTCGCGCGTGTAAGCGCCGACGCCACCTTGCATCGGTGGATATTCACCGGTCACAAAGAGCACATGCATTGGTTATGCTCGCAACTCCTTTTCCATGACGTAACCGCGAAACGCCTGCTCGACAAAGCCGTGCTGCGCTAGAAGATTGATCGCAGCCGCCTGCTGCATCTGTACAAAGACGATGATCTGCGCCAGTGACTGCTGCACAGCGTCGTTGACCATGCGGCGCAGCAGCCAACGCCCGATGTTCTGGTTGCGCCAACGCTCCTCCACCTCCCAATAGACGACGTGCGCAATCGAAGCCGTGTGCGCTTCCTGTTCCACAATGCATTGTACAACGCGCGCTTCGGCGATCAATTCGGTGCGCCGGAAGAAGAGCTGGTAACGCCGATCCTGGTTAGCGCCGCGCATGACAAGCGTCAGCGCCGACTGGGGCGTGTCCTCCTCGAAAAGCTCGCCGCGCAGGGGACGGACAAAACAGTAGTAGCGCTCGGTGTAACGAAATTCGTGCGCCGCCAGCCGCTGCACCGTCTCCGTCCAGTTGGCGGGCAACAGCCCGATCCCCGCCTGCCATGCCGCATAGCCGGTGCTTGGGTGAAATGCTTTGATGCGCCCCACGTGGTGCTGACGCCAGAACGTCTCCGCCGCCGTTAGCAGACGCACCATCGCCTCCTGGGTGATGCTTGTATCTTCCGGCAGCGCCAGCCAGCGCAGCAGCCCTAGCGGCTGATAGTCGGGCTGGTCAAAGCTGCCGCTGTCCAGCCCGACGGCAGCGTCAAGCAGCCCGATCAGTTCACCGACGCGCAGCAGCGCCAGCGTTGTACGCTGCTGCCAGCGCACCGGATAGTGGCTGTGGGGCGCTACATCGAAAAAAAATGCATGCACCTCCGCCACGGTGAGCGTGCGGCTATAGACGCTGCTTGCCAGCAGCCGGTTCACGATTGAGGTGGCAGCTTCGATGTCGGCATGCGTCAGTGGCCGGACAAAGAGGGTGGGTGCAAAGGGTAACATGGTGAGTTACACGACACGCGGACAGCGCGCCCGCAACGCTTCCAGCAAGTTCTCCTGTTGTGCAACGGCGGGCAAGGCGACGCTGTGCAGTTCTTCCAAGTCGAGCAGCCCGCTTGCGGCAAGCGGGTGATAGGTCACGACGATGCCGCGCGTGATGCGACCGGCTTCGGTCGCACTGTCGAGCTGGCGAAATTCGACGCGCCGGCTACGCAACGGCGCGCGCAGCCAGAAACCCTGGGCATCCATCTCCACGCGCGAAGCCCACTGGCTGGCAAACGACAGCGCCGCAAAGAGACAGCCAAACAAGAAGAGCAAGGTGATCCAATCGAACTGCTGCCACAGCGCCCACGCACAGAAGATCGCTGCGCCAGCGCCAAATGCCGTCAGCAATCCATATTGTCCCGTCGGGCGATAGGTTGTTGCTGCGTCACTGGTCATGCGTCACTCGTCACTGGTCATGCATCACTCGTCAAGGCGCCATTTATTCTACCTTATGTGACTGTCTGCCACAGCAAAGCGATGCAGAAGAATGCCAGTAGCAGCCCGCTGGCAAAGAGCAAGCGCCGATACCAGGCGTCGTCGAGAAAGCGGCGGCCGCCGGCAACGCCGAGGGCGACTAGCACTTTGCTGCCCACAAGCAGCCCGTAAAAGCCAGCCAGAAAGCCAATCGCCGCCCATGCACTCGTCTGCCAGGCGCTGGTCAGGAGGGGCGCCGCCACCCCGATCCAGAAGAGCCAGGGATGCGGGCTGAGAAAGTTGACCAGCATCCCGCGCCAGAGATCGGCGGACGCCGTGCCTGTCGCCGGTGCAGCGGTGGTGAGCTGGGCGTGGCGGGCATCGCGCAGGATTTCCCACGCCAGATAGAGCACGAAGAGCGCCCCGGCGACGGTGAGGATGCTTTCCAGCAGCGGCGGCAACACGGCGAAAAACGTCAATGCAACCACGATGATCGGCAGATCGGTGAGCAGCGGCGCCACCGCCACGCGCAGCCCGGCGCCCAGCCCGCGCTCTAGCGTCCTGGTGATTACAAGCGTCAACAGCGGTCCGGGACTGATCCCGGCAGCGAAACCCAAGCTGATGCCTGCTAACAGATAGTTCATGGGGATGGCGCGGCCAAGATGGTGCGATAGGTGTTTTCGATCGCGGTAACATGCTCGGTGAAAGGCAATGCTGGCGCCACGCGGCGACGCAGGTCGGCAAGGCGCGCTGGCGCTGCTACGTAGCGCTGGATTGTCATTTGCCAGGCCGTTACGTCACCCGGCGGCAACAACTGACCATTCACGCCATCGTCGATCGCCTCGGTAAGCGCCCCCATGGTCGAGGCCAATACTGGCACACCTGCCGTCAACGCCTCATGTGCAGCAAAGCAGTAGGTTTCGTGCCAAAGACTGGGCACAACCACAAGATCGGCGGCAGCCAGCGCATCCCAGACTTGCGGGCGGCTCAAGCGTCCGAGAAAAGTCACACGCGCGTCTGCCAGTTGGCGCAGTGCTGCGACATAGGCTGGCTGCGCGTCCGTGTCGCCAGCAATGGCGAACCGCAGATCCCCCGTTACACTGCGCAGCGCCTCCAGCACAACATGCACCCCTTTGTTGGGCGCCAGACCGCCGATATACAGGAGTTGGACGCCATCCCGCGCGGTGGCGGGTGCGACGGATACGACCGGGGGCGTCACGCCCAGCGGCGCAGCGCGCAGCGCGTCTGTCGGCGCACCATGTTCGGCATACCAGCGGCGTACGAACTCGGATGGCGTCAGCAAAACTGCGGCGTGCGCAAGTAGAGGGCGGAGCCGATGGGTGCGTTCCGCTAGTAGCGGCCATAACACTGGCGCTGCGCCCCACGCCCACGGCGCCCCAAAGCGGGCAACCGCGCAGTGCGTACAATTCAGATAGGCGCGCGGGCCGCTACATGCCGTCTCAGCGTAATTGGTCAACAGATTGGCATTTGCACACTGCCACCAATAATCGTGCAAGGTGATCAGGTAGGGAATCCTACGTTCGATCAGTTCATGCATCA
>Ga0209398_1001709_pt1 | contig 10934 bp, 11 predicted proteins | sample AshMeaBigSpring_FD_184125 | JGI IMG/M metagenome (GOLD analysis project Ga0209398, IMG submission 184125) | Groundwater microbial communities from Big Spring, Nevada to study Microbial Dark Matter (Phase II) - Ash Meadows Big Spring (SPAdes)... | ecosystem: Environmental > Aquatic > Deep...
GCAACCGTTCTTTCCTTCGGAAACTGCGGCAAAATGAAGCATTTCACAGAGAGAAAGCCGTCTTCCCTTCTATCTTCTGCGCTTCAGGTCGCGAGAACCTCTTCGAAGGCCGCAGCCAAGCTTGAGAGATCCTGCAGACCGACCAGCCGCAGCTTCTCCACACCGTCCTTGAAAATGACCAACGTCGGAACGCTCTTGATTTTGAACCGAGCCGCGAGATCGCGATGTTCGTCGATATGGATGACGGTAAAATCGACCCGGCCGTCATACCGGATCGCCAACTCTGCAAGAATCGGTTCCTGGGCACGGCAGGGCCCGCACCAGGAAGCGTTGAAATCGATCAGTACCACGCCGACGCTGACAGCCCTTTTCAATGCCTTGGCGGATGTTATCTCTCGCATGCTATCGTTCTCGTCAGTGAGAAGTCGGCGGTTGCGCCCTCCAGGCGCTGCAGCCGCCGACGCCGTTGCAGGCAAGGGGCCAGTTCCCAACCGGCGCTACAGGTCGCCGAGAGTGTCCGCACTTTGCTCTTTTTTCAAGTGCTCCTGCCATTGATCCCCCCACATATCCGGGACCGTTTCCACAACCGGCAGGATGGTTTCGTAGCTGACCTTCATTCCGTCGAATATTTTTTTCAGCTCTTTCTCGTCCGGCGCCAGCCAAATGCAGTAGCGCATTCCCTTTTCTTCGTTAATGTAGGTGCGGATCCACTTGGCCGATTCCAGCTTCGCCATTTTCCGCCAGTTCGCCTGCACCGTCTTGCAGTCGATAGCCGGGTTGCAATGGACGGCTGTGTACTGCTGCATCGTTTTCATTGGCCACCTCCCTCATGTTCGGCTTCCCGTTGAGCACGCGCGCGTTCTTATTTCCGCTCGCAGCCGGGAGCCCATGTATGGGTTTTTCTCCTGAAGTAGTTCAACAAAAAGCATGCCAGCCCAACGAAGGTGCAAACCGTTGTCGAAACCTGTTCGGAAATACAGATAAAACAGAAAAACACGGGCTATCGTGGGCACTGTTTCTTTTTATAACTCATCGCAACGCGGCGCTGCAGTAGCGCTGATGTAGACTGCTAAACCGTATCCCTGCGCGCAACTCTAACGTATGCGGTTCCTCAACAGGTGCCACTCCGGTTGGGCCTACCAACGCAGCAGGAAAACAGCTGCTGCCGAGCCGGTGTCAACCCTCATCGCCGATTGGCACGATTATGCCCGTACCATGGCAGCACCGCATTTTGGGCAGCGCTCGTCCGGACATGAAGATCCGCGGCGATGGGGCACTCGTTCCCCGCAGGCCGGGCAGACGCAGTCCCCGCCCGGTCCTCCGCCAAAACCGCCACCCCCCCTTCCCCGGCCGCCTCCCTGGCCTCGGCCGCCGCCGCGTCCTCCTCTCCCCGTGCCGGCTCCTTGACCCTTCGGTCCTGTTCCGTCTCCTCTCGGCATGATACGTTCCTCCTTTCTTCCTTGGTTCATCCGGGTTGCTGTTCATCGCAACCGCTTTTGAACCGCTAATGATCGCAGATATTGGCTCCTGAAACCAAAATCCCCTCAAGGTACTGCCTCGCCAGGTGCTCGGGCGCCGCCGTGGGGGCGCCGATAACGACCTCGATGCCGTTGTCGCGCAGCAGCCCCTGCGCCTTTTCCCCCATTTCTCCGACGAGGACCACATCCGCCCCCTGCTCGTGCAGCCAGCGCGGGAGCACTCCCGGCTCGTGGGGTGGAGGCGAACGCATCAGGATACCAACGATTCGCCTGCCGCGCGTCTCGATGAAGGCAAATTGCTCGCAGTGGCCGAAATGGGGCGAAAGTTTCCCGCCGGAGAGCGGGACCACGATTATTCTGGCATCCCGCGATGTCTTCTTCCTGGCCGGAAGGTTTTTGCCGGCATCAACGGCCGCCTCGGCCTGAGCTTCCGAGAGCCGGATGACGGCGTCGACGATCTTGTTGAATTCCTTGGTGAAGGGAAGATCCGGCTGCTCTAAAAGGCCCATGTCTCCGATATCACCATTGACCACGACCCGCGGGTCGATGGGAAGCGTCCCTAAAAGCGCCAGGCCTTCCCTTTCCGCGGTCATCAGCCCGCCTTTGGTCTTGAACACGTCGACGGTCTTTCCGCAGTGCGGGCAGACGAGCCCGCTCATGTTTTCCACGAGCCCCAGAATCCTCATTTGGACCTGCCGGCAGAAGTTGATGGACTTGCGCACATCGGCCAAGGAGATTTCTTGGGGCGTGGTCACGATCAGCGCTCTGGCGTCCGGGATGGTCTGGGCAACGGTCAGAGGCTCGTCGCCGGTGCCGGGAGGAGAGTCGATGATCATGTAGTCGAGGTCCTCCCACTCGATGTCGGCGATGAATTGCCGGATGACCCCGATCTTGAGCGGCCCGCGCCAGATTGTGGCCGCGTCCTTGTTTTCGCCCATGAGCGACTCGATGGATATCACCTCCATGTTGGCGCGATACGGCACGGCTCGGGCCTTTCCCGCGCGGGTGGCGGGCCCGATGACCCCCTTGAGGCCCAGCAGGCGCGGGATGCTGGGGCCGTGAAGATCGATGTCCATCAGGCCCACCCGAAAGCCCCGCCGGGTCAGGGTCACCGCCAGGTAGGCGGCGATGCTGCTTTTGCCCACGCCGCCCTTGCCGCTCATGACCAGGATCTTGTTCTTGATCCGCTTGAGCCTGGCCCGTATCTCCCGATCCTGCTGCTGGTGCTGGTCCTTTTGATTGGTTTTGCCTGGCATAAAGCAGGTCCCTTCCGGTTTCGAGTTTACCTATCCGCCCTGGCGGAGCCTCTGAGTTTTCCATCCGGCGGTGTTAATCCATTTGAATGCCGGACACCGCCGATTACGTGAATTGGATGACCAGCTCGAATTCCCCCAGACCCGGATGTTGCTTGATTTGAAAGCCGAGCTTCCTCCCCAAGGCCAACATGCTCCGGTTTTGGCTCAAGACGATGCCGCTCACCCGCTGATATCCGCGTTTTTCAGCAATCGAAAGACACCGTTCGAGAAGGCTCGAGCCGATTCCATGCTCGTGCCACGGATCGCCGACCAGCACCGCGAACTCGCCGTTTTTCCCATCCGGGTCCCCGATGATGCGGGCCACGCCCATCATCCGCTCGGCGCCGGGCTCATCGTCCAGGGCGACCAGCGCGATCTCGCGGTCATAATCGACCTGAGTGCAGCGGGCCAGCAGTTCTGGAGACAGCGCGGTCATATGGCAAAAAAAGCGGTTATAGATGCTCGTGGGCGACAACACCTTGAACAACTCCTGAAAAAGCGGTGCGTCTTCCGGTTTGATGGGACGGATGAAAAGCTTGGTGCCTTCTTCGGTTACCAAGTGGGTCTCATGATCGGCCGAATAGGGGCTGATCACCAAGTGCAACGGGTAAGGCTGCTTTGCCGCTGAAACGAGGATGCGGGCATCCACCGCGGCCGCCCGGCCGTCCTTGATCAAAACCGGATTCATGTCCAGCTCGGCGATTTCCGGAAAATCGATCAGCAGCTGGGACAGCCGGATGATCATTTCTTCAAGCAGTTCCAGATTCGCCGGCGGTCGATTGCGGTATCCCTGCAACAGAGTCCAGGCTTTGGTCTCCTGCATCATGCGCCGAGCCAACAGCCGGTTCATGGGGGGCAGCCCCAACGCCCGGTCCTTGAGGATCTCCGTGAAAATGCCGCCCATGCCGAAAAGGACCACTGGGCCGAAATTGGCGTCTCTTTTGGCACCCAGCAGGATTTCGTAGTCGGGGTTTGCGAGAAACGGCTGTAGCATCACCCCTTCGATCCGCGCCTTGGGGTTTGAACGGCGGGCCGATTCCACGATCGCGACATAGGCCGCGCGGACGTCCTTATCCGCGCGCAGGTCCAAACGGACCCCGCCGGCATCGGTTTTGTGCGTGATGTCCGGAGAACGAAGCTTCATGACGAGGGGGTATCCGAGGATCTGCCCTAAGCGGGAGGCTTCTTCTTCACTGTCGGCAAGCTCGGTCCGGATCATCGGCATCCCGTAGGTCGAAAGGATTTCCTTGGCATCCGACTCGTTCATGAAGCGGTTCAATGGCGCGCGGGCCAGCAGGTGCCGGGCCGTGCTCGAATCGAAGGCGATGTGGGTGGTCAGCTTGGGAGGGATTTCGAGAAGCGATTCCATGTTCCGGGCATATTCGACCATGTACAAAAACGCCCGCACCGCCTGCTCCGGCGTTCCATAGGTCGGGATTCCCGATCGATTCAGAATCTCCACGGCCTGCTCGATGCGTTTCCCCCCCAGCCAGCAGGCAAAGACGGGAAATCGTCGGCCCTCCATCACGGATGTCAGCGCCTCGGCCAGAAAGGCGGTATCCGTAAGCGCCTGGGGCGCGACAATCACGCAGACGCCGTCGGTGTGCGTTGCATCGAAACACACCTCCAGGGTCCGCCGAAAACGCTCAGCGGAAGCGTCTCCCAGAATGTCGATGGGGTTGTTCCGGCTCCAGAACGGCGGCAGAAATGCATCGAGCTCCCGGAGGGTCTCGGGCGCCAGCGGGGCCGGGTCCAGACCGAACCGGGATAGGGTGTCGGCGGCCATTACGCCCGGTCCGCCCCCGTTGGTCACAATGGTCAGGCGCGAGCCGCGGGGCCGCGGTTGCTTGGCCATCAGCTCGGCGCAGTCGAAGAGGTCCTGAATGGTGTCGACCCGCACGATCCCGGCCCGCTTGAAGGCGGCGTCGTAGACCGCATCCTCTCCGGTCATCGCCCCCGTGTGGGATGCAGCGGCCCGGGCGCCGGCTGCGCTCCGGCCTGCTTTGAGGACAATAATGGGTTTGACCCGCGACACCGACCGTGCGGCACTGATGAATTTCCGGAAATTCGTCAGGCTTTCGATATAGAGGAGAATGCTTTTCGCCGAGGAATCGTTGCCGAGATAATCGATGATGTCGCCGAAATCGACATCCAGCATGGAACCGATGCTGACAAAATGGCTGAAGCCGATGTGCTCTTTGCACGCCCGGTCCAAAATAGCCGCACAGATGGCCCCGCTCTGAGAGACAAAGGCCAGATCGCCGGTTTCAGGCATCTCGGAGGCGAAGCTGGCGTTGAGGTTCCCGCCGGGCCGGATGATGCCGAAGCAGTTCGGCCCGACGATGCGAATCCCGCCGGCGTAGGCCACAACCCGGATCTGCTCCTCGATTTGCCTGCCGACTTCGCCGACCTCCTTGCCCCCGGCTGAAATGACAACGGCGCCGGCCATGTTTTTTGCGGCGCATTCCTGGGCGATGCCGGCAACCGCCCGGATCGGCACAGCGACGACCGCGAGGTCCACCCCCGCTTCTATTTCTGAGACTGAGCCGAAAGACGACAGGCCGTGCACGGTTTCGTAGTTCGGGTTCACCGGGAGCAGTTTTCCGGAAAATCCGCCCTCGATCAAATTCTTCATCACGGCGCTGCCGATGCTCCCGGGCTTCTCGCTGGCCCCCACCACCGCCACCTGCCGGGGGCTGAAAATCCGGTGAAGATTATACTGGCTCATAGCCGCCCTTTCAGGACCGGAAATGTTGAAAAAACCGCTAGATATCCGAGGCAGCGGTCCTCATCGACCGGCTGAAGATCAGAGCCGGGGGTCCCTGTGTCCCGGACCGCCGCACTCGGGGATATAGCAGGTAACGTTGACAAATTCGCACCGGCAGCCGCATCCGAGACAGACTTCCGGTGGTTTTCCGGTCATGGGACCATCCACAGCGCGCCGTTTAGCAGGTGCGTCACCAGGTAATGCGAAACGCTTCCCATAAAAAACCGCTTGTTCACCCCCCGCTTGCCGACGACGAGCGTGCCGTAAGGGCCTTTTCTGAATTCTTCGGCTATGGTTTTGCCGATATTGAGCTTTGTCGGCTGGACTTTGATTTTGAGTCTTGCTCCGCTTATTTTCTTCTCATTGAATTTGTGCAGAGCGCGATCCAAAAAATTATCCATGCATTGCCGGTCCGCCTTTTCTATCACACGGTAGACCAATTGCTCATCCTCGGGAGGCTGCACGGAACCGACATCGATGCCGCAGCAGTCCCGCAGCGAGGGTTGAACATGGAACAGCGTCAGGATCAAATCCGGATCGTCCCGAAGAATGCCGCACAGATATTCGAGCGCCTTGAAGGAATCCACGGAGCCATCCACGGCTAGCAGGATTTCTTTGGCGCCGATCTCGCCGTCGACGATGCACACCGGGATGTCGCCACTGTGTTCGACCACATTCTTGGCGGTGCTGCCGATAAAGGCGTCGTGCACCAGCGAGAACCCGCGTCGACCGATGGCCACCGCATCCGCCAATTCGCTATATGCTTGGCGGATGATGTCCCGTGCGACTCCCTCTTTGCGCCGCTGCGTCACCGCCTTTATTTTTTCCTCCGGGACATTCCGGTTCAAAAGCCACTCTTTATGGCGCGTTAGGATTTCGGCCCCGAGGCGCGCATGGTGTTGCTCTAATTCTTTCAACTTCTCGGACGCTTTGGGCTCCCTTTTGGCTTCTTCCTTCAAGTAATCCGAAATGGTCGGCTGGACATAAAAGAGCAAATAAATGAAATCCTGCAAGGCTGGGGCCATCTTCAGCATGTATTGCAGGGCATGCGCGGAATAAATCGAATCATCCAGCGGCAGAAGAATTTTTTTCATGGGACATCTCCCGGAATCGGTGAGGATCGGCGTTTGCTGGATCCTGGTTTTCTCCAATAATTCTCGTTGAGGCTCTATAAAACCCTCTCCCCGAGTCACTCCACCACCCAAACCGTGCACCCTTTGGCCTTGTTCACGATTTTGCTGGACACGCTGCCGAAGAGAAATTCTTCCTGCCGGGAAACGCCCTGACGGCCGATCACGATAGTGCTCGGATGGAGCATCTCTCTTTCGGCAATAATGCAATCCGCAATGGAAGGACAATAGCGCTCCGGCGTGTGAGTCGACACCGCTTCGGCGGTAAAACCGTTATCGGTCAGTATCTGCCGGTATTCTTCCAAAACCCGCTCTATTTCCCGCCGGTGTTTTTGAACGTAGGCGTCTTTGGCGGCTGCGGATGGAAAGAAATCATCTTCCGGCGGGCTCAGCACATGAAGCAGGTAGATCCGGAAGCCTGGCAACCCGCCCAAGAGCCGGGCCACATAAAACACGGCCCGCCGGGCGTTCGAGGATTCATCCACGGCGATCAGGATACTTTTGTTGACGATTGGGTTTTGATCGCCGGCACCGCATTTTTCCGCCGACATGCGAGTCTCCTTGAGCTAATGTCACGTGTTCAGTTTGATTGCGCCCGGTACGCCTCCAGGTCCTCTATGAGCTGGCCCGTGTTCTCGTAGAAATAATTGGCCCCCTTTGAAAAATGCAGCAGTATCTTGTTGAGGGCTTCCGGAAAATATGGATAGACTTTTTTCAGGTCCGCCACCCGGTGGTTGAAGACGATGTTCAGGTCTTCCTCGCGAAGGCGGGTGAGGGCCGGGTGGTTCCGGTCGCGCAGATCTTGCAAAAGCACATCGCCTTTTCCCGCCAGGAAGATCAGGATGTTTCCCAGCCCGAAGAGATCATAGCCGTAAATGTTTTCCCGATGCAGGTAATTGTAGTCGAAATCGATCCAGCGGTAGCGCCCGGTGGTCCGGTCAATCAGGATGTGGTCTCGCCGGATGTCGCCGTGCTTTTCGTTATGTTCGTGCAAAAAACCGATCGCGCGAATGCACTCCATGTAATCGGCCAGCACCCGGGGGAAGAAATCGAAATAATAGGTTTCATGGTCTGCCTGGATCCCCTGGATGGTGGCGGCCAGCGTCGCGCCGTAAATATGATCGATGACTCTCACCAGATTATCCCCGGCGTCATGGACCGCAAAGCCCTGCATGAAGTTGGGGTGCCCCGCGGTAAGTTGGAGGAGGCGCGCCTCCTTTTTAGGGCTGCGGAAACAGTCGAACTGGCTATTGCCGATGGTGCATTTGAACGCTTCATGGAACACCAGTTTGATGATTTTAGCGTTTCCGGTTGTAAGCTCGACACCCCGCTTTACCCAGTGTTTGACTTCCTCATCCAAGCCGAAGCGCCCCTCCTTCGCGTTATGGAGGATGAGGTAGGGGATTTGGTTAAGTATGACGATATCGCCGTACTCCACTTTGAAAAAATCAGTGGTATCCCGGTGTATTTTGAGTTCGGAAGCGCTCTTTTCCGGCAGCCATCGCAAGGCGAGCCTGGAATACTCTTCCCAGAGCGAGGGTGGGATGCCCATCGCAGATCCTCGAGGAGGCGGCCGATTCAACGCAACACCGTCCGCAGGTCATGGAATAACCAAGGATCACCATTTCTCATCCCGGCCCCACTCGGCTTTCAAGCCTTGGACATAACGATGATCACCGCCACCAGCACGCCGCCGGCCAGCGCAACTAGGCTGTATCTCTTGTTCTCCTGTTCGGCTCGTGGCAGGAGGTGCGTCGCGCCGACGTAAACCAGCGCACCGGCCGAAAGCGAAAGCAAACCGCCCAGAGTCGTTTGGTCTATCTGCCGAATGAAAGGATAGGAAACCAGCATCCCCAAAGGGGTGGTCGCGGCGGCCGCCAGAAAGGCCGCCCAAAGACCCTGGCGTTGCGTAAATCCTCCGCGCACCAGCAATAGATAAGTGATGATTCCTTCGGGGAACTCATGCAGGACCATCCCCGTGGTCGCCAGAAAACCGGTCAGAATGCTGACCGTGAAAGCGATGGAGTAAATGAAGCCGTCGATGAGGGAATGGAACCCGATGCCGATCATGGGCACGATTCCGATCACGTAGTCCTTTTTGTCCGGATCCTTCTCGCAGACGAAGGACGTCAGGAAACGGTTCAACAGGTGCAGCCCGAAAAAGCCGGTGAGCAACCAGACCGGAGCGCGCGCGGTCATCGCAAAGGATTTCGGAATCATGTGCAGGAAAGACGCGGCGATGAGCACCCCTGCCGCAAAACACATGAAATAAGCCGTGTTGCGCTGCCCCCAACTGCTGAAGCGTCGAATGGTATAAATTCCAAGGGTTGTGACCAGCGCCGCCAGGGTGCTGGTGGCCAGGGCGATCCAAAAGGTATTTTCCATTTTCCATCCTTTGACTCCAGGGGGGCGGCGAACTGCCCCGAGCGCCTCGGTCGATCAAAGCCCGGCGGGCCGATCCACCCATAACCCAATGTCAGATTCGCGCAGGCTGCTTTACCGTCTGCATCGGGCGGATGGACTGACGCACGACGCTATCGCCGCCGAACCGAAGACTATTCGCTCCCATCCCGATGCCTGGCCCGCGCGATCACGTCCGCCGCCGCCGATTCTGCGCCGGCAACGGTCTTCGAGTGCTTTTCATGCGCCTCCCTGAGTCAGCGGTAGACCAGCACCGGAATCTTGGAGTGCGTCAGCACCTTCTGGGTCTCGCTGCCGAGCAACAGCGCTTTGACGCCGCTTCGTCCGTGGGAGGCCATCATGATAAGGTCGCAGCCGTTTTTTTCGGCAACGCTGATGATGGCTTCGTAAGGATGGTCGCTGATCCCGCAGAGCGTCTCACAGGGGACTCCGGCGGCTTTGGCAGCGTCTTCGATGACAGCCAGGTTCCGGTTGGCCTGCAGTTGATGCTGCTTGGCGATCTCCTGCTTTTCCTGCACGTTGATATCGGTTTCGTACATGTAAAATTTGCTCTCGGGCATAACGCTGATTCCGGTTATTTTGGCCTTCATGCCCTTGGCCATCTGGATCCCTTTTTGAATGGCAGCCTGCGACTGGCTCGAACCGTCGGTGGGCAGCAGAATGTGCTTGAACATGGGTTCCTCCTTAAGTGGATAGGGGTCCGCTCAACGCCAAACCAGCACGGGGATATTGGAATGCGTCAGCACCTTCTGGGTTTCACTGCCGATCAGAATGGCTTTGACGCCGCGCCGCCCGTGGGACGCCATCATGATGAGATCGCACCCTTTCTCTTCGGCCACCCGGATGATGGCTTCGTAAGGCGAGTCGTTTCTTTCGCAGACGACCTCACAGTCGACCCCTGCCTCCAGCGCTGCTTTCGAAATCACTTCCAGGTAGGCCTGCGCCAACTCCCTTGCGATTTCAGCCCCCTTTTCAATTGCCGCCAGATAGGCATCCGCCAGTTCCCTGCAGCGGCGGGCTGACTGGTCCAGCACCTCCGTGGGCATCTGCGCTGCATAGAGATGTTCGGAATGCTTCGGCAGGACGTAAAGGCCGGTTATGTTGGCTCGGATGCCTTTGGCCAGCAGAATTCCCTGATGGATTGCCGCGGTGGATAAATCCGAACCGTCGGTTGGCAGCAGTATGTGCTTGAACATCGCCTCCTCCTGTTAGGATAGAACGCACCGGCCGCTGCGGCTATGAAGCTAAAAGACCACATACCGCAGACCAGTCGCGTACCTGGCCCCCTCCACGGCGGGGATTAATTGCGACCATTTGACCTCCGCTACGGCCAGCGATTGGAAGCCTTCGTCCCTGGAATAGCCCCCAGAACCGCCCGTGACCCTGATCACTAGAAAAGTCCCCACTTCGAAGCGAGCCGCCAGCTCGGCATACACGCCATAGATGCTGCAGTCCTTCATGACGCCGTCGAAGGACAAGCCGGATTCGGCCGCATTCAGATGGCGGCACACAATCGTGGTGTCAATCGGATGCCTTGCGGCGATTCGTTTCTCCATGGGCGACCCTCTTTCGCCATCTGGAGATTTGCTTCCGTTTCCCTGCCCAATCTTTTAGACAAAAAGCATGCCAGAAGCACTACCGATTGGAATAACAAATTGAAAGGATATTAAAAAAAGAACCCAAACAGAAAAGAGTTGACGTCCGAGGCGCCAGCTTCTATCAATGAAACAGCCAAGAGTAGCGCTACGGTAGCGCCGCCTTAAACAAGAGGAGACGGGGCGATGCCTGAAGCTTTAAAGTTGGCGGACAATCAATTTGTGCAGCTGCTGTTGGAGTCGATCGG
>Ga0209398_1001710_pt1 | contig 10929 bp, 9 predicted proteins | sample AshMeaBigSpring_FD_184125 | JGI IMG/M metagenome (GOLD analysis project Ga0209398, IMG submission 184125) | Groundwater microbial communities from Big Spring, Nevada to study Microbial Dark Matter (Phase II) - Ash Meadows Big Spring (SPAdes)... | ecosystem: Environmental > Aquatic > Deep...
CCCGACATCTCGCGCGTGCCGGTGATGATCGATTCCTCGAAGTGGGAGGTTATCGAGGCCGGGCTGCGCTGCGTGCAGGGCAAGTGCGTCGTCAACTCGATCAGCCTCAAGGAAGGCGAGGAAAAGTTCAAAGCCCAGGCCCGCCTGATCCGCAGCTACGGGGCCGCCACGATCGTCATGGCATTCGACGAGGAAGGGCAGGCCGACTCGCTCGAGCGCAAGATCGAGATCTGCGGACGCGCCTACCGGATCCTCACGGAGGACGTCGGATTTCCGCCGGAAGATATCATCTTCGACCCGAACATCCTCACGATTGCAACGGGCATCGAGGAGCACAACGGCTACGGGATCGCATTCATCGAGGCGACGCGCTGGATCAAGCAGAACCTCCCCCACGCGAGGGTCAGCGGGGGCATTAGCAACATCTCGTTTTCCTTCCGCGGGAACAATCCGGTCCGAGAGGCGATGCACGCGGCCTTCCTCTACCATGCGATCGCGGCCGGGCTCGATATGGGGATCGTGAATGCCGGAATGCTCGGCGTCTACGAGGAGATCCCGAAGGACCTTCTGGAACTGATCGAGGACGTCATCTTCAACCGCCGCCCGGATGCCACCGAGCGACTCGTCACCTTTGCGGAGACAATCAAGTCGAAGGCCTCCGGCGGCACAGCCCCCACGGCGGATCTCACATGGCGCGAGGGGCCGGTCGAGGAGCGCCTCAAGCACGCCCTCATCAAGGGGATCGTGGATTTTGTCGATGCCGACACCGAGGAGGCCCTGAAGAAATACGGCAAGCCGCTGCTCGTTATCGAGGGGCCGCTCATGGACGGGATGAAGGTCGTCGGCGACCTCTTCGGTGCCGGGAAAATGTTCCTGCCGCAGGTGGTGAAAAGCGCGCGGGTCATGAAGCGTTCGGTCGCCTGGCTCACCCCGCTCATGGAGGCCGAGCGGGCGGCGAACCCGGACGCGCGCGCCCAGGGCCGGATCCTCATGGCGACGGTGAAGGGCGACGTTCACGACATCGGTAAGAATATCGTCGGCGTCGTGCTCGCCTGCAACAACTACGAGGTGATCGACCTCGGCGTGATGTGCCCGTGCGAGAAGATCCTCACCACCGCCCGCGAAAAAAATTGCGACATTATCGGGCTCTCCGGACTGATCACGCCCTCGCTCGACGAGATGATCCATGTTGCCAAGGAGATGCAGCGCGAGGGCTTCACGACCCCGCTGATGCTCGGTGGCGCGACAACCAGCCGCGCCCACACGGCGGTGAAGATCGCGCAGCATTACGAGCACGGGGTCGTCCATGTGCTCGATGCCTCGCGCGCCGTCAACGTGGCGAGCGCGTTGCTGAGCCCGGATCAAAAGCCGGATTTCCTGAGCGACCTCCGCGCCGACTACGAGCGCTTGCGCGCCGAGCATTCCGGCCGCCAGGCCGGCCGGCCACAGCTTTCCCTCGCCGAGGCCTCGGCCAACAAATTCACCTGCGACTGGGCGGCCGCCGACGTTCGGACACCCGCGCGGCTCGGGGTGATTCCATCGGACATCCCGCTCGAGGAACTCGTGTCCTTTATCGACTGGTCGCCGTTCTTCCATGCGTGGGAGCTGCGCGGCCGCTACCCGGCGATTCTCGACGACGAGGTCGTCGGCGTCGAGGCGCGCAAGCTTTACGACGACGGCCGCCGCCTCCTCGACGAGATCGTCTCGAAGCAGCTCTTCCGCCCGCGCGGCGTGATGGGGTTCTGGCAGGCCGAAAGCACCGGCGAGGATATCCGGCTTCTGGATGAGGCCGGAGCGGAGCTGGCGGTGATCCACTGCCTCCGGCAGCAGCAGCAAAAACCCGCCGGACAGCGGAACTTCTCGCTCGCGGATTTTGTCGCCCCCGCCGGATCGGGCTGCCCGGATTTTCTCGGTGCCTTTGCCGTCACGACCGGCCGCGAGGTTCACGAAGTTGCCGACAGCTACGAGCGGCACCACGACGACTACCTTTCGATCATGACGAAGGCGATCGGCGACCGGTTCGCCGAGGCCTACGCCGAGTGCCTCCACAAGAAGGCCCGCGACATCTGGGGGTTCGGGAGGGACGAGGCGCTCACCCCGGACGAGATCATCCGCGAGAAATACCGCGGGATCCGCCCCGCGCCCGGCTACCCCGCCCAGCCCGACCACACCGAGAAGTGGACGCTTTGGAAGCTCCTCGACGCCGAGCGCCACACCGGCATCACGCTGACCGAAAGCCTCGCGATGTTCCCGGCCAGCAGCGTGAGCGGGCTTTACTTCGGGCATCCGGAGTCCAAGTATTTTGCCGTCGGAAAGATCGAGCGCGACCAGGTCGAGGCCTATGCCGCCCGCAAGGGGATGCCGTTCGCCGAGTGCGAGCGATGGCTCCGCCCGTATCTCAACTACGATCCCGACAGCGCGCTCATCCGGTCCTGATCATATGAAAACCGTCGTCATCGGACACAAGAACCCGGACATGGATGCCATCTGCTCGGCGATCGCCTATGCCGAGTTCAAGCGGGCGACCGGTCTGGCGGATGTCGTTGCCGCCCGCTGCGGGCACACCAACGAGCGGATCGACTTCGGGCTCCGCAAGTTCGGGTTCGAGCCGCCGGTTTATGTTCCCGACGTCTACCCCCGCGTCGAGGACGTCATGGAGCGCGATGTCGTCTGCGCCCACGTGCGCGCGCCGGTCTACGAGGCGATGACCCGCATCGGGGAGAAGCGGTTCCGCGGGCTTCCGGTTGTCGATGACGACCGCCGCTGCGTCGGCCTGGTGTCCGGTTTCAAAATCGGACAGTACCTCTTTCCGCCGCTCGACCGGATCTCCTCCACGCGCGTGGTCGAGGCCTCGCTCGCCGACATCCGGAGCGCTGTCCACGCCAAGCTCATCACCGGCGATGACAGCGACGAGGTCCGCGCCCACATGCTCGTGGTGGCTGCCATGCACACGTCCACGTTTGAAAAGCGGCTCGCCCAACTCGATAAATCGGTCACCGTCCTCATTGTCGGCGATCGCTGGAACATCCAGGAACTCTCGATCGAGGCCGGTGTCCGCGCGCTCCTCATCACAAACGATGCAACCCCCCGCAAGAATGTCGTCAAGGCCGCCAGGGAGCGCGGCGTGACGCTTATGGTCTCGCCCTACGACAGCGCGACCACCGTCCTCCTCGCACGTGCGGCCGTCACCGCCGGGCAGATGCTCTACTCGGACTTCACCAGCATGACGCCCGACCTCCCGCTGCGCGACGCCCGCCACGAGGTGGCGCTGTCCTCGCAGTTCGCGTTTCCCGTGATCGGCCCCGAAGGCCGTCTGGAGGGCATTCTCTCGAAGAGCGACTTCCTCAAGGACGTGCCACGCCAGCTCATCCTCATGGATCACAACGAGCTCACGCAGGCGGTGACCGGGGCCGAGGAGGTCCCGATTGTCGAGATCATCGACCATCACCGCATCGGCGTGGCCCCGACCCACCAGCCGATTCTCTTCCTCAACCGCCCGGTCGGTTCGACCTCGACGATCGTCGCCTCCTGCTACCAGCAGGCCGGTCTTCCGATCCCCGCGCCGGTCGCCGGGATCCTCATGTGCGGCCTCATCTCCGATACCCTCAACCTCTCCTCGCCCACGACCACCGATGTCGACAGGCACATGCTCGACGACCTCGCTAAGATCACCCGGATCCGGCCCGGCGACCTGGCCTCGGAAATCTTCTCCGTCGGCTCGCCGCTCCTCACGCTGTCTCCCGAGCAGGTCATCACCGCCGACTGCAAGGAATACACCGAGCGGGGGGCGCGGTTCAGCGTCTCGCAGGTTGAGGAGCTCAGCTTCTCCCACCTCGGTGAGCAGAAGCAGGCCCTCATCGAAGCGCTCGAAGCCCACCGCGCCGCGAACAACTACCTTTTCTCGACGCTCCTGGTCACGGACGTGAACACGCAGAACTCGATCCTGCTCGTGCGGGGAGCCGCCAGCTTCATCCGGCTCATCGACTTTCCCGACGAGGGTCCCTGGGCGTGGAAGCTCGATGGCGTCGTCTCCCGCAAGAAGCAGCTTCTGCCCTACCTGACCGGCCTCATCGCGCGCGCTGCCTGATTTCGTTGTTTGATGATGGCCGGCTGTGCTGCTAGGATCCCGGCATGGCGAATGTCGAGACACCTGAAACGGAGACGCGCGACGAGGTCGCGACCGACGCTCCGTGGAATGTCGTCGTCCACAACGACCCGGTGAACCTCATGAGCTATGTCGCCATGGTCTTCCGGCGGGTTTTTGGCTTCCCTCCCGAGCGGGCGGAGAAGCACATGCTGGAGGTCCACAACAACGGGCGATCGATCGTCTGGACCGGGCAGCGCGAGAAGGCCGAGCTCTACGTCCAGCAGCTCCACTCCCACCTCCTCCTCGCCACAATCGAAAAAGCCCCGCCTGCCTGCTGATATGAACGTTCAAATCTCCGGGGACGGCACGATCGGGCTCAGCGGGATCAACCCGTTTCTGTTTGATCTTCTGCAGGGGATCGTGCGCTCTGGAGCCTCGGACGACCCGGCGGTCGGAGACCGGTTTTTTCCAGCGCCCGTCGAGGGCGGCGGCGAGCGGGATCTCCGGGACGACTGGAAGGCGCTCGTCCAGCCGGAGCTTCACGCGGGATTCCTCGAGGCGAGGGAGATCGTGCAGGCGGACCTGCGGGCCGCCGATGAGGCTGCGGACGGCTTTGCATTCCAGATCCCGGTCCGTCACGCCGATGCCTGGATGAACGCGCTCAGCCAGGCCCGGCTCGCGCTGGCCATCGAAAACCGGTTCACGGAATCCGAGCTGGCGGCGGAGATGCCGGCCGCGGCGGGCGGCCCGCGGGACCTCGCCCTCCTGCAAATGAATTTCTACGCATTTTTGCAGGAGTGGCTGGTCCGCATTTCGGACTGATCCGCCATGGAGCAGACCGAGGCGATCCTTATCCGGAAGCAGGCCTGGAGCGACACCAGCCTGATCGCTATGTGGCTCACCCCCGCCCACGGTAAGGTGCGCACGCTGGCCCGCGCGGCCCGGCGGCCCGGCAGCCCGATGGCTGGAAAGCTCGACCTCTTTTACCGCGCGGAGATCGCCTTTGCGGTCAGCAGCCGGACGTCGCTGCATGCGCTGCGCGAGGTGAACCTGCTGGAGGCGTTCGACCCGCCCTCTGTTTCCAGCGTTTTCCTCTGTGGTTATTTTGCCGAGCTGGCGGATGCCGCGACCGAGGCCGGCCAGCCCGCGCCCGAAATTTACAGCCTGCTTGCGCGGGGGGTGGCCCACCTCCGGGTCCGCGCCGGAAGCCTCCGGGCGCTCGAGCATTTTGAGAGCGAGCTGTGCCGGGTGCTCGGTGTCCAGGATGAGCGATCCCACCCGCTGGCCTGTATCGAATCGTACTGCGGGAGGATCCCCGCCTCGCGCGGCCCGGCCCTCCGGATGATCCGTCCGGCGGCGGCCCGGAAAGGAGAATCCTAGGCTGCGGCTGCAGGCGGGGAAGTGCGGCAGCGGGGTGGGAGGAGAATCCGTCGAGGGCTCTGCCGCAGATTGACACGAAGCCTCAATCAGGCCAAGTTGGCTATGTGATCACAGCGACCATCTCCGATACAAAAAACCGGTTGATTTCGGCTATGATTGAAGGCGATGGGATTTTCCGAACATTTTGATGGCGCGATCCGGAACCGGTCGCCGCTCCTGAGGAGGTTTGAGGCGCTGTTGCAGCCGATGGATTCCGCCCGCCTGCAGGCGCTGGCCGGTCGCTCGGCCGCGGAGACCCGGCGGCATTTCGGCCGGACGATGCGGTTGTTCGCGCCGCTTTATTTATCCAACGAGTGCATCAACTCGTGCGCCTACTGCGGGTTTTCGCGGGAGAACGCGATCCAGCGCGTGACCCTCGAGGTCGACCAGATCGAGGTAGAGGCGAGGCATCTGACGGCGGAGGGATTCCGCAACATCCTGCTCGTGGCCGGCGAGCATCCGAAATTTGTTTCCGGCGGCTACCTCGAGCGGTGCATCGAGCGGCTCCGGGTATTTGTGCCCGGGATCTCGATCGAGGTGGCACCGATGGAGGCGCACGAATATGCGCCGCTCGTGCAGGCCGGCGCCGAGGGCCTCGTTGTCTACCAGGAGACCTACCACCGCGAAACCTACGCAACCATGCACACCTTCGGGCCGAAGAAGGATTTTGACTGGCGCCTCGACTGCGCCGAGCGCGGCCACGAGGCCGGGTTCCGCCGGATCGGTGTGGGGGCTCTGTTCGGTCTCTGGCGGTGGCAGGACGAGGCGATCGCGCTGGCCGCCCATCTCGAATACCTCCTCCGCGTCTGCTGGCGCGCGCAGATCACGGTCAGCCTCCCGCGCCTGCGTCCGGCGGCGGGGGAGTTCGAGCCGCGGCATCCGCTTCCCGACCGCGAGTTTATCCAGCTCCTATGCGCGCTCCGGGTCACGTTTCCAAGTGTCGGCATCGTGCTGAGCACCCGCGAGCCCGCAGAGCTGCGCGATGTTGTCGCGCCGCTGGGCGTGACGATGATGAGCGCGGGCAGCCATACCGAACCGGGCGGCTACACCGGCCAGGGGCGTGACGCACTCCACGTCACCGTGCGGGGCCGCGCGCTTGCAGGAACCGGGGGCGCCGCGGCGACAGAGCAGTTTGCCATTTCGGACGAACGCGACGCCGGCGCGATCGGACGGACGCTCGGCCGCCTCGGCCTCGACCCGGTCTGGAAGGATTGGGATGCCGGTATTCTGGGGGCGGCGGGATGATTTTGCATATCAACGGGGAGGCCAGGGAGCTCGCGGCTGCGACAACCGTCCACGAGATGGTGGCTGAGCTGTCCCTGCCCGCCCAGATGCTCCTGATCGAGCACAACGGCGTGGCGCTCCGGCGCTCGGAGTGGGGCGCGGCCGCCATTGCTGACGGCGACCGGATCGAGATCCTTCGCGTCGCGGCCGGCGGCTGAAGAACGCGCTGGCGCGCGCGGGGCGCATCCGCTAAAGAGGGCGCATGTCCAAAGGCCCGAAAGCGATCGTCCTCCTCCTTGCTGTCGCGGTTTGCGGGCTTGCCATCGCGGGCGCATTCCTCATCGACGCGCCAGTTCGCAGGGCGGTCGTCGAAGGACAGGGGAAAAACTGGAAGAAGTCCGGGGAATTCCGGTTTCACTCGCAGGTCCGAAAGCTCGGGGACTGGCCGCCCTTGATGGCTGCCGCCATCGCCGGGCTTCTCCTTGCCCGGGGCCTGAACAGCCGCCGGTGGGTGCGGATTCTCGCCGCCGCGATCATCGCCTCGACGCTGGCCGGCATTCTCGCGAATGCCTCGCGGCTGACGACCGGACGAACCCGTCCCCGCGAGAGCCCGAAGATCGTGCAGGGATTCTATGGTCCGTGGAAGGATGGGAAGCTGACAATCGGCAACCCGGCCCTCAACTCGTTTCCCTCCGGCCACACCGCGACCGCGTTCGGCTTCGCGCTGGTCATCGTCCTCGCCTCGCCGGTCTGGGGACTCCTTGCGCTGGCCGGGGCCGCTCTCGTCGCCTGGTCGAGCATCGCGATGGGAGCGCACCATCCCTCGGACGTCGTCGTGTCCATCATCCTCTCTTTCCTTGTTGCCTGGCTGGTCCGGGAGTGGGTCCGGGGAAGCGGCGGGCCGCTCATCGACCGTCTCCTGCGCTTTCCTCCGGCCGGGGGGACAAACCTTTCTCAGCCATGAGCGACCCCGGCGAGCCGCCGGCGGAGGAGTCCGAAGTGGATTTCCTCCCGGATGATTTCCCCCCGCAGCTGGGCCCCTCGCTCCTGCTGGTCGCCGGGGCTGCTTTGACCGGTCTCCTCATCGGGCTCATCGGAGTCGGGTTCCTCTATCTTCTCAACGCGGGAACCGCCCTGCGGAACGGCCTGGCTGCAGCAATGGCGGGGTGGCCGCCGGGCACCGGCCTGCTCGTCTTTTCCTGCCTCGCTGCCGGGGCGGCCGGCCTGGCCGGCTGGATGGTCGGGCGCTTCGCCCCAACGGCCGGTGGAAGCGGCGTGCCCTACGTTGAAAAAATTCTCCGCGGCCACCAGCAGCCGCATCACGTCCGGGTGCTGCCGGTGAAGTTTATCGGCGGGCTCATCGCGCTGTCGTCCGGTCTCGTGCTCGGGCGCGAGGGACCGATGGTCCAGATGGGCGCGGTCGTCGGCGAAAAGCTCGGCCGGTGGTTTCCGGTGATGCGGAACGCTTGGAAGCCGCTCATGGCTGCGGGAGCCGGCGCCGGTCTGGCCACGGCCTTCAACGCCCCGGCCGGCGGCACGATCTTCATCCTCGAGGAAGTTCTCCGCAAGGTCACTCCGGTGGCGTTTACTCTTGCGGCCACCGCAGCGATCGCCGCCACCTACGTCCAGCGTGCGCTCTTTCACATGGGGCAGGACTACACTGTTGCTGTCACGCCCGAGTCGCCGGCGGGCGCGGTCTGGCTATTCCTGCTGTTCGGCGCGGTGATCGGGCTTTTCGGCACCATCTACAACCGCCTGCTCCTCTGGCTGGTCGATCTGGCGCGCCAAATGCGCAAGGTTCCCGTCGCCCTGCGCGCCGCCTCCATCGGCCTCCTGGTCGGTTGCATCGGCTGGTTTCTTCCCGAATGGGTCGGGGGAGGGGATGCGATTACCCAGAGCGTTCTCAGCGGACCCATTCCCGTCGGCCTCTTTCTCGGCATCGCCGCCATCCGGTTTTTTATCGGGCCGCTCTCCTACGCCGCGGGGACTCCCGGTGGGCTCTTCGCTCCCATCATCGCCCTCGGCGCCCTGATCGGTGCGGCGGCGGGGTCGCTGCAGCAGATCGTCTTTCCGGAGCTGGTTCCCTCGCCGGCGGCCTTCGCGGTTGCGGGGATGGCCGCCTTTTTCACGGCAACCATCCGCGCTCCGATCACCGGCATCGTGATCTGCCTGGAAATGACCGGATGCTACTCGCTGTTCTTTCCCATGCTGGCCACATGTCTCGGCGCCTATCTCGTGCCAACGCTGATGAAGAACGTCCCGATCTACGACGCCTTGGCCGTGCCTCACGACGCGCCTGCCCCCGGAGCGTGAGCCCCGCGGCAGCGGGCTTGCTTGGCAAAAGCATTTGCCCGTCCGGGCCGTCAGGTCAATAATCCCGCTCTTGAAAAATGTTGTCATGTTCACCGATGGGGGTTGCCACGGGAATCCCGGTCCCGGCGGCTGGGCGGTCGTGCTGGAGTTCGGTCCCCACCGACGCGAGGTTTCCGGCGGGGAGCCGGCGACCACCAACAATCGCATGGAACTCCGCGCGGCAATCGCCGGGTTCGCTGCGCTCACCGAACCCTGCGCGGTGACCGTTCACACCGATTCCCAATACCTCCGTCAGGGGATCACCGGCTGGATCCACGCCTGGAAGGCGAGGGGATGGGTCACCGCCAGCCGGCAGCCGGTGAAAAATGCCGATCTCTGGCGGGAGCTGGACGCGCTCGCCGCCCGCCATCGCGTCTCATGGAAATGGCTCAAGGGACATGCCGGCCATCCCGGCAACGAGCGCTGCGATGCCCTCGCCACCGCCGAGATCGAGAAGATCCGCGCCGCCTATTCACGACGGCAACTCGCGGCCTGCCTGGCCGCATTCCAGAACACCGACACCCCGAAGCAAGAGGAACTTCTGTAGCGGATCCGCCGATCTTCGGCGCGGAACACGCCCAGCTGTTCCGTATCACCCCGGATGCAAATCAGCAGCGCCGAACGAGCCGCCGTCCGGTTACTGAAAACGGAACACTGACCACCCAAAGCGTCCTCCCCGTTTTCCTGACGCAAAAACTACGAAAAAATCCGCGTTATCGACTGGACGGGGGCCCCGCAACCTGTCAAATTCACTCACGGATCGTGCATTACCAACGTTCCAATCTCAGCCAGCCTTAAAAAATAACCACCACATGAAAATGAAAACATCTTCACTCGGCGCAGCCATTCGCTTTGCGCTCATCGCATCCACTGCCGCCTTGATCTCCCACTCGGCCTCCGCCGCCAACTATACCTGGCAGGGGGGCACGGGGCCATCCGGGAATACGGGCGGTTCTGGGACCTGGAATGCCACAATTACCAACTGGACGGACGGCGCAGGAACTCGGAACCAGACGTGGTCGGATGGCAACACCGCATTGTTTGGTGGTTCTAACTCTACCAACACCATTACTGTCTCATCCAATGTATCTGTTGCCGGGATTTCATTTACCACCGACAAGCCCTACACGCTCAACGGCGGGAACATCACGATCGACAATGGCGGCACTATTTACTACGGCATCTCAGGAAACAATAACTCCACCCTCAATACGCCCCTTGCAGGAAACAATCTCAACATTGGAGGCTTTGGGGCATCTACTCAGATCGGCGGAAACAACACCGGTCTAACCGGAACTGTCACGGTCAACTTCACCGGTGCAGGAAGTCGGGTAGTTTCCCTTTTGCATGCCAACGCATTCGGAAGCGGAACTGCTGTGAATATTTCAAGCACCGGAACACAGTTCAATCTTGGAAATAACACCCTTGCGGCTGATGTCTCATTCAACGCAGGTGCGCTTTCGCTCTCTTCCGGATCCGCTCTGCGCTCGCGCGGAAATGGAACCATGACTTACACGGGTGCGATTACTCTTGCTGGAAATGCAGCCTTCCAGACAATTGGCGGTGCAAACACCAAGCTGGTCACCACAAATACCGTCAGCATCGGAGCAAATTCGCTCTCGCTGGAAGCTGCCAATGCCGGTCTGGGATTTGAAATTCAGGGCGCAATTGACGGTTCAGGGTCGGTGTCAAAAACTGGAAACAGGACCGTTACGTTTACCGCAGCCAACACCTACAACGGAACCACAACCGTCAGTGCCGGCACTCTGGTGCTTTCCGGATCCGGCAGCATCAACAATAGCTCCCTCGTCTCCGTGGCGGGCGGCGCGACGCTCACCAACAACACG
>Ga0209398_1001714_pt1 | contig 10913 bp, 10 predicted proteins | sample AshMeaBigSpring_FD_184125 | JGI IMG/M metagenome (GOLD analysis project Ga0209398, IMG submission 184125) | Groundwater microbial communities from Big Spring, Nevada to study Microbial Dark Matter (Phase II) - Ash Meadows Big Spring (SPAdes)... | ecosystem: Environmental > Aquatic > Deep...
CGTCGGGAGGGTGGCGGTTTTTCGGTTTGGCGCTTCTGGCCGGGCATTTTTTGATTCCGTTCCTGCTCCTCCTTCCCGCGGACTGGAAAAAAAGGCCCGCCTTTCTCTGCCTAATGGCATCTTGGCTGTTGGCGATGCATTTCCTCGACCTTTATCTTGTCGTGATGCCCATCCTAAGCCCAACCTCGCCGCCGATTTCCTGGCCATGCATCTTTTGTCTGCTGGCCTTCGCCTGCATCCTGTCGGCAGCATTCATGCGCCTGCTTGCCGGCTCCGTTGCCTGGCCGGCCCGCGACCCTCACCTTGACGAATCGATCAATACAAAAATCTGATGTCGATCCGTCCCTCAAGCGGTAATGCCTTCTCTGGCCCATGGATCCTGCTTCCCGGCGCAGCGGTTTTGCTCGTCCTGTTCTGGGCCCTTTCCGCCTGGCTATCCAGCGCAGCCCGGCCGGAAGGAGATCCCGTCGAGAACGCCCGCTCCGAGGAGCGTATGAAGGCCATGGCCGCTCTTCGCACCGAAGATGCGAAAAAGTTGAATTCCTTCGCCTGGGTCGACCGCACCACTGGAGCCGTCCAGATCCCGATTGATCTTGCCATGGAACTTGTCCTACCGGAATTGCAGTCGGTAAAACCGAGGCCAGCCTATCCGGTGGCAAGTCCTCAACACTCACCACAGCCGGCAGCAGTCCAGACAAAACCATGAACGCCGCGCAGGCTTCCGTGCCAAAAAACCCTTCCGAAAGCGAGGAGATCTCTCTCCGGTTGGAAATCGATCGTTCGGCGCGCGTTCCCGTTCTGTTCGCGTTTGCGTGCGCCATTTTCTGGCTGCTCGCAGGCTCTCTCCTCGGATTGGCTTCCGCATGGAAGCTCACCTGCCCCTGGCTGCTAGACGGCATCCCCTGGCTGACCTTTGGCCGGTTGCGCCCTGCGCATTTATGTGCTGTCGCTTATGGCTGGGCGTCGCTATCCGGAATAGGGGCCGGGCTCTGGATGACCGCCAGGCTTTGCCGGATTCCGACTATCGAACCCCGGCTCATCACCGTCTCAATCTGCCTTTGGAATCTGGGGTTAACGACGGGCCTCCTCGGCATTCTGACAGGCGGAGGCAACTCCAGAGAGTGGCTCGAGATGCCCGGTTATGCATCGCACATCCTCATTGCCGCCTTCCTGCTCCTCGCCGGCTGGATGCTTGCCATGTTTTTCAAACGCGCACCCGTAGCGCCTTACATCTCGGAATACTATCTACTTGCCGCCCTTCTGTGGTTTCCATGGATCTATGCCACAGCGAACATGCTCCTCGTCTGGCGACCTGTTCCCGGGCCGGCCCAGCCAGCGGTTCACTGGTGGTTCGCGCAAAACTTCTATTCCCTGTGGATTGTGCCCCTCGGGCTTGCCTCGGCCTTTTACCTGATTCCCAAAATTCTAGGGGTCCCGCTTCACAGCAAGCGACTTGCCAGTCTCGGGTTCTGGTCGCTGGCAGCACTCGCCGCATGGAGCACCGGACAACATATGATCGGGGGACCGCTTCCCTCCTGGATGGCTCCGGCTGCAACGGCCGCCGGGATTCTGTCACTTGTGCCCGTGGCCACCGTCGCCGCCAACCTCCACCTGACGATGCGCGGGCATTTTGACAAGTTGCTGACCAGCCCGTCCTTGCGCTTCACTGTTTTTGGTGCCGTCGCTTACACAGCAACGGCATTGCCCGGCACTCTCCTGGCCCTGCCGTCATTCAACGCGGTCGCGCACTTCACCGATTTTACAATCGGTCATTCTCACCTCGGAATGTATGCCTTCTTTTCCATGGTGATGTTCGGAGCAATCTACTTTATTGCCCCCCGGCTGACCGGTGGCGAATGGCCGTCGGCCCCGCTCATCCGGTGGCATTTCCGACTGTCCGCATCCGGCATTGTCCTGATGGTCATGGCGCTTTCGCTTGGCGGACTCCTGCAGGGACTAGCGCTTGCTGATCCGGATGCTGCTTTCAAGACTTCGGTTGCTTTCGCCTCCCCCTTCCGCTGGATCCGCGGGCTCGCCGGATTCCTGCTTCTGGCCGGCCACGTCCTCTTCGCTTGGCACTTTGTCCGAATGCTTGTTTCGCCTCTGCGAGGCCAAGCCATACCCACCCTGCTCACGGGATCCGACGCAAGGGACCCCGCCATTCCGTGAGAGGTCCCACTGTCACCCTCTTCGCGCTGACAACCGTCTTCTTTGCCGGATGGGCCGGCATCGTCGGCTATTCAAGCCTAGTGCTCGGGCACCTGCGGTCCATCCCCGATGAGGAGACAGGCAACTTTTTGCCCCCGGGCGCATCCGGCCTCGCCATCGAGGGGCAGCGGATTTTTGTAGCAAACGGCTGCGTCTACTGTCACAGCCAACAGGTGCGACAATCCCCGCTGACGACGGACCTGCAGAAGGAACTCGGACTTCGGGCGACCGTGCCCCGGGATTATCTTCGGTTTCCTGCGGCATTCCCAGGAACGATGCGCACCGGCCCGGATCTGACCAACGTCGGACTCCGGAAGCCCGATGCGAACTGGCACCACCGGCACCTGTACGAACCGCGGGTGGTTACCCCTTGGTCGATTATGCCCGCTTTCCGCCATCTCTACGACCTGCGACTGATCCAGGGCCAGACTTCCCAAATAGCGGTCCTGGGCCTGTCCGGCCCTCACGCACCCGCGGCAGGATTCGAAGTCGTTCCGACCGGCGAGGCGCTGGCGCTCGTAGCGTATTTGCTTTCCCTGCAGCAGAACTACCCGCTTCCAGACGCCCCGTTACCCGCGGCAAAATAGACAATGAATCCTGCACGCCTCCGCTCAGATGATTCACACGCTCGTATTCAAGAGGGTACGGCCCCTGCAGAACGCGAAAATTGCGAACCGCTGACCGGCCAGGCACGGATCCCTGCGTGGTTGATTGCCATAAGCATTGTTGCCTGCATCGTGGCCGGCGCCGGTCTTGCTGCCCACCTCATCCGTTCTGGTAGCCCGTTGCCTGCAGAAAGCCAGCAACTTGAACCCACCGACCCGTTGGCACTCGGCAAGCGCGTGTATCTGCAATCATGCGCCGCCTGCCACCAGCCTAGCGGGCTTGGGATTCCGGGCCTCTTTCCTCCGCTTGCGGGAAGCGAGTGGGTCACCGGCAGTGCCACGCACGGAGACAACCACCTGGTCCAAATCCTGCTTCATGGAATCCAGGGACCGCTGGTGGTTTCCGGAAAGCCCTTCAACAGCGCCATGCCGCCATGGAACAACCTGACGGATGAAAAGATTGCAGCAGTCCTGACATACATCCGGTCGGATTGGGGGAATTCCGCTCCCGGGATTTCCCCAGGGTTCGTAAAAGACCTTCGCGCACAGTCCGGGCAACGCGCGATCCCTTGGTCACAGAAGGAACTGCTCTCGATGCCTCCGCAGAACGCACCAACTGCCCCGCAGAATGCCGTGACCGCTCCAGACGCACTGGCAAGCCCCTGAAGCCTTGTCAGACCAGACAGGGGCGGGTTCAGGCGAAAATATCCTGCCCGTCCTCACGGTCCTGCCAACGCCGGATGCGAAGGATGTGGGCCGGACGGGTATGGGGGTTCAGCGCAATAAAGTTTCTGGCCCCGCGCCAGGAAAACCGCTCGCCGGTCAGAAGATCCTCGGCAACAAACTCCTCGCTCTCACCGATCCCGAAATCCGCCAGCGGAACGTGAACAAACGCCGTCTGCGGCTGGAATGGATCGACTGTAACTGCAACCAGAATCAGGTTATCGAGAGATGCTGTCGCCTTGCTGAAGCAGAGGATGCTGTCATTCTCAGCAGTCTGGATTCGGAGGTTCGAATACTCCTGGAGTGCGCGGTTCTGCTGCCGGATGATGTTGAGCTTGGCAAGATACTCCTTGATGTTCCCCGGGGCATTCCAATCGCGGCCCTTGAACTGGTACTTTTCCGAGTCGGCGTATTCCTCACGGCCGGGCAGAGCGGCATTCTCGCAAAGCTCAAACCCGCTGTAGATGCCGTAAACCGGACAAGACATTGCGGCCAGCACGGCGCGGATCAGGAATGCGGGGCGGCCGCCCTTCTGCAGGAATTCCGGCAGGATGTCCGGGGTGTTCGTGAAGAAGTTCGCGCGGAAGAATTCCTTCATGTCGGTTTGCGTGAGTTCGGTAAGGTACTCGGCAAGCTCGTATTTGGAATTCCGCCAGGTGAAATAGGTATAGCTTTGCGTGAATCCGGCCTTGGCCAGTTCCTGCATCATTTTCGGACGTGTAAACGCCTCGCTCAGAAAAACCGCGTCGGGGAACCCGGCCTTCACCTCGGCGATCACCCATTCCCAGAAAGACACCGGCTTGGTGTGGGGATTGTCCACACGGAAGATCCGCACGCCGCGCGCACACCAGAAAAGAATGACATCGCGCAGCTCGTCCCAAAGCTCGCGCCAGGCCGCATTGTGGAAGTTGAGCGGATAGACGTCCTCGTATTTTTTTGGAGGGTTCTCCGCGTATTTGATGCTTCCATCCGGCCGCTTGAAGAACCATTCGGGATGGGCCTTCACATATGGATGATCGGGCGAGCAGTTGATCGCAAAATCGATGGCGATCTCCATGCCTCGGGCGCGGGCCTCGCCCACGAGCCATTCAAAATCCTCAAGTGTCCCGAGTTCCGGAGCGACGTCCTTGTGCCCGCCACCGTTAACCCCCTGCTTGCTGTTGCCGATGGCATAAGGCACCCCCGGCTCGCCCGGCTCGCACTTCAGTGAATTGTTCCGACCTTTCCGGTTTGTCTTACCGATCGGGTGGATCGGCGGGAAATAAATCACATCAAACCCCATCGCCTTGGCATCGTCGATCCTCCCCAGGCAGTCTCGGAATTTTGATCCGGCGTCAGGCTTCCCCTCGGCCGAACGCGGGAAAAACTCATACCAGGCCGCGAACATCGCCCGCTCGCGGTCGACCCAAACCGGATGCGACGGCGCAGCAACCGTTGCGAGTGAGCGGTCGGCATAAATGACCATCAGCGCGCAGAGCTCGGGATCGTGAGCGATCGCATGGGCCGCGCTTGCATCAGCCTTGCGAAGTCCTGCGGCAAACGCTTTCAGCGCGGTCGCGTCGGGTGAGGATTTTGCACGAACCGCCGCCGCCTCCACGAAGGCCGCCCCCTCGAGCGTCTCGCTCTTCAGATCCTGCAAGCCGGCACCAAATTTCTTCTCCATTTCATGCTGCCAGGAAAAGAAAACATCCCCCCAGGCCTCGATGGTGAACTCCCATGCCCCCGGTGACGTCACGCAAAGGATCCCGGTCCACCGGTCGTTGACGACGTGGGTCATCGGGGTTTCGCGCCAGGCGATCTCACCCACCCTCCGCCATTTTAGAAGTGCTGTGACCTCGTCGTGACCCTCCTTGAAAATATCCGCCTCAACGGCAATTTCTTCGCCGACAGCGCGCTTCACGGCATATCGTGCGTTGTCGAATGATGGAGTGATCCGCCGGATGATTGCGGTTTCGGGTTGCTTGTTCATGGCAAAGAATCGAGTACGGAGACAAACTCATCGAGGCCGTCGAGCCGTGCCGCTGTCTCGCGGAGCAGCCGCCGGGCGGCGGGGATGTGGGCCAGAAAATCGCCCCGGCCTTTTTGTATCCCAAGAAATCCGTAGGCGCCGAGGGCCTGCATCAACCGCTGAAGTGCGCACCAGTGGAAGACTTCGCGAAAGTCCTCGTCCACCTGCTGGCCGGATCGGCGGGCCAAACGCTCGTAGAAGCCCAGGAGTTCCTCCCGTTCCTCGGAGGCCAGGCAGACATAGGGGTCGAGCAGCAGCGAAGCAATGTCATACTGCGCCAAGCCGGGGCGCATCCCCTGGAAGTCGATCAACCAGGCGGAACCCTCGATGATCAGGATATTCTGGGACTGAAAGTCGCGGTGGACCAGAACCCGCGGCAGCCCGGAAAGCCGGACGGCAGCATCGTGCAGCGGGGCTAGGCCCGCCAGCCGGGAAACTTCGCCCGCGCTGAGCTTGAAATAATTGCCCAGGCAATGCTCAAAGAAATACCGCTGCTCCCAGAGGTAAAGCTGCTCGTTGAATTCCTTCTCAAGTGTGAGTCCGGCACCCTCCAGCCGGCGCGTTGCCGCCGAATGCAGCTTAAAAACCTCGATGAGCGCGGATTCGTAAAGCGGGCGCCGGACATCCCATGCCTCCTGGCGGAAGGACCACAAATCCGACTCCCCGAGGTTCTGCATCCAGATCAGGCCTTCATCGGAATCATGGAAGTAGATGTGCGGAACTTGCACGCCGGATGCCTGCAAAAACCGCGCGATATCGACATAATGCCGGTTTTCCTCCCGGTGGCGGGAATATTTCACGAGGATCATCGAACGCTCGCCGGCAACGATTCTGTAAAACTTGCGGTCCGAGCCCCCTTTTTCCACCGCAGTCACCCTAAAGTCTTCGGGACTGTAGTCGGGGAATTTTTCGATTGTTCTGTTGATGACTTGGTGTTCGGCGAGCATGAGAGCGGCGGAGGCAATGCGAAGAGATTCAATGAACACTTTCCGAGAGCGCGAGGAAAGCAAAAGAGACAGATTTTTCCCGTGGAAAACCGCCCCCCTACTCGTAGCGAAGCGCCGAGATCGGGTTGAGCTTCGAGGCCCTCATCGCCGGGTAAATCCCGGACAAAAGACCAGCCAGAATGGCAAAAACCACGCTGAATGCCACCGCATCAAATGTCATTACCGGGACGTTCTCGGTCGGGGCAATCATCTCAAGCACCTTGATAAGGCCGATAGCCGCACCAACACCCATCAGGCCGCCGATAAATGCGATCGTGACACTCTCGACGATGATTTGGATAAAGATGTCCGCCCCGCGGGCACCGACGGCAAGTCGTATGCCGATTTCGCGAACACGCTCGGAAATGCTGGCAAGCATGATGTTCATGATCCCGATTCCCCCAACCACGAGGCTGATGGTCGCAATGAGTCCGCCGCTCAGCCGGGTCGCCCGGATGCTGGACTCCATGCGGTCGAACCATTCTTCCCGCGTCTCCAGATCGTAGTCGTCGACACCGCGGTGGGTGATGTTCAGCGCTGCACGCACCGATTCGAGAGCCGCACGAAATTTTCCAAGGTCACCAACCCGGAGCGTCAGCCTGTCGAGCCGTGCGGACTCCATCGAATCGAGCGGCAAAACACCCGATCGGAATTCATAAAACATCGTCGAATAAGGGATGAGCACCGCCTCGTTTTTGCGACGGAAAGCGTCCCAGCCGCGCCGCGAGGACCGGCCGGAGTAGTTTTTGTTTCCCCGTGCCGCACGCTGGCGCTTCTCATCTTCGCGCTCGTAACGCGGCAGCACACCAACGACCTCGAACGGACGCTCATTGATCAGAATCGTGCGGCCAACAACAGCCGCGGGATCGTCATCCGGCCAGAGAAGCTCGCAGATACTATCCCCGATGACCGCGCAGCGAGCGCCCCGCTCGACATCGAGGTCGCAGAGGAAACGTCCGGCCAGCAACTCGTGACGCGACACAACAAAATGGTCCGGGAACACTCCGGAAATCTGCTTACGATCCGAATGCCCGCCAGCCGAAACCACACCGGCAAAACCCAGCTCGGGGGAAACGTGCGAGATCAGCGGGCAGGAGCTGTCGATAGCAAAAGCATCGCGAAGAGTCCGCCCTGGCGAGAGATTGGACATCTCAAACATCTGATCGGAAATTTCCTTCTCGATGATGCTGACAAATTCGAGTCCCCCCACCTGCTGCATGAACGCCCGGGTGCCGCGCTCGATCCCGGTGGTAAGGGCCAGCGTCGCAACGAGACTGCTGACGCCGAGGACGATCCCGAGCATCGAAAGAAAACTCCGGAACTTGTGGGCACTGATCTCACGCAAGCCCGTCTGGAAGGCGACCGCCAGATTCATGGAGCGTATTCCCTCTGGATCCGCCCGTCCCGGATCTCGATCACACGCTTCGAGAGTGCGGCGATCTCCGGGTCGTGGGTGACAAGAACGATAGTCTTTCCAGCGGAGTTAAGGTCCTTGAACATCTGGAGGATCATGGCGCCGGTTGACGAATCCAGGTTGCCGGTCGGCTCGTCCCCGAAAACGATACGGGGGTTATTGACGAGCGCGCGCGCGATGGCCACGCGCTGGCACTGGCCGCCACTGAGCTGGACCGGCCGGTTGGAGAGACGGTCGCCGAGTCCGACATCGCGGGCCACGCGCTCCGCCCGCTCACGCCGGGCGGATGAAGACACACCGGCGTAGACGAGCGGGAGCTCGATGTTTTTGACGACATCAAGCTTTGCCAGCAGGTTGAACGACTGGAAGACGAAGCCTATTTCGCGGTTGCGCACGGCGGCGAGGGTGTTCCGAGAGGCGCGGCTGAGGTCGTTGCCGCAGATCTCCATGCGGCCGGAAGTCGGAGTGTCAAGGCAGCCAAGGAGGTGCATGAGTGTCGACTTCCCGCTGCCGCTCGGCCCGATGATCGATAGAAACTCCCCCGCCTCAATCCTGAGGTTGATGCCATCCAGCGCCCGGATCTCCTGGTCGCCAACGCGGTAGGTTTTACAGACGTCTTCGAGGTGAACGAGCGACACGGCGGCTCAGGACTTTCCGGGCGGTTCGGCGGCCGGCACCGTCAGGAGGATCTCCTCCCCCTCCTCAACTCCGGATTTGATCTCAGCGCGGGAGAGATCAGTGAGCCCGACGGCAACCTTGCGCCTCTGCACTTCCCCACCCTTGCGTACATAAACCACGCGGTCGTCCTTATCGCGGAAGACGGCGGAAACCGGAACGGTCACCACCTTGTCAGCCCGGCCGACCGGCACCTCCATGCTCACCGACATGCCGGGCTTGAGCCGGCCGGCGTTCTGCTCAATCACGGCCTGAACCTCAAATCCCTTGATGTTGTTTTTCACGGTGGCAACAGGCGCGATGAACTCGATGCGGGCGGGGACATCGTCGCCAGCCGCATCGCTGAAGTGAATTGTCATCTCCTGTCCGACGGTGAGGCGGCCGGCGTCCATCTGGTTGACGTGCGTGTTGATGAGGAGGCGGGAGAGGTCGGCGAAGAGAAGCAGCGTAGTGCCGGAGTTCACGCTTGCAGCGCCCACGACAACCTGGCCCTCGTTGACATAGGCATCGAGGATGGTGCCATCGCCGGGTGAGAGGATCCGCGTCTTGCTCAGGCGGTCGTTGACGGTTTGAAGCTTGCGCTGGGCTTTCTCCAGAGTGTTTTCGGCAATTTTGAAATCGGCTTCGAGATTGGCAAAGACCTCTTTGCTGATCAGCTTTTCTTTGAAGAGCGCACGGGCACGGTCGTAGTTGCCGCGATTCTTGTCCACGGCAAGCTGCGCACCATCAATCTCGGTTTCGGCACCGGCTTTTTCGTTCAGGAGATCAGTATCGTCGATGGTCACGAGAAGTTCACCCTTTCTGACCGTCTGGCCTGCAACCACGTGGATCGTTTTCACCTTGCCTCCCACCTCCGGTTTTACCTCAACCTGAAATGCCGGAGTGACCTCCCCAGAAAGGAAAAGCTTGGGAGAAACAACCTCCCGCTTGGCCTGCGCGTATGGAGGATCCTTCTCGGCAGACGTTCCGACCTGGGGAAGCTTCAGAACGCCGAGCCACCCCGCAAAGGCGAATGCTGCCAGAAGGCTCGTCGCGACAAGGAGAATGTTCTTGGTCATGGGATCAGGCCCACTTTTCAAACGCGCGCTTCTCCACCCAGATTGCGGCGGCGGCGGTATGCCCGTGGATCGCGTTGCGCCCGGCCACCGGACCAATCTCGCCATTGCAAAAGAACCCGGCCGAGGGTCTCCCCCCGATCGCGGATGAAAGGCGCTCGGCATCGTGGTTCGGTCCGCCAAAAAATTTCCGTCCCCGCCCGATGCAGGAGAAGAGGAGTGCCCCAAACGGTCGTGAACCCTGCAGCGGAGCCGCCCCCAGCGCACGGTCAAGGTCCGCATCTGCGGCCTTCTTGTCGCGGAGCTGGTACTGTAGCGTCTGCCCGATCCGCGGGATCCCACCAATGACGACCGCGCCGGAATCCGGGTCGGCACCGATGATGTTCCGGATAATAAAGTCGCCGGACTTGAAGTCGTCGACATATTCGGTGCCGGCAAGCCCTGCAAAAAGATTGCCGCGCGCATGGGTTTTCTCGGAGTCACTGAGAGATTCAAAGGCCGACTCCAGCGCGCGATAGGCGGGGTTGCCTCCCAGAGCATAAACGACATTGTGCTCGGCCCTGGTGACAGTCAGCGGCTCGCCGATCGGCCGGCACCCCTGGCTGAGAACGGGGATGATCGACGTATTCCCAGTCGCTGGCAAAGCCACCGCGTCCACGATGCGCCCGTTGACAAAAACGGCCACGTTGTCCTCCTCCCCGCCGCTGGCAAGCCCACCCACGCACGGCACACCCGGAAATTTCCTGTTAACCTCCTGCAGCCAGTCATCACCGGGAAAGGCAAACGGGTTGGCAAGCAGCACCCATGCATTGGGTGGGGTTCCCTCCGGGGCCCTGACGGGTTCGAATTCGCCCCCGTCTGCCAGTTCCGTCGGCTCTCCGACATCGCAGGTCAGGGTCAGGATCGAACATCCGGTACCACCTTCGATTTCCTGGGAACCGTGGATCCTGCCTCCGGCTGTGCAGCCGACAACGTTGGTCACATGGCCGTCCACACGAAGCGTCTCGCAAAACTCATCGAGGTGCGGAATATAATCCGGACTGACGAATGCGAACGCCACTTTGGCAGGCCCGCCAAGGCGCTTCCGGAGGTCCAACGCCACTTCGGTGACCGTCTCCCGGCTGTACGGACCGGAAATCTCCCTGCTTGACGCTAAAAAAATCGACATATCCGTTCCAAATATCGCAGGCCAACAAACTGAGTCAACCGAACCGGAACGTGCCCAGTCATTTCAGGCCC
>Ga0209398_1001715_pt1 | contig 10911 bp, 10 predicted proteins | sample AshMeaBigSpring_FD_184125 | JGI IMG/M metagenome (GOLD analysis project Ga0209398, IMG submission 184125) | Groundwater microbial communities from Big Spring, Nevada to study Microbial Dark Matter (Phase II) - Ash Meadows Big Spring (SPAdes)... | ecosystem: Environmental > Aquatic > Deep...
GGAGGACATCACCGCCTACTCGGACCAGGAGGTCGGAGCGGCGGCGCGCCTGGTGCACCAGGGCTGCCGGCAGATCCTGGAGGAGTACCTTGCCATCCGCCCGGTGCGCGAGGAGTCCGAGGGGGTACGGGTGACCCTGCATGCCGGGTTTGATGCCTCCCAGGTGCGCCTCACCGGCAATCTGGTGGGCGAGGCACCCTTCACCGGCACCCTGATCCACCGCGGTTGGCGCGCCACCCAGGTGCGTCTGCCCCAGGTGGCGGCTGGACATGACCTCAAGATCCTGACGGCGGCGGAGGTGGAGCTGTGAGCGCCATGCGTTTTGCGGTGGGCATCGATCTGGGTACCACCCACTGTGCCCTGTCCTATGTGGACCTGGAGCAAAGCGAGGGGGAGGAGGTGATCCAGGGCCTGATGGAGATTCCCCAGCTCACCGGTCCCGGCGCCGTGGAGGCCAGGCCCATGCTGCCCTCCTTTCTCTACCTGCCCCACCCCGAGGAGCTCAAGCCCGGCGACCTGCGCCTGCCCTGGGAGTCGGACCCAGGACGCATCGTCGGCGAGCTGGCCCGCAGCCTGGGGGCCAATACCCCCATCCGCCTGGTCTCCAGCGCCAAGTCCTGGCTCTGCCACCCCGACGTGGACCGGCGGGCCCCCATATTGCCGTCGGGCGTGCCGGAGGAGGTCCCCCAGGTCTCGCCCCTGGACGCCAGCACCCAGTACCTGCGCCACCTGCGCGACGCCTGGAACGGGCTTCACCCCTTCGCCGACCTGGCGGACCAGGAAGTCACGGTCACGGTGCCGGCCTCCTTCGACCCCGCCGCCCGCGAGCTGACCGCAGAGGCGGCCAAGGCCATCGGGATCGAGAACCTGGTCCTGCTCGAAGAGCCCCAGGCGGCCCTGTACAACTGGGTCAACGACAGCAAGGGGACCTGGCGCAAGCAGGTGCGGGTGGGCGACATCATCCTGGTGGTGGACCTGGGCGGCGGGACCACGGACCTGTCGCTCATCGCCGTCACCGAGCGGGAGGGGGCCCTGGAGCTGACCCGAGTCGCCGTGGGCGAGCATATCCTTCTCGGCGGCGACAACATGGACCTGGCCCTGGCCCACGTGGTCAAGGGCAAGCTCGGTCAGATTGGGGTGGAGCTGGACCGCTGGCAGATCCAGGCCCTGACCCACGGCTGCCGACATGCCAAGGAGCGCATCCTGAGCGAGCCGGACCTGGACGTGGTCCCGGTGGTGGTGCCGAGCCGCGGTGCCAAGCTGGTGGGTGGCAGTGTACGTACCGAGCTGACCCGCGAGGAGGTGACACGGACCCTCATCGAGGGCTTCTTCCCGGAGGTCCCGGCCAGCGCCAGGCCCTCGGGCAGGGCCCGCACGGCCCTGACCAGGCTGGGCCTGCCCTTCGCGCAGGACCCGGCGGTGACCAGGCACCTTGCGGCCTTCCTCGGGCGCCAGACCTCGGCCACCGAGACCCTGGAGGGCTTCGTCCCCCAGGCGCAGGGGCGAACCTTCCTGCACCCGACGGCGGTCCTGTTCAACGGCGGCGTCTTCAAGGCCGAGGTCCTGCGCGACCGGGTCATGGCGATCATCGGGCAATGGCTCGCGGCGGAGGGCGGCGACAGCGCCCGCCTCCTCGGTGCCCCGGATCTGGACCTGGCGGTGGCCCGAGGGGCCGCCTACTACGCCTATGTCCGGCGGGTCGGCGGGGTGCGCATCCGCGGTGGCACTGCCCAGTCCTACTATGTCGGTATCGAGAGCGCCATGCCCTCGGTCCCCGGTCTGGAACCCCCGCTCCAGGCCCTGTGCCTGGCCCCCTTCGGCATGGAGGAAGGGTCGGAGCCGGTGGTCCCGCCCCAGGAGCTCGGCCTGGTGGTGGGCGAGCCGGTGCGCTTCCGCTTCTTCGGCTCCTCGGTGCGCCGCGAGGACACGGTCGGCACCCTGTTGGACGAATGGGCCCCGGACGAGCTGGAGGAGCTGGAGGAGATCCAGGCGGAGCTACCCACCGGCGCCCACCATCAGGCGGGAGACATAGTCCCGGTGCGCCTCCGGGCGGCGGTGACCGAGGTCGGCACCCTCGAGCTGACTGCCATCCCGCGCAAGGGCAAGAAGCACTGGAAGGTGGAGTTCAACGTGCGCGGGGCCGAGGCGGACCAAGGCTCTTGAGACGCCCTCAGCCATCCCAGCCTGGCGTCGGGCCCAGGGTAACCGGGTCCGGGGCGCCTGCCGTCGGCAGGTCCGGCGCGTCCGTCCTGGCCGGCCGGGCCTCACCCCACCAGCAACCCTGACCCAGGGGCAGGCCCATGGTCGCGATCGACTGGACCCTGAGCATCGGCGAGCTGGCCACCCTGGCGGGGGTCGCCGCCCTTCTCGCCATCGGGGGGCTGAGGTTGGGGACGGCGCGGGCCGCCGAGCGCCGGGCGGCGGCCGCGGAGAGGAACCTGCGCGCCTTGACCGAGCGGGTCGAGGTCCTGGTCCAGGCCAGCGCCGGTCCAGTAGCCTTCACCACCACCCCGGCAGAGCCTGGCTGCCTGAGCGACGACAGCGAGGTCCTCGATGAGGGGCTGGTCTCCCGACTCGCGGTGGCCGTGTCGATCCTGGTCCAGCATGCGGAGCTGGCCCAGGCGGGGGACAAGGACCCCGGGGTCGAGCTGCTGGAGGCGGTCCGCGAGTCGTGCCTCGCCATGATCGAGACGGTCTGGATCAAGGACATCAACAATGCCTACGATGCCTCCCGCCGCCGCCGTGAGGCCCTGTTCAAGCGCTGCTGCTCCGTGGCGGAGCTGCGCCGGCGCATCCACCAGGAGGATGCCGCCCTGCGCGAGGACATGGCGCGGCTCGACGAGCGGATCGAGGAGATGCTGCTCGCCACCGAGGGGCGCTACGCCAAGGCCTCGACCAGGCTCACCGCGGCCCTGCGCCGCATCTTGGGGTGACATGAAGCTCGTCCACCATCGCATCGTCCTGGCCACCACCGAGCCGATCCAGGTCATCGACATCACCCAGCGGGTCCAGGCCCTGTTCGAGACCACCGGGATCCGCGACGGCATGGTGACCCTGATCTCCCCCCACACCACCGCCCACCTGAACCTCAACGAGCGCGAGGAGATGCTCCAGCGGGACATGCTCGCCTTCCTCGAACGCCTGGTCCCGCGGGACCTGGACTACCTGCACAACCGCAACCCGGTCGACGACCGGCCCAATGCCCATGCCCACCTCATGGGGCTCTTCATGAACGCCAGCGAGACCATCCCCATCGTCGGCGGCAGGCTGATGCTGGGTGGCTGGCAGTCGATCTTCTTCTGCGAGCTGGACGGCCCCAGGCCGGAACGCGAGGTCCGGCTGCAGTTCCTCGGCCTCGCAGGTCAGTAACCCAGGGGCGCAGGCGGTGGCCTGACGCAGCGATAGCCCCAATGCGCGTCGCGCGCAATGCGCTCCCTGGGTCCCCCCGGGGCTCGGCCGGGGTGAGGCGACATAGACATCGACCACCCTGGGACCGCTGTGCCGAGCGGGCGCTTTGGATGCCCGTCAAGGGCAGCGGCCAGAGGTCACCTGACGGACTGGTGGAACCCGAGGCCTACCGCTTGCCACGGAACAGGGCCTCCGGGTGCCGCTCTAGGTAATCGGCCAGGTCGCGCAGGGATCGCGCGGCGCCGCTCGCCTCCCTGAGGAGCAGGCCGAGCTGATGACGCAGGTCCGAGCCCTCGGCGACCGCCCCCTCCAGGGTCGCCAGGGTCTTGTCGGCCCGGCGCAGGGCGGCCTCGGCACTGGCGGCCAGGGGCCCGACCTGGGCGTCGAGGTGCCGGCTGAGCTGGCCGATGTCCCCGGTGGTTGACTCCAGACCGTCGGCCAGGTCATTGACCCGGGCCGAGAGGGTCTCGGCGAGGGTCGCATATTGCCCAAGGATGCGACCGAGCTGTTCCCCGAGGGTCTCGTACTGCCCCAGGGTGCGATCGAGCTGCTCCCCGAGGGGCTTGACCTGGCCGCCGAGCGCGTCGGCGAGGCGTCCGAAACGCAGCAGGGCCTCGTCGAGGCGTCCGATCATGGTCTGGATGGAGCCGGAGTCCAGCAGGGACCGAATGGCCGCCAGGGTCCCGGTGATTCCCGCCACCAGGTCATCCAACGGGAGACTCAGCAGCATGTCCATGATCTGATCGCGAGTCGCCACGATGGCCGGGATCTCGATAGGCCCCTCCCCTGCCCCGACATAGCTCGGCGAGGTCATGGTCCCCACCCCGAGGCTGACCACGTACTGCCCGGTGACCAGGCTCACCGGCTCCAGCTTGGCGCGCAGGCCGCGATCCGCCACCAGGCCCTTGGCGAAGGACTCTGGGTCGAAATCCGCCCCGCCTTCGCCGATCACGCCAATCGCATCTGGCCAGATGTCATAGTAGACAGGGATGCGGAAGCTGTTGTCGGCAGTCACATAGTCCAGACCGACGGCGGTGACCTGGCCAATCTGGACACCCTGGAACTGGACCTGGGCCCCCACGGTTAGACCCTGCACCGAGCCGGGAAAGTAGGTCACCATGGCCACCCGCTGCTTGAGCCAGGCGCCGCTGCCAAAGACCAGGATGGCGACGACCACCAGGACCAGTGCCCCGATGACGAAACCGCCGATGACCGCCGGACTGGCCTGCCTGCTCATGGCGCCGCGCGGCCCTGATCGTCGGGGGCCTTCGCGTGAGTTGGCTCACCGCGACTGAGGAAGCGCCGCACCCTGGGGTCCGGGCAACCGTCGCGCAACGCCCTAGGGTTGCCGGTGGCCAGCATGGTCCTGGTCCCGGAGTCCAGAAACACGGCGTCGTCCCCGATGGCGAAGAGGCTTGCCAGGTCGTGGGTCACCACCACCATGGTGGTGCCAAGCCCGTCGCGCAGCTCCAGGATCAAGTCGTCGAGCAGGCGGGCGCTCAGGGGATCGAGCCCCGCCGAGGGCTCGTCGAAGAACAGGGTATCCGGGTCCAGCGCCATGGCCCGGGCCACTCCAACGCGCTTCTGCATCCCCCCGCTGATCTCGGCCGGGTAGTGCTCGTCGAACCCCGCAAGGCCCACCAGGGCGAGCTTGTAGGCGGCGACCTCGCGCACCTGACGTGGGCTCAGGGTCGTGTACTGCTCCAACGGCAGGGCGACATTCTCCAGCAGGGTCATGGAGCTCCAGAGCGCACCGCTCTGATACATGACCCCGTTCCTGCGCATCATGCGGTTGCGCCCCGCAGGGTCTGCCTCCCATAGGCTGACCCCCCCGTAGAGGATGCGCCCAGACATGGGCTCCAACAGGCCGATGAGGCTGCGCATGACCGTGCTCTTGCCGCAGCCGCTGCCCCCCATGATGATGAAGACGTCCCCCCTGAAGATGCTGAAGCTCAGGTCGCGCTGAACGATAAAGCCCCCATAGCCCAGGGTCACGCCCTCCAGGCGGATCTGCACCTCGCGCGGCGGCCTGGTCACTGGAGCCCCAACGCGTTGAAAATGACTGTGAGCACGGCGGCAGCGATGACGATGGCCACGATGGCGGTGACCACGGCGGAGGTCGTCGCCTGCCCCACCGCGGCGGCGCTGCGCCCGCACTGCATGCCGCGCAGGCAGCCGGAGACGGCGACGATGGCCCCATAGACGGCGGCGCTGACGATGCCCTGGATGATGTGATTCCAGCCGACGGTGGCCTGGGTCTGGGTGAAGTACTCCGTCGGGGTCAGCTCGCCCACCAGGATGCCGACGAAGGCCCCGCCCAGGATCCCCATCAGGTCCGCATAGACGGCGAGCAGGGGTGTCATGAGGATCAGGGCCAGCATGCGCGGCAGGACCAGGAAGTCCATGGGCGAGATGCCCAGGGTGCGCAGTGCGTCGATCTCCTCGTTGACCTGCATGGTCCCGATCTGGGCCGCATAGGCGGCCCCGGTCCGCCCCGAAAGGACGATGGCCGTCACCAGGGCCCCGATCTGGATGGTCATGGCCAGGCCCACCAGGCTGGCCACATAGACGCGCGCGCCAAATTGGGCGAGCTGCTGCACCCCAATGTAGCCGAAGATCATGCCGACCAGGAAGCTGACCAGGCTGACGATGGGCAGGGCCTCGGCCCCGGCCTGCTGCAGGACGAGCAGAAAGTCGGCGCGGCGCAATCCGGCCCGACCCTGGATCAGGCGGCGTAGGGACAGCACCACCTCGCCCAGGAACGCCATGATCTCGCCGGTGGAGCGGACCAGGCCCAGGGCCTCGGCGCCGACCTCTTCGAGAAAGGACTCGTCCGCCTTGCCGCGACGGTCCCCGGCGCGCTCAGGGACGGCGAAGGCCAAGTTCAGCAGTCCCCGAACACCCTCCGGCAACCCGGTCTGATCCAAATCAGGGGCACCCTGCCCCGCCCATCCCCGGAGTTGTGACATGACCGCGACCAGGTAGGCCACCAGGCCGGAGTCCCAGTCGATCAGATCGGAACAATCGAAGGTCAGGACCTTCGGCCCCGGCAGGGTCGCCAGGCGGGCCAACAAGTCTTCCGCCAGGGGCAGGGCCTGGTCCAGGCGCCAGGTCCCCGCCAGGCGCAGGATCGCCCCGCCGTCGGCTGAGACTTCGAGTAACGCCAGCGGTGGCGAGGGACCGGATCGCGCGTCAGGCGGCTCGGTCATCTCGGGGGACCTCCGCTAGCGGGAGGCGGCGCGGCGCGATCGAGCGCTGTCGGTCGACCTTCGCCATGGGCATCCGTCAGCCGGACCTTTGCCGAGGCCCCGTGCCTGCCCATACCGGCATCGACCGGCGGGATGCCACTACCAGCGGTCGGCCGAGAGGCCGGCAGCTCGGCCAGCACCCGCTCCATCGGGTACGCATACATGGTCCTCCTGTGCTCGGGGCCATGGTCGAGAAAACCAAAGACGATCCCGATCAGGCGGCCATCGGTAGCGTCCACCACGGGTCCCCCGCTGAACCCCTGGCCGGCCTGGGCCTCGAACGCGAACGCGTACTGCATCCGGCATAAGGGGCAGCGCGGGACTACCGGAACATCCAGGCGACGGACTACGCCGGTGGCCATGCGCAGGGAGCCGTCCGTCCCCTGGCCATAGGCGATGACAGCCTCCCCGATGCGCGGGGTGCCCGCGGGCGGGACCTGTCGGTGGGGCGTGGCGAAGTACAGAAGGTCGTACTGGGTCGAGCGGCCGAGCACGGCGGCCGCATCGACGAAGTCGGCATTGTGGGCGTTGGTCGCCGCGACCCCGGGGGCCACCACGACGGCGGCGCCGTGCCCCTTGAACAGGGCCCCGGGCGGCCCCGTCAGTGGGAGATAGGCGGCCGCGATTGCCGGGTTGATGAAACCGCTGGCCGCGATCCCGGAAGATCCCAGGGGCGCGCACCCACCGGCCATCAGGGCCCAGAAGGCCGCCAGGAGCCAGACCAAAGCGCGCAGAAGGCCGGCGGGTCGCAGGACCCTCGACCCCAACACCGAGCCCACCCGAAAACACCAAGGCGGATCGAGTCCATACCCCCGAGGAGAAGCAAAAAGGGGCCGGGCCTCGCAAGACCCGGCCCCTTTCCCAAGGCAGACCGACAATGACCTGCCGCCCAACCCGGGCCTAGTGGACGTCTTTCCAGTACTCCTTCTTCAACAGGTAGGCGATGATGAAGAAGATCACCAGGAAACCGAGGACATACCAGCCCAGCCGCTGGCGCTCGAGCTTCATGGGCTCACCGACATAGGCGAGGAAGTTGGTCAGGTCACGGACCAAGGCATCATACGCCTCGGGCGAGAGGCTGCCCGCCTGGACAAGCTTGACCCCGGTCACCACCGGAGCAGCCCCCTCTGCCCCATGGGCCTCGGCCATCACCGGCTCCTGGATGCCCTGGAGTCCTTGCAGCACATGGGGCATGCCGACCGCAGGAAACACGACGTTGTTTACCCCATAGGGACGGGTCGGATCCGCATAGAAGCTCTTTAGATACGTATAGAGCCAATCGGGGCTACGCCAACGGGTCACCAGGGTCAGATCCGGGACCGCGACGCCGAACCACTTCTCCGCATCTTCCGCGCGCATCGGGATCCTGATCTGATCCCCGGGCTTTGCCTCTCCCAGGATGTAATCCTTGCGGAGATCCGCTTCCGCGATCCCCAGGTCCTCCGCCATGCGGTTATAGCGCATGTACTGAAGCGAATGACAGCCTACGCAATTCTCCAGGTAGGCCTTAGCACCGCGCTGGAGGGATGCCTGATCCGTGAGGTCGATGTTGGCGCTCTCCAGGTGCGCGCCGCCACTGGCCAGACCGAGGACGGGAATCAGGCCCAGAACGGATGCAATGATCAGCTTCTTCATTTGGTCACCCTCTCCGGAACCGGCTTGGTCTGCTCAAGCTTGGTGTAGATCGGCATCAGCAGGAAGAACGCGAAATACAGACCCGTGAAGATCTGCGCGAACATAGTGGCAACCGGCGTCGCAGGCTGCAGGCCGAGGTAGGCCAGGACGATGAAGGTAACCGCGAAGATGCCCAGGGCGATCTTCGACAGTATGCCCTTGTAGCGGATCGATTTGACCGGGGAGCGGTCGAGCCACGGCAGGAAGAACAAGATTAAGATGGCCCCGAACATCACGATCACACCCGGGAACTGGGAGCCGAACATGGGTGGCACGGCGCGCAGCATGGCATAGAAGGGGGTGAAGTACCAGACGGGGGCAATGTGCTCAGGGGTCTGCAGCGGATTCGCTGGCTGGAAGTTCGGCGGTTCGAGGAACAGGCCCCCGAGGTCCGGCCAAAAGAAGACGATGGCGGAAAAGATGAACAGGAAGACCGCCACCCCCGCAATGTCCTTCACGGTGTAATAGGGGTGGAAGGGGATGCCATCGGTGGGTGCATTCGCATCCCAACGATTGCCCTTGGGACCGTACTTGATCTCGACCCCGTCCGGGTTGTTGGAGCCCACCCTGTGCAGGGCAACGATGTGGATGAAGACCAGGGCCGCCAGCAGGAAGGGCACCAGGAAGTGGAAGGCAAAGAAGCGGTTGAGGGTGACATCCGAGATGACGTAGTCGCCGCGCACCCAGACCGACAGATCCTCGCCGATCCCAGGAACCGCCGCGAACAGGTTGACAATGACCTGAGCACCCCAGTAGGACATCTGCCCCCATGGGAGCAGGTAGCCGAAGAAGGCGGTGGCCATCATGGCCAGGTAAATGATGACGCCGACGATCCACAACAGCTCCCGCGGCTTGCGGTAGGAGCCGTAGAGCAGGGCACGGAACATGTGCAGATAGACGACGATAAAGAAGGCCGAGGCCCCGGTGGAGTGCATGTAGCGAATCAGCCAGCCCCAGTCCACATCGCGCATGATGTATTCGACTGAGCCGAAGGCGTCCGCTGCAGACGGCTTGTAGCTCATCGCCAGCCACAGCCCGGTGAAGATCTGCATCACCAGCACAAGCAGGGACAGGGAGCCGAAGAAGTACCAGAAGTTCATGTTCTTCGGGGCGTAGTACTCGGCCAGGTGCTCCTTCCACACCTTGGTGAGGGGGAATCGCTTGTCGATCCACCCGAGGAACCCCGCGGTTTCTACAGTATCAGCGCTCATCAGGCGGCTCCTTTGTCCTCACCGATCAGGATGGTGGTGTCGGACAAGTAGGTGTGGATGGGGATCACCAGGTTGGTCGGCGCCGGAACCCCAGCGTAGACACGCCCGGCGAGGTCGAAACGCGAGCCGTGGCAGGGACAGAAGAACCCGCCCTTCCAGGCCGGCCCCAAGTCTTCCGGCGCCACATCCGGCCGGTAGGTGGGGGCACAGCCCAGGTGTGTGCAGATACCAATGCCCACCCAATAGGCCGGCTTGAAAGATCGGGTCGGGTTCTTGGCGTAGTCCGGTTGCTGCGGCACCTCCGAGTTGGGGTCGGCCAGCTCGCCGTCGAGGGTTGGCAGACTGGCCAGCATCGCTTCGGTGCGGTGGACGACCCACACCGGCTTACCGCGCCATTTGACGCGAAGCAGCCCGCCAGGTTCCAGCTTGCTGATATCCGCCTCCACCGGTGCCCCGGCCGCGCGGGCCTTGGCGCTCGGGTTCATCGAGGCGATGAACGGGACCAGCGCGAACCCGACACCGACGGCGCCGACGGCGCTCGTCGCGGCGATCAGGACGCGCCGTCTGCTTGTATCTACAGCCTGTGCGCTCATGTTTAAGGTAGACCCCCGCTTGCGATGGCCATGGTCCCGGCACGAGGCCACAGCGTTATCAGGTAAGGCGAATCGGAATATGCGAATTCGCTACAGAAGCCGGTCCGTAATTCTCCCCGATGCCCCCATAAAAGGTCAAGGAGCGAAGGGAGATACAGGGGTCAGCCGACGGCCCCGGCCGGTACTTGCCCGAGCCGTCTCAGGCCGGGTTGTCGATGTCGATGAAGCGGTGCTCCAGTCCGAAGCGCCCGGCCAGGTGCCCGCCCAGGGCACGCACCCCGTAGCGCTCGCTGGCGTGGTGGCCAAGCGCGAAGTAATCGAGCCCAAGCTCCCTGGCCTGATGGGTGGTCTGCTCCGAGACCTCGCCGCTCAGGTAGGCATCCACCCCCAGGCTTGCCGCCTGCTCGATGTAACCCTGGGCCGCCCCCGTGCACCAGGCGAGCTGCTCGATGGGGCCGGAGCGACCCACGATGTGCATTGGGACGCGCCCCAGGGCGGCGGCAATCTGCCCGGCCAACTCGCCCGCCGCGGTGGGACGCGGCAACCGCCCGCGCCACAGCAAGCCGTCACACAGACCCGTCGGCCTGACCTCGCCGAGCCCTAGGACCTCCGCAAGCTGTCGGTTATTCCCCAGCTCCTGGTGGGCATCCAGGGGCAGGTGGTAGGCGATCAACCCGATGCCGGCGCGGATCAGGGCACGGACCCGCCGCCCCTTCATCCCAACCAACCGCGGGTCCTCTCCCCGCCAAAACCAGCCATGATGGACCAAAATGGCAT
>Ga0209398_1001717_pt1 | contig 10890 bp, 6 predicted proteins | sample AshMeaBigSpring_FD_184125 | JGI IMG/M metagenome (GOLD analysis project Ga0209398, IMG submission 184125) | Groundwater microbial communities from Big Spring, Nevada to study Microbial Dark Matter (Phase II) - Ash Meadows Big Spring (SPAdes)... | ecosystem: Environmental > Aquatic > Deep...
TATTTGTATTTGCATTTGTAACAAAAATAATAACGCATAAAAATCCCAAAATTATGCATTTTTCAACTTTTTGAAAAATGGAGGTAATCGGAGGGGACTCATTAATTAAAATTTTATGAGAAAACTATTTTTTACAACAGCCATGGTCGTTTTAACCATGCTAAGTTTCACTTCGTGTGAAGAAATGATTGTTTCGAGCAATCAAACTATCGATTTAGTACCCAAAGCAACTATTTCGGGAGTTGTTACGGCAGAGTTAAACTTGCAGAGTGCAGGCGCTGAGTATGCTCCCGAAGGTACACAATTGTTGGTGGAAGTTCCTTATTCCGACATTAACCCGGGTTCAGTTGGTAAGTGGATGGACACTATAGCCGTTGCTTCCGATGGAAAGTATAGTGTAGCAGTACCAACTGATGCTAACGGTGTAACAGTTACCATTACTCCTTTTGCATTCGAAGCCGAACAAACACAAGCTTTTGGTATGCTGGCAGCAAAAGTAAAGAAAATGTATTCGGTTATAGCTCCGACTGTGAAAGCCATTTCGGCAGGACAGGCTTTGGTAGCAAATATCGTATATGATAACATGACTGCGCCGGCAACATTTGTAGATAAAGTACGAATTACAGGAAAATTTACAGCTAACTTAGATCAGGAAAAAGGTGGAAATGAAAATGTTCCGAACGGTACAGTCATTAATTTTTACAATACAACATGGAAAGATTCGGCTATTGTAACTAATGGTTCGTACAGTATTTCGGTTCCTAAAGGCGTTTCGTTAACCGTAAAATCGAAATTTACCTATTCGAAGAAAGTATGGAACTCAACTACGAGCACTTATACCAATGTAAATTACGAGTTTAAATACGAAGCCGCTCGTACATTCACAACAATGGATGAAGTTGTAGATATTGTAGCAGCTAATTCAGGTGAAGGTACTGATTTGACAGTCTATCCGATTGTATCGGCAGTAACCGGGGCAGCTAAGGCTGATTTGGATATGAATTTTAATGGATTGGAAAATATTCCTAACGGCACAATTATTAAATTTTGGACGAACTCAGCACCATTATGGGGTGTAAATGTAACTGTAACCGGCGGACAATACTCTGTAAATGCACCAAAAAACCAAACAGTATACTGGTCAACAAAATTCAATGCGGTAAAAAAAGTACAAATGACAGATCCTCAAACATTTAATACTGTATATGTAAACGAAGATTACGAATACAACATGAATGGTTCATCTATTTTTACAGATGATGCTACAACTTATGATATATCAGCAGGAAATGGTATAAGTGTTAACCCAAGTTATACAATTTCAGGTGATGCATTGGCTGAACTTGATGATACTAAAGCCGGCTCTGAAATGATCCCCGATGGAACAAATCTCAAATTCTATTATGCTAACAGTAATGGCTCAAGTAGCGGGGTTTTATACAATACGACTGTTTCGAACGGTAAATACACTATGTTAATCCCTAAAGGAAGAAGTGTAAAAATTGTAGGCAGTTTTAATGCTATGAGAAAACAGGGAACTTCAAATGTATTGAAAACATTTACAATTTCGGAGTCATTTACAGCCGATGGGAATAAAACTGTAAATATTACTGCATCTACAACTAATTAAGCCATTAAATATGAGAACTATAAATAAAATTGCAATAATGCTGCTTACACTCGTATCGATGCAAGCAGTGGCTGCCCAAACCGACAGTACAAAAACAGAAGCGCCTAAAGTTCACAATAGCTATTTGCCCGAAAAAGGCAGCTTTGCTATTGGGGCTGATGCTACGCCACTGTTCGATTTTGTGGGTAATATGTTTAACGGAAATTTAAACAACAGTTTAAATATTTCTACTCCACTAATTTATGCTAAATACTACCTTACCGACCTCACAGCACTGCGTATGGTGGTAGGTGTGCAAAACGCTACAAATAATCAGTTGACTTATGTAGCCGACGATGCTGCTCGGTTAGCAAATCCGCTGAGCAATGCAGAAGTAACGGATGGGCTTAAAAATAGTGTAAATCAGTATTTAGTGTCGATGGGCGTTCAAAAATTTATTGGCGAAAAGCGGCTCCGTGGTTTTTATGGCGGACAACTGTTTGGAATATACGATAAAAACAAAAACGAGTATACTTACGGAAACCCAATGACTTCATTGAATCCAACTCCGAATACTGCTTATCTGTATACAGCCGGTGCACGCACATTGAGCGAAGTTACAATTCACAATTTTAAAATTGGTGCAGGAGCAATAGCCGGTTTTGAATATTACCTAATGCCGCAACTTTGTGTTGGTGGTGAAGTAAGCTTAAACTTAATTTACACACAAAACCTGCAATTGTATAACAAATCGGAAAAAATGGTTGGCGATAAACTGACATTAGTTGATAAAGCTACTGTAGCCGGCGGACACGATTTTAGCATTCTTTCATCGAGCTTCACACCTGTAGCACCCGGAAACAGTAAAATGTTTCAGCACGTAGGTTTGTATGTGATGTTGCATTTCTAAGACCTCACTCTAAATCCCTCTCCAAAAGGAGAGGGACTTTAAAAAAGTGAAGGAAAATGGGGCAGATGAAAAGCCTGCAAATTAATAATTATCATTAAAGCTTGTTGCAGAAATGCAGCAAGCTTGTTTCGGTTTTAAAAGGATATTAAAATGTAGCATTATTTGCTACGCAAAATGAAATATATTAATCAGTTTACTTTATATAATTACAGCTAAAATAAACCAACTATCTTATGGCATTAACTTATCGCGATGGCGTTATGTTCGATGAACATTTCAGCACATTACTACATTGTCCGGCTAAAGCTACCGGAGTTTATCAGGTTCCCGCCACAGTCCGGAAAATAGGCATTCAGGCATTTTTTGGATGCTCGCGCCTGATAAATATCCACTTACCGGAAAATCTTGAAACTATAAATATGCTTGCTTTCGAAGGTTGTCGGCATTTAACTACAATCTGCATCCCCGAATCGGTAAAAAGCATAAACTACCGGGCCTTTGCTAACTGTACCGGCCTGAAAACGATACAAATAGAACACGAAAAACCCATTATTTGCAGCACCAACTGCGACATTTTCAAAAACATCGACCTATCGAAATGTACACTTATAGTGCCCGTAGGTAGCCGGGCCGCCTATTTATCAGCACCCGTGTGGCGCGAGTTTGGGAGTATTGTGGAAATTGGTGAGGAGAAGGAAGTGGAGAAAAGGAACATAGAAAAACGGAAAATTTCGGGGATGGCGAGGTGAGAAAAGAATAGATTTTTGCCACGTAACGGCTAAATATTAATAGAAATTAATCGATGTATATAACGTATCAAATCAAAATTCAGATCCCTCTTTTCAGTCGGGATGACAAAGCGTGTAAGTAGACACAATACCGTCGCCCACACATTCGCCAATTCGGGAACATTGTACAGCGACGGTTAGGCAGCGGCTGGGTTCTATCATGAGCGAAGCGAAGGAACTCAAAAGCGGGCTTCAAGCAGCGTAGCTGTGAAACATTAGTAGAATATAGGCGCACAGATATATTTAGCAGCAAACACGCAACGAAGATAAAAACATTATGTTAGAATGTTATTTATTAGCACATTATATAAATAAAAATGTTTACATTTACAAATTATAAAAATAGCTAAATTAAAATTTATAAACAATTGATATTCAGCTATATAAAAATATAAACATAGAAATATGTCTCATAACTATTAAATAACTACAAATAACAACTTAATATTGATGCCTTATGAAACAACTCTTCATTGCACTGTGCATTTTTGCTATTAGCAACAATGCTTTTTCACAAGTGATACTTGACAAACTGAATGGATCAACGCTTGGAACTGCTATAGGAATAACATACACAGCTACTCCAAATGAGCAGCGAGCAGTTTTTTTACAAAATGGCGAAAATACAATCCAACGCGCTTTTAATTCTACAATCTCCGAATTGAGCAAATTTAAATCGAATACAAAATTTGAAAATAATACATTATTACTTGCACATTATCCATTATTTGAAAGTGGAGATGATATTACAGGAAATAATAATACGATAAGATTGGTTAATACGCCTTTTCAGAATGGTGGCATTTATTGTAATGGTATATATGAATATACAGGTGGTGGCGAAACAAATTTTTGTACTGCAAATACTTCGAGTATTAAAAATTTCAATTTTAATTCTATTGATGTTAGTGTTGATTTTTTAGTAAATGACGTTAAATTTCAGCCAGTTTTAGTTTGTGGCTTTGGCTGTAGGTGGTTGGGCTTTTATCTTAATTCAGACGCAACAGTTTCTTTATATTACAACAACATCAATTTTTTATCAAGTACAAAGACTTACACCTTAAATACTTGGCATAATGCTCGTATTACCTATGATGGGGATACGGCTAAAATTTATATAGATAATAATTTTGCATGTTCAAAAGCTGTTCAGTTAGATTATGCAATATGTGGCGACCAAGATGCCACTTTTAGCCCTACGAATTATGGGCGTGGCGAGGTTTTGGATGGCTATTTAAAAGATCTAAAAATATCATATTTGATAAAATCAACATCACCTCCAACACCAACTATCAATATTATAAACTACACGCTTCACTCAGAAGCCTTGAAAGGCAACCAATGGTACAATCAAAATGGAAAAATTGATGGAGCTACTTCCCAAGACTATTCTCCAACAGAAAATGGAGATTATTATTGTATTGTAACCGTAATGGGTAGCAGTTCAAATAAATCGAATATAATAACCGTAAATCTCTCTCCAACTACAGAAAAAACTATAAATTTAACTACAGCTGGTACACTAAGTTCTATGTTGACTTCACAAGAAAAATCAACAATTACAAAACTTACAGTTACAGGAAATATTGATGCGCGGGATATAAATTGTATGAACAATAAGATGACAGCATTAACAGATATTAGTCTGAAAGATGCAATTATCGTAGCATATGATGGAATAGTCAACCCATCTGTATCATATTTTAACGAATCCCGCTATTATCCTGCCAACGAAATGCCTCAGTATTCGTTTTCAGAGAATAAAAGAATCAAATCCATTCAATTTCCAGTCTCGCTTACGTCCATAGGAAGAGAGGCTTTTGCCCAATGTGCGGAACTTTCAGGAAGTATTACGCTACCAAACTCGCTTGTTTCGATTGGAAGCGCAGCATTTTCTGGTTGTACAAAGATTACCGGAATTTTAACTGTTCCTGCCTCTGTTTCATTAATTGAAAATGCCACTTTTTCACGATGCCAAATTACAAATTTCATTGTGGAAGCAGGCAACAAGAGATATAGCAACGGGGCAGATGGCATTTTATATACTATTCAAAAAGATACAATTATGCTTTGCCCTGGAGCAAAAAGTGGAGTATTAACAATCCCAACAACTGTAAAGCATATTTTTACATCGGCTTTATATGGTTGTGACGGCTTAACAGGAAATCTAATTATACCAAATTCAGTAACTTCAATGGGTTTAGCTGCATTTTCAATGTGTTCAAATATTACAGGATTGACACTTCCAAATTCAATAACTTCAATTGAAAATTCTGTATTTTATAAATGTAAAAGTCTTACAGGTACAGTGGTTATTCCAAGTTCCATTACGAATATCCATGTTGGTGGTTTCTACAGTTGTGATAGTTTAGAAAATTTTATAGTTGAAAATGGAAATTCTCGGTTTATAAGTATTGATGGCGTTATTTATAGTCATAATGGTGACACGCTTAAATTCTGTCCAGCAGGCAGGTCTCGTTTAGTTCGCATTTCAAATAATATTAAGGCTATTACAAATGGTGCCTTTTCAAGTTGTTTAAAATTGAAAAATTTGAATGTTGATATTGCCAATCCTTCAAGTTTCTTTCTTGAAAGTATTTATGTTTTTAATGGTATCAAATCAACTTGCCGCTTAATTGTCCCCAAAGGCAGTTTAGCTGCCTACAAAGCTGCTCCTCAATGGAAAGAATTTACGCAGATAGTGGAGGCAAATAGCATTACAGTTCAGGTTGGTGCGAATGGCTCAGTAACTGAAAACAGCATAAATGTGAATAACGGAGGTTCAGTAATGGCAATTGACAACCAAACTTCCACTTTCACAATTATTCCTTCTCCGGGTTACGAAGTAGCCACACTTACTTACAACGGAGCAAATGTGATTTCGCAGCTTGTAAATAACACATTTACAACGCCTGCTGTAGTAGCTGATGGCACACTGAATGTTACTTTTAAACGCAGCATTTACAAAATAAGTGTGAAATTAGGCGGTAAAGGCACCATGAACCTCAGCTATTATTATGGAGACACGCCGATGTTTGATTTCACGCCATCGAGCGATGCTAAAATTCAATCGGTATTTTTCAATGGTGTAGATGTTACGGCCAACTTGGTGGATAATATTTATACCATGGATCCGATTACTACCAATGGTTTGCTCGAAGTGGTATTTGTAAGTACAGCAACTTCAACCGACAATGCTCCCGGCCAGATAATAAGTATTTGTAAATCAAACAATACAATTCAGGTCCAGGGGACAATAGCAGGACAAAGACTTTCGCTTTACACCATGAATGGTAGCTTAGTCACTACTACTGTAGCGGAGGGTAATTCAATGTCTATCCCGTTTGCTATCAAAGGATTGTATATGTTACGAATTGATAATAAAACTTTTAAAATTGCATTGTAACTGCTTAATAACAACTAAATATTGATGCCTTATGAAACAACTCTTCATTGCACTCATTACCCTGACCCTTACGTATACGGGCATGGCACAGGTTACGAAAACAATTGATGTAGCTGTTTCCGGCACATTGAGCACCTTACTTACCGCTACCGAGAAAACTACTGTTACTAACCTGACAGTAACAGGAAATATTGATGCGCGGGATTTTAAATGTATGCGGGATGAGATTGATAATTTAAGAATTTTGGATATTAGTTCAACTAACATCACCAATTATGAAGGTAGTGAAGGCACCCATACTTTTACCGATTTTAGCTCATATAAGGAAAATTCAATTCCTCAAATGGCATTTTATAGTTCAAATTTAGAGAAAAGAATTCCGTTGACTACAATTAAATTGCCTTACTCAATAACATCTATCGGAAATGCTGCATTTTCTGGTTGTGAAAACCTAATGGGTGATTTAATAATTCCCAATAGCGTTACATATATTGATTGGGATGCTTTTTGGAAATGTAGTGGCATTAGCAGTATTAAAATTGGAAGCCTTACAACCAATATCGGCTACTCCGCTTTTGGATATTGCAATAACATTTCACATTTTATTGTACCAGAAGAAAATAAGCACTTTTCGGCAGTTGATGGTGTAATTTTTAATAAAAACAAGAATAAGTTAATATTTTTTCCTTCAGGGAAGTACACATTTTATCAGTTTCCCGAAAATACCGATTCGATATCTGACGCTGCATTTTACTCTGCAAATGGTTTATGGTTAACATTAACAATTCCTAAATCTATCACTTATATCGGAGGATCAGCATTTAATGATTGCCCAAATTTATCGGAAATTGTAGTGGACGCTGAAAATCCTAATTATGCATCCAAGGATGGAGCACTATATACAAAAAATCTATCTCGACTTATAAAAATCCCTTCAGGCAGAAATGGCAGTTTTTCAATTGACTTAAATGTAGATACAATTGATGGAGCATTTAGCAACTGTAGAAGATTAACAGAAATAAAAGTAGATTCATTGCATAAAAATTTCTATTCAAAGGATGGAGTCTTATTTAATAAGGATACTACTACTCTAATCCAATATCCATTAGGAAAATCCGGAGCATACACAATGCCTAATTCAGTTACTCGAATTGAAGCGGTTGCATTCAAAAATTCTTCAAGTGTTTCACAAATAAACTTTTCGAACAAATTAAAATTGATTGGTGCTGCTGCATTTCAAAACTGTACAAACTTAACTACTATCAGTAGTTTTCCAAAGGTACTTAAGGAAATTAATTTCTATGCTTTTGATAATTGTAGCTCATTATCAGGAGAAGTAGTATTACCAGATTCTATCAAATCTATTGATAGTTTTGTGTTTTCAGGATGCAAAAATATTAAAGGTAAAGTTACTATCCCAGACTCTGTCAAATACATTTCTGTATGTGCATTTAATAGCTTGAATAATATTACCGAATTGATTATTAGATCAAATTTAAAGAACATTTACCAAGAAGCATTTCAAAACTGCAACAGCCTGACAAAAATCACTTTGAATCAAAGTATTCCACCACAAATTTATAAAAATACCTTTAATAATGTAGACAAAATTAATTGCAAACTAATTGTGCCTGCAGGAAGTATAACAACATACAAATCAGCACCATATTGGAGCGAGTTCTTTCAAACAACAGAATCGTTAGGTATCAAAATATTATTAGGTCAGAACGGTGATATTTTTGAAAACAATAAAAAGTTGTCAAGTGAATCATTTGCACCAATATTTAATAATGAATCAAAAACTTTCACCATCACCCCATTGCCAGGTTACGAAGTAGCTACATTAACCTATAATGGTGCGGATGTAAAATCTCAAATCATAAATAATCAATACACTACACCACCAGTTGCGGAAAATTGTACCCTGAGCGTTACGTTTAAACGAAGTATTTACAAAATCAGTGTGAAATTGGGCGGTAATGGCACGATGAACCTCAACTACTATTATGGCGACACGCCAATGTTCGATTTCACGCCTTCGAGCGGCGCAAAAATTCAATCGGTATTTTTCAATGGCGTTGATGTGACGGCCAACTTAGTGGATAATATATATACCATGGATCCAATAACAACCAATGGATTACTCGAAGTGGTTTTTGTAAGTACGGCAACTTCAACCAGCAACGCTCTCGGTCAGCTGCTAAGTATTTGTAAATCAGAGAACACAATTCAGGTTCAGGGAACAATTGAAGGGCAAAAACTATCGCTATATACTATTAATGGTAGCTTAATTTCTACTACTGTTGCAGGAGGTAATTTGGTGACTATTCCAGTTTCTGCCAAAGGATTGTATATGTTACGTATTGAAAATAAAACGATAAAAATTGCCTTGTAAATAATTTATAACCTTTGAATATCAACAAATAACGCAAATCAAATAACAAATAAAAATATTTTTACAAAACCAAATGTTTTTAGATTTATCCATTTACACGCCTACTTATATTTCGCTTAGCTGGGCGTTGATTTTGATCCTTTCGTCGAGGTCGAACCATGCGCGCTCAATGCTGGGTATTTTTATGCTGGTGGTGGCTATGGTGTTTATGAGTCATGTGGTTTATTTTCAGCATCATAAAAATGTTTGTATTTATTTCGATTTGTTGTTTGTTTTTGGGTCGTTAAGTATTTTTCCGGCATATTACCTGTATATCAAACTGCTTACCTATAAATCGCGCATCGACCGGAATGAATTAAAGCATTTCTTTCCGGCTATTGCTATGCTTGTGGCTGTTTCGATAACGTATTTATCAATGTCCGACGGGCAAAAGGAACTGTATATCAACAACTATCTGTACGGAATAGGAAAATTTAAAGATGCTCCGCTTATTATTCAGGTGCAACTTGCGCTTGGCTATTTGCTTCAGATACTATATTTTATACAAATTGTTTTGTCGTACATCAAAATTCGTCAGTTCGTAGCAAACTACAATGTACGCATTGCCAATTTCTATTCGAACCTCGAAAACAAAACATTGGAATGGCCCAAAATGATACTGTATTCTTTTGTTGTTTCGTCGGGCTTCACCCTGATTACCAACTTTATGGGTCGTGCTTTTTTCGACAAATCGCCCCTGTATTTATCTGTTGCATGTCTTGCCTATAGCGTTATTTTATTTGTGTTGGGTTTTATGGGCTACATGCAAAACCATACGGTTAAAAACATCGAAGATGATACCTATATTGAACCCGAATGTGAAACCGAAACCGATATTGAAACAAACTTTCAACCAAACTCTGAACACAGCCCCCAACCCATCTCCCAATCCGAAAATATTTCGCGCAGCAAACTGAAAAAACAACTTCAACAGCTGTTCGACGAAGAGCAAATTTATAAAAATACAGATTTGAAAATCAGCGATATTGCCTGCAAACTTAATTCAAACCGCACTTATCTTTCAAATTTAATCAACAGCGAATATGGCTGTTCGTTTAGCACCTACGTAAACCGCCATCGTATAAAAGCAGCCAAAACCCTCCTCGACGACAAAAAAAATCAGAATTTAGCGCTCGACCATGTCGCCACACTTGCCGGTTTTGGCTCACTGCATTCGTTTATCCGTGCCTTTAAAGAAATTGAAAATACCACACCCGGCAAATATCGCGATAGCAGTATGACAACAGAAAATGACAATTTGATTACAAACTAATTAAAAATAGGGTTTTAGAATAGTAATAATATTGTTAAATTTACCATCTGTACATTGCTTTTACCATCTGTACAACACTTTTACTTCAAAGTAAGATAACTTCGTAGCTGAGATATTGTATTTCATAAGCATGCATAAAAATATCGTTCTGTTTGTAAATCGTTGAATGTTGCAGTAAAGTTTTTAGAATAAACTTGCTGCAACATTTTTTCGGATTTTGTCGGAAAATTTCAAACCACATTTAATATACAGATATTTATGAAAGCATTATTTGCAACAATTCTATTGTTTGCATTTGCCCTTAGTTTGCAAGCGCAAGACACCACCGTAGTAGTAAACCAGACCGTAGAAACTACCAAAGAAAAGAAAAAAGCCAATATCTGGTTTGGACCTAAGTTTGGTATGGATTTATCACATTTCAGCTACAATGCCAACGATTTGGGAAACGACCTTGCCGGAAACTATCAATT
>Ga0209398_1001718_pt1 | contig 10889 bp, 11 predicted proteins | sample AshMeaBigSpring_FD_184125 | JGI IMG/M metagenome (GOLD analysis project Ga0209398, IMG submission 184125) | Groundwater microbial communities from Big Spring, Nevada to study Microbial Dark Matter (Phase II) - Ash Meadows Big Spring (SPAdes)... | ecosystem: Environmental > Aquatic > Deep...
GAGAATCTCGACCTTCTCCTCACCGCCGTGCGCGCTCCCGTAACGCCGTGCAAACTTGAACGCACCTTCGTTCGCCTCGGCGCCGCTGTTGCAGAAATGCACCTTGTCGGCGAAGCTGGTGCTGCATAGGAGTTCGGCCAGTCTGGCGTGCGGCGCCGTATGGTAGAGATTGCTGACGTGCAACATCCCAGTCGCAACACCGTCATGCATTGCCTGTGCAATGCCGGCGTCGTGATAGCCGAGTGCGTTGACGGCGATCCCGGCCACACAATCCAGATAGGCGCGTCCCTCGGTGTCGTAGAGCGTGCTGCCCTCGCCCCGTTCCAGCACAAAGGGCGCTCGCCCATAGACGCCGAGCACATGGCTCTGTTCCAGCTCGATCACTTCCTGTGCGTTCATTCCCCGCTCCTCACTCCCCGCGACCCACTTCACAAATCAAACTTCACAATCCACAATTCAGCCTTACCTGCTCCCAATCACGCCTGTCCCCGTCCCATCCTGCACCCCGGCCAGGTTGGTGATCACCGCCTGCGCCACGCCGCCGCGCACCGCCTCGACCGCGCTGCGCACCTTTGGGATCATGCCGCCAAAGATGATGCCTTCGTCGATCCACTGTTCGGCTTGGCTGGCCGTCACTGCGCGCACGACGCGCTCCGCCACCAGGATGCCCGGCACGTTGCTGATGAAGACCAGTTTGATCGCACCCAGTTTGGCGGCAATCGCCGTGGCGGCGTGGTCGGCATTGACGTTGTAGCTCAGCGCGTCCAACGATCCGAAGCTCACCGGGCTGACCACCGGCACGATGTCGGCGGCGATCAGCGTGCGCAGCAGGTGGTCGTCCACATCCTGCACCTCGCCGACGCGCCCGAGGTCGCCCAGCGGGTGCCACATCTTCTCGACGTAGATCGTGCCATCGTCGACGCCGCTGATCCCGGCGGCGCGGATGCCGGCGTTGACCAGCGCGCGCACGATGCGCTTGTTCATCAGTCCGCTCAGCACCATCTCGACGACATCCATACTGACCGCGTCAGTGACGCGCAACCCTTCGACGCGCTGCTCCTGCAAGCCCAGCCGCGCCTGCAAATCGGTGACCGCCTTGCCGCCGCCATGTACGATTACGGGCGCGTGACCGTCGCGCCGCACCGCGTCGATCGCATTCACCAGCCCGACCAGAAAATCCGGGTCGTCCAGTTCATTGCCGCCGACCTTAAGCACGACGATGTAGCGATCTGCACCTGTCTCCGTATCCATCATCCCCTCACAACGCGTAAGTTGTTGCACGCAGCTTGAGATTGACCCATAAATTGTGCAAAGACGCTCGCCTGACTCTCTGCGCAATCTGCGTCATCTGCGGATCAAGTTAGAATTTTCATTCACCGCAAACCGGTGGTCTCGTCCAGCCCAAAGGCGATGTTCATGCACTGGATGGCTTGGCCGCTGGCGCCCTTGATCAGGTTATCCTCGGTGCAGACGATGATGAAGTCGCGGCAAGCCGGATTGCCGGGATCGTCCGCCGTGATGCTGATCGCAACGCGGTTGGTGTAGACGGTGTGGCGCAGCGTCGCCTGCTGACCCGTTGGCAGTAGGTGGATGAACGGCTCGCCTGCGTAGGTTTCGGCGTAGAGACTGCGTATTTGCGCCTCGGTGACGCCTTCAGGCACGCGCACGTACATCGTGCTCAGGATGCCGCGATTGGCCGGCAGCAAGTGCGGTGAAAAAGTGAAGTGACAATTGTTTTCAGGCGCGGCGCCGTTGAGCACTAGCTCCATCTCAGCGATGTGACGGTGACGATAGCCGACGTTGTAGGGCGTCATGTTTTCGTTGGCTTCGACGAAGAGATAGGGTAGCTTGGCCGTGCGCCCGGCGCCGCTGACGCCGCTCTTGCTGTCCACGATGACGCGCTCGCCGAGCCAGCCCGCCTTCGCCAGCGGATAGAGTCCCAGATTGACCGTCGTCGGGTAGCAGCCGGGCACAGCGATCAGGCGCGCGCCGCGCAACTGCTCCCGGTGTACCTCGCACAGCCCGTAGACGAAGCGATCCAGCAATTCCGGCGCCGTGTGCTCCAGACCGTACCAGCGGCGATAGGCGTCAGCGGTGTCAAGGCGAAAATCCGCGCTCAGGTCGATGACAGCGACGCCTGCCTCGGCAAAGGTGCGCGCCGCCGTGATCGACTGGCCGTGCGGCAGGCACAGAAAGACGACATCCACCGCCGCCGCCTGCCCGTAAGCCTCCTCCAGCGTGATCAGCGCGTAATCCCATGGCACGGCATACACCTCGGAGAGTGGCTTACCGGCGCTGTTCTCGCTGGTGATCCAACCAATCTCAGCGTGCGTGTGACGTTGCAAAAGCTGCACCAGTTCGATGCCTGTGTAGCCGGTCGCGCCGGCAATGCCAACCTTGAGCATAGTCTATCCTGTTCGATTTGCCAGCGTCGATCGAATATCAAATAAAAAAGCTCTCCAACTGGAGAGCTTTGTCAGGTCAATCCGAGCAAGGTACTGCTCATACCGCGCACAAAGTTCCAGATGAATTCATCCAGAAGACTTCCTTTCGAACCTGGCGCGCAGCATACAAACCGTCGGTTGCTTTGGTCTCATCGTGCGCACAGTGTAACATGTGGACAGGGGGGTGTCAATCTCCCCGCCAATTTTTTTCATGCAATAGGGAGCGAGTAGGGCAGATGACGACGACGCGGGTTGTACTGGTGCGCCACGGCGAAACGACGGCAAATCATGAGCAGCGGTGGTACGGGGCGCTCGATGCGCCGCTGACGGCACGCGGCGAGTTGCAGGTGCGCGCCACGGGCGAACGCTTCCGCGCTGCGCATGCGAGCGCGCCGGTCGATCGCCTCTACGTCTCGCCGTTGCCACGGGCGCGCACCACGGCCGCCGCCATCGCCGCCGCCCTTGGGCTGGAGCCGATCATCGACGATGGGCTGCGCGAGTTCAGCATCGGCGACTGGGAGGGGCGCACCTTCCGCGACCTGATCGACACCGAAAATTTGTGGGGACGCTGGGCGCAAGACCCGACCTTCACGCCGCCCAACGGCGAATCGCCGGCCAGCTTTGGCAAACGGGCGGTGGCGGCGGTGGAGCGCCTGGCGGCGCGTCATCCCGGCGAACGCATCGTGCTCGTCACGCACGGCGGCATCATCAGCGCGCTGCTGGACATCTGGTTCGGCGGCAACTCCGGCGACTGGGTGCGGTGGGATCCGCACAACTGCGCCGTCTCCGAGTTGCTCTGGGATGGCGCGCAGTGGCGCAGCGTCTACGTCAACGACATCAGCCACCTGCCGCCGGAAGCGGTTGTACAGGTGCTGCCGGCGTACAATTCTGCCGCCGAACACGCGTGAGCGCGCGAAGGCGTTCACGCGCGCTCCCTCATCGGGTCGGGGAACAATGGTATACTGCCCCTGCTGGCGAATTGTCTGCTTCCTGAAAGGAGGGCGTCATCATGAGCGTAGTCCTGGAAAGACCCGCCCTGCTCACCGGCGAAGAATTGCTGGAACTGGGCGACATCGGCCCCACCGAACTGATCGAAGGGGAAGTTGTCCAAATGAGTCCGACACAAAATGTGCATGGCTGGCTTGTGATGGAGCTTGCGCGTCGCCTGGGCAACTTCAATGCCGAGCGCCGGCTAGGTTGGGTGCTGGGCGCCGAATCCGGCGTATTCACGCGCCGTAACCCCGATACAGTGCGCGGCATGGATATTGCATTTATTTCACGGCAGCGCCTGGCGGTTTTGACGCCCGGATTTTTGGAAACTGCGCCCGAACTGGTCGTCGAGATCGTCTCGCCCTCGGATCGCTGGGAGGGGATTCGCCAAAAGATCGCCGAGTATTTCACGGCCGGCGTCGAACGCGTCTGGATCGTGGAGCCGGGGCCGCGCAAGGTGCTCGTCTTTCGTTCGATCACAGAGTTCAGCGAACTGGACGAAGGCGACACGCTGCGCGGCGAGGGCGTGCTCAGTGGGTTTGATCTGCCGCTGGACGAACTTTTTGCAGAGTAAGCCGCCAGTCAGGCGAGATCTTCCAGCAGGTGCTGGATCGCGTCGATCTCGTCCTGGTTGACGGTGTGCCCCATCCCCAGATAGATGCGTTTGTCGACAGCCGCCCCCAGCGTCGTGAAAATCTGCGCCGTCCGCTCGACACGCGCCAGCGGAATGTGAAAATCGACATCGCTGCAGCCCAACAGCACCGGCGTCGCGTCGAGTGAACCGGCATAGCTGCGCGGCTGGTCGCCGTTCTCGATCAAGCCAGCGCTCAGCCCGACGACGGCGGCGTAGCGGCGCGGCTGGCGCGCCGCGTACTCCGTCGCCAGGCAGCCGCCCTGCGAGAAACCGAGTAAAGCAATCTTTTCGTGCGGGATGCCCTCGGTAACCAGCGCCGCCATCAGCCCATCGACCACCGCCAGCGCCGACGAGAGCCACGGTTCGTTCGATGCGACCGGCGCGATGAAGCGGTTGGGATACCACGTCGCGTTGGCAGCCTGCGGCGCCAGAAAAGCAACGCGCGGCGCACGCAACTCATGCGCAAGCAGGAGGATATCTTGCGCCGTCGCCCCGCGCCCGTGCAGCAGGATCATGGCGGCGGTCGCGGTTTCGACCTTTGCGCCGTAATGCACGACCGGCATTCCCTGGTGAAGCGTCGTCTGTGTCATCGTTTCATTCCTTTGCCGTGATTTTAGGCAGTCAGTCGTTCCATCAACTCGATCCGGTTGCCGAACGGGTCGTGAATGTGTATGCGCCGGTAGCCTTCGAGCGGCGGCTCGCTGTCGGAAATCGCCACGTCAGCCGCGCGCAGTCGCGCTAGCATGGCGTCGAGATCATCCACCAGCAGCGCCGGATGCGCCTTGCGCGCCGGACGGAATTCCGCTTCGACGCCAAGATGCAGCGCCACCGCGCCGGCTGTAAACCACACCCCGCCACGCGCCGCCAGCACGCCCGGTTTGGGTGCTTCCGTCATCCCCAGCACATCACCATAAAACGCCCTTGCCCGATCTTCCCCACCCGCCGGCATCGCAAGCTGTACATGATCGATAGCGTAGATGCTCATCGCCTGCCAATCTCCGATCTCTTAATCTCCAAATCTCTCAATCACTGCTGTTTACCGCGGCGGCGCCCAGACCGGAAGCTGCACCGGCTTCACGTTGGCGGTAATCGCCGCGCGGTGCGGCTTCAGCCACGACGGCAGCATCAGCCGCGTTCCCATCGTTGCCACCGGCTCATCCACGGCGAAGCCTGGCCCCGCCGTTGCCAGCTCGACAATGTGCCCGTCCGGGTCGTTGGTGTAGATGCTCTTGAAGTAGACGCGATCCATCACCGGCGAGACGCGGTAGCCGGCGCGCAGCAGCGTATCACGAAAGGCGAGCTGCGTCTCGTCATCGGGCACGGCGAAGGCGTAGTGATGCGTCTGCCCGGCGCCCATGCGCACGCGCGGCTCACGCCCCGGCTTGCGTTCGAAGTAGGTGATCAACGTCCCTGGCGCGCCGTCGCCAACGCCCCAATACCAGTGCGCCGAATCCGGATCGTCGAAGTTGGAAGTTATCTTGACGCGGCGCAGCCCCAGCACGTCGGCGAAAAAGGCGTGCGTGCGCCCGATGTCCGTGCCAATCGCCGTGATGTGATGCATCCCTTCGGCGAGCGCCATGTCCGCCGTGATCACGGGCACGGGTTCGGGCCAGGTCGATGCGGCGATGCGCGCCTCGTCGCGGTTGCGCACGATCATATCGGCGGGCGGCTGGCGATAGGTCATTCCCAGCGCGCTGGCGGCCTCATCGACCGTCCAGCCCGGCCCGTCGGTGGCGATCTCGACGATCGTGCCGTCCGGGTCGCGCAGGTAGATCGATGTAAAGTAGTGGCGATCGAGCGGCCCGTTGACGGCAATGCCCAGGTCGGTGAGGCGGCGTTTCCACTTCAGTAGCGCGTCGTAGGTCGGTGTGCGCAGCGCAAAGTGGTGCGTGCCGCCAATGCCCGGGCTGCCCGCCGGCGCGCCCGGCCACTCGAAGAAGGTGATCGCCGTGCCCGGGCGACCGCGTTCGTCGCCAAAGTACAGGTGATAGCTCTCCGGCGCGTCGAAGTTGACCGTCAGCTTGACCAGGCGCAGACCGAGCACCTGCGTGTAGAAATCGATCGTGCGCTGTGCGTTGCTTGCCACAATCGTGATGTGGTGCAGTCCCGTAATCCCCATCGCTGCCTCCTCGCTTCGATTCACGAAGTCATACCCTGCTGTGCAAAGATTTACCATCGTTGATTTGATTATAGCCCAAAATAATTTGATGTCAAAGTATTTTGGTTCCAGTTCTGTACTTGTGAAATGCCTGTCAATTCGTGGTATTGTGCTATTGACAATACCATGTACTACATAGTATTTTAGATTTATGAGTAACAATTCTGTCGATTTACAAATGCATGAGAATCTGGCGTCGGAGTTGCGGCGCGGATTGGCGGTGCTGGCCGTCCTCGGCTTGTGTGAAACGCTGCAATACGGCTACTCGCTCAAGCAGCGGCTGGCGGAGGCGGGGCTGGAGGTGAGCGAAGGCACGCTCTATCCGCTGCTGCGCCGGCTAGAGACACAGGGATTGCTTGAGAGCCGCTGGGAAGTGGTGGATGACCAGCGCCCGCGGCGCTATTACCTGCTCAGCACGGCGGGCAAAGCGGCGCTGGCGCAATTGACCGCTGAGTGGAAGAACCTGGTCGACACCTTGGAGCGACTGGGGATTGGCAAGGAGGTAACAGTATGAACGCGCAGGAATGGATTGATCGCTATGTCAACGCGGTGGGCGAAGCGCTGCCGCTGCGCGAACGCGGCGACGTGGAGGCGGAGATTCGCTCGCTGATCCAGGATGAGTTGGAGGCGCGCGGCGCGGCGTTGGGCAACCCGGACGAACAGACCGTATTGAGTGTGCTCGAACAATTCGGCCGGCCAGAAACGCTGGCGGCGCGCTATGCCGCGCCGCGCGTGTTGATCGGCCCGACGCTCTTCCCGATCTTTCGCCTCGTCACCACGATTGTGCTGCTCGTGCTGACAGGCGTCTGGATTTTCGGCATCGTCGTCAACCTTGTGCTGCAACAGCAGGGGATTACGAACCCCTTCGCGACGTTTGCCGGGCTGGTGGGTGGCTTGTTTCAGGTCTTCGGCACGATCGTCTTTGTCTTTGCGTTGATCGAGACCTTCACGCACGGCAAACTCGAGGCAGAGGCCAAAGAGCAGGCGTGGAATCCGCGCACATTGCCCAAGATTGAACAGACCGAACGCGCCAAAGTCGGCGAAGTGGTGGCCGGCATCATCTTCAACATACTGGCGATCCTGGTCTTCAACGCCTATCCAGAGTGGATCTCGGCAATCAACATCACGGACGGTCAGGTTACGTCGACGCCGCTGCTCTCGGCGAATTTCCTCGCCTTCGCGCCGTGGCTGACGGTGATGTGGAGTTTGGAGATTGCGCTCAGCGCCTACGTGCTGACGCAGGGGCGGTGGCGGCCGCTGACGCGGCTGCTGGAGATCGGGCTGTCGGTCTTCGGGCTGGCGATTCTCGGCTGGATGCTGGTAAGTGGCCCGCTGCTGGCGTGGCCGGCGCTGGAGATGCCAGCCCGCCTGATCGTCGCCATTGTTTTTGCCGTCACTGCGGTCGAACTGCTGGTGCAAGTTTACCGCATGGTGACGCGCCGGATTGCCGGTTCGGGAACACCGCTGCAGGCGGCGTGAAGAGAAATTGTAAAGGGTGTACGGGCACGATATATCGTGCCCGCACGGCGAGGAGCGACGACACCCGAGCCTGAAGCATAAGCGAGTTGCAAAGGGCGCCACCGCAAGTGCTCAGGCCTGACAACGCGCTTCAGGCGTCGTTGTATCGGCGCCATCCGGCTCACTGGGGGTTGTCGACCTCCAGAACGATCTCGCTATCCTCCCCCAGAAGATATAACCGCTGACCGTCGATCTCATACCGTGTCGTAGCCGCAAGCGCACCCAGAACCTGATCGAATTGTGAGTCGATTGGTTCGCCACAAAGTATTGGTGCAGAGTCACCCTGGACCATTCGATACTGGTTTGCGCCTTCGGCGAATATCTTGTATCCACCGCCAGGCGTTGCACCGTCAGGGCGAGGAGGGCACTTTGCAAAGTATTTGAGCACACCTTCGAGCACACCCACCTTCCGAAAAGATACATAGATTGACCCCACTGCGTCGAACACAACGGGGTTGCCGTGATAGGTAACCTCGACGATGCGCCAGCGATTGTTGATGAGCGTGGCGTTATTGCTCGGCAGCAAGGGGCTGATCGCCTGTTCGGGCGTCGCCGGCAGCGCCACGCATCCATTTGCCAACACGCCAACAGCGAGCAATAGCACGATCAGCACACCGGAGTATCCAGCGTGCTGATCGAGATGCTCCCTTTGTATCCACAGCATAATACCTCCCACTGACCAACCCAGGTCACGAAATCTTCCACCCACATTCTCACTTTGATCGACTCTCCTACATCCTGGACATCGCCCAAAATGCAGAAGAGTCTCTAAACATGGACTCCACGTCAAAAGACCCCGGCCACCTGAGGTGTTGCCTCATCTTGCCGGTTGCTAGCGTTCGCTCACGGCTGTGTGAGGATGTCACCGCCTTGCGCCCTGGGTGGGTTCCCTGTGCAACACTGCTGCCAGGCAGGCGCGCTCGCCCAGTCTACATTGGTGTTCGTGGCGTTGAGCGGCACATCACGCATGTATCCAACATTATTGCGCCACATTGCTTCACGCAGTTTTCCGTGGACTGGATACGCATCGTAAGATTGAATCGTGCCACTACCTGGCGCGGATGTGCCACATGCCTGGCTCGTCTGGGATCCTGGATTGCCGAAGTTATCAAGTACGCGTTTGTACTCAATACAGTTGGTTTCCGTCCACCAGACATTCTGATAAAAGTGATTGCCTAGAATATACGCACCTTGCGCACGCGGCGCCGTACCGGTGCAACAGTACGACCAGGCAGGGGCAGCGCCCCAGTTGATGGCGCCGTTACCGTTCAGCGGCACATCGCGCATGTATCCGGCTCCACCGCGCCAGATCGCTTCGCGCCAGTAGTTGCCTAACTCATACGCCGTATAGCTCTCGATCGTCCCGCTACTCCCTGCTGGCAAGCCTGTGAGACATGGCTGGCTGGTTGCCGCGCCGATTGAATTGCCGTTACTATCCAACTCCTGTTTATACTCTGTGCAGCTTGTCTCTGTCCACCAGACGTTCTGCACGAAGTATTGTTTGTAGTGCGTTGTCAGGATGCTGTAACCGGCGCAGTTGATTTCATCTATCGGGGTATAGAAGAAATAGGTGTTGCCACCGTTGCAGTTCTTATCCAAGACACCCGAGAGGATTCCAAAAGCGGCAACACCGCCGGAAAGGGACTGAAAGACAGGCGAGCCACTGTCGCCACCACAGGCAATGTCGTTGTAGGCGCTGCTGTCGACTCTCACATATCTGGGGACTGGCGCATAAGTCGGCGCATAGGCAATATCGGTTATCTGGCCACAAGTTGCGCCTGTCGATTTTCCGTTCTTACAAACCCATACCCACCTGGTGTCGGCTTTGGTTCGCGAAGAAATCACTTTGGCAGTGCTGCCGACGCTGGTATAGATTTCGTTCGTCAGGTCAAGACTACGCACCGAAGCATCATGGACTTGGATGTCCATGTCTTCTCCAAACGGACCCACCAGGGGATCCGGATATGGATCATTCTCCAGCCAACCGTTTTCATTACCGGTCAAGCCAAAGTAGATGCCATCAGTTGTATACTGGATGTTTTCACAATGACCAGCAGTCAACATCGCTCGCCGGTTGTTATCGGGCCGCACGACCACAAACCCTGCCGTGCAAGAAGTTAGTGCCGAGCTACCCAACAAATACGGATACTTAAGAACTGCCGGTTCCGACATTCGTTCCTGATAGATGTACTCGATACTATCAGAATATCCCTTGATGGTCTCGTCAAGCTGAACCTTGCTCTGTAGCTCTTCCAGATGCGGTGTGTAGAGATTGATTTTGCCGGTCTCATAGTCGATGCCTGATTCGAATGGAATGTCCGTTTGCGGAACAAACTGAATGATCCGCTCCTGAACATCCTGCAGGTCTTTGATGGTGTGAGCCGCAACTCTCACCTCTACTGAGGTTGCCCAATTAATGCCGTCAAGATACGGGCTGATGATTTTCTCACCATCCGGACTCGCAAACGCAACAAACAGGCGCAGCTCCGGCTTATGCTGCAGCCAGGAGCCGCCAAAGGTTGGCTCCTGCTCGGCGATCCGGCTCGCCAACTCGGTCATTTCGAACTGCAAGTCGAGTCGTCGTTGCGCCTCCTCCATCGAGACGTCAAACTGTCGGGCATATTCGGAAGTAGCCGGATTTGGCTCAGGAAGGGGACTATCCGGCTGCACGAATCCCATTCCCACGCTTGTGTCTGACTCCAGTACAACTACGCTCACAAGGACAGCCGCCAGAAACATGTAGACAAGGGCCTGAAGTAGATTGGTTTTTATCGTTGTCCTCCTGAATCAACGTCTTTGTTGTTGGCTAACAACTGTGAGAAAACTTTGCATTCACATCTAGGGTTGCGAACTGAACCGGGATGTTGACTCGGGATGCCTTCAGTCTACCATGCGTAGGCTGCATTTTCTGGACGAGCCGCCTACATTTCCAAAAGAGCCTTTATGTTGTTGTCGGACTGTTCAGTTTTAGGACTTACGCAAACCGAAGTTGACAAGATAGGTAGATATAAATTATGACAAGCAGTCATGAAAACCATACGCCAACCTGTCACTCGACTCGACTACTGTCAATACTTGCTTGTCAGCCAGATCAACTACACCCTGACGTATTTTGCCGAGCACGCAGAGAAGTTCAGCCACGACG
>Ga0209398_1001720_pt1 | contig 10878 bp, 8 predicted proteins | sample AshMeaBigSpring_FD_184125 | JGI IMG/M metagenome (GOLD analysis project Ga0209398, IMG submission 184125) | Groundwater microbial communities from Big Spring, Nevada to study Microbial Dark Matter (Phase II) - Ash Meadows Big Spring (SPAdes)... | ecosystem: Environmental > Aquatic > Deep...
GTATCGGCATCGATGCTTCGCCTGTAGCCAACGCCAAGGCCACTGTACCGGAGTCGGCACCAAAGGCCACCCCTTTTGACATACGTGTATGCGAGTCGCCACCAATAATGATTGCCCAATCATCCACAGTAATGTCGTTCAATACTTTGTGAATAACATCGGTCATGGAGTGATACACGCCTTTGGGATCGCGAGCAGTAATTAAGCCAAACTCGTTCATGAATTTCATCAATTTGGGAATGTTGGCTTGCGCTTTTTTATCCCAAACAGAAGCTGTATGACAACCCGATTGATAAGCACCATCAACCGTAGTAGAAATGGTAGTTGCAGCCATTGATTCCAATTCTTGAGCTGTCATTAAACCGGTAGTATCTTGCGAACCTACAATGTTTACCAACACACGCACATCTGAACCTGCATGTAACACTTTGCCGGGTGTAACACCGACTGCATTTCTATTAAAGATTTTTTCAACCGCAGTCAATCCTTGTCCCGCTACTGAAACTTCTTTAGACGGAGCAAATACGGGAGGAATGGCAATGCCTAATAATTGAGCAGCAAAAGTTTGTATTTTTTTACCAAATACAATAGCATAAGAACCGCCCGCCTTAATAAATTCTAATTTTTGGGGCGTGAATGATCTAGAAATATCAATCAACTCTTGTTCGCCGTTGTATAATTTTTTGGTTTTGGTATTGATGGTTAATACCGTACCGGTAGCTACTGAATAAACTTGTTCTAAAATAGGTTCATTATTTTCGTTACGCACCACTTTGCCATTGGCATCTACTTTTTTCACCCAGTTTTTTAGGTCAATACCAATACCACCTGTTACATCTACCGTTGTTAGAAATATTGGCGAAATACCATTTGTACCGCCTACAATTGGGGCAATATTTACGAAAGGAACATAAGGACTAGCTTGTTTGCCTGTCCAAAGTGCCACATTGTTAACGCCCGACATTCTTGAAGAACCTACTCCCATAGTTCCTTTTTCGGCTATCAACATGACCGATTTATCCGGATGCTGCGCTTTCAAGGCCTCTATTTGGGCTTGTGCAGCAGGTGAAATCATACATTTTCCGTGCAATTCACGGTCGGAACGAGAGTGTGCTTGATTACCCGGAGAAAGCAAATCGGTTGAAATATCACCTTCGCCTGCAATAAACGTAACCACTTTAATTTCTTCAGGTACATCTGGAAGCTTGGTAAAAAACTCCGCTTGTGCATAGCTTTCAATAATGTCTTTTGCAGTTGTATTGCCACTTTCATAAGCATCTTTCAAACGTTTCAAATCAGCATCGTACAAATACACTTGCGTTTTTAAAACATCCCCTGCTTGTTTGGCAATAGCTGCCTCAGCACCTAAAGCAAGGTCTAACAATACTTCAATTGAAGGGCCGCCTTTCATGTGCGACAACAATTCAAAAGCAAAATCGGGGGTAATTTCTTTTACAGAAGACTGCCCAAGGATAATTTCTTTTAAAAATTTGGCTTTTACACCTGCTGCCGGTGTAGTTCCCGGCAATGTGTTGTAAATGAAAAACTGAAGCGAATCGGCACGATACTCATTGTCCAAATCTTTTATTTGTTCAATGATTTCACTTACTAATTCGGCACTATCAATCGGTTTAGGATGAAGGCCCTCGGCTTTACGCTCTTCAATTTCGTTGATGTAGTTTTTATAATTCATATTGTTCATTTTAACCCAAGTTAACAACGGTTGTTATACCCTTTGAAAATGGTTGATCAAAGAGTAGCTGTAGTTGGTTTGCGGCGAATTTACAACAAAACAAAAGCCTGCAAAAATGTGTTTTGCATATTATTGAAACCTTTTACTAATTTGCAGTTAAATTGTATACCAACACTGCAATCTTTAATACAAAGTACTATGAAAAAGCTTCGTGAATTTATTGAATTGCATGCCTTTGGCGTTTGTAGTGCCTTGGGCGAAAAACTAGGAATTGCCTCTAGCCGTATTAGAATGTGGTTTATTTACATCTCCTTTTTAACCATGGGCTCTCCTATTATCATTTATATGATTATGGCATTTTGGTTAAATATGAAACGTTATATTTTACACGCCCGCAGAAATCCGCTGAGGTACTTGTAGCACCACTAGTGCAAAAACCTATATTACGGCTGCACGCAAACGCACCAACTGCTCCAATAAGCCTTCCAATAAATCTAGTTGCAACATATTGGCACCATCGCTTTTGGCTTGCGAAGGATTGGGATGCGTTTCTATAAACAAACCGTCTGCACCCGTTGCAATTGCGGCTTTGGCAATAGTACCAATGAGTTGCGGATTGCCGCCGGTAACACCGCTTGTTTGATTGGGCTGCTGCAAACTGTGGGTACAGTCCATAATTACGGGTACTTCCAACTCTTTCATCCACGTAATGTTTCTATAATCTACCACCAAATCTTGGTAACCAAAAGTGGTACCTCTTTCGGTTAATGCCACTTGCTGATTGCCCGCTTTTACCAACTTATCAAGTGCAAACTTCATACTTGGGCCACTCAAAAACTGTCCTTTTTTCACGTTCACTACTTTGCCGGTTTCTGCCGCAGCTACCAACAAATCTGTTTGGCGACATAAAAAAGCCGGTATCTGCAATATATCTACATATTGTGCAGCAATAGCGCATTCTTCAGCCGAATGCACATCTGAGGTAGTGGGTAATTGTAGCGTTTTGCCTACTTTTTGTATCAATTCTAAGCCTACGGCATCGCCTAGTCCGGTAAACGAACTAGCACTTGTTCTATTCGCTTTGCGATAACTTGCCTTGAACACGTAGGGTATTTCCAATCTTTTGCAAATACTTGCTACTTTGTGCGCTATTTCAAACACAATTTCTTCGCTTTCCACTACGCAGGGGCCGGCAATTAAAAAAAAGTTGTTGGGATTGTAGGCTTGATTAGCGAATAACTGCTGTAAATAAGGTGGTATCATGTCTTCTGTTTATATGATAATAAAAAAATAAAGGTAGTTGCCCAATAGGGTTACCACATTGGAATGGTGCCAACGCCTTTGAAGCTTCATGCTTGTACCGGCCTATGGCTCATACAAAAAAATGCACATTCTAAGAAAGAAGTCATTATTGTGCAGCTACTGATTGGGCTATTCCGGCTATATCGGCAATTGTTTTGGCATCTAGCACCGATAATTCAGCATCGCGTACTTCGCGCATTGCTTGTTTTAGGCCGCAGGTGGTTTCGTCGCAATCTTTACATTGCTCATAAAAGTTGATGCTTACACAAGGCAACAATGCGATAGGCCCATCAATGAGGCGATATACCTTGGCCATTGTTACTTGATTGGGTTGCATTTTAAAATAATACCCCCCTCCTTTTCCTTTTTTACTGTCTAATATGCCGGCTTTTTTGAGTTCTAAAAGAATACCTTCTAAAAACTTGAGTGGAATTTTTTTCACTTTGGCTATATCGGCAATTAATATGGGCTCGCCGGGTACTTGTTGTGCCAAGTAAATAAGGGCTTTGTAGGCGTACTGTGTTTTTTTAGATAACATGCAACAAAATTTATCTGCAATGAATACTTTTGATGAACTATACTACTTTAATGGGCTAAAAATACAATCTATCGGAAGATAAGGCAAAAAATTATAAAAAGTAGTTTATGCAACTTTTTATACCTGCTGTAGCGTAACGCCTTCCATGCGCACATCAAGTTGATGCGTTACACCCACTTTGAGCGCCATATTGGCTTCCTCGTGACTAACCGGAAAATGAAAACATACCGGATAATGGTATTCTGCTACCTGTGCGGCAATAATGGCCTCAATAGATTGACCAAAAGGAATGGTGGTATCTTTCATTTCGCTGAAACCGCCTACTATCAATCCGGCTAATTGTGCCAATGCACCACTGCGTTTTAATTGCAACAGCATACGGTCAATGTTATACAAATATTCGCCAACATCTTCTATAAACAAAAGTGAATGGCGTGTATCAATAGCGCTAGCAGAACCTACTAAATGCGCTAGTATGGCCAAATTGCCCCCTACCAATTTGCCGGTGGCCGTGCCCAATCGGTTGGCAGAATGGGGCGCACAAGTATATTGCATCGGTTGGCCCTGCAGCGCATTTTTGAGTGATTGTATATATATATTGTTGCTTCCGCCATTGTTGAATGCTGAAACCATTGGGGAATGTAAGCTCGCTACTCCTAGTTGTGTAAGCTGTGCATGCAGTACCGTAATATCGCTAAAGCCAATAATCCATTTGGGATGCTGCATAAACGCTGTCCAATCCAATTGATCAATGATGCGGCTTAGGCCATATCCTCCCCGTCCACACAAGATGGCTTGAATACCAGTATCGTTGAGCATGGTTTGTAAATCCTGCAACCGTTGTTGGTCGGTTCCGGAAAAATAATGGTACTGATTGCCGAGGGTGTTTCCGGCTTTTACCCGATATCCCCATTGTTGTAAGGTAGCGATACAAGCATCGGCATTTTCTTTAGGCATATAACCCGACGGACAAACGATGCCAATGGTATCGCCCGGTTGCAAGTAAGGTGGTATTACGGTATTCATGCAGCAATATTATAAACAAACACCCATTCACAAAGCAAACCCCGTCCATAATCGCTTACTTTTGCAATCCTTGATACCAAAAATGAACCGTATGACGACTCCTAAACGATATTTGATTACTGCTGCACTTCCTTATGCCAATGGTTTAAAACACATTGGACACTTAGCGGGGGCTTATTTGCCTGCCGACATTTATGTACGTTATTTGAAGGCACAACTGCGCGATGTGGTATTTGTATGTGGTAGCGACGAACATGGCACGGCAATACCTATTCAGGCAATGAAAGAAGGTACTACTGCACAGGCCATCATCGACAAATACCACCCTATTATTGAACAAAACTTTAAAGACCTCGGTATTCAATTCGACATTTATCACCGTACTTCCGATCCCTTACACCACGAAACGGCTCGATCATTTTTTTCCAAATTACACGATGATGGACATTTGGAAACCAAAGAAACTGAGCAATATTATGATGAAGCTACCCAAACCTTTTTGGCCGACCGCTACATCAAAGGCACCTGCCCCACTTGCAGCAATCCCAATGCCTTTGGCGATCAGTGCGAGAAATGTGGTAGCAGCCTAAGTCCGGAAATGCTCATCAACCCTGTAAGTACCCTCAGCGGCAATGCGCCCGTTAAAAAAACAACCAAACATTGGTATTTGCCACTGAATAGGCACGAAGATTTTTTGCGCAAATGGATATTGGAACAACATGCCACCGATTGGCGTACAAGCGTACTAGGGCAATGTAAAAGTTGGATTGATGGCGGACTACAACCTAGGGCTGTAACGCGCGATTTGGATTGGGGCATACAAGTACCAGTAGCCGATGCCGAGGGCAAGGTATTGTACGTTTGGTTCGATGCCCCAATAGGATATATTAGTGCTACCAAACAATGGGCACTGAACAATGGGAAAGATTGGCAACCGTATTGGTACCACAACGATACCAAATTGGTGCATTTTGTAGGTAAAGACAATATTGTATTTCACTGCATTATTTTTCCTGCAATGCTGCATTTGCATGGCAATATCTTGCCGGAAAATGTGCCCGCCAACGAATTCATGAATTTAGAGGGCGACAAAATGAGCACTAGCCGTGGTTGGAGTATTGAAATGGATGAATATGTGAACGATTGGATCAACGCCGAAAATGGTGGCAGCCAAATGGCCGATGTACTCCGCTACTACCTTACAGCTATTGCACCCGAAAGCAAAGACAGTGAATTTACGTGGAAAGGTTTTCAAGATGCCAACAATAGCGAGCTCGTGAGCATCTTTGGCAATTTTGTTAATCGCACATTTGTACTCATGCACAAACTGTGCAAGGGCAAAGTACCACCTTTTCACAATGCACTAATAGATGATACGGATAAGCAACTTATTGTAGACATCAACAACTCGGCTGCTAAAATCACCCAATTAATAGAAGGCTATAAGTTTAGAGAGGCCCTGTACGATGTGATTGACTTAGCGCGAAAAGGAAACAAATATTTGCAAGAAAAGGAACCTTGGAAAAAAGTACCGAAAGATGGTAGCCTACCGCTAGTTCCCGACCAACAATTAATAGACAATTGCTTGCATATTTGCTTACAACTAACCGCCAACTTAGCCATTTTAAGCCATCCTTTTTTACCTTTTACAGCTAAAAAGTTGTGCCACATGATGAAAGTGGTAGACAAAATGTTGGAATGGAAAAATGCCGGCAACATCCAATTGCTGAAAGTGGGCTATAGCCTACGCGAACCGCAACTCCTATTTAGAAAAATAGAAAACGAAGAAATAGAAGCCCAATTACTTAAATTAAAAGCCAAAGCAGCAAGTATGCACACGACACCCGAAACCACTGCGCAACCTACCACCACCACTACCGAAGCACCTGCTACTGTAGCCACCAAGCCCACGATTGTTTTCGACGATTTTGCTAAAATTGATTTACGTATTGGTACCATTGTAGCCGCCGAAAAAGTGGCCAAAGCCGACAAATTATTGCAACTCACTGTTGACTTAGGATCCGAAACACGTACTATTGTTAGTGGTATTGCGTTGCACTTTGCACCTGAAAATATTATTGGCCAACAAGTAACGGTGGTTACCAACCTTGCCCCCCGTAAAATGCGCGGCATTGAAAGCAATGGCATGATACTCATGGCAGAAGACGCAAATGGCCAACTGCATTTTGTACAACCGGCAACTGCTATTGCGGCAGGTGCTACGGTAAGTTAATCTGTCAACCTATTATAAGCAATTGTTACTAGGGGCTGTCAACTTTGACAGCCTTTTTCGTCTGCGGTTCCGGCTGCGTTGGGCTGCGCTATCGCTCCGGTACGCACCTTGCAGGATGCGCACCAAGCCCGTTGCATCCGGCAGCCAGTCAGCTTTTTATCAAGGCTCAACATGGAAGATACAATAATCTGAAAAGTAGGGCATCAGAGATGCCTAGGTATCTATCCTTCGGGATGCCGTAAACGAACATCCCGAAGATCGAACCTATTTTACAATTAGTGTATCTTTTTGGATATATGGACCGAAGGCGGAGTGGTCAGCTATATAATTAACTCCATTTATTGTGTATGATTTCAATGAGCATGACTGCTCATTTGGGAGGAGCATATAATAATCCCCATAAAATGTTTTTTCCATATTGTACAGTCTGTAAGACTTATTATTGGCTACAATAAATTCATAGGTATCCGCTATTATTACGTTATCTAAACTGAAATAATAATACAAACAATTGATTTTGGTCAAATTGTCTAACATGCATTTAGGCGTAATGGTAAAGCTTTCAACTAAAAAGCCGTTTTTATAGTGCTTTACGGTGGTGTTCCGTAGTTCATCTTGAGTAAACCCTTTAAAATGTACATACATATAACTCATTGTAGGAGATTCGTAACAATTGTGTAGTCTCTCTCTATATTCAAAGTAATGAACTACGGCCACAAGACCTAAAAACCCAATTATAAGAAATAGCAAAGTAAGTAGTATAAGTACTGGCCACCAGAAAAAACGCCTTATTTTTTGTATGAATCTCCAAAGCATATGCTTGTTATTTAATAAAATGATTAATTCACTCACTTGGCAATTATTTTCCACCAGCTATCCATCCATAAAATCGCACTTTTCAAAATGTTCACTTGCGCATCTCTAAGTAAATACAAAGCTGCTGTGCCATCTGCAATTTTCCTTGCCAGCAATTATGGCATCACAAGTTGACAGTTTATCTATTCTTCAACTTGTACTACAGAAGTATTGGAACAGGAAAAACAATAAATATTATAATTTATTTCAAATACTACATGAAAAGCAACATCATAGGCAAAAAATATACTTAAAATAATCATTATCTAAGCCACGTTGGGTACATCAAGGCATCAGAGATGCCGTTTATCTACACTTCGGGATGCGGTAAAACGAACATCCCGAAGAGCGGTAACAGAAAATGGCGAACAACTACTACCTAACTACAAATGGGTTTTTATAAATAAAGTCTCTTACAAACAATTTACTTTCATCTTTTAAAACGCCGTGCTTGGGGAAACCAATCCAATTTAAATAAGCCAAAATTTCTTCTTTAGCTGCTTTTTTATCAGGATTTTTTAATGTAGACTCGTTAATACATTGCAATGCAGTAAAATAAAACCCTTGCTCTCCAGGCCTTCTAGTGACACTTAAAGTATCGGGTATGGGCAAATGCTTGTCCACAATTAAATATTTAGCCACAAATACTTTGTTATTGTCATTTAAATCGTCCCAATTAGTAAGAACTTTAAACCATACTCCATACACGTAGCCAATTTCAGAACTTGTTTTTTCATTGATTTCAGCGCCGTACTCTAATAATAATTTGGTACACTTCAAGTTATCCACAGCATACATCATAAGCGGCCAACTATAGTGGGGTATAGTATCATTTTTATAGATGGGTTTGGTTTGTGGGTTTGGGTCGGCACCATAATTCAACAACAACCTAAGTATTTCTAAACGATGTTTGTGAACATATTCTTCTTTTAAAATTTTATGTATTGGATATTCATCCATTGCATCGCTTATGTTTTGTTGAGCTCCATTTTCTAATAATGCTTTAACCGATTGTAGCTTATCGTTAGCCACCGCTAAATGTAGTATGGTAGTGTGTGCAGGTGATTGATGCTCTTGATAATTTACATTCACCTTTTCTTCTTGTATTAACCTTTTAATCTCATCTACATCTTCTTGCTTTACAGCTTGGGCCAAAGCCCAAACGGGTGTGTTTTTCATTAAAGTAAACTTAAAGCCCACCGGGGTAAAAAATTCACTATCGCAGGCCATTAGTAGCATACATAAAAGGGAACAAATGATTGCTAATTGTTTATACTTCATAACCTGATTGTATTTATTATGGTTTTAACCCTTCAATTAACGATTCAATAGAGTGGTTTTTCATGATTTCACCTTGCGGAGCAAGCGTACCAAATACCATATTTAAATTGCCTTGTTCAATAGTTAAATCAAAATGATTTGCAACATTGCATGGATTACAGTGATGAGCATTGTTTTAAAATAAATTTCCCTTCAACTAGCGTTTTTATTCACTACCAATTGAAGGAAAACTAACAACTACAGCATTTGCTATGGCCAATTATTTGTTTTGCAATTAGCTCTCCGGAGTAATTTGGAAAGCGAAAAGCAAGTGCTATCTAATGGTTTATAATGAGCTGTAACCGTACTAGAGTCTTTTAAAACGCCGTGCTTGGGGAAACCAATCCAATTCAAATAAGCCAAAATTTCTTCTTTAGCTGCTTGCCTAGCTGGGGTAGTAAATTTTGATTCTTGAATCTTTTGTAATGTTGTACTACAAAATTCTTTCTGTCCAGGATTTTTTGTTACATACAAAGTATCGGGTATTGGTAAATGCTTGTCCACAATTAAATATTTAGCCACAAACACTTTGTTATTGTCATTATCATGCAAATCGTCCCATCTGAATACATGAAGCCATATAGGATATGACCAGCCCGTTTCATCGCTATTTTTATAATTGATGTCAGCCCCGTATTCTAATAATAATTTGGTACACTCCAAATTATCAACGGCATACATCATAAGCGGCCAACTATAGTGGGGTACGGTATCATTTTTATAGATGGGTTTGGTTTGTGGGTTTGGGTCGGCACCATAATTCAACAACAACCTAAGTATTTCTAAACGATGTTTGTAAGAATACTCCTTTAACAAAATGTAATGAATTGGATATTCGTCCATTGAATTGGTTATGTTTTGTTGAGCGCCATTTTCTAATAATGCTTTTACCGATTGTAGCTTATCGTTAGCCACCGCTAAATGCAATAAAGTAGTATGGATACGTGATTGATGCTCCTGATAATTTACATTCACCTTTTCTTCTTGTATTAACCTTTTAATCTCATCTACATCTTCTTGCTTTACGGCTTGTGCCAAAGCCCATACGGGTGTGTTTTTCATTAAAGTAAACTTAAAGCCCACCGGGGTAAAAAATTCACTATCGCAGGCCATTAGTAGCATACATAAAAGGAAACAAATGATAACAAGTTGCTTATATTTCATAACCTGATTGTATTTATTATGGTTTTAACCCTTCAACCGCTCTTCGAGATGTTTGCTTGCGGCATTTCGAAGTAAAGATAAAGCAGATGTATCATCTACCATTACCAATACCTACAACTATCCTCACTCTTCAAGATGTTAGCTTGCGCATCTCAAAATTTAAATAAAGCAGATGTGTAATCTGCTTTACGCTTTAGTAAACAATTGTGGCATCAGAGATGCCCACTCATCTGAACTTCGGAATGCCGTAAACGAACATTCCGAAGAGCGGATGAATCAAATTGTAATTTAACCCAAGTATTAATAATAAAACATTGGAATACATCCATGTTTAACACAGATAAATGACTGAATTTTATCCTCAGTAAAAAAAAGATAATTCAATATTTTTTTATTTAATGTCACAACATAAAACCTCATTGAATATTTATTTTTTTGGGGCTTACAATGACGCTCATAAGAGGAATCAGCTGCATAAATTGGGAATGCAACAATACGAATTCTATCATTTTTTGTCAAAGTATCATAACTTTTTCTAAACATATTCGCACAACTTTTCAGTGCGAATAAATACTTCTCATTTGTGGAATCATAATTGGTTCCTTTTTTAAAATGCATTATTTTTTTTAGATTATCGAAACTATAAAATGAACTATCTGAATACAAAACATTTATAAATTTTCTGCATACTTCTAAACGTTTTTCTACAATTGGCTGTGCCTTTATAACCGTAGCGTAATTCAATAA
>Ga0209398_1001725_pt1 | contig 10839 bp, 13 predicted proteins | sample AshMeaBigSpring_FD_184125 | JGI IMG/M metagenome (GOLD analysis project Ga0209398, IMG submission 184125) | Groundwater microbial communities from Big Spring, Nevada to study Microbial Dark Matter (Phase II) - Ash Meadows Big Spring (SPAdes)... | ecosystem: Environmental > Aquatic > Deep...
TGACCGATCCCGGGCAGCGCGAGACGCTGGCTTCGGCACTCGCGCGGTTAGGGCTCTGAAGTGATGCACGAGCTGGGGCAGGGAAGAATCGGGGAAGAATCAGAGACAGACCAGGGTTTCTGGCAGGCGAGGCGGGCTTCATGCGCCAAGGATCTCGCCAAGTGGTCGTCCGGCGTAGGGACCAGCCGGCCGCAGATGAGGCTCAACGCCCTGCGACATACGGAGTCCCGTGGATCAGCTGCTCGCGCACAAAGGTATCGGTGTTGGGGTCCTTGGCCAGGCCGTGGATCAGGACCCGGGTCGACTCTACGCGGTCGATGGTCTTGGCCGCGCGTGGGGCCTGGCCTATCGCCTCCCACACAGCCCAGCCGTCAACGCGCAAGAGTGGCGTGCGGCCATCCAGCCCAGTGGTCTTGGGCCGCCCGTAGCAGGGTGGCGATACCCACCTGGGAGTTCCCCGGTCAGATCAAGCGCTTGGAAAAGGTGGAAAACGGGCCGGGCTCGTGAAAAAGTGGCCGGGCTCGCGCTCTTGTCTCGCCGGTGGTCACGGCGACAACGCGAGCTCGGCCCCCTTATGCGCCCCGTGAAGGGGGCTATCCAGTCGTTTGACCGCAGTCACGCAAGCCGAACGGGCCCCGGCAGAACCGCGTCGGGAGCCGGGCGGGTCAGGGGCGCAGGGGTCCGAACCGCGCGTTCAGGACCTCGAAGGGATAGGCAGTCCAGCCGTTCAGGTGCGCCAGGCCGGTCTCGTCCAGGACTGGGCAGCCGTCCTTCGGGAGGAGCAGCGGGATGGGCCAAGGGCCGCGGAAGATCAGGGCATTCAGCGGTGCGGTCCAATTGTCGACGATGGCCATCCAGGGCCATTGGAGGGAGTAGGGCTCTTCGGGTCCGTAGGTGAGACAGGCGGGCTCGGCACTCCCCACCGCATCGATCAGCCCCCGGGTGGCGGTCCACCAGGCCGCGGACTTGGCCAGGATCAGCAGGGTCATGGCCAGGGCGCAGGCGGCGAAGGGCCGGCCCCAGCCCCCCGCCCGTCCCGGCCCAACACCAAGAGCAGGCACCCCGTCCCGGTTGGGTCTGGGTGTGGCGGCCACCGCCGCCAGAAGCATAATGACCAGGCAGACCGGCAACAGGGCAGCCGCCTTCGGCTTGATCCCCTCCCCCGCCAGGACCGCGAAACCGACCGCCGCGGCCAGGACCGGGAGGAGCAGGAATCCGAGTCCGAGGGTCCGGCGGATCGCACCGGCCAGTCGCCGGGGTTGGCCCAAGACCGCCAGGGCCAGCAGCAATGCCAGGCCGAGTACCAGAAACAGAAAGAGCCCCTGGGCCTGGGTCGCCGCGAACAGGTAGTAGGCCGCCTCCGCCGGCTCCCGGAAGCTGCGCTCGTAGGCATTGGCCCCGAGCCAGGTCCAGACCAGGCGGGCAAGGGCGCTAGCCCCGAGGGCGGCCGCGAGCAGTGCCCAATACGTCCGCCGGCTCGGCCCCCTCAGGGCCGCCAGGGCGGCAATGCCGCAGAGCAGGAAGAGCGGTGCAAAGCTCAGCGGATGGAGCAGGCTGAGCAGCGGCGCCAGGGCCAGGCCGTAGGCCCAGACCGCGCGTCGGATGGGGTACAGGGACGCGAGCAGCACGAAGGGCCAGGCGATGTAAAGGCAAAGGAGTAGCTCCGAGACCGCCGAGAAGCTCGTCTGGCTGACGACGAAGAAGAGCGCGGGAAAGAGCACCAGGACCGGCGCGGAGCGCCGAACGGCAAACCAGCAGGCCAGGAGCGAGATGAAGGGCAAGGCGGCGTAGGAGATCGCGAAGGTGTGGCGCAGGGAGAGCACATCCTCGGTCACCCGTGCCGCGATCAGGGTGGGCAACTGGGGCAGCACGGCCCCCAGACGATGATTCGGGATGACCGGCAGGCCATCCACCGCGATGCGAAAGAAGTAGTAGGCCCCGTCGCCGTACAGCGGGAGACCGGCGAGGGCCGACAGCGCGAGCGCGCCTGCGACGGCAGCGATGCCGATGGGCACGGCGCGCCCCCCGGGATCGGAGGGGGGCGCCGCTTGGAGGGGACCCTGGCCGGCGGTCGGTGCCGGACTCAAGCCGAATCCCGGGACCCCGACAGGCTCATACGCCCCATCACCCCGTCTCGGCGGATGAGCCAATGCATCAGGGCGGCACCGATGTGGACCAGGGCGAGCCCCAGGATCAACCAGCCCACCAGACCGTGGAGCCAGAACAGGGTCTCGCCGAGATCGGGGTCCTTGGCGATCAAACCGGGCAGGGTCAGCTCGAAGAACTGGACCGGATAACCGCCCGCCGCGGTCCCAAGCCAACCCAGGATCGGCATGGTCATGAGCGCGAGGTAGAGGAGCCCGTGGACCCCCAGGCTGGCGGCGCGGTAGAAGGCCGGAAGCGGCGGGTCGTAGGGCGGGGAGCCGAAGCCCAGGCGCAGCCCGATCCGCAGGGTCATGAGGCCAAGGAGCAGGACCCCGAAGGTCTTGTGGTACTTGTAGAGGTTGCCGGTGGTCTCCTCCCCGAGGGCCTGGACCGCGCCATCGTAGCCGAGCCAGCCCAGGGTCATCCCCGTGGCCAGCAGGCAGGCCACCATCAGTGCGACGAGCCAGTGAACGATGCGTTGCGAGAGCCGGTAGCGTGCTGTCATGGGTGCCTTGCTCCGATTGGTTGGGTGATGGTCTCGTGCCACAAGGCAGGTGGCGCCCGCGCCGCCGTATTTCCAGGTCAGGGCTGAGGACAGCCGGATGGCGATCCGGGTCCGGGGACCCAGGGCCCTGGCGGGTCAGGGGGGTGTCGAGCCTCGACTGCTGCAACCGGATGGGGACTGAGGGTCATCGGCAATGCGATCCAGGGGGGAGGCGGCGACTTCCGCGGCAGGTGTTGTCTCCAACATCGGTCACGATGCCAGGGGCCATCCGCGCACTTGCGCTCGCGTTTCCCCAGGAGCATCGCGGGTCACCGTGAATGCCCTGAGGCCCGTCACTTGGCATGTATGGTCCAACCTGTGCCGCGGTTGATCACCCGAGTCCCGTTAACCCTCTGGCGGCCGCCTGAGCTGGCTAAGTCTCAGGTCCGTGACAAGCTCCTGGGACTCGCCGATGACGATCTTGGCAAAGTGGGGGTGCCTCGGGTTGAGTAGGTAGTTGATCTCGGCAGGGACTACAGCGCTTGGGACGGCGAGTACCGCGGTCCGGAGCCCGGCGGCCCAGTCGCTGCCGATGGTCCGCAGGGCCTCCAGGGCGGCGGGGTGGCGCCAGTCCGCCGGGAGCCGGGCGATGTCCACCCGCTCGATGGTGAGCTCCGCCGGGATCTCGGCCGGGATCGTCAGGTAGCGGGCCCGCAGGGGCTGGTCCTGGACCAGCAGCTCCATCATCGCCAGCGAGAGGTTGCCGGCGGTGTAGACGATCGGTACGCCCTTGCGATTCCAGCGACCGCCGTAGCGGCGGGCCCCCTCGCCGGAGAACGCCGTCGCCGCAAAGCGGGCGGTCACCAGGCGCCAGACCCGCGGCATCAGGCGAAGACGCCGTGCTCGATCCGCCCCAGGGTATCCATCACGCTCTCGGCGCCGATGTCGGTGTCCAACAGGCTCAAGGGGGTGGTCCCGCCGAGGGAGGCATTGGGCGACCTGAGCCAATCCACGGCCGCTTCCAGGTCCGCGAAGACCTCATCGCCCCGAGCGACCGCCCGGGCCAGCCGGACCAGCCGCGACGACTCCTCGCTGGTGAGTCGGCCCTCGCGTTTGCGGCGCGCCAGGGTGCGCCCCGGGATGCCCACCGCGGCCGCAAGCTCGGACTGGGATAGGTGCGTGACCTTGGTCAGCGCGTCCACCGCGGCGGAGGGCAGGCCCCGGCGGATCGCGTCCACCCACTCGAGCGGAGAGCGGGGGGCCGATGCCAGGACGCGCGCCCCGCCCAGCAAGTCATCGACTGCGAAGGACGGCGGCGCGGAGAGTGCGGCGGCATGGGACATGGGTCGGCTCCAAGAAGTGCCAGCTGGCATCGATGATAGTCCATTCTGGCAAACGGATTGACCGCAAAGCAGCGGGCACGGCTTATGGCTTCGGACCGCGAGCACCGAAGAAGAGTTGTCCAGGTCATCCGAAGTATCCATCCCAGGGTGGGCCGGCGAGCCCCTGAGGTCTCTGGACACCCTGTGACGGCCCTTCGCCGAGCCGGGGCGATCAGGGGCCGTTTTGATCGTTGCACATGTTTTGTCCATTTCTTTCCCCGCATCCTTGACAAGCAGTCAGTTTTGTCCAGTTCAGCTCCTTGACAATGCCAGTCTGGCGACCCAATCTCCTCGGTGCCAAAGTCGTTGTCGGTTGAGATGGAAGTCTCCAACGGCGAGGCCCGTGGTTTGTCCAACGTTCCGCAAGGTGGAGCCAGCCACCAGGAGTTTCGTCATGTTTGGTCCCAGCCCCAATCCGACGATCCGAGGCATCATGATCGCCGCTGCGGTCCTGATCCCGAGCGGCTTCGCGTCAGCGGCCCAGTGCGAATCCGCGACTTTGGCCCGGATGTCCGCCATCCCCCCGATCCAGAGCGACATGCCCTTCCTGCGCGCCAGCTATCCGCAGCTCGATATGCCAGCCGGCCGAGAGGGCACCCAGGCAGTCGTCCCCGCGTCCGACGTCGTCGAGTCCGCCAGCGCCGACTTCGATCTGAACACCTGGACCATGGCGGTCCGGTCCAGCGGTCTCGACGCCACCCTCAAGGGAGAAGGGCCATTTACCGTCTTCGCCCCGACCAACCAGGCCTTTGCCGCTGTCCCGAGGGACAGGCTCGGCGCCACCCACGAGCACCCTGGCGGGCTGGCCGAGCTCCTTTCCCTGCACATCGTGCACGGGCGTCTTGGCGCTGGAGACATCGCCCGGCTCGGAGCCGTCGAGACTCTCCAGGGTCAGCCGCTGGAGATCGACACCGCCGACGGGGTCCGGGTGAACGGGGCCCGAGTGCTGAGGTCGGACATCGTGGCCGGCAATGGCATAGTCCACGTCATCGACCAGGTCATAGTCCCGAACTGAGATCGAGCCTATCCCCCCGTCAAACCTAACCTGGAGAGAAAATCATGCGCCTGCCATCCGCCATCGAGGCCAGCCGCCCCAGTCCGGGGCGCCACACCCTGGACATGGGCATACCTATGTACGCCCACACCGATAACCCAGACCAGGTTGCGCAGATAGTCGAGCGACTGCTGGCAGACATCTCCGCCTACGACGGCGCGGCCAGCCACGCCGACATCCTACAGGCCCTAGACATCGCGGCGATGGTGCGACTCGCCATGTCGGAGGTGGCCGCCCGCTCGGGTACGGAATGCTCGGTGCACGTCCTGGGCGTCGAGCCGCTCGCCTACGCGGCCTGAAGGGTCTGTCATGCGGACCACCGCAGTGATCGCCGCCGCCCTGGCGCTTGGGTCCCTTGGCGTGACCTCCAACGTTCCAGCCCAAGGGCTCGACCTGGAGGCCCTGCGCTGGAAGCACCGCCCGCTCCTGCTCTTCGCCCCTTCCCCTGCCGCGCCCCTCGCCAAGAAGCTGCGCGAGGGCCTGAAGGCGGCGGCCGCGGAGGTTGCCGACCGCGACATGGTGGTGATCGAGGTCTATGGCGAAAGGCGGGCCAGTTTGGATGGGGAGGAGCTGCCGCCTGGTACCGCGGAGGCCCTGCAGCGGCAACTTGGCGTCGCCGAGGGTGCCTCGGTCGTCGTGCTCCTGGGCAAAGACGGGGGGGAGAAGCTGCGTACCCACTCGGCAGACCTCGGTGCCGTCTTTGCCCTCATCGACACCATGCCCATGCGGCGCCGCGAGATGGCGGTCGGCGGAGGTGGGGCCGCTCCGAGGTAAAAGGGGCGTGGAGCTGTGCCGACTGCCCTTGACGCTACACGACCCGGATCGGCATCCGACCTCTTCTTCGGCTCGGCACGGGTTGAGAGGACCTCAGTGAAGGGGCAGCAACAGGGCATCCTGGTGGCCTACCCGGATGTGAGAGCGCCGAGCGGCCAAAGCCGCCATGCGCGCTCGGTGCCACAGCGCAATCTCCGCCAGCAATCCCACCGCCTCGTCGGGGCCCGCGGCGAGCGCCTGCTCGCGGGCGGCGCCGGCCCAGCCGTCAATCAGCTCGGCCTGGGTTGCTGACTCTTCGGGCCCCAGGCGCCAGTCGCTGGGGGCCACCTGCAACGCCAGGCCCAGGCGCGCCGCCGAGTACGCCAACTGTTCGGGAGCCCTGGGTCCCAGGGCCGGACCCAGCCCCTTGTCCCGGCGCTGGTGGGCATTGACCAAGTCGATCAGGACCCCGTCGCTCGGATGGGCAGGGGCTATGACGACCCGGCCGTCGTAGGTCAGGGCCAGAAGCAGGGGGCAACCGGCCCCGGCGCAGATGCGGAGCAGCCCCTCGAGCCAAGTTGCCGACACCAGGTCCAGCAGGGCGGAGGCGACCACCAGGGTTCCGGGGTTTAGAGGCAGATGTCCGAGCCCGGTCGCAAGGTCCAGGGCCAGGGTCCGCACGCGCAGGTCCATGCCCGGCCCTTGGATTTGGATGCCGTCCCCCTGGTCCACAACCCTCAGGCCCAGGCCCTCGGCCCAGGCCGCAGTCCGCTGCGGCAGCTCGGCGAGCAGGGCCGTGTCCAGGTCGACGCAGGTCCAGACCTGCTGGAACGAACGGCCCACGCCGGACTGCGGACCCAGGCGGGGGGCGAGCCAGCGGAGGTTCGCACCCGTGCCGCAGCCCAGATCGAGTACGCGCAATGGCTCGGCTGGGCCTGGGGCTGGCTGCTCGCCCCGGCGCTGAACGAGCCACTGGACCAGGCGCCCGACGAGTCGGTCCGATCGGGCGCGACTGTCCGCCGGCTCCCTTAGGGCAAGCCATTCGGCGCTGAACTCACCCATGCGCAACCTCGCTCAAGGCGGCGGCGAAGGCGGCCACGGACCGGGGCCAGGTGGGTAGCCGAAGCCCCGCCGCCCGGGCACCGGCGGCGAGCCGGCGCCGCAGCGGCTCGTCGTCCAGGAGCTGGCGCAGCCTTTGCCCCAAGGCCGCGGCATCCTCGGGTGGGACCAAGAGCCCGGCGCCGGGCGGGACCGTCTCCCCCACCGCCCCGGCACGGGCGGCCAGGATGGGGAGCCCCCTGACCAGGGCCTCGGCGAAGGCCATACCGTAGCCCTCGAAGCGGGAGGGCAGGACGAAGAGATCGGCTGCCGCATAGCGCTCCATCAGCCCGGCGTCGTCGAGGGGGCCCAGGAGGCTCACGCGGCCGGCCAGCCCGAGCCGGTCGATCAGCCGGACCAGCGACTCGGCCCAGGCCGGGTCCCGGTCCTGACTGCCGACGCAGTCCAGGTGCCAGGGGCGGTCCTTGAGTTCGGCCAGGGCACGGAGCAGAAGGTCATGCCCCTTGCGTGGGATGAGGGCGGCGACGCACAGCAGCCGCGGCGTGCCGCCCCCGGAGCCCTGGGCAAGCGGGGCCGGATCGGTGCCGGGCTCCACCACCCGCACCCGCCCCGACTCTACCCCATAGTCGCGGAGCAGAGCGGCGGTGGACCTGCTGGTCGCCAGGACCAGCCGCGCCTGGGCCAGGGCGCGGGTTTCGGCGGCTTGCAGGGCCTCGGCAAGGTCCGGCGGGTGGCCCGTCTCGGCCGCGAGCGGATGGTGGACCAGGGCCACCAGGCGAAGGCGACTACCCTCGGCCTCCGCCAGGTCCGGCATGGCGCCGAAGGCGAGCCCGTCCACCAGCACCAGGCCGCCGTCCGGGATTGCGGCGAGGACCTGGCCGGCGTGCTCGAGCGACGCCCGGGTCGGGGTGGGAAAACTCGGGTCCAGGGATCTGTGCCCCACCCGCCACCCCAGGTCGGCCAGGCCGGCCAGGATGCGGCGGTTGTACCCGTAGCCGCCGGTGACTGTTCGGAGATCGCCGGGGACCAGGGCCCAAAGGCGGGGTGGGTGGGGCGCCCTGCTCAGGTCGGCAGCCCCGACTCGTAGGCGGCCCAGGCGAGGTGCGACTCGCGCAGCACCACCCGCAGGGACTCGATGCCGCGGGCCGCGTCCCCCAGCTCCCCGGCGGCGATGCGGGCGGCCACGCCGTCGAAGACCCAGCGGGCCATGCGCTCGGTGGTGGTGTTCTGGCCCTGGAGGTCGGGGTGCTCGTCGAGGTTGCGGTAGTCCAGCTCCGCCAGCACGGCGCGCAGGGCACGGCCCGCCAGGCCGATGTCCACCACCAGATTGTCCGCATCCAGGGCAGGCCGGCGAAACTCCAGGTCCACCACATAGGTCGCCCCATGCAGCCGCTGGGCGGGCCCGAAGACGGCGCCGCTCAGGCTGTGGGCGATCATGACATGGTCTCGAACGCAAAGGCTGTACATGGCGGGCCCTCCCTACTCGTAGCGGATGCGGTGCATGAGTGAATCGCCCGGGTCACGAGCCAGCCGGGCCTGGACCACGGGCAGGTCGTCGAAGGCGTCCTCGCCGGTGATCAAGAGGTCCAGGATCGGGTCCGCCAGCAGCGACAGGGCGAGGCCCAGGCGCCGCCGGTAGTCCCAGCGCGCGCGCTGGGCGGTGGCGACGCTGCCCACCTGGGACGAGCGCAGGGTGAGCCGGCGCTGGTGGAAGGAGGCCCCCAGGGGCAGCGGGACCTCCCGGGTGCCGTACCAGGACAGCTCCAGGACCGTCGCCTCGAATCCGGCGAGGCCAAGCCCCAGGGCCAGGCCCGCGGGGGAGCCGCTGGCATGGATGACGAGATCCGCCTGCGGCGTCGCCGCCCCTGGATCGGCGAAGGCCAGGCCGAGGGCCAGGGCGATGGGGGCGCGCCGAGGGTTGGTGTCGATCAGCTCGACCCGGCAACCTGGCATGCGGGCGGCGAGCCAGGCGACCAGGCACCCCAGGGTCCCGCCGCCGATGACCGCGATGCGGTCGCCGACCCGGGGGGCGGCGTCCCAGAGCCCGTTGATGGCCGTCTCCAGGTTGGCGGCGAGCACGGCGCGGCCCGGCGGGACCCGGTCGGGGATCGGATGCAGGGCACCGGCCGACACCTGGTATCGGGTCTGGTGCGGATAGAGACAGAAGACCGGGCGGCCCTGGATCTCGGCGGGGCCCGACTCCACCACCCCGACGCTGCTGTAGCCGTACTTGACCGGGCCCGGAAAGTCGCCCACCTGGAAGGGGGCACGCATGGTCTGGTGCTCGCTTTCGGGTACCTCGCCACGAAAGACCAGGGACTCGGTGCCGCGGCTGATGCCGCTGTAGAGGGTGCGAACCCGGGCCTCGCCCATCCCTAACGCAGGCAGGTATTCGGCGCGGATCTCGCCATGGCCGGGCGGCAGGGTCCAAAAGGCCCGGGCGACTTCGGCGCCGCGGTCGTCCGTCGAGCCGTCTATGGGTGGAGTTGGAGTCTCGTTCATCGTCGGCGATTGTGGCCATTCTCATCGCTGAGGCTGCTCATGGGCAGGACCAATGTCGGTGCATCAGCCCCGGTTTGCGAGGCCGGGGCCCCCGGAGCCGGACCCTGAGCGGCTCGAAGGCTGGCGCCTGGACCAGACCGGATTTCCGCCGATAGCCGCCTGCATGCGTGCCCTGCCCCACACCGGCTGGACCGACTTTCACATGGGCGCCATGCTTGTCCCATTCAGCGGGCGGTCCTTCGCGTGGCGGCGACGCTGGGCGCGCTGCTGGGCCGAGGTCCGCTACTGCTCCGACGCCTGCTCGCGCGGGCGCGGGTCCGGCGGGTAGGGGCCGCATCGCGGGAAGGCTTCACTGTTGCCTCCGTCAATGTGTCGTCGCGAGCTCCTTAGATACACCCAGCTCGCCACCAGCCGTCCTCGTCACATCCTGACACGGTGCAAGCAACGTCCGGGAGCCGTTCCCAATGCCTGGCGCGAGTCGACTATTCGGCATACGCTCCTGCCTATGCCATCCCCTGCTCCTGTAGCAGCGACCTCCTATGCAGCCCGAACGCCATGTCCGCCTCTTCCGCACCGGCCGCAATCAGCCCTGCGAATCCCGCGGGGTTTCGACCTGGACGCCGACGAGGCGATTCTCGCAAGGACGGCGAGTGTCTGATCGTCGAGCCCGTGAGGTGCCGGCCGGATCTCGCCACACTCCTCGCCGGATGGGCACCGCTCGACGAGACGCTCGCCGACCTGGACGAGGGCCTCCTGCCCTTGGATGACATCCGGCTCTGACCGCCATGGGAAACATCGCAGGCCCGCGCTACCTGCTCGACACCGATATCCTCTCGGCGCTGATCCGCCAACCCCAGGGACTGGTAGCCTCGACGCTTGCCCGGCGCGGCTACACGACCGTCTGCACCAGCGTCGTCGTGGCCGCCGAGCTGCGCTTCGGTGCACGCAAGCTCGGCTCCAGGACCCTGACCGCTAAGGTCGACGACCTGTTGGCCTCGCTGCCAGTCCTGGCCCTCGATGCCGGGGCGGATCGGGTTTACGCGGAAGTTAGACTTCAGTTAGAGCAAGCCGGTACGCCCATTGGACCCAACGACATGCTGGTCGCCGCGCATGCCTTGGAGTCCGCTCTCACCCTGGTTACAGACAACTTCTACGAATTCCGTCGGATCGAAGGCTTACAGGTGGAGAATTGGTTGTAGGGGCCGGCGTCCAACCGCTGCCAAGCGGTTATCGACCCGAGCCTTTCCCCGGCCGCCACGAGCTCGAAGTGCACGAGCGGAGATCCGACGGAGTCGCCATGGCCGATTTGTTGTTGCCTCGCCGAGAACAGTCGCAGGGCTCGCCGAGGGTGCCGTACCAGGACAGCTCCAGGACAGTCGCCTCGAATCCGGCGAGGCCAAGCCCCAGGGCCAGGCCCGCGGGGGAGCCGCTGGCATGGATGACGAGATCCGCCTGCGGCG
>Ga0209398_1001728_pt1 | contig 10817 bp, 9 predicted proteins | sample AshMeaBigSpring_FD_184125 | JGI IMG/M metagenome (GOLD analysis project Ga0209398, IMG submission 184125) | Groundwater microbial communities from Big Spring, Nevada to study Microbial Dark Matter (Phase II) - Ash Meadows Big Spring (SPAdes)... | ecosystem: Environmental > Aquatic > Deep...
CTCGCCGAGATAAACCGTGCCGTCCAGGTCGAAAACGAAACCGTCACAACGCACACTCATCTGCACCGGGCCTTCCATCGATTCTAGGAACCAAGCTGTCGTTCAATTGTGCAAGGCTGCACCAATAGCAAGAAAATTCATTTAATGAAATTTTTTGCAAAAGCATAGCACAAGGATTTCGCCTTGTCAAGACTTGAAAGCTATTGACATTCCTTGTATAGCGTGCTATCCTGATTGCAAAAATTTGCACAACAAGAAAATAATCCCGAACAAATGCCGAATTCATCCAAAGCGAGGCGGCGATGAACGAGCGCGACGATCTGCTGGCAATGGTGGCGAGTCTGTATTACAAGTTGAATCAAGGCCAGGCGGAGATCGCCGAACGGCTGGGCGTCTCGACCTCGAAGGTGTCGCGCCTGCTCAAGGAAGCCTGGGAGCGCGGCGTGATCGAAGTGCAGATCAAGACGCCGATCCCGCGTGACTTTGCGCTGGAGACCGAGTTCGTTGCAAGGTTCTGCCTGACCGACGCGTTGATCCTGGAAGCCAAGCCGGACAGCGACGAAGCCAGCCTTGTCGCGGGCGCCGGTCAACTGGCGGCCATCTACCTGCAACGCGTGATTCCTGACTTGCCCGAAGGCGCGACGATCGGCGTGGCATGGGGGACGGGCGTGCATGCTACAGTCAACGCATTACCCAACAATCCAGGACGGCAGATCGACGTAGTGCAGTTGATGGGCGGCGTCGGTGCATTGGTGGTGGATGGCCCTGACCTGGCGCGCATGGTAGCTGCTAAACTCGGCGGGCGCCATTACGACCTGCACGCGCCGGTGCTGGTCGAGCGGCCTGATGTGCGCGAGCTATTCCTCACCGAACCAACCGTGCGCGAGGGGATCCGGCGTGCGCGTTCGGTGCAATTGGCGATCACCGGCGTCGGTTCGCTGGACGAACGCGACTCCAGCTTCTTGCGCGCCGGCTTGCTGACGCGCGCCGACCTGTCGATGCTGCGCAGTCTGGGCGCCGTTGGTGAGACGGCCGGTCGCTTTTATGATGCGATGGGGCAGACCGCCGGCCTGGAGCTCAACCGTCGTGTGATCGGTGTGGAGCTGGATGACCTGCGCCGCATCCCGCGTGTGATCGCTGTCGCCAGAGGGTTGACCAAGGTTGCGGCGATTTTGGGTGCATTGCGCGGTTGTTACATCGATGTGCTGGCAACTGACAACATCACGGCGCGCGCAGTCCTGGCAAGAGCGCAGGAAGAAGAAAAAAGCCAACCTCAGCCGGTGGAGATCGTTGGGAGCAGCTGACGTGACGCGCAGGCTGCTTGCCCACGCCCTGCCGGTTATCTTCGGCGTGCTGGCGGTGATGACCTACTGGTTTGTGGTCGCCAACCGTGAGATCGTCTTTCTCTACAACCACGACATGGGGCCGCGCTTTCCCGACACCGGCCCCGCCAGTCTAGTGACGCGCAGCCGCTACTGGATGAGCGGTCTGGTCGCCGCTGGAATCGTGCTGGCGCTCTACACGCTGGCGGCGCTGCTCCTGGGACGCTGGCAGCGCGGGTATCGACCGCCGCCGTGGCGTCAGGTTTGGTTACTCTGCGCGGGGCTGCTTGCCGCTGGTATCCCACTCATCATGTTGACGCGCCACAACCCCACGCTGACGCCCGTCGATGCGCTGCTCACAACGATCTTCACGTTGACAGGGCTGGCCTTTGCGCTGGCGCCGGCCACGTTGGCGGCGACGGCGCCGAGCCGCTTCGCCTGGCTGACGATTGAGGGGCTAGGTGTGGCGGCGCTTGCCCAGAGCCTGACACTGCTCGAGCAGGCGTGGGCGCTGGCGCAGCGCGGTAATCATTACGGGCTGCTCGTCGTCGTCCTGGGGATAGGTGGAGGCGCCGGGCTACTGCTGCTCACAGCGGGTGTGCGCCGGTGGCGACGCCAGCCGCCGGCGACGGTCGGGGCGATGCTGGCGGCTGGCGTCGCGTGGGGCTATCTGCTACTGCCCGCCGCGCATCATCTATTCTTCACCGATGGCTGGTTCTATATTACCACGCTGGATAACTTCTTCCCGTCGAACTGGCGACTACTGGCAACGGGCTGGCTGGCGACTGCGCTGTGGGTTAGCCTGATTGTGCGGCTGGCGTCGGCATCCAGGCGGCGCACGTAGTACACCCGGAGATGGCCCGCCACTACTGTGCGCCACTTTTCGTGCTACACTGCTGGCAAGATAGCGTTCAGGGAGCGACAGCGAGACCTGTGGTTATGCAAGAGCACCTCACACCAATCTACGCCGGGGGCAAACGGGCGATGCAGGCGGTCGAACTGAGCGTTGGAGGGCAGAGCAGATGATGCCGCACACAGCGACGCCCGCGCCGTGGACGCAGTCTGGATGGACGGCGCAGATTACGGCATGGGTCGCTGCAGCCCTGGCAAGTCAAGATGCACGGCTGACGGGCGCGCTGGAGCCGGTGCGCGTGCGACCGTGGTCGGCGCTGCGGCGCGCACCGACGACGGCCGGGCTGCTCTGGCTCAAGGTGAGCGCGCCGGCGATGCGCCACGAAGCCGCGCTGCTGGATATCCTGCGGCGGGTATCGACGCGGGGCGCTACTGTTTCATCAACTGGGGTGATGCGTGCGTGGCACATCCTTTCTTGACCGTGCTCGTCACCCTGCGCAGCATCGCTTACGGGCTGGGAATCGCAGAGAGTAACCCGACGCTGGGCGGGCTGCGCGACCTCTACCTGGCGCAGTGGACGGATTACGGCAATCTGAGCGAACTGCGCCGCGCACTCGAACTGGCGCGTCCGTTGGCGATGCTCAACCGCGCGCTGACGTGGCGGCGCGCCCTGCTAACGCTACCGCCGGAGCAGTATGGCGAGTATGCCGACGCTGTGCCGGGATGGCTTCAGGAGTTTTTGCAAACCGTAGCTTGAGGAGGAAACGATGCGCTGGATGATCGTGTTGGCAACCCTGTGGTTGGCGTTGGGGATGGCGCTTTCTGCACAAGCGACCCCGGCGCCAGATGATGGCGTGCTACGCAGCCCGATCCCAGTTGCGGGCGACAGCGTCGTCGCCTTACTTGCTTCGCCCAAGTTCCAGTTCGACCGCACGCTTTACCTGGTGACGGACGCTGCGATCTGGCGTTCGGTCGATGGGGGCGGGAGCTGGCTGGAAGCGGCGAATCTGCCCGACGCTGGCCGCCGCGAATTTACGGCGGCGACAATTGTCGACGGCGGCGCCAACCACCATCAACTGCTGGTGACGACAGCGGGCGGTGCGTTGTGGCGCATCGACCCGGCGCAGCTTGACTGGCGGCTGCCGCGCGGCGCCGTCGCCACGCCCCCCGGTGCGCTGGCGATCACGATCACTTACGACGACGACTTTTATGTGGAGACCTTCGGCTACACACCCGACGCACCGAACATCCGCCACTATGCCTTGATCATGCCGGTACACGAGACGGCGCCGCGCCTGCGCGATGCGAAGAATGCCTTTTACTGGCTGCAATTTCCAGCCACAGCGGACGGCGCCCCCTCGCTGCGCCCGGAGGCGGCGGCCAACACCTGGGTGCTGCCCTACCTTCACCCAGCGCCAGGCGGCCAACTCACGACGACGCTGGCGGCGGGCGACTATCTGGTGTGGGCAGCGTTCATCGCGGCGCCGCTCAGCCGTGAAGCGGCCGGCGTGGGCGACGATGCCATCCTGTGGGCGGGCGTGACCGGCGGCGGCGCCTCGACGCGCACACCAGTCACAGCGACGGTGAAACCCAACGAAACCACTGCGCTAGATTTTCTGCTCACCGACGCCAACGGATGGGCGTGTCCCTGGCTCTACGTCCACGACGGGACAGATTACGTGCGCGTGACAGAGCTTTTGCGCAACCAGGAAGGCGCAGACAATGCCCGGCAGGAAGTGACGAATCTGGGGCGTGTGCCGGTGGTGGATGGCGCTGTGCGGCTGCGGTTGGCCGAGGAAAAGGCGGAGATCGCCTATTTCGACGCGCTTACAGTGCTGGTGGATGGGGTGGCAATCTCACTACCGACACCGGCGTTACAGCGCGTCGACGGTCGCTTCCTCCGGCTGCGACCTGAAGCGATGCTTGATTTCGACCTCGTGCTGCCGGCTGCCTATGCCGGGCTTAGCCACGTTCAGGTGACAGTGATCGCTACCGGCTATTATCAACGCGCCGATGCTACGCCCGACGCGCGGCCACTTGGTGAGTAACTAAAGCGTTGAAGGCAGCCCGGCAGATTATCATCGTGTATACTACAGGCATCAGTGTTTTGACACTACCGCCCAACACCTGAAAGGTTTGCGCCCGCATGACTGGTCTCACCAGTAGTGAAGTCCTTGCCCGCCGCCAGCGCGGAGAGAGCAACGCCGTCAAACTCAGCACCAGCCGCTCCTATCTCGACATCCTCAAAACTAACATCTTCAACCCGGTCAACATGGTGCTCTATGCCATCGGCGCAGGGATGGTGCTGGTGGGCGATATGCGTAGCGCGGTCACGACGGTGATGCTCGTCGCCTTCAACGCCGTCGTCGGCATCGTGCAAGAGGTGCTGGCGAAACGCAAGCTCGACCAGATTGCACTGCTGGCACGCGCCAAGATCACCGTGCGCCGCGACGAGCAGGAGCAACAGGTCGATCCCGCCGAGCTGGTGCTGGGCGACGTGCTCGTCATCCGCGCCGGCGACCAGATTCCGGTAGACGGCGTGGTGGCGGACGCCAGCAAGCTCGAAGTGGACGAAAGCGCGCTGACGGGCGAGTCCGACTTGATCGCCAAGACGCAGGGCGACGCGGTGCTGTCGGGCAGCTTCTGCGTCACGGGCGGCGCGCTGGTGGAGGCGACGCGCGTCGGCGAGCAGAGCTTTGCCAACCAGCTCACGCAGAACGCGCGCCAATTCAAGCTGGAACAGACGCCGCTCCAACGCGATGTCAACCGGTTGCTGCGCATCCTGCTGTTGATCGTCGCCTTCTACGGCTTTCTGGCGGTGCTGGCGCTCTTCGTGCTCGGACTGCCCTTTGATCTTTGGTTGCAGATTCTGGCCGTCATCACTGGCTCCGTTTCGGCGGGGCTGCTCGTCTTCATCACGCTCAACTACTCGTGGGGGGCGGTGCGCATCGGGCAGCAGGGCGGGCTGGTGCAGCAGATCAACGCCGTCGAGTCGCTGAGCAACGTCACCGTGCTCTGCACCGACAAGACGGGTACGCTCACCGCCAACAAGATTCGCTACCACGACGTACACCCGGTCAGCCTGGACAAGGCGACGCTGGAGCAGCGCCTGGCCGACTTTGCCAGCAATGCCGCCGCCACCAACAAGACGACGGAGGCGATCGTGGCGTGGCGCGCCGGCGAGAAGCGCCGCGTCAGTGATGAAGTCCCCTTCTCCTCGGCGCGCAAGTGGTCGGGGCTGGCCTTCGACGACCCGGCGATCAAGGGCGTGTACGTGCTCGGTGCGCTGGAGATGCTGCAACAGCAGTTCACCGCCACCGACGACGACACCGCCGCCGCGCTGGCGCAACTGCAAAGTTGGTCGGACGCCGGGCTGCGCGTGCTCGTCTTTGCGCACAACCCGGCGGTGACGACGCTCCACAACGCCGCTGGCGAAGCAGCGCTGCCGCCGCTGACCTTGCTCGGCGTGATCTGCTTCAGCGATGAGCTGCGCCCGCATCTTCAGGAGACGCTGGCTGCCTTTACCGAAAATGGCATCAAACTCAAGGTGATTTCGGGCGACAACCCGCAGACGGTGGCGGCGCTGGCGAAACAGGCGGGGCTGCCGGGCGATCTGCGCGCGGTCTCTGGCCCCGAACTGGCGGCGATGAGCGAGGGAGAATTTGCGCAGACCGCCGCCGAAGCCACCGTCTTTGGCCGCATCTCGCCGCAGCAGAAGGAGCAGCTCGTCGATGCGCTGCGCGGTCAGGGCGAGTACGTAGCGATGATCGGCGACGGCGTCAACGACGTGCTCTCGCTCAAGAAGGCGAACATGGGCATCGCGATGGAGAGTGGCAGCACGGCCACGCGCGCGGTCGCCGGCATGGTGCTGCTGGGCGACTCCTTTGCGGCGATGCCGAACGCACTGCGCGAGGGGCAGCGCATTGTCGCCAGCATCCAAAGCATCCTCAAGGTCTACATGGTGACAGTCTTTGCGCTGGTGCTGCTGATCAGCGGCATCTCGGCGTTGCAACTCGGCTTCCCATTCACCGCGCCGCAGAACTCGATCCTCTCCTTTTTTGCACGCGGCGCGCCGCCCTTCCTAATCTCGGTGACGGCGCTAGCAGTCGTCAATCGCACGCGGCTGTCGAGCAATATCATCCACTTCACGCTGCCAGCGGCGCTGTTGATGTTTGTCTTCGGGCTGCTGGTCTACATCGGCGCCTTCTTTGTCACCGAAATCGAGGTGACGCAGGTAGTCGTCAGCGCGGAGATGATTGAGGTGGTGGCGGAGGTGGCGCGCGTGCCCGCCGAGTCGCTCACCACGGAGCAGTTCGACGTGTTGGCGGTGCTCTACAGCGCGCAGACCTCGCTCGTCACCTTCTTCGTGCTGACCGGCGTGCTGACAATGGTCTTTGCCGAGCCGCCGCTGCGTTGGTTTGCCGGCGGCGCGCCCTATCGCGGCCACTGGTTGACGGGCGCGGGCGCAGTCGTGCTCGTCATCGCCTACTACATTCTGCTGCTTGTGCCCGGACTGCGCTCCTTTTTCGAGCTGGTGCCGCTGCCGCTCTTCTTTCACATTGGCATCCTGGTGATGACCGCGCTGTGGACAGTGCTCCTGCGCGCCATGTGGCGGCGGCGGTGGCTGGGGCGATTCTTGGACATGGTGGTGGAGGAGTAAGTTGGCTACGTGGGCAAGGCCATGTCCCACGCCAGAGGGCGAAGCCCACTGGTTTTGTCACCTACTTGGTGCGGTGCATCCGCTACGATAGAATACCAGACTTGCTGTGGGGCAGGATTGACAAGGGCTAATCATGGGCGCGTCCAAAGACAGAGTGATAGCGTTCGGATGGTATGGCGGCAAATACAGTCATCTCAACTGGCTGCTGCCGTTGCTGCCGCGCGCGTCCCACTATTGCGAACCTTTCGGCGGGTCGGCGGCAGTGCTTGTGAATCGAGAGCCATCGCCAGTTGAGACTTACAATGACATCGACGGGCAAGTCGTCAACTTTTTTCGCGTGCTACGCGACCAGAAAGAGGCATTGATTGAGGCAATTGGACTGACGCCTTTTTCTAAGGAAGAATTCAGGCGCGCCGTTGATGAGCCAGAAGAAAAGCTCTCGGACATAGAGCGTGCGCGTCGATTCTTCATTCGCGCCCGACAGGTGCGCACGGGTCTTGCACAGACTGCCAGCGAGGGTCGATGGGCGCACTGTGTTTTGACAAGTCGCGCGGGCATGGCTGGCGCGGTCTCACGTTGGCTGGGCAGCGTCGAAGGTCTTGCCGAGATCGCGCAGCGGTTGCTACGTGTACAAATCGAGAACGACTCCGCCATCCATGTGATTCGCCGTTATGATTCGCCCGACACACTTTTCTATTGCGATCCGCCCTATGTCCACGCATCGCGCGCCGACACCAATGCGTATGCCTTTGAGATGTCCGATGCCGAGCATCGCGAACTGGCGAAAGTACTGCATCAAGTGCAGGGCAAAGTCGCCTTGTCGGGCTATCACTGCGAGTTGATGGACGAACTGTACAGCGACTGGACATGGATTGCGGCGCCGACCAAGAAGGCGCATTCCACGAACACCGGCGCCAGCAATAACAAACAGGATCGCACAGAGATTCTGTGGGTCAACTATGAATTGCCCTTGACGCAGCAGCCTGTTTTTCCCGTAGATGAAGAGGAAATCATCGAAGAATGGAACAAGCAGAAGAAATCCTCGCCGACGCTCTTCGACGTGCTGAGCAATCCCTGAATTCTCCGCTGGTTGCCGATGCCGTTGTGCAGACGCGTATCGAATACATTGCCCGATTGAACAGCAATCGAGCAGGCGCACGCGTCATCCTCGCCTGCGCGTTGGCAAAAATCCTGAATCCAGAAGTTGACATTCGCAAACCGTACACTGAGATTGGGGCGGCGGATGCTTACTCTGGCAGAAGCTATGATGAAAAGTACATCGAGCCGTTTGCGCGCGCCAATCGCCTGCCCGTAAACACGACGACAGCCTGGCTGACGCCGGCGTTGCGCAATATCAGCACGCCGCTGGCAGCGCCAATGAGCATCGTCGGGACGCCACGCAAGATGTACGAGGTGTTGATTTTGCTGCTCAATGATGTGTACATCGGCACGATTACAGCGCAAGAACTGCTGCTTGAAGGTGTTCGGGTGCTTCTTTTGCTCCGCAACGAACGTGATGAACGGATCAAACAGCTTCTCAACGAACTGGCTTTGTCAGATCGTGAAGCACCATTGTCGTCTGAAGAAGTTGTCGATCTAGTCCGGCGACACATGGAAAGCCCCAAGTCCAGCAGGCTACCCGTGTTGATCGTGACTGCTGCCTATCTATCGGCAGCAAATCATCTTGGTGAGACGGCAAAGCCACTGCTATTGCACAATGCCGCCGATGCACAGACTGGAGCCACTGGTGATGTCGAGATCACGTTGATCAATGATGACAGAGTCATCACGACCTATGAGATGAAAGACAAGAGCGTAACGACTGCCGATATTGACATCGCGTTGGAGAAGCTGGCTGCATCAGGTATGCGGCCGGACAATTACCTTTTCGTCACGACTGCACCGATCGACGACAAGGTTACGCTGTACGCCAGATCGCTCTACAAAAGCACCGACGGGATCGAGTTTGCGATTCTTGATTGTCTTCAGTTTCTACGCCATTTCTTGCATCTGTTTCACCGGCTGCGCGTTGACTTCCTTGAAACCTATCAACGGTTGGTGCTCGATGAACCGGAAAGCGCGGTCAATCAGCCGCTGAAGGAAGCCTTCTTAACGCTGCGCCGGCAAGCTGAATATGATGCGAATCACTGAGGAATATGAGCAACGCCACCACATCTACACAGGCTGACGCCGTCACAGAGACCAAGGCGGGTGAGGATCAGCCTTCGCCCGGCCATGCTTCCACGCTCGGCGACCGCATCCTCTCCACGCAGACGGAGGTGAGCCGCTTCGACCGCTGGGTGGAGTTCATCGCCGCCGTCGTGCTCTCGCTGGCGACGGTCGCCACGGCGTGGGCCGGCTATCAGGCCGCGCTGTGGGGCGGCGACCAGACCGAGCACATGACCGCCGCCAACGTGGCGAGTGTGCGCGCGGCGCAGCAAGCCAACGCGGCGCTGCAAACCGCCAGCCTGCACGCCAATCTGTTTGTGGCCTGGGTCACGGCGATCAGCGATGAGAAGCAGGAACTGGCCGACTTCCTCTACGCGCGCTTTCCCGCCGAGTTGAAGACAGCCGCCGACGCCTGGATCGCCACCAAACCGCGCCAGAATCCCGATGCGCCCGCCAGCCCCTTTGCGATGGCGGAATATCAATTGCCGCAGAATGCCAAAGCCGCAGGGTTACAGGCGCAGGCCGATGAGGAATTGCAGTTTGCCAATGCCGCCAACGAGGTCTCTGACCGCTATGTACTGCTGACCGTGATCTTTGCTTCGGTGCTCTTCTTTGGCGGCGTCAGCGGCAAGTTTCAGTCGCGGAGTGTCGATGTCGCAATGCTGACGTTGGCGGCCATCGTCTTTTTGGTCGGGGTCGGCATCTTGGTTACCTATCCCGTGCAGTAGCTGCTTGTTGTATAATGAAGTGACGTGTTGTTCCGACCTTCTGGAAACTGATAGGAGAAAAACATGCAAGAGTACAGTTCGCGCCCGCACAGCCCAGTCGGGCTAGAGGCGCACGGCATCTCAAATGTCAAGACCGCTTACTGGAATTTGGCGACCCCGGCGCTCTATGAGGAGTCGATCAAGCGCAACGAGGGCATCATCTCGCACCTGGGCCCGTTGGTCGTGCGCACCGGGCAGTTCACTGGGCGTTCGCCCAACGACAAGTTCGTCGTCAAGGAGCCGACGAGCGACGACTTCATCTGGTGGGGCAAGGTCAACAAACCCTTCAAGCCAGAACGTTTTGACGAACTGCACCGGCGCATGACCTCCTACTTGCAAGGCAAGGATGTTTTCATCCAGGATTGCTGGGCTGGCGCCGATCCGCAGTATCGGATGCCTGTGCGCATCATCTCGCAGTATGCCTGGCACAGCCTCTTTGTGCGCAACATGTTCATCCAGGCCACGCCCGAAGAACTGGCTGTCCACGAACCCGGTTTTGTCGTCATCGACTGCCCCGGCTTCCACGCCTCGCCCGAAGTTGACGAGACCAATTCGGATGTCTTCATCCTCGTCAACTTTGCCGAAAAACTGGTGTTGATCGGCGGCACCGAGTACGCCGGCGAGATCAAGAAGTCGGTCTTCACGGCGATGAACTACTTGCTGCCCTTCCACGAAGTGATGCCGATGCACTGCTCGGCCAACATCGGGCCAAAGGGCGACACAGCGATCTTCTTTGGCTTGAGCGGCACCGGCAAGACGACGCTCTCCGCCGACCCCAAGCGCACGCTGATCGGCGACGACGAACACGGCTGGAGTGAGTCCGGCGTCTTCAACTTCGAGGGTGGCTGCTACGCCAAGACGATCCGCCTCTCACCGGAGGCGGAACCCGAAATTTACGCCACCACGCGCCGCTTTGGCACCGTGCTGGAGAATGTGGGCATCGACACCAACACGCGGCGCATCGACCTGGACGACGGTTCGCTGACGGAGAACACGCGCGCCGCCTATCCGATCTCGCACATCCCCAACGCCACACGCGACGGGCGC
>Ga0209398_1001735_pt1 | contig 10785 bp, 7 predicted proteins | sample AshMeaBigSpring_FD_184125 | JGI IMG/M metagenome (GOLD analysis project Ga0209398, IMG submission 184125) | Groundwater microbial communities from Big Spring, Nevada to study Microbial Dark Matter (Phase II) - Ash Meadows Big Spring (SPAdes)... | ecosystem: Environmental > Aquatic > Deep...
GCGCTCACCTTCAGCCGGCTGATCACGGCAGTGCAGAGCGCGGGCGGCCCGGCGTACAGCTTCACGCAGATCGACCCCTTCGACGCCGAAGATGGCGGGGCGCCGGGGCGCAACGTACGGCTGGGCATACTCTACAACCCAGCGCGTCTCCACTTTGCGTCACGTCCCGGCGATGCGGGCACGGAGAACAGCGTACAGTGCAACAGCGGCCAGGCGACGTTGGCGCTCAATCCTGGGCGCATCGGCGCTGTGGCTGGCGATTTTCTCGACAGCCGCAAGCCGTTGGCCGCCGAGTTCAGCTTTGGGGGCAAGACGCTCTTTGTGATCACCGTACACTTCGACGACAAGACGACGGACAGCCCACACTACGGCGCGCGCCAACCGCCGCTGCTGGCGTCGGCGGCGCGACGGCTGGCGCAGGCGCAGATCGTGCAGGGCTTCGTGCAGCAGATTCTGGCGTGCGAGCCGGCAGCCAACGTGATCGTCACTGGCACGCCCAACGACGATCGCTTTTCGCCGGCGCTGGCGGCGCTGCAAGGCACGACGCTGACCAGCCTGATGGCATTGCTGCCGACCGATGCCGCGTATAGCGAGGTCAGCGCAGGCGTGAGCCGCGTGGCAGGGCAGGCGTTGGTCAGCCCGGCGCTGTGGGATCATCGCCCGGCGTTCGACGTGGTGCATCTCTTTGCGGAGTTTGCGGGTGCGCCCGTCGCCCAGGATCCGACGGTGGCGCGGGTTGCGTTGGCGGCGGTGGGAGACGCGGTCTATCTGCCGCTGGTGACGAAATAGCCGACGCGCTACAAATCCGGCTCCCAGATCGAGTCGAGTTCCAGCGTGAAGCCGGGCAGTTCGGGGTCGCCGGTGATCGTGGCCGGGCGTTCGAGCCGCACGGGCGCGGCGCCGGGACGGTAGATAGTCACGCTCTGCTCCAGCGGGTCGATCAGCCAGCCGAGTTGGGCGCCGTTTGCCATGTACTCGTCCATCTTCGCCAGTAAGTCTTCGCGGCGGTCGGTCTCGGAGCGCAGTTCGACCACGAAGTCGGGACAGAGCGGCAGGAAAGTGCGCTTCTCGGCGCGGGTGAAGTGCGCCAGCCGCAAGCGCTGCACCCAGGCGGCATCGGGCGATCGCATCGCACCGTTGGGCAGACGGAAGCCAGCCGAAGAGTCGGTGACAGCGCCACTGTCATTTGTCAAAGCCCAGCGCACCAGTGCTGCAATCAAAAGCGCGTTGCGTCTACCTGATTCCCATCCTGTCGGTGACATAATAACCACATCTCCTTTGGCGGTTCGTTCGATGCGCAGTTCGGGATTAGCTTCGCAGAAGGCGAGAAACGCCTGGTCGTCCATCGGGCCATTGGGCAGATGGACGACCAGGCGATCCGCCGGCGCCGGCGTCAGTATGGTTGTGATCATGGCACCCTCCTCAGTTGGTTACGCCCACAGGACATCGCCGTCCTCTTCGTAGTTGACCTTCTTTTCGACGTACATCGCCGCGGCGCGTGCTTCCTGCGCCGGGCGATCCTGCTCGAACCACTGCGCCCACTCTGCCGGAGCGTCGAGGTCCTGCCCGCCGTGTTGGGTGATGCGTTTGCGCACCTTGAGCAGCACCGGCGTATTGACGCTGGCGCCGCTGACGACGACCTGCCCCTTGCTCAGGCTTGGCAGTTCGCGCAGCAGGTCGCGCCCCACGCTCTCCACCGACTCGGCGATGCGGTTCTGGTCGATGGGGTTGGTGATGCGCATGATGCACTGGGTCATACACTGGCTGAGCACGTCGCCATCGAGCTTGCCCGGGCGCTGCGTGATCAGCCCGATACCGACGCCGAACTTGCGCCCCTCGCTCAGGATCGTCTTGAGCACGTCGGAGCTGACAGCGTCGGCGTTGGCGGGTGCGTAGTTGTGCGCCTCTTCCAGCAAGCAGAAGACGGGATAGGGCAGGTGGCTGGGGTCGCCGCGTTCGAGTTTGCCCTTGGCCGTCTCCATGCGCGCCTGGTAGACACGGCGCAGCAGCGTGGCGGCGATCACTTGCTGCTCGCGGCGGTCGATCTCGTTGAGCTGGATGATCGTACACTGGCCGGGCTTGAAGAGTTCGTCAAGTTCCAGGTTCTCGAAGTCGTGGAAGATGCGGCTGTTGCCGAGTGCAGCGTGCAGACGCCAGACCAGCGCGCCCGTCGTCGGGTCGTCCTCGTCGCTGCCTTCGTCGCTTTTCTTGCCCTCGGCGGTCTGGCGCACAGCGAAGAGAAGTTGCTCCAGCGTGTAGTGTCCGTTCTTGGCGCTGCGCTGTGCAAAGCTAAAGGCGCGGCCAAGCTGGTAGTGCATCTTCTCCGACAAGTTGGGCAGCAGATAACGCAAGTCGGCAACGGTCAGCGTGTCGATGCGCACGCGCAACTGGTCAGGGCGGAAGATGCGCACGCGTGGCTTGTAGTTCCCCTCGCTGAACTCGGCCAGGTTCATCATCTCCTGGAGCGTGCTGTACTCGCCGTGCGGGTCGACGACGAGCACGGCAGCGCGGTTGTGTGGCGCCAACATCTCCTCGAGCAGCACGCCAGCCAGGTAGCTCTTGCCGCTGCCCGTGCTGGCGATCACGGCCAGGTGTGTGCCCGTGAAGCCGCGCACATCCAACGCAATTGGCACCGCGCCTTCTGTCCGGCTGAGCAGGCTGCCGATGTGGGCGCTGCCGCGCTCGCCGCGACGCCGCTTGCTCAGCACCGCGCCCAGCAGCTCGTCGGCGGCGATGTAGACCGAGGCGCCGTTGACCGGCGGCACGCGCGGGTTGATGAAGTCGCCAAGCTGCTGGCTGTGGTAGCCGAGCACGGTGACAGTGATCTCGAACAGTTCGGTGGCGTCGCTTTCGTAGCCTAGCAACGTAGCGACGGACGTCGGCGGCACAGTCGGGTCGGCCAGAAAGCTGTCGGGGAAGAGCTTGACCGGGCGCCGCCCGGTGACGCGCCCCAGGATCGCCCGTTCCTCGCCATCGACTGCAGTGACGTAGTAAACGAACTCGCCATGCTTGACGCGCCGCTCCGGGTCGGGGGCGATAAAGAGGTAGTCGTTAGGCGTCTCGCCGGGGCCTTTGACGGTGCCGATGGGATATTGTGTCGCGATCATGATTCTCTTCGTTGCAGCGGCAAGATGCGCGCTCTAACCCTGGATGGCTCAACGATAACGATTGCACCGCGTTCGAGTTCATCGGAAAAACGGTGCAGGTTCATGTCAATCAGAATTCGCAGAGTCATGCCAACTCAAGCGGGAGATCGATCTCTTCCGCACGCCAGGCAGCGTAGATCAACGCCTGGCGAATATCCTCCGATTCCAGGTCAGGGTAGGCTGTCAGAATCGCTTCATTGCCAACACCAGAAGCAAGCAGTCCCACTACTGTCCCAACCGTCACTCGCATCCCGCGAATACACGGCTTGCCACCCATGACTCTAGGATCGAACGTAATTCGGTCGAGTCCTTGTACGCTTTGCACAAGCGCCTCCTTGCATATCACGAAATCATCCCGCCGGCTGCACGATGCTCTTCCACGCCACGTTGTTGCGCATGACGGCCAGGCGGCTACGGCTGTGCGGAAAGAGATCGCCCAGCCGGTCGATCACCGAGAGCAGCAGCGGCGCAACCAAAGCATGGTTCTGCGCCAGCAACTGCGGGGCGTAGCGTAGCTGCGGCTGACCGTCCATCCCGGCGTGAAACGCGACGATCTCTTCCTGTGTGAGCAGGCGCACCGGGCAGTTGACCGTCGCGGCCAGCGCGGGCACGCCTTGCTGCGCCCGCCCCGCTGCATCGAACCAGCCGATACTGATCACGCCGAGCAGGGTCGCCGTCTCAGCCAGGTAGTCGGGCGAGAAGATCTCGACCTCGCTGCGTGGGCTGAGACGTGGGCCGAGCGCGCCGAACTCTGGGTTCATCAGCAGCGTGTTGTAGATTAGCCCGACCAGGGTTGCGCCTGCCCCGCCGTTCGCCTCCAGTTCGGCAGCCACAAACGCACCAAAGCTGTAATCCTCCGGCGCGGGCGGCTGCCGCGTCTCGCCCACACCAAAGACCTGGCAGACGTAGTCGATATGCGAGTTAGATTTGACGATCTTGCCGATAGGTTGCTGCATCATGCCTGCTCAGTCGATGGCGGCCGGATCGATGCCTAACGCGGCCAGTTTTGCGGCCAACATTGCAGCGCGCTGCTCGGCGGCAGCGGCGCGCTGCGCTTCCTGTTCGGCACGCTGGCGCTCCTGTTCGAGTTGCTGTTGGCTCTGGGTCAGGGCTTCTTGCCCGGTAGCCAGGATGACGCCCTGATGATCGCACCAGCGCAGCCATACACCGGACATATCTTCGTATTCACCCTCCCAGAGTGTGACGCCTAATCCTACCTGCGCCAGCCACGTATCTGTGACCTCGGTGAAGCGCAGACTCTGGCGTGAGAAGATGCGCAACGGCGTCGGGCTGGCGAAGCGTTCTGGGTCATAGACAATGTAGTAGCCGATGCCCATCCGCGCATAGTCGAGCAGTTTGTCGCCCAATTCTTTGCCCATCTTATTTGAGACGATCTCCACTACAACATCGGGCGGTTTGCCGTATTCCCAAACAAAGTATGATCGATGTTCCTTTTTCCAGGGTTCCGGCGGTAGTGTCACATCGAGACTGACAAGCACGTCGGGCACCAACGGCGACTCGCGTAAATGGATAAAGAGACCGACATTCGCCATGGCGACAAAGGTGCGTCCCTCGCCAGGGCCTTCCCACGTCGCATACAAAGCGTCAACCAGCAGTCGCATTTGGCGCTCAGAAAAGAGATTGTCCACGGGAGTATTGTCCTCGGTGATGATATGCGAGATGTCCAGCTCTGTGACAATGTATTCGTCAAGCTCACTTGTTTGGGTTTCGCCCATTTTGCTTTGCTCCTACCACACGGCCAAACCGTATTCCGCGAAGCTGCTCGTTTCGGGAGTTCCTATTGTATATCGTACAAACGTTCTGCGCAACCGCGCACCGCACCCTGGGTTTCTTTCGCATGTATACCAGACGTTGGGCAAAACCAGGCAGCGCGTGTGTCCAAAAACTCGCACTTGACTTAGTGTATATTATACACTATACTAAAAGTGTAAAACAAACACTAAGTCAGCCCACACCCTTGACTTCCGGCCGGACTCCGGTTGCGTGCTGACGCCAACACTGCGTTATTCACTTTTCAGGAGGCAAAGCATGGGTTACTCACGCTGGAGCGATAACGTTTATCAGGATCGGCAGCGGCAGCGCCGCCGCACCCACCAGACAGCCTTTACCTACGACCAGCAGGTGCGCGAGAGCGGGCGCGTCGAGGTGCATCCGCAGATGAATCCGTTCCGCAAGGTGCGCGAGAGCCGGGCGAGCAACGCCCATCCCGACGCCGTCGCCATCGCCGTCATCTTCGACGTGACGGGTTCGATGGGAAACGTGCCGCGCGTGCTGCAAACCAAGCTGGGCGGGCTGATGCATCTGCTGTTGGAGAAGAACTATGTCGCCGACCCGCAACTGCTTTTCGGCGCGGTCGGCGACGCCAACTGCGACATCGTCCCGCTGCAGATCGGCCAGTTCGAGTCCGGGTTGGAGATGGACGACGAGTTGGGCAAGATTTTCCTGGAGGGCGGCGGCGGCGGGCAAGTGCATGAGAGCTACGAGCTGGCGCTCTACTTCATGGCGACACACACGGCGCTTGATTGCTTCGAGAAGCGCCAGCGCAAGGGCTATCTCTTCACCATCGGCGACGAGAAGCCCTACAGCCGGCTGCGTCGCGAGCATGTGCGCCAGCACATCGGCGACGTGCTGAAACAGGACGCACCGGTGGAGATGGTGGTCGCTGCGGTCAATCAGCGCTATCACCACTTCCACATCGTGCCGACGCACACGGCGCACGGCGGCAGCCCAGAGGTGCAGGAGCGCTGGCGCAGCCTGCTCGGCGAGCGTGTGCTGCTGCTCGACGACGAAGCCGCCGTCTGCGAGACCATCGCCCTGACGATTGGCCTCAACGAGGGGGCGCTAGATGATTTGGATCGCGGTGTGGACGATCTGCGCATGGCCGGGTATGACGCCGCGGCGACGCAAGCCGCCGTCACGGCGATGACGCGCAGCACGCTGAGCGGTCGGCGCAACGGACGGCGGTAGCCAGTAGGTGCGGTTTTCAACCGCACGTGTCTGTTCGATCCAGGGCGTGCGGCTGCAAGCCGCACCTACTTTCACGTTGCGGAGGCAAAGATGCAGCAAGCTATCCTGACCGTCGATCTTGGTTTTGGCGATGCGGGCAAGGGGTCGATTGTGGATTTTCTCACGCGTGAACACGGTGCGCACACGGTCGTGCGCTACAACGGCGGCGCGCAAGCTGGACACCGCGTGGTGACGCCCGCCGGCGCGGAGCACGTCTTCGCTCAGTTTGGCAGCGGAACATTGGCTGGCGCAGCTACGCACCTGTCACGCTTCATGCTGGTCGAACCGCTAGCGATGCGCGCGGAGGCGGCTCACCTGCGCATGTCGGGCATCGACGCCTTCGCCATCACGACCATCGATGCGCGGGCACGCGTGATCACGCCCTTTCAGCGCGCCACCAACCGGCTCAAGGAACTGGCGCGCGGCGGCGCCCGTCACGGTAGTTGCGGCATGGGCATCGGCGAGACGGTGGCCGACGCGCTGGCGCACGGCGTCCGCACGCTGCACGTGGGCGACCTCCGCCGGCCCGATACACTGCTGGAAAAGCTGATCTTCGTGCGCGCGATCAACCAGGCAAAGGTCGCGGCGCTGCACCCAACCCTGCCTAACAGTGAACAAGTCGCCGACGAGTTGTCGGTGTTGTGTGACGAAGATTGGCTGGAGTGGCTGGTCGAGGAGTATCGCCAGTTCGTCGATCGGGCGCAGATCGTCGAGGGCGCCTTTCTCGCCACGCGGCTGCGGCGCCCCGGTGCGGTGATCTTCGAGGGCGCGCAGGGCGTGCTGCTCGATGAGGCGTACGGTTTTCACCCGCACACGACCTGGAGCGACACGACGCTGCGCAACGCCGACCGGCTGCTGGCGGAAGCCGGCTATGCGGGTGCAGTGCAGCGCATCGGCATCACGCGTGCCTACGCCACGCGGCACGGCGCCGGCCCCTTCGTCAGCGAGGACGCCGCGCTGACGCACGCGCTGCCTGACGCCACTAACGGCAGCGGCGCCTGGCAGCAAGGCTTCCGCGTCGGCTGGCTCGATCTCGTGATGCTGCGCTATGCGTGCGAGGTGGTGGGCGCGCTGGACTTGCTGGCCGTCACTTGTCTGGATCGGCTGACAGGGCTGCCGGAAGTGCAGGTCTGTAGCGAATATGTGTGTGGCGGACAACTCATCGAGCGCATCACACCGCCTGCGGCGCCAGGCGACTTGACGCAGCAGGCAGCGATCACCGCCCAGTTGCAGCACGTGCGCCCGCACCTGACGCCGCTCAACGATCCAGCCGCATTGGTCGCGCGGATCGAGCAGCAGATCAAGCTGCCCGTTGGGTTGCTCTCGACCGGCCCCAGTGCATGTGACAAGCAGCGATCACCTTGAAAATCCGTCACGGCGTGACGGATTTTCAAGGTGATCGTCAGCCTCACTTCGTTTTGGGGATAGCGTACACTCCAAAGTGTGATAAACTGCATGGCAACTTACCCCCTTGATCTCAAGACAATTGCTGTCTCCCGGTATCAAAAGGAGCCATCCATGCCATTCACCCATCACCTGCTGCGTCTCATCTTGACTGCATTTTTGCTGGCCGGACTATTGCTGCCCGCCGCCTCGGTGCGTGCGCAGGAGAGCGCCGCCATCCACTATCACCGCCCTGACGGCGCGTACGACGGCTGGGGGCTACACGTGTGGAGCGCGGCTGCGCAGGAGACGCCCTGGGCCGAGCCGCTGGCGCCCACGGGTAGCAACGATTTCGGCGTCTTCTGGGAAGTACCGCTGCGCGCTGACGCCGACGAACTTGGCTTCATCATCCACAACGGCGATGCCAAAGACCCTGGCCCAGACCAGTTTCTTAACCTGGCAGTGGGGCGGGAAGCGTGGGTCGTCTCCGGCGTGCCGCAGGTCTTTCTCCAGCCGGTCGATCCGAACGATCTGCCCACCGCCCTGCCGCCGGAACCGGAGCCAGGCACACCACCGCGCGCCGTCAGCTTTCCTGGCAACTACGCATCGATCCTACGCGGCGCGGACTGGGAGCCGGCCGACCCGGCGGTGCAGGGCAGCGACCCCGACGGCGACGGCGTGTGGACGCTGACTGTCACCCTGCCCGGCGGCGACTACGAGTTCAAGGTCGCCATCGACGGGACGTGGGAGGAGAATTACGGCGCGGGCGGGCAGCCGGACGGCGCGAACATCGGCTTTACCGTGCCCGGCGAGGGCGGCGATGTCGTCTTCTATTACGACCGCGCCACCGGTGAAATCAATCTCGGCGTCAACGCACCGAGCGGCCCCGTGCCCGCACCACAGACTTTCGTCGGCGACGGCGTGATCTACCAGCCGGCGCTGCGCCACGACAGCCGCAGCGATCTGTACCGCACGCCCTTTGGCGCTCAGCCGACCGTCACCAACGTGACGCTGCGGCTGCGCACCGCCGCCGACGACGTGGAGCAGGTGACGCTGGTGTGGGGCAGCGTGAGCGATGGCGTTGTCCGCTACGCACCGCTGCAAGCCGTCGCCGCCGATGACCGCTACACGTGGTGGGAGACGACGATCAACACCGGCGCCGCGCTCGACGTGCTGGCCTACGGCTTCAGCGTGAGCGACGGCGGCGCCACGGTCTATTTCGCCGACGACAACCGGCGCGATGGCGGCGCCGGTCAAGGGTACACCGAGCTGCCCACCGGCGACCTGGGCTGGAACATCTACGTCTACGACCCGGCCTTCGCCGCGCCGGATTGGGCCAAAAACGCCACGATCTACCAGATTTTCCCGGATCGCTTCCGCGACGGTGACGCTACCAACAACCCCACCGCCGCCGATTGGTTCTACCCGGAGGAGTGCGGCGGGACGGCGCGCCCGGTGTCACCCTGGAACACCATCGTCCCCGACCCGGAGCCAAACGATCCCAGCCGCAACCCCTGGGCGGGCACCTACGGCTGCACATTTTATGGCGGCGATCTGCAAGGTGTGCAGCAAGAGTTGGGTTATTTGCAGGCGCTGGGCGTCACGACGATCTACTTCAACCCGATCTTCGACTCGCCCTCCAACCACAAATACGACGGGCGCGACTACCGGCAGGTCGATGACAATCTGGCGGTGGCGGGTGATTTCGACGCCAGCAACGAGCTGTTCCAGACCTTCGCCGCCGAGGTCGCCAATCGCGGCATGAACCTGATCCTGGACGGCGTGCCCAACCATTCCTCCAGCGACAGCCCCTTTTTCGACAAGTATGCGCGCCACGAAACCGAAGGCGCGTGCGAAAATGAGGCAAGCCCGTATCGCAACTGGTACTTCTTGGACCCGGCGCGCCCGGCGGGGACGGGCGCGTGTGTGGGCGACGTCAACTATCGCGGCTGGTTCAACGTGGCGACGCTGCCGCAGCTCGACACTGCCAACGCCGAGGTGATCGACAACTGGCTGGGTGAGGAGGGCATCGCGCTGAAGTGGCTGAATACGCCGGGCGTCGCCGGCTGGCGCATCGACGTGGTGCCGGATGTCGTCGGCATCAACCCCACCTTTTTCGAGCAGATGCGCCAGGCGGTCAAGACGGTACACCCCGACGCGCTGCTCATCTCCGAGACGTGGCCGGAGGATCAGGCGCGGCTGCGCGTGCTGGGCGACGAGTTCGACTCGACGATGAATTACCGCTTCCGGTTGGCCGTGCTCGGCTTTCTGCGCGACAGCAATTTCGACGATAACGACGGCAGCGTGCCGCCGCTGACCGCCACCGAGTTCGAGGCCGCGCTGCGCGGCATGGAGGAAGACTACCCGCCGGCCGCCTTTGCCACGGCCATGAATCTGCTCTCCTCGCACGATGTCAACCGCGCCGTGCGCGTGCTCGACCACGACGGCATCGACTTTGCGGCGCAGGAACCGCTCAACGGCTTTGCGGATGGTCGTGCGCGGTTGGCGCTGGCGGCAGTGTTGCAATTCACGCTGCCCGGCGCGCCGACGATCTACTACGGCGATGAGGTGGGACTGGTCGGCTTTGGCAGCGACGGCCCGCGCGACGATCCCTACAACCGCCAGCCCTACCCCTGGCCCGACGCCGAAGGCTATGAGGAATTGCCGACGTGGCGCCAACAGGACACAGCGCTGCTGGCACACTATCAGCGGCTCGGCCAACTGCGCCAGCAGTACAGCTTCCTGCGCACTGGCTCCTGGGAGACGCTGCGGCTCGACGACGCCGGGCTAGTCGTCTTCGGGCGCAAAGATGAGACCGGCGCTGCGCTCATCGCTGTCAACCGCAGCGACCAGGAACAGGCGGTCAGCATCGATGTGTCGGGCTACCTTCCGTGGGGCGCCGAACTCAGCGATCCTTTTAGCGAGGACACGCTCACGGTGGGTGACGCCGGCAACGTCAGCTTCACCGTGCCGGCGCTGGGCTATCAACTGTGGGTGACGGGTGAGGTGATCGACTTTGCGACGCCGACGACGCCGGAGATCGTTGCAGTTGAAGAAGGCAACGGCGCGGTCACGCTGACGATCCAGGGCGACGACACCGCCACACAGTACGCGGTGCTCCGTTCCCTGGTGGACGGCGGTTTCGAGGAAGTGGCGATCCTGCCGGGCACGGACGTGACCTACAAGTTCACCGACGAGGGGCTGACCAACAGCGCAACCTACTACTACC
>Ga0209398_1001737_pt1 | contig 10770 bp, 9 predicted proteins | sample AshMeaBigSpring_FD_184125 | JGI IMG/M metagenome (GOLD analysis project Ga0209398, IMG submission 184125) | Groundwater microbial communities from Big Spring, Nevada to study Microbial Dark Matter (Phase II) - Ash Meadows Big Spring (SPAdes)... | ecosystem: Environmental > Aquatic > Deep...
CGCTCCATGCCGCGATCTCCCCGCCGGACTCAAGGGACCTTTTCCAACCTGGGACGTTTGTGCGCTTCGAAGCGGATAGTACCTTCCGCAGCCGTTGGGCCCGGCGGGGACAAAGCCGGTCCTCGTCGACGCACGTGTGGCTGTCGGCGCACGAGTCAGACCGGCACGCCCCCGCGGATCGCGCAGGTCAGCTGTCCGGCCGCGTGTTAAAAATCCGATCGCCGGCATCCCCCAGGCCGGGAACGATGAACTTCTGGTCATTCAACTCAGGGTCGATCGCACACACGTAGATCTGTGTTTCCGGAAAGTCCCGTGTCACGAGGTCCAGGCCCGCGGAGGCGGCGATGATCGACAGCAGCTTCGTCTGGGCCACGCCCCACCGCCGCAGCGACTCGAGCGCCGCGACCGCGGACCCCCCGGTCGCCAGCATCGGGTCGAGCACCAGCGCCACGTCAACCGGCCGCGTGGCGGGCAAGCGGCTGTAGTACTCCACGGGAGTCGCCGTCGCCTCGTCGCGATACAAACCCAGGTGCCACACTTCGGCCGCGGGGATGAGATTCAGCACCGGATCGACCATCCCCAGACCGGCCCGCAGGATCGGCACCAGCCCCACGCGCCGGGATAGCTGATGACCGGTGGCGGGTCCCAGGGGCGTGACCACCGAGACCTCCGTCATGTGCAGGTCCTTGGTCGCTTCGTAGGCCAGCAAGACGGCCAGCCGGCCCACCAGCAGGCGGAACTCGGCGGGCTCGGTGCGGCAGTCGCGCAGCCGCAGCAGGTGGTGTGCCACCAGCGGGTGGGATACCTGATCGACGCGCGCCATGGGCGGGACACCTGGACGAGGGCGATCGAGTCGTATGGCATCCGGACCGCGCCCATTGCGCGTCGCCGCAGGCTGTGAACCGTGAGTCGCGAGGACGGTTGCGTGCCCGGCGCCGAGCTGGCCGCCCGGCACCGCGGCCCAGCGCCGCGCCCGGTGCCTGGATGCACGGCCGAATAGCTTACCACACCGTCCGGCCCGCCACAGGCTGGACAGGCCTGGCCTGTTGGGCCGATCCTGCCGGGCCGCCGCTCCGACCGGCGCAGCCAGAGGGCCACCAGGGTGTACCGTGCAGCCCTTGGGCTACAATGACGGTGGTTTGCGGCGACGTGCCACCGCTTGGAGCGCAACCGTTCACGGGCCGGGGTCTGGTCCATTTTTCGGCCGATCAACTCGACCGCGCGGTGACGCGCTGGCCGAAAACATGGACCTGACCCCCTGGAATCGCTCACCGCCCTGGAAAGGGGCTTGACGTGACCCTGGACCGACCAGATGCCGTGTCCGCCGGCCCGGAGGAGGTCGCGCGGCTGAGGGCGGAGGTGTTGCAGCACGAGTGCAACGAGCGGGCGCTGCAGGTGTGCAACCAGGCCCTGGAGCGGTTGGCGACCGGGGCGCCGCTGGGGGAGGTTCTCACGCTCCTGGTCCGGGCGGTCGAGTCGGCGGACCCGGAAATCCTCTGTTCCGTGCTCCTGCTGGACCGCGCCACGCGACGCCTGCGGCTGGGCGCCGCACCCAGCCTGAGCGAGGAATACAACCGGGCGGTCGACAACCTGGCGATCGGTCCCGGCGTCGGTTCGTGCGGCACAGCCGCCTTCACCGGCCAGTTGATCATCGTCGAGGACGTCGAGACCCATCCCTACTGGGAACGGTATCGTGACGTGGCGCGAAGGGCTGGTTTGCGAGCCTGCTGGTCCCAGCCGATCGTGTCGCAAGCCGACGAGGTCCTGGGGACCTTCGCCATCTACTATCGGCAGCCGCGACGGCCATCCGCCGCCGAACTGGACCGGATTCAGTTCGCGGCCCACGTGGCAGGGGTTGCCATCCAGGGCCGGCAGGCGGAGGAAACGCTGCGTGAGAATATCCGCCGCCATGAAACGATCCTGCAGACCATCCTGGACGGGTACCTGCTGTTGGACTCCGCCGGCAAGATCATCGACGTGAACGAAGCCTATTGTGAGCTGAGCGGCTACCGGCGCGGAGAGCTGTTAACCATGCGCCTGCCCGACCTGCTGCCGCCGGACCGGACGTGGCGGGCAGACGAGCATTTCGCGCGGCTGCTGAGCGCCGGCCGTCGGCGGTTCGACACCCAGCACCGCCGCCGCGATGGAACCACGCTGACCCTCGAGGCGAGCGCCACCGCGATCCAGCTGGAGCGCGGCCGCTGCCTGGTCGAGTTCGTACGAGACGTGTCCGCGCGGAAGCGGGTCGAACAGGAAATCCTCCGGCTGAACGCCACGCTCGAACAACGGGTCGCCGCGCGGACAGCCGATCTGTCGGCCGCCAATGATCAGCTGCAGCGGGAAATCCGCCAGCGGCAGGCGACCCAGCAGGAATTGCAGACCAACGACCGGATCTTGCGCAACTTGCTGGACCTGCAGGACCGCGAACGGCAGCTGCTGGCCTACGAGATTCACGATGGATTCGTCCAACTGGTCGTGGGCGCGCAAATGATCGTGGAGGGACTCTACAGCGAACTGGCCGCCGCCAGCGGTCCCGCCGGCGACGATCTGAACCACGTGCGCCAGCTGCTGCGCAAGGCGATCGATGAGGGCCGGCTGGTCATTAGCGAACTCCGCCCCATGATCCTGGACGAGCGGGGGATCGTCGACGGCATCCAGTACCTCGTCGAGGAAGGACGGCAGAGTGGCGAGATGGATATCGACTTCCAGGCCGAGCTGTCCTGCCCGCGCCTCCCGGCCCTGCTGGAAGGCAACCTGTTCCGCATCACCCAGGAGGCGTTAAACAACGTGCGGCGCCACAGCCAGGTGAAATCAGCGACGATTCGCCTGAAGCAGACCAACGGCTGGGTACAGCTGGAGATCACCGACCGGGGCGTTGGTTTTGATCCGCGGAATCTGTCGCCGCGACGCTTCGGACTGGAGGGTATCCGCAAGCGGGCTCAGCTGCTGGGCGGACGAGCCGAAATCGCAAGTCGACCCGGCCAGGGAACCTGCGTGCGGGTGGACTTGCCAGTCAACCCGCCCCCAGGCGACGACCCGCCAGGGTAACCGTTCCCACCGCGGGGACGGGTCCCTGCTGCGACGGATCGATTCCATCACGCCCCAGACGAGTGGGCCGTTCACAGGGCGGGGTCTTGTCCATTTTTCGGCCGCTTGACTCTGCCCGGCAAATGCGCGCCGGCCGAGAACATGGACCTGACCCCTTGGAGTTACGGCGCATCTTCTCCCGGGCTGTGGGGACAGATACCAGACGAGGTGGCCGAAGCCTTGGGGATGGCCCGATGCCAAGGGCTCTGCCGCTGAACATGGATAAGCCGCAAGGCGCAAAATTGCCTGGCGTGATCCTGGGAGACAAGGGACGAGCCAACCAGAGTTGCACGATCCTGGGAGGGCGAGGCATTTCGTGGGAGGGCGAGGCTCCTGCCGAGCCGGCGCGTCCAGCGGGTTCCCGGCTCGGCGGGAGCCTCGCCCTCCCGGAAGCTCGAAACGCCATTTGGCCGCGGGTTGCGCGGGAATATACACGCCCATATCGCACCGGCGGCGAGCGCCGGTCCGCTCGGAGGAAGTCGCAATGGACCCCCATCACCTGAATCGCTTCCTGGAAGCTCAGCAGTCCACCTACGCCCAGGCGCTGGCCGAAATCAACGGCGGCCGCAAGCAATCGCACTGGATGTGGTACATCTTCCCGCAATTCGAGGGACTGGGTTTCAGTCCGACCTCCAGGAAGTACGCGATCAAGAGTCTCGCCGAGGCCGAGGCCTATCTGCGGCACGCCGTTCTGGGGCCGCGCTTGATCGCATCCGCCGAGGCCGTGCTCCGCGTCGAAGGGCGGTCTGCATGGGACATCTTCGGATCCCCGGACGATCTGAAGCTGAGGTCGTGCGCAACCCTTTTCGCCAGCGTTTCCCCCCCAGGCTCTGTATTCGATCAGGTGCTCATGAAGTATTTTGGCGGCCAGCCCGACCCCAGGACGGTCGACCTGGTGCAGGCGTCGTCCGGGGGATCGAGGCGGCGGAATCGTGACGCCGGCCAGTGAGATCGGCCGGCGGCTGGCGGATGACGCTTGCCGGTTCGCCGGACGGCAAGACCCTGCTACAAGCGCGGGGCGGCCGCGATCAATCCTGGGCGCGGGCGGCGGTCCACGCGCGCCGCGAATAGCCACCCGCAGGCGGAAATTCGCCCTGTCGCATTCTCACTCGTCCGATGGTCGCGGTCCCGCGATGAGCATGGCGACCGGACCTGCACGGCCTGGCGCGAGCCTGGGAGATGCGGGACGAGCTAACCAGAGTTGAACGACACTGGGAGCGGCGAGGCTCCTGCCGAGCCGGTGCGTGGCACGGGTTCTCGGCTCGGCGGGAGCCTCGTCCCACTGCTGTAAGCATCTCGTGCTCTGGCTCCGCCTGAGCATCCACGGTCTTTCCGGCTCTGCCGGACTGAACCGAGGCAGAGCCTCGTAACCAGGATCTTGTGCGGTTTCCCTGAACCTGAAGATGTTTACAGCAGCGGCCTCGCCCGCCCAGCATCACGAAACCGTATTCGGGTGGCAACACCCAGTTCACCAGGTGGGGGGATTCCACATCGCTGGCCCGAAGGGCCAGAACAGTCCTTGCCGGGGCCATGAGGCCCCGGTCTTCGCCACCCACATGCCATTCCAGGCCCGAAGGGCCGACACAAGGCCCGCCTGGCAAGGCGCCTTGAGTCCGTTCCGCCAGGCGCCCGGAGGGCCGCATCGGGTCGAGGCTCTCGCGACCATCTTCGTTTCCGTGTCGGCCCTGTGGGCCTGACCGATGGAAACGCCGCGCACCGTCGCCGGCCGGCCGCGGCCGAGGCTGTGTCGGCCCTGCGGGCCTGGCACCTGTTGCCGCGACCAGTTCGGGGCCGCGAAATTTCGCTTCTCTGGTGGCAAAAAAAGCGCGTTGGTCCCCCGCGGCCGGCGGCCAATCGCCGTTTGACACACCGAGGAAAGCATGGCTAGAATGGGGAACTGGCCAGCCGGTATCATCAAAACCTTATCGCTTTTCTTTCGCCAGCTGGCGCGTCGGTTGTGCGGATGTGACCGAGCCGGCAGCCCAGCGACCGGGGTGTCGTGCCGCGAGCAGCGGTGCGTGGCGACGTTGCCGCGCGGCGGGCTACGGCCGACCGCGGTTTCCCGACGAGACAAGGACGATCCCATGGCCCACAGTGCCACCGGTACCCTATCCGTGAACGCGGCCTTCCTCCAGGAGATCAAGGAGGACGATCGGGAGCTGCAACAACTCCTGGAGCATCTGTCCTGCCAGCTGGGCAACCCCGCTGGGGCGCCCGACCAGCCCCGGCAGCTGGTCGAGTCCGTCGCCCGGCTGCGCGACCGGCTGGCACTGCACTTCAGCCTGGAGGAGGCCTACGGTTATTTTGAAGATGCGGTCGCGGTCGCTCCGCGCTTGAGCAACAAGGCGGCCGCCCTCCGCGGTGAGCACCAGGAGCTGGTTCGCGCGGTCTGTCAAATCGCGGATCAGGCCGAGCAGGCGCTGCATGACAAGGCGCCGCCGGCGGATGTCGGCCTGATCACGAACGCCTTGCAGGAGTTCCTGTCCGTCTTCCGACTACATGAGAGTCGTGAGAACGAGCTGATCGTCGAGTCCTTGAATGACGATATCGGCGTGGGAGACTGAAGAGACCTGGTCGATCCCGGGCGGTGCCGGCGTCGGGCTCCTCGTGCGGCGTGGACCGGCTCTGCACCAACCTGGCCGGCCGCCGACAAGCGGGGCCAGAGTCGCGTCGATTCGTGCGCACATCGCACGATCGTGAGGGTCCAGCCAGACAGACGTGGGGACCGCCGCGCCGTGCGGGACCGGCCCAGGCGGGCGTAGGGGGGATGGGGCTTTGTCCGGGAAGCAGGTGCAGAGATGAGCGATCACCGAAGCGACACCATCGGGCGACCGATGGAGATTCTCCTGGTCGAGGACAATCTGGCCGACGCGCGGTTGGCGATCGAGGCCCTCCGCGAAGGACATGTCAAGCATCGCCTGACGCTCGTCCGCGACGGTCTGGAGGCGATGGAGTTTCTGAACCGCGAGGGCCGCTTCTCGCGCGCCCCGCGTCCCGACTTGATCCTGTTGGACCTGCACCTTCCCCGCAAGGACGGCCGGGAGGTGCTCGACGAGATCAAGTCGGACTACGAGCTCAAGGAGATCGCGGTCGTTATTCTCACTGCCTCGGACGCGCACGAGGACCAGCTGCGGAGCCAGCTGCTGCACGTGGACGCCTACATGACGAAGCCGGTCGACCTGGACAAGTTTCTGGAAGTGGTACGGCAGTTGAAACGCTACTGGCTCGAGGACGTCATTCTCCCCCTGATCGACTGACGCCGAGCCGCGGTGCCGCGATGGATTCGCAATGGTTCAAGGTTCTGCTGGTCGAAGACAATCCGCTCGACGCGCACGTGTTTCGGGGTTTGCTCGGTCTCTCCCGCAGTGCCCGCTTCGACGTGAAGACCGTGACCTGTCAGACTTCGGCCCTGGCCTGCCTGCGGGCCGGCGACCTGGATGCGGTCGTCCTGGATGTTGGCCTGGCGGAATGCAGCGGCCTGGACACCCTCAAGGCGGTCCATGCCGCCGCGACCCATCTGCCGATCATCATCCTCAGTGCCATTGAAGACGAGGGGCTGGCGATCAGGGCCCTGCAGGAAGGTGCCGAGGACTACCTGGTCAAGGGCGAGGTCGACACGAATGTCGTCGAGCGCTCGCTCCGGTATGCGATCGAGCGACGGCGGGCAGCCGACCGGGAATGTCGCAACCAGGCCACGCTCCGCCTGCTGCTGGACCAGTTGCCCGCGCTCCTCTGGACCACCGATCGGAACCTCCGTTTCACCTCGTTCTGCGGATCGGCCCTGCCTGCCGATGCCGCGCCGCAGTCCCAGGTGATCGGCCGGACGTTATTCGATGTCTTCGCCACCGAGGACGAGAACCTGCTGGCGATCCGGATGCACCGGCGCGCACTGGATGGCGGCTCGGCCAGCTACGACCTGCCCTGGGACGACCGCGCCTACCACGTGCAGGTCGAACCGCTCCTGGACAGCCAGGGCTGCATCATCGGCTGCGTCGGCGTGGCGATGGACATCACGCCACGGGTGCAGGCCGAGGACGAAGTGCGGCGCTGAACGCCGAGTTCGCCACTCAGAGCGTTGAGCACGGAACACAAATACAGCAACCACGAAGGACACGAAGAGCGCGAAGATGGAATTCGGCGAGCTCTCGAACCGCGTGATCGGTTGCGCCATCGAAGTACACCGGTACCTTGGGCCGGGGTTGCTCGCATCGACTTACGAACCATGTGTGGCCCACGCACGGAATCGCAGCCACATCGCGTTTCAGCTCCAACACCCGCTTCCGGTGCAATACAAGGACGTTCGGCTCGATCGTGGAAACTGAATCAACCTTTTCGTCGAGAACCAGCTGATCGCGGAGTTGAAGAGTGTCGAGGAGATCATGCGCATTCAGGCAGCCCAACTGCTGACGCACATGAAAATGGCCGGGGGGGAAGATCGGGCGACGGATGAACTTCAACGTGACCAAACAGAAAGACGGCATCCAGCGCTTCGTTCCCTGAATGCCTTCGTGCTCTTGGTGTGCTTCGTGGTAGACGGATTGGCGCTATCTGCTTTCCCGCCATGGGCACATGGAGTGGCCGTGGCGAACAGGGCGGTGCACCGGAGCGGGCGAGCCGGGCGTTGGAAAGTGGTGAGGTCACGCGCGCCCGCCCGGTGACCTCGGTCGTTGGAGCAGCGCGTCGCGCAGCGGACACACGAATTGCTGGCGGCGAACCGGGAGCTGCAGGTCGAGCCCGTTGAGCGTCCGTTGCCGTCACCGTTCACACCCCGGCTGGGGATTGACCGTTCACAGGCCGGGATCTGGCGGCCGTCGTGGTGCAGCCGTCCCGGCTGCATCTCTGGAGGGAAAGAGGGAGAGCAGGCGGGAACGCCTGCACCCCCAACCTTGAATCTGGCGCGGCATGACGCTATCGGTCGAAGAGTTTGGCGACTCCCAGGGCGGTCTGGCGAACCAGACCGCGGGCAAGCCGGCCTGTCGCCAGCACGACGCGCGAACCGGGCAGGCCCGCTCGTCCGGTCCGGAGTGCGGCCGGCTGGCCCCCGTCCCGCGCACCGGCCGTTCCTGGGGCTGCTGTCTGCGATCTCTGGCCCGCCAGGGCCCCGTTGGCCTCCGCCAGGAACTGGGACGGGCTCCGGTAACCGAGCAGCCGGTGCAACTCCGTTCCGTCCGGCTTGAGCAGCACCACGGTGGGATACGCGGCGACGTCGAACCGCCGGGCCAGCGGCGCATTTTGCTCGGCGTCGATCTTCAGGCTGACACAATGCTGCTTCAGCCAGGCGCGCACCTCCCGATCCTGCCAGGTCACCTGCTCAAGCTTCCTGCAGGGTCCACACCAGACAGCATAGAAATCGATCATCACCACCCGCTGGGTCTTGGCGGCGGTTTCGCAGGCGTCTTTGAACTCGGCGTTCAGAAACAACTCCTCCGCCGTGGCGTCCAGCGTCAGGGCCAGGAACAAGGCCCCAAGTGCCGCGGCATTTGCTCGGAACATCATGCGAATCATGGTTGATCCCTCTTTTCATGCGTCAGGCCGAATTACCGCACTGGCCACGACACCGCGACCAGCGCTGAAAGCGTCCTACCGCGGCTCCGCCGCAACAACAAGCTCCTGCGGGCCGGATTGAACGTCGCTCCGGCAGCAACTCTAACGACCAGGAATGTTCCGAGGTCGGGCTCCCTTTCCCCCGGTGCCGACAGCCGGCGCAGCGGGCTGGCCGAACCACCGAGGAAGGTGCCTGACGCAAATCCATCCGCCCCCTCCGCGGGCCGGGCCGACGAGCAAATCCAGCTGCTGCCTGACTGCTCACATCAGACTCGCAGCAGGGTGGACTAAGACCCGCAGCCGTTCCCGTCGCGAACGCAGCGTAATTCTCTCGGTCGGCGCACCGGCGGGATGACCACGGGCGGGTCGGGCACGCCGACGCTGCAGGCAAGGACCGCGACGGGGTCGCCGCACGACTCGCCTGCAGCCCCTGAGTCGGCACGCGGACGGGCCCCAGCGGGAAGCGTCCACCGATCAGGAGTTCGTGTTGTATCGGGCCCCGTGGCCGGAAGCAACCGGTTGCCCGGCCGCTGAGCGTTCACGGGTCGGGGTCTGGTCCATTTTTCGGCCGATAAACTCGACCTCGCGGATACGCGCCGGCCGAAAACATGGACCTGACCCCCTGGAATATCAGGGAAAAACTTCCACCGGGCTGTGAACGGTTACCCCGGCCACTGAGCCCCCGACCGATGATTCCTTGCCCCCCCCGTGTGCTGGTTCGCGGCCGCAGGGCGAAGGGTCCAGGCCCTCGGCGGCAGACGCACGCGACGCTCCGCGCCGGGCCACGTCCAGCGCCGGACGCCTGGTCACGTGCCCGCCGTGCGGTCTATCCCGTCGAGCACATCCGGCCGAGTTGCCGCGGGGGCGCGGGCGGCGGAATCGGCCGCCACCCTGGGCACCGGAGGGAGCCCGCCGCGGTAGACTCCGGGGGTCGTACTCGACCAACCCGGTGGGGGATACACCGCACCCCAGGAGTGTCGCCTTTCGCTCCGCGACAGTACGCTCCTTCGCGGAGCGAAAGACGACGATGAGACGACGATGATGTGACGATGATGTGACGATGATGTGACGATGATGTGACGATGATGTGACGACGATGAGACGACGATGAAGCGACGATGATGTGACAAAGTTGACCGGCGGCAGCATATATTCAGCAACGCGGTCCGTGCCCTGCGCCAGTCTGGTCCGACCCGCGGCGTGCAAGGCGATGTCTCCGCGTGTGGCGGTGTCGCGGACCGTAAGGCGCTGTTCAACAATAAGTTACCGAAATCACTCATCAGCCGCCGGGCGCTAGCCCGCGGTTCATCCACGAAAGACCGCGGGCTAGCGCCCCGCGGCTGATCCACAAAACCGGTAGGTAATTGTCGTGCAGCGCCTAACTGTTCACGGGCCGGGGTCTGGTACATTTTTCGGCCAATCTGCCCGACCCAGCGAAGACGCGCGGGACGAAAACATCTGCCTGACCCCCTCGAATCTGGCGAAATGCTCCGCCCGGGTGTGAACGGTTACTGCGGACCGGGTGATCCTTGGAAGGGCGCCGTATGAAGTCCCACACAGCCTATCTGACGTTCCACCTCCCCGCGCGGATGGCGCTGGAGAACATTACGCCGCAGGTGGAACGGATCGTGCGGGAAAGCGGCGTGCGCGAGGGGCTGGTGCTGTGCAATGCGATGCACATCACCGCCTCGGTCTTCATCAACGATGATGAACCCGGGCTGCACGAAGATTTCCAGCGGTGGCTGGAACAGCTGGCCCCGTTGGATGCCTCACCGCAGCATTACGCCCACAATCGGACCGGTGAAGACAATGCCGACGCGCACCTGAAGCGGCAGATCATGGGCCGCGAGGTGGTGGTGGCGGTCACCGGCGGAAAGCTCGACTTCGGCCCCTGGGAGCAGATTTTCTACGGCGAGTTTGTTCGCTCCCAAACCAAATATCTCACGGAGCCACAGAGTCACGGAGATGCATGAGAATGAGATAGGCACGTTGATCGTCGACAGCGCGGTTCATTTGCACCAAGATCTCGGCCCTGGGCTATTGGAAACGGTGTACGAAGTGACTTTGGCCGCCAAGCTGAGGAAGCGCGGTTTGTCGGTTGAGCGACAGGTTCCCATTTCCATCGAATATGAAGGTCAA
>Ga0209398_1001738_pt1 | contig 10769 bp, 13 predicted proteins | sample AshMeaBigSpring_FD_184125 | JGI IMG/M metagenome (GOLD analysis project Ga0209398, IMG submission 184125) | Groundwater microbial communities from Big Spring, Nevada to study Microbial Dark Matter (Phase II) - Ash Meadows Big Spring (SPAdes)... | ecosystem: Environmental > Aquatic > Deep...
AGCCGCCCCGGTGTGACCAGCAAGGTGCTTACGCCCTTCCAGGCGCTCGCCTACCTCGAGGAAATGGTGGAGAAGATCCCCAGCATCGAGGTGATGGGCATCGCCGGTCCCGGTGATCCCTTCGCGAATCCCTTCGAAACGATGGAAACGCTGCGTCTTGTGAGAAAGCGCTTTCCGCAAATGATGCTTTGCCTCGCCAGCAACGGCCTTCACATCGGCCCCTACATCGATGAGATCGCCGCACTGGAGGTCACCCACGTCACCATCACCATCAATGCCGTGGACCCCGCGATCGGCGCGCTGGTTTACCGCTGGGTCCGCGATGGTGACCAGCCACTCAAGGGCGAGGAAGGCGCGGCACTCATGATCGAGCGGCAGCTTGATGCGGTCGCAAGGCTTGCCTCACTCGGCGTGCTGGTGAAGGTGAACGCCATCGTCATACCAGGCGTAAACGACCGCCACATCCCCGAGATTGCGAAAGTCACCAAGTCGCTCGGCGCGATGCTCATGAACTGCATCCCGCTCTGTCCGGTCGAGGACACGCCGTTTGAAAACCTCACCGAGCCGGACGGACTCATGATGGCGCGCGTCCGGCTGCAGTCCGGCGAGAACATGCCGCAAATGAGCCACTGCGCCCGCTGCCGCGCCGATGCGGTCGGGCTGTTGGGAGAGGACCAGTCGCTCGATTTCGCGGAGACCCTCGAATCCTTCACTGAAATGCCAACCACCATTGATTCCACCCGCCCCTACGTCGCCGTCGCCACCCAGGAAGGCATGCTCGTCAACCTGCACCTCGGTGAGGCGCGGAAAGTCATCATCTATGGCCATCACGCCGAGACCGACGAATACGAGATCATCGACGTCCGCAATCTCCCGCCCACCGGCGGCGGCGATGACCGGTGGAAGAAGCTCGCGAACGAACTCCGCGACTGCCGAGCGGTTCTCGTGAGCGCCTGCGGCCCTAGGCCGAAACAGATCATCGAGGGCTTCGGCCTCCCCGTCATCGAGATGGAGGGCCTCATCGAGGAGGGACTCGAAGCCCTTTTCCACGACGAGGAGATCCCCGTCTCGCTGCGCCGCCGCTTCACCAGTTGCGGAGCCAGTTGCGCCGGCAGCGGCAACGGCTGCTCGTGAGAGATCTCAAATTTCAATCTCAAATTTCCAATATCCAACCACCATGCCCGACCCCGCCATCATCACCGCCCTTCAGAGCCAAGCCGAACACGAGCGCTTCGCCTCCGCCTCCTACCTCGCGCTTTCGCTTTGGTGCGAGGCCGCCAACTTCTCCGGTTTCGCCGAGTTCTTCCGCAAACAGTCCGCCGAGGAGGCCGAACACACGGAAAAGCTCCACGATCACCTTCTCGACCGCGGCGTCATGCCCGTGCTCTCCACGCTGCCCGCGCCGAAACAGGATTTCACCGATCTCATTTCCGTCGCCCGCCATGCCTGCGACCTCGAAAAGGAGAACACCAAGGGCATCCACGGCTGTTATGAGACCGCTCTCGAAGTGAAGGACTATCCCTCCACCGTCCTGCTCCACTGGTTCATCAGCGAACAGGTGGAGGAAGAGGCATGGACCGACAAGCTTCTCACCCTCACCCAGCGCGCCACCTGCGCCGGGGCCCTCGCCAATCTCGACCGTCACATCATCAAGGAACTCACCTGAAAACCACCATGAACATCCCCGAACACCACCTGTTTGTCTGCGCCAGTTTCCGTGCCAACGGCGATCCGCAAGGAGTTTGCCACAAGAAGGACTCCATCAGCCTGCTGAGTTATCTCCAGGGTGAGATCCAGGACCGCATGATGGACGGAGTCGAAGTCTGCGTCACCGGCTGCATGAACCAATGCACCAAGGGCCCGGTCATCGTGGACTATCCCTCCGGCCACACTTACGGCCGCATCAACGAGGAGGCCATCGACGCCATCCTCGACGCCTTCGAGGACGGCAGGATCGCCGAGGAATACCTCGTTTCCTAACAGTCATGTCCCCGCTCGAGGAAATCAATGCGTCCCGCGCCTGGTTCGTGGACACCACCCTGCGCGACGGCGAGCAGGCGGCCGGCGTGGCGTTCTCCGACGCCGATCGCTGCGAAATCGCCCGCCGCCTCGTCGCTTGCGGCGTGCGTGAGCTGGAAGTCGGCATTCCCGCAACGGGCGAGGCCACGCGACGGCAGATTTCGCAAATCGCGGAGACCGTCCCGGACGCTTGGTTGCTCGCATGGTGCCGAGCCCGGCGCGATGATCTTGCCGCCGCGGCGCAGTGCCCGGTGCAGGGCGTGCACATCTCGCTGCCGGTCTCGAACATCCACCTAGCCGCCTGGGGCAAGAATCACGCGTGGGTGCTGAGATCGCTCCGCGAGCTCACCGAAGAGGCGGCCGGAACATTCGGCTACGTCACCGTGGGCGCGCAGGACGCCTCGCGCGCCGACCGTTGTTTCCTGATGGACTTCTGCCACGCGGTCGCCGAGTCCCCGGCGATCCGCGTTCGCCTGGCGGACACCGTCGGCGTGCTGACCCCGAAGATGAGTGACATCCTTGTGACCAACGCCCTCAAGGCTCTGAAAGGAAAGCTCATCGAAATCCACGCACACAACGATCTAGGCATGGCCACCGCCAACACCATCTCCGCATGGCAGGCCGGGACGAAGTGCCTGAGCACCACGGTCAACGGACTCGGCGAGCGCGCGGGAAACGCCTCGTTCGCGGAAGTTGCGGGAGCCCTGCACGTCGCCTGCAAGTGCGATGCCGGCATCGCGCTCAACCAACTCTGCGATCTTGGGCAATTCGTCGCCACCACATCGCGCCGGCCCCTGCCCGATACCACACCCGTCGTGGGCGAGGCGGTGTTTTCCCACTCCTCCGGCATCCATCTCACCGGCCTGTTCCGCGACGCCGCGACCTACGAGGCCTTTCCGCCGGATCTCGTCGGCCACGCGCCGTCCCGCCATGTATTCGGCGTCCAGAGCGGCCCAGGCGCCTTGCGGGAGTTCGCCCGCCAAACCGGTCATTCCATCCCCGCCGCCGATCTGCCGGAGATCACGAGGCGGCTCCAAAATTTCTGCCGGGATCACCGGCTGGCACTCAACCCCGCGGATGCCGTGCATCTCGCAACCCACAAACCGTAAAACCATGGCTCAGATCGAAGAGAGAAATCATAAGAATGTCGCAGGGAAATTCTACGTGGACAGCGAATGCATCGACTGCGACCTGTGCCGCGAAACCGCGCCGGACAACTTCAGCCGGGCCGATGACATGGGCTTTTCCTATGTGTTCAAGCAACCGGACAACGACGCGGAGACCGCCCTCTGCCAGGATGCGAAAGAGGCCTGCCCGGTAGCCGCCATCGGTGACAATGGGAGCGCTTGATTCATTCCTGCATCGGACTTCTCCAACCATCAACCAGCCACCACCATGCCCAGTTCCATCCGCAACGAAATCACAGGCACCGTCAAAGCGGTGACCAAGTCCGATATCCTCTCGGAAATCATCCTCGATACCGCCGCGGGCGAGCTTTCCTCCATCATCACCACCCGCTCGGTCGAAGCGCTCGATCTCAAGCCCGGCGATTCCGTCTGCGCCCAGATCAAGGCGACCAACGTCTCCCTCTGCAAATGCGAGTGCCAGCATCACTGACGAGAACGTCAGCGGCCGCGCGCCTTGAGGAACAGCCGCGAGCAGCGTTTCGCCTCGCGGGCGGTGACGTCGAAATCCTCACTCACCAGCCGCCTCGCGCCGTGCTCGTTGAGCCTCACATAGGTCAGCGTTCCATGACCCGGTCCCTCGGATCCGGCGGGCGCGTCATAGCACGTGATGTTTCCCACCTCGAAGCCTTCGGCCAGCAGATAGCGGAGACGTTTCAGCATTTTCATGGCTCACAGCCTATTCCCACGAATCCTCACACTCAAACCAAATCCTCTTCCCATGGCATTTTACATCACACACGCGAAAACCACGCCCGACGGAGGCTGGGTGTTTGCTGAAGAAACCAAGGTCCGTCTCGCCGGTGCGGAAGGTCCGCTGGCCCGGCACATCCTCGGACTGCCTGCGGATTCCACCGGCGAGTGGAACCTGAGTTCCGCCGAAATCACGGCGATGCTTGCGGCTTCACCGCCGTCCGGTCCTGAACAAGCGCTGCTGCTCTGGGACTCCGGCGATCCGGATGCCTGCCCGATGCGGGTGCTTCACTTCTCCGGCGTGAGCCGGGAATTTGAAACCGAGCTGTTGGTGCACATGGAGATCCTCGAACCGGTGGCGAGCCACCTGCGTGGCACCGGGCGGATCAGCAACGAGGCGCTCCGGTTGCTTGGAGGCCGCTGCACCCCGAAGGCCAAATGGACATGGGCTGCCCCGAAGATGGCCATCGGCAGCACAATCGTCGGACCCTGTTAGCTGATCGCCCTCACAATCCCAGGCGGAACGGAATCATCCGCGAGCGGACGAAGCCGGAGCGGGCATAGAAGCGCATGGCATCGGCGTTGGTGAGGTCGGTGAGCAGGGTGATGCGGACGCAGCCCGCCTCACGCGCATCCCTGATGGCTGTAGCCAGCAGTTGTTCGCCGATACCGCGGCCCCGCTGGCGGGGTTCCACGACCATGTCCTCCAACCATGCCGCGCGCCCGCCTTCCGCCGTGCTCACGGTGAAGAGGATGCTCACCATTCCGAGGATGGCGCCGCCCGCCACGGCGCAATGGATGCGGCCGGTCTCCGGGTGTTCGAGAATGAGGCGCAGGCCATCGGCCTGGCGCGCCTCGTCCGGGGTGAAGTCCGCCTCCTGGGCGAACAGGTGCGCGAGCAGAACGCAGAGAGGCTTGATGTCCGCGGTGGTGGCGCGCCTGACGGTAATGTCCTCGGCCCGGGCTTCCATGCGCGGAGCATGGTTCATCATGGCTTGGCGGGCGAGGCGAATGTGGCGGGGAAATCAAGATGGGGCGTCGTGGCGGCGGCCGCGGCCGTGTGAGCGCTCCGCATGAATCCTTGCACGGGCTGTCGGGTGATGGATGATCGCGGCGCAGCCATGTCCTACCGCAGTTCCCCCGCCGATCTCGAAGGCATGCCGCCCGGCGTGCCGCACATCATCGGCAACGAAGCCGCGGAGCGCTTTTCGTTTTACGGGATGAAGGCGGTGCTCGCGGTGTTCATGGTGCAATACCTGCACCTGATGGACGGCGGAGCCGGCGCGGCGATGAGCGAGGCCGAGGCCACCGAGCGCGTGCATCTTTTCAACGGCGCGGTGTATCTGACGCCGTTCCTCGGCGCGCTGCTGGCGGATGTCTTCATCGGAAAATACCGGACGATCATCGCGCTCTCGCTGGTCTATTGCGCCGGCCATGCGGCGCTGGCCTGCATGGGGGTGCTCGGAAACGCCCCGGGATGGCTGATGGCCGGGCTGGGGCTCATCGCCCTGGGCTCGGGCGGCATCAAACCCTGTGTCTCCGCCCATGTGGGGGACCAGTTCGGCGTGCGCAACGCGCACCTGCTGCCGCGGATCTTCAACTGGTTCTATTTCGCCATCAACGTGGGGGCCTTCGTCTCGATGCTGCTCACGCCATGGTTGCTGGAGTGGCACGGCCCGCACTGGGCCTTCGGGGTGCCGGGCGTGCTGATGGCGCTGGCCACGCTGGTCTTCTGGCTGGGCAGGCGCCGCTTCATCCACGTGCCGCCCGGCGGCCGGCGTTTCTTGAAAGAGTTTTTCAGCGCGGAGGGGATCAAGGCGATGCTGAAACTCCTGCCGCTCTATGCCTTCGTGGCGATGTTCTGGGCGCTCTTCGACCAGACCGGCTCGACGTGGATCTTCCAATCGCAGGACATGGACCGGCGCTTCCTCGGCTTCGAGTGGCTGCCCTCGCAGATCCAATCGCTCAACTCGGTCTTCGTGCTCACCTTCATCCCGCTTTTCGCGTGGCTCGTCTATCCGCTCGGCGACCGCGTGTGGAGGCTCACGCCGCTGCGCAAGATCGGCCTCGGACTCTTCATCATGGCCGCCTCGTTCGCGCTGGTGGCGCTCATCCAGCGATGGATCGACGGCGGGGCGCGGCCCAACATCGCCTGGCAGATCCTGGCCTTCGCGCTGCTCACGGTGGCGGAGGTGATGGTTTCCATCGTCGCGCTGGAATACGCCTACACCCAGGCTCCGAAGACGATGAAGTCGCTTCTGATGTGTTTCTATCTGGTGGCCGTGGCCGCCGGGAACTTCCTCGTCGCGGGCGTGAACCATTTCATCCGCATCCCGGACGCCGCAGCGGAGCAACTGGAGCAGGCCATCGCGAAACTCCCGCCGGATTGGCGCGCGGACCCGCGCACCATCGTCCTCCCGGGCCACGACGGCGTCACCGGCACTCCGGACGATTTCGTGCGGCGGCTCAGCAATGGAGTGCCCGCCTCCCTGGAAATCCCCGGGCGGGAGCGCCTCGATGAGGCGGCGGCCATCGTCGAGCGGCTCGCGCGGGCGAACGGCGGACGCTTCCCCGCCGAGGCCGTCGTTTCCGCGAAGCTGGAGAAACTTCGCGATCCATGGGGCTCGCCGATCCGCTATCAGATCCTCAACTCCAACCGCGCCCGCCTGATGAGCGACGGCCCGGACCGCAAGCCCGGCACGCGATGGGACGTCGGCCTGATGATCGATCTCGCGGAACCCGCCGCCGCGCCGCAGCCATCGTGGACCGACCGCCTGCATCCCGCCGAGCCGTGGCTGGAGCGCCGCCGGCGCGAGGTGGGCACGAAGGGCGAGGAAAGCGAGGAAACGGCTCCGACGGGTTTCACGAGAACCGCGTTTTCCGGCGGGCAGACCCGTCTCCACGGCGCGGCGTATTTCCGGTTTTTCATGTGGCTGATGCTCGGCACGGCGCTGGCCTTCGTGCCCTACGCCCTGCTCTATCAACCGAAGACCTACCTGCAGGATTGACCGGGACCATCGCCGCCACCAGCCTCCAGCATCATGAATTTCAAGCAACGCACGCTCGCCGCGCTCCAGGCCGCCCGCGCGGAATCGCCGGAAAAATCCGCTCTCGTCGGGCTCGATGGATTCGTGGACACCATCGTCACCCCGGTGGCGCAGCGGACCGCGCAGGGGGATGCCTTCACGCCCATCCGCAGCATTCCGGAGTTCGCGCAGCGCATCGCCGGCGCGGCGGGAAAGAGCACCAACATCGAGTTCTATCCGCTGATGGACAAGCTGGGCGGCAATGGGCCGATCATGGCGAACGCGCTGCTCGCGGCGGGCACCGCCGTGACCTACGTGGGCGCGCTCGGCAGGCCTGCGGTGCATGCGGTGTTCCATGACTTCGCGAGCCGCGCGGAAGTGATCTCGCTGTGCGATCCCGCCACAACCACCGCGGTGGAGTTCCAGGACGGGAAACTCATGCTCGGCCAGCTCCGGAGCCTGGACTCCATCACGCTGGAAACCATCGAGTCCGTGATGGGCGCGGAGAATTTCCGCTCCAAGCTTGCCGGCGCGGACCTCGTCGCACTGGTGAACTGGACGATGATCCCGAACATGACCGCCATCCTCCGCTCCCTCGCGGACGAAGTGCTCACCTCCCTGCCGAAGCACGGGGGACGGATCTTTTTCTTCGACCTGGCGGATCCCGAGAAACGATCGCGCGCGGATCTGGTGGAGGTTCTCGAAATCATGGCGCGCTTCGGAGCCTTCGGCGAAGTCACGCTCGGCCTGAACCTCAAGGAGGCGCAGCGGGTCCACGCGGAACTCGGTTTTTCTTCGCGCGGCGAGTCGGAGGAGGACCTGCGGGCCATCGCCGCGGACATCCGCGGCAATCTCGGCCTCGCCTGCGTCGTGATCCATCCGCGTGAGTCGGCCGCCTGCGCCACCGCGGACGGCACGGCATGGGTGCCCGGCCCCTATACCGACCGGCCGCTCATCACCACCGGCGCGGGGGATCATTTCAACGCCGGATTCGTCCAGGGCCGCATGCTCGGCCTCGATCCGGAAGCCTCCCTCGTCCTGGGGGTCTGCACCAGCGGCCACTATGTCCGCACCGCGGCAAGCCCCGGCCTCGACGATCTGGAGAAATTCCTGGCCGGTTGGGACTGAGTGGTTTCCGGGGCGGCGCGATTTATCGTGTCATTCCCTTGAATTTCCCGCTAGAACGCGTTTTGAAAACCCGTTCTAAGGCCATGCCACGCGTCACCATCACCGTCCCGGAGAAAACCCCGCAGCCCTACCGGTTCCAACTCGACCGGCAATCCGTCACCCTCGGCCGCGGCAGCGAGAACGACATCCCCATCGATTGCGGGTCGGTCTCGGTGAAGCATGCGGAAATGCGGCGCGTGAAGGGCGGCTACGAGCTGCGCGACTCCGGCTCCACCAACGGCATCAAGCTCGACGGCGAGCGCCGCGAGGTGATCTCCCTGCGCAACGGGCTTTCGGTGAAACTGGGCGACGTGGACTTCGATTTCTCGCTCACGGAAGAGGAACTGGAGGCTCTAGCCCGCGAGGTGCCGGCCGGGGAATCGGCGGTGGAGCGCGTGTCCGATGATTTTCCGATGGAGCTGCCGCCGCTCAAGGAGCCGCAGGAGGATCGGGGCGAACCGAAGCGCGCGGCCGAGGAGCCGGGCAAGGACCAAGGCTGGGGCTTCGGAATGGTCCTGTTGTTCGCCATCCTCGCCGCCGCCGCCTTCGCCGCGGGGCTGATCATCCGCCACGAAAAGGAAACCGGGGAATCGTTCATCGAGGCGCTCAAGGCGAGGATTTCCGCCACCGCTCCGGCCAAGGCCGCGCCTACGGTCCCGAAGCCGCGGGAGTGAATCCAGGGTCCGCGTCCCGGGCGGGCCGCCTTTGGGGTTGAGTTGCGGTGCGCCGAGGCTACGCTCCGCGCCGCTTCCCATCCCATGAACTGTCTCCCGTTTCCCATTCACGCGCTGATTTTCGCCGCGGTCCTCGTGTTCCTCCCCAAGGCCCGGGGCCAGGAAAGCATCATGGTCGTCGAGGCCTACTCCGGAAAAGTCCTCGTCGCATCGAACGCATCCGCCAAGCGCCCGATCGCCAGCCTCACCAAGATCGCTACCGGAGCCGTGGCCGTCGATTGGTCCATCGCCACCGGAGCCGACCTCGCCACCCTCCGGATCACCGTGCCACAGACCATCACCCTCGTCGGCGGACCCAATCCGATGAACCTCCAGCCCGGCGACCGCATCTCGATGCGCGACGCCCTCTACTCCGCCCTGCTCGGTTCCGATAACCTCGCCGCCCTCACCATCGCCGACCACGTTGGCCGCGAACTCATCACCCGCCGCGGGAAGAACTCCGACCCCGTGGCGGAATTCGTCGGGGAAATGAACCGACTCGCCAAGGCGCTCGGCATGACGCAAACGCGCTTCGCCAACCCCCACGGGCTTGAGCGCCCGGGTGCCAAGGCCTACTCCACCGCCGCGGATGTCGCCCGGCTCTCGATCTATGCCATGCGGCGCAACGCCTTCAGCTTCATCGTCCGCCAGCCGGACCGCCAGATCAAGGTGGAGGGAGCCGGCGGTGTCCGCTCCTACCGCATCCGCAACACCAACGAACTGGTCGGCGAGCCCGGCATCCTCGGCGTGAAAACCGGCACCACGGCCGCCGCGGGCCCCTGCGTTTCCGTCTGCATGGAGCGTTCTCCTCTCGTCCGCCAGAAGGCGGACGGCTCCAAGGGCGCCACCCCGCGCCGGCTGATCGTCGTCGTCCTCAACCACCCGGACCGATTCAACCGCGCCCGCGGACTCATTCACCAGGGCTGGGCGGTGTACGATCCGTGGCTCGAGGCGGGCGCTCCCGTGCAGGACCGCCGCCGCGAACTCCTGAGCGTGCCCAACCCGAGCTGACCGCCTCCAACCCAACCCATCCCGCCATGTCCACTGATCCGCTCCTCGAACTGCTCCGCCGCAACGCCCGCTTCACCCATCAGGAAATCGCCGACCTCCTGGCGCTGGACAAGGAGGCCGTCGCCAACCGCCTCGCCTCGTTGGAGAAGGACGGCACCATCCTCGGCTATCATGCGGTGATCGATCCCGAGGCGGCGCGCGACACCTCCGTCTCCGCGTTCATCGAGGTGAAGGTCACGCCCGAGCGCGGCGGCGGCTTCGACCGCCTGGCGATGCGCATCGCCCGCTTCGACCAGGTGCTCTCCTGTTATCTCGCCAGCGGCGGCTACGACCTGATGGTCGTCGTCGAGGGTGCGGATCTCCGTGAGGTGGCGCGCTTTGTTTCCGAAAAACTCAGCTCGCTGGAAGGCGTGCTTTCCACCGCCACCCATTTCCGCCTCAAGACCTACAAGGAGAACGGTTTCCTCTTCGAGCGCGAAGCCGCCCCCGAGCGCCTCGCCGTCTCGCCGTGAGGGCGGGCCGCGCGCAGATCCCGTGGCTGGAACATTGCTGTTCCAGTCCGTCCGGGGGCCTCTTTTCCCCCTTGCAGCCAAGGCTCCGCACATGACCGGCGAAAGCAAGGTGCCGAGCCCCGCCAACCCATCACCGCATGGGCCGGATTCAGACCCACCTGCAGGATCTGCCACTCCTCATCCCAATGCCTTCCCTTGCATCATCCGTCGCCTCGGGCGCGCCATCGCAAGCGTCCGGAGTGAAATCATTCATATCATGGCCCGGTAACTCTCAGTCTGGCGAAGCGGCGGGTGCCGGCCCCTGCAGGGAATGTGGCGGCGACGGACTCGGTGGTGGCGTTGATTTCCACGGGCGGATCATAGGAGACAGCGGTGGTGGACCAGTCGTTGGCGAGGGCGTCCGACCATTCGACAACGAAGGAAACGTCGGCGGTGGCGGACTTG
>Ga0209398_1001743_pt1 | contig 10754 bp, 10 predicted proteins | sample AshMeaBigSpring_FD_184125 | JGI IMG/M metagenome (GOLD analysis project Ga0209398, IMG submission 184125) | Groundwater microbial communities from Big Spring, Nevada to study Microbial Dark Matter (Phase II) - Ash Meadows Big Spring (SPAdes)... | ecosystem: Environmental > Aquatic > Deep...
TGCAGCGCCCGGGCGATCAGGTATGCGTCGTCGTCCCGGCCGAGCGCGTCGTAGAACGTGCAGTTCACCTGGTACAGGTCGACGTTGGACGCGGCTGCGCCGGTCGCCTGGCGCGACGTCCCACCGCTGTTGGCGTGGATCGCCTCGACCAACGCGTCGATCTGCTCCGGCGTCAGCAGACCCGGCTGGCCGCGGTCGTCGGGGTCGGCTGCGACGTCGACGACGCCGACACCGTCATGGGTGTCCAGGACGGTGACTGCGTTGCTGGGGCGCACCTGCAGCCAGCGGTGCATCGGCTGCGCATCGCCGCTGATCAGTCCATGCAGAACCAGCGGTGGCAGGGCGAAGTCGTAGACCAGGTCCACCTGACGCGCGATCTCGATCTGACGTCGGTAGTACGAGTGGACCTCGACCAGGATCTCCAGGCCGCGTTCCCGGCACCACCGGCTCAGCTCGTCGATGAACGCGAAGGTCTGCTCGGTCATGAACGAGGTGGTGCCGGGTGTCTTGACCGCGTAGCCGACGGCGTCCAGCCGCACGGCAGCCGCACCTGCCGCGCTCAGCGCGTCCAGGACCGACAGCAGGTAGGCGCGGCTCTGCGGGGCACGGACGTCGATGTCGACCTGCTGGGGGGTGAAGGTCGTCCAGACCAGCCGGCGCGAGCCGTCCGCGCGCAGGTACGGCGTGAACGGCAGGCCGGGGCGGGGGCGGTAGATCTTCAGCAGGTCGGCCTCGGTGGCGCCGTCCGGGAAGACGCCGCCGAGGGTGAGCACCATGCCGTCGTAGGCGGAGCCGTCGCCGTGTGCGAGCCAGTCGGTGAACTGCGGCGAGCGCGAGGAGACGTGGTTGACGATCACGTCGACCATCAGGTCCAGGTCGGTCGACAGGTGGTGCACGTCGGCCCAGGTGCCCAGCCGCGGGTCGACGGTGGTGTGGTCGTCGGGGTCGAAGCCGGCGTCGGCACCGTCGTACGGGGTGAAGAACGGCAGCACGTGCACGCCGCCGAACAGGCCGTTCAGCGGCCCGCGCAGCAGTGAGGTCAGCCCGGCCAGGTTGCCACCGAGCCGGTCGGCGTAGGTGATGAGCTGGACGCTGGAGTGCACGGCGGCTCCTTCTCGGGGCGGCGGTGGGTGCGTCTGTTCCGTCCATTGTGGTGCGTGCCGCCAGGGGCTCGGGGTAGGAGTCCCGCATCCCCGCCCGTTCACGTGCCGGCGGCTGGGTGGCTCCAGCGCACGTCGCCCGGCTGCGCCACGCTGCTCGCCCTGGGCGCCATCGCGAAGGTCCTCATCGTGCAGGTCTTGGTGGTCGCGGGCCTGGCCGCCGCGTGAGCCCGGCAAGAAGGGGTGGTCGGAGGGTTACAGCTGTGGCATTCTTGGGGCGGTCGCCGGGCCTGCCGGTGTTCGAGGACGTTGGGGAAGACGGCTCTCGAACGAAGGAGGAACGGTGACGACCCGTGGAGTGTTGTTCGTCCACGCCGCCTCGTCGGCGCTGTGCCCGCATGTCGAGTGGGCCGTCGCCGGCGTGCTCGGCGTGTCCGTGCCGGTGCAGTGGACACCGCAGCCGGTGTCGCCGGGCACGTTCCGTGCTGAGGTGTCGTGGCGCGGCCCGGTGGGAACCGCCGCGACCCTGACGTCCGCGCTACGAGGCTGGCAGCACCTGCGCTTCGAGGTGACCGAGGAGCCGACCGCGACCTCGGAGGGCGCCCGCTACTCGTTCACCCCGACCCTCGGGGTGTTTCACGCGGTCACAGGCCTGCACGGCGACATCCTCGTGCCGGAGGACCGGCTGCGCACCGCCCTGGCGCGTGCCCGGGGCCAGGGCAGCGACGTCTGCGAGGAGATCGACGCACTCCTCGGCAAGGCGTGGGACGCCGAGCTCGAGCCCTTCCGCCACGCCGGCGACGGCACCCCCGTCCGCTGGCTGCACCAGGTCGGCTGACCGCCCCGGGCCGGCCGCGCCCAGCCGAAATGATCACGTTAAGCAGGCGTTTGTTGGCTTTGCACGGCTTCGGGGCCGTGCAAAGCCGACCGAGTCCTGCTTAACGTGATCAGTGCGAGGGTGGACGGGCCTGGGCCGCGGCAGGCTAGAGAGGGATGTTGCCGTGCGAGCCGCGGGTGTCGGACGCCTCCCGCAGCACCTGGGCCAGCCGGCTGCGGGTGCTCGCGGGGGCGACCACCTCGTCGACCACCCCGATCTCGATGGCGGTGTCCAGCCCGCCGGCAATCTGCTCGTGCTCGGCGGCGAGCTCCAGCTCGAGCTGCGCCCTCAGGTCGTCGGGGACGGCCGACAGCCGCCGCCGGTGCAAGATGCGGACGGCCGCCACGGCGCCCATGACCGCGACCTCGGCAGCGGGCCAGGCCAGCACCCGGGTGGCGCCGAGCGAGCGCGAGTTCATCGCCACGTAGGCCCCGCCGTAGGCCTTGCGCGTCACCAGCGTGACCCGCGGCACCGACGCCTCGGCGAAGGCGTGCAGCAGCTTGGCGCCGCGGCGCACGACGCCGTCCCACTCCTGCGCCACCCCAGGCAGGTAGCCCGGGACGTCCACGACGACGAGCAGCGGCAGGCCGAAGGCGTCGCACATGCGCACGAAGCGGGCAGCCTTCTCCGCTGACGAGGCGTCCAGGCACCCACCCAGGCGCAGCGGGTTGTTGGCGACCACGCCCACCGCTCGGCCGCCGAAGCGCCCGAGCGTCGTGACGATGTTCGGGGCCCAGCGGGGGTGCAGCTCGATTGCGCTGCCCTCGTCGAGCAGACCCGCCACCAGCGGGTGCACGTCGTAGGCGCGCCGGGCGGAGTCGGGGAGCGCGGCCCCCAGGTCGACGTCGGTGACCTGCGCCGCGACCGAGCCCGCCCGCCCGAGCAGGGCGGCGACCCGGCGGGCCTGCTCGAGGGCGTCCGCCTCCGACTCGGCCACGACGTGGACGACGCCGGAGCGCCGCCCGTGCGGCTCGGGCCCACCGAGGCGCAGCATGTCGACGTCCTCGCCGGTGACCGAGCGCACCACCTCCGGTCCGGTGACGAAGATGCGGCCCTCCGGGGCCAGCACCACCACGTCGGTCAGCGCCGGCCCGTACGCGGCACCGCCGGCCGCCGGGCCCAGCACCACCGAGATCTGCGGGACCCGTCCCGAGGCCCGGGTCATGGCCGCGAAGACCCGGCCCACCGCGTCGAGCGAGCGGACCCCCTCGGCCAGCCGGGCCCCGCCCGAGTGCCAGACACCGATGATCGGGGCGCCGGTCCGCAGCGCCTCCTCGTAGGCCCGCACGACCACGGCGCAGCCGTCCGCACCCATGGCCCCGCCCATCACGGTGGGGTCGGAGGCGAAGGCGACCACCGCGGTGCCCTCGACGGTGCCGGCCGCCGCGAGCATCCCGCTGTCGTCGACGGGCGACAGCGGGATGAGGGTGCCCTCGTCCAGCAGCGCTGACAGCCGGCGCAGCGGGAAGCGCGGGTCCTGCTCGCGCCCGGACGTGGCGGCCGCCGACGGCCGCTGCTGGATACTGGTCACGGCTCAGACGCTGCGGAACGCCAGGGCCACGTTGTGCCCGCCGAACCCGAAGGAGTTGTTGAGCGCGGCGAGGTCACCGGACGGCAGGGCGCGCGGCGCCCCGCTCACCACGTCCAGCTCGACACCGTCGTCGGGGTCCTCCAGGTTGATGGTGGGAGGGGCCGTTCGCGTCGCCACGGCGAGCACCGCGGCGATGGACTCCACCGCCCCTGCGGCGCCGAGCAGGTGCCCGGTCATCGACTTGGTCGCCGACACCGCGACCGCGTCGGTGGCAGCGCCGAGGGCCGAGCGGATCGCCAGCGACTCGGCCACGTCGCCCTGCGGGGTCGAGGTCGCGTGCGCGTTCAGGTGGGCGATGTCGGCCGGGACGAGATCGGCGTCGGCGAGGGCGTCGGTGATGGCCTGGGCCGCCCCCGCCCCCACCGGGTCGGGTTGGGCGATGTGGTGGGCGTCGGAGGTCATGCCGGCGCCGGCGACCTCGGCGTAGACCCTGGCTCCTCGGGCTGCGGCGTGCTCGGCCGACTCGAGCACGAGCACGCCCGCACCCTCGCCGTAGACGAACCCGTCCCGGCCCTTGTCGTAGGGACGGCTGGCGCGTTGCGGCTCGTCGTTGCGCCGCGACAGCGCCTGCATGTTGGCGAACGCCGCGATCGGCAGCGGGTGCATCGCCGCCTCGGTGCCGCCGCAGACGACGACGTCGGCCCGTCCGGAGCGGATCATCGCCAGCGCCTGCCCGATCGCCTCGGCGCCCGACGCGCACGCGCTGATCGGCGTGTGCACGCCGGCCCGGGCGAGCAGCTCGAGGGCCACCGCTGCGGCCGGCCCGTTCGGCATGAGCATCGGGATGGCCAGCGGGGACACCCGGCGGGCACCCCGCTCGCGCATCACGTCGTACTGGCCGAGCGTGGTCAGCACGCCACCGATACCGGTGCCGACGATGACCCCGAGCCGCTCCGGGTCGACCTGGTCGGTGTAACCGTCCGAGCCGGGGGCGGGCAAGCCGGCATCGGCCCAGGCCTCCCGGGCGCCGACCAGCGCCAGCTGGGCGGTGCGGTCGAGCCGGCGAGCCTCGACCCGGTCGAGCACCTGCAAGGGCTCGACCGCCAGCGGGGCGCCGATACGCACAGGGATGAGCTCGGCCCAGTCCTCGGGCAGGTGCTGCACGCCGGAGTGGCCGGCGAGCAGGGCCCGCCAGGTGCTGGGGACGTCGCCACCGAGCGGGGTGGTGGCACCCAGCCCGGTGACGACGACGCGCCTGCTGGTCATGCGCTCAGGCCACCGACCGCTCGATGTAGGCCACGGCGTCGCCGACGGTCCGCAGGGACTTGACGTCGTCGTCGGGGATCTGGACGCCGAAGCGCTCCTCGGCGGCGACGACCACCTCGACCATCGACAGCGAGTCGACGTCGAGGTCATCGGTGAACGACTTCTCCAGCTGGATGTCGTCGACGGGGATGCCGGCGATCTCGTTGACGATCTCCGCGAGTCCGGCGCGGATCTCCTCGGTGCTGGCCATGCGGTGCTCCTTCGGTGGGTGGTGGTGGGTGGTAGGTGGTGGGTGGTCGACGTTACGGGACCTCGATCACCTGAGCGGCGTAGACGAGCCCGGCGCCGAAGCCGATCAGCAGGGCCAGGTCGCCGCTACGCACGGCGCCGTCGGCCACCAGCCGGTCGAGCGCGAGCGGGACCGATGCCGCCGAGGTGTTGCCCTGCTCGGCGATGTCGCGGGCGATGACCACGTGGTCGGGCAGCTTGAGCGATCGGGCCATCGCATCGGTGATGCGCATGTTGGCCTGGTGCGGGACGAAGGCGGCGAGGTCGTGCACGCCCACCCCGGCGGCGTCCAGGGCCCGTTGGGCGGCCTTGGCCATCTCGAAGGCCGCCCAACGGAACACGGGGTTGCCGTCCATCTCCAGGTACGGCCATCGCGGGCCGTCGGGCTGGTCGAAGGTCACGTCCCAGGCCCGGTCCTGGCGGATGAGGTCGATCCCGGAGGCGTCCGACCCCCACACCACCGGGCCGATGCCGGACCGCTCGGACGGGCCGACGACGGCCGCCCCGGCGCCGTCGCCGAAGATGAACGCGGTGGACCGGTCGTCGCGGTTGAGGAAGTCGCTGAGCTTCTCGGCGCCGACGACCACGACGTGCCGGGCGGTGCCACCGCGGACGAGGTCGGCGGCCAGCGCCACCCCGTGGCAGAAGCCGGCACAGGCGGCCGAGATGTCGAACGCGGCGGCGGTGGTGCTGCCCAGCCGCTGGGCGACCTCTGCGGCCGCAGCGGGCGTCTGCATGAGGTGGGTCGCGGTGGCGACCACGAGCACGTCCATGTCAGCGGGGGTGAGCCCGGCCCCCGCCAACGCCTTCCCGGCCGCGTCGGCGGCCATCGAGCCGACGGTCTCGTCCGGCCCGGCGAAGCGGCGGGTGACGATGCCCGACCGGCTGCGGATCCACTCGTCGGAGGAGTCGATGCGGGTGAGGATCTCGTCGTTGGTGACGACTCGCTCGGGTCGGTGCACGCCGAGGCTGAGCACCCGGGCCTCCGGTCCGTGGGCGGTGGGGCGGATGCTCATGCGGCGCTCTCCTCGTCGGTGGCCGGGGGGTGCAGGCGCAGCAGTGGCTGCCCCGGGTTGACGGGGTCCCCGTCCTCGGCCAGCCACTCCAGCACCCTGCCCCCGTGGGGTGCCACCACGTCCCACGCCTCGCGGAGCGAGGTGATGCGTCCGACGCTCGCACCGGGGGCGAGCGCGGCGCCCACGGCGTGGGCCACGGCCCAGAAGGTGCCCTTGATCGGGGCGACGACCAGGCGCCAGGACGGCGTGGCGTGCAGCGTGTGCCCGGACGGCTGCGCGTGCGTGGCGACGAAGGCGCGGGCGGCGTCGAGCTGGTCGGGGGTCGACAGCGCGAAGGTCGCCACCCCGGGCAGGCCGCGGCGGGCCAGCCCGGTGAGGGTGCCCGCGGGCGGCAGCTCCAGCAGCCCGGTCACCCCGAGGTCGGCCATGGTGGCCATGCAGAGGTCCCAGCGCACCGGAGAGGAGACCTGGTCCACGAGCCGGGCGAGCACCTCGGCGCCGTGGTGCACCACGGCGCCGTCGGCGTTGGACAGCAGCGGCAGTCGGGGGTCGGCGACCGGCAGCCCGGGTGTCAGGGCGGCCAGGCTCTGCACAGCGGGCTGCATGTAGGTCGTGTGGAAGGCTCCAGCGACCGACAGCGGCCGCAGCCGGGCGCGCGCCGGTGGGTCGGCTGCCAGCGCGGCCAGGGCGTCCAGCGCCCCGGCGGCCACCACCTGGCCCGCACCGTTGACGTTGGCCGGGGTGAGGCCGTGCCGCTCGATCGCGGCCAGCACCTCGGGGTCGCCGCCGAGCACGGCGCTCATGCCGGTCGGCTGCACGGCTGCGGCCCGCGCCATGGACCGGCCCCGCTCGCGCACGAGCACCATCGCCTGCTCGTCGCTCAGCGCGCCGCTGATCGCGGCCGCGGTCAGCTCGCCGACCGAGTGGCCGGCCACCGCCCCCAGCGATCGCTGCAGGGTCGTTCGATCGGGAGCCAGCGCGTCGGTGGCGACCAGGCCGGCAGCGACGAGCAGCGGCTGGGCGACGGCCGTGTCCCGGATGGTCTGCTCGTCGCTGTGCGTTCCGTGCTCGACGAGGTCGAGGTCGGCCACCGCCGACAGCCACTGCAGCCGGGCGGCGACGCCCGGGAGGTCGAGCCAGGGGGACAGGAAGCCGGGGGACTGAGCGCCTTGCCCGGGAGCGACGACGACGAGCACGTCCCCACCCTCGTCGGCGAGGTGGCCTAGCCGCCGGTGCGCAGGGCACGAAGTTGCCCCTGCGTTTCTTGTAGGGTTCCTACAACCGGGGCTGGGGGATCAGCGACTGCGCCGTCAGCCAGCCGTCCCAGTGTCAGGGCCACATGCAGCACGAACGCCTCCCGAGGGTGCAGCGGCGACCACCCGGTGAGGTCGTGGACGCGACGAAGCCGGTAGCGCACGGTGTTGGGGTGCACCAGCAGCCGACGGGACGCTCCCTCGACCGAGCCGCCGACGGCGAGGTAGGCCTCGACCGTCTGCAGCAGCACCCCCCGGTCGGCGGTGAGCGGCGCGTAGACGTCGGTGACGAGGTCGCGGCGGGCGTGCTCGTCACCGGCGAGGGCACGCTCGGGGAGCAGGTCGTCGGCGGCCACCGGGCGGGGCGCGTCCACCCACCCGCTGGCCGCTCGCAGGCCCGACAGCGCCGCGCGCGCCGAGGTGGCAGCCGTGCCGAGGTCGTCGGCGCGCGGGCCGACGACGACGGGACCCGGCCCGAGCACGCCCTCGATGCTGCGGGCTGCAGCCATCGGGTCGTCCACCCCGTCCATCAGCACGACGAGCCGGTCGCCGAGGACCCCGACCAGGGCGAGGTGCGTCGCGCACGTCGTCCAGGGCCTGCTCGGTGTCGGCCGGACGCGGCACGGTGCCGACCACGACGGTGAGCCGCGGGTTGCTCGGCCAGCCCAGCGCGGCCGCCTGCGAGCGCACCGTCTCGTCGGCCTCGTTGCGCAGCACGGAGTCGACGACCAAGGCCTCGAGCCGGGCGTCCCAGGCCCCGCGGTCCTCCGCGGCGCGGGCGTAGACGGTGGCGGCGGCGAAGGCGACCTCGCGCGAGTAGCGCAGCACCGCCTCGCGCACCGCCGGGGCAGCGTCCGGCCCCACGACCTCCTCCAGCGACTCCTCGACCGACTCCAGCGCGACCCGGGTGAGCTGGACGACCTGCTCGAGGCTGATCGCTCGGGTGAGCTCGGGTGGGGCGGCGCCGAACACCTCGGCCGACACCGCCTTGTGGTGCACCGGGTCGCGGTACCAGGCCGCGAAGGAGCTGACCGCGCTCTGCAGGATGTGCCCGACCCAGGCGCGCAGCTCGGCCGGCATGCTCCGGTACCAGGGCAGCCGCTCGTTGAGCCGCGTCAGAGCCCGCCCGGCGAGCACCGACGAGCCCCGCTCGAGCCGACGAGCGGCCTCGTCGACGGGGCCGCTCACCGGGTGGCTCGCCGTGGCGTCCCGCCGTCGCCGGGGCATGAACGCGACCCTATGCCGCCGGGGGCGGGCTCGCCCAACGGCATCGACGGCCACCCGCCCGACGTCCCGCCCTGGCTGCCGATCGCGTTGGGACCTTCGACTCACCTCCACGACGGCCCGCGGCCCGCTACGGTCCGTCTCACGGCCCGGTGCCCGCCCGGGCAGGAGGTGGTGTGCGCATGACGGTGACGCGGACGAGCCCTGACCTCCCCCTGACGGAGCCCACCGACCCGCTGGCAGCGGCGCTGGCCGACCCCGAGGTGCGCCAGGCGCTGGCGGTCATCGTGGCCAACGCCCCGGACCTGGCCGCCCTCGTGCTGGTGAGCAAGTCGCTGCTCGGACGCAGCCGCGACATCATGGACAACGTCAACGAGCGGGTCGAGTACCTGCGAAAGGCGATCGACCCCGAGGAGATCACCCGCTACCTCGAGCTGAGGCAGGCGCTGAACGAGGCGCTGCCGACGATCGAGGGCTTCCTCGAGTCCCCGATCCTGCGGCCTGAGATCGTCGACATCGTCGGACGCGCCGGCGAGGCCGCGCTGGAGGCCGAGCGCCGCACGGCCAGCGCCCCCGGCCAGGTCGGGGGCGTCCTCGCGCTGCTCAGACAGCTCAAGGACCCACAGCTGCAGGAGACGCTGGCGTACGCCGTCGAGTTCGCCAAGGCCTTCGGTCGCCGCCGGATGCTGGGGCGCTAGGGCGGTCGGCGTGCACGAGCTCTCCATCGCTCAGGCGGTCGTGCGGACCGTGCTGGCCGCCGTCGGCGACGCACAGGTGGAGGCGGTGGAGCTGACCGTGGGCGCGCTGTCCGGGGTGGTGCCCACCGCGCTGGAGTTCGCCTGGGACGTGGCCACCGCCGGGACGGCGCTGCAGGGGGCGGCGCTGGTCGTCACGTCCGTCCCGACCACCGTGTGGTGCCGGCGGTGCGCGGCGGTGGTGCAGCCCGAGCTGGGCTTCGCCTGCCCGACCTGCGGCGACCTGTCCGGGGACCTGCGCAGCGGGCGGGAGCTCGAGGTGACCTCGGCCCGGTTGCGGGAGGACAGCGACGAGGCGGTGCGAGCATGACGGCCACCGCCGACGGCACGGCCACCGGCCCGCGCATCGTGGATCTGCGCCGGGGCGTGCTGGAGAAGAACGACCTGCTCGCCCAGGCACTGCGCGAACGGTTCGCCGCCGCGGCCGTCGCGGTGTCGAACTGGGTGTCGAGCCCGGGCACAGGCAAGACCGCGCTGCTGGAGCGACTGCTCGAGCGTGCCGACGAGGCAGGCGTGGCCGCCGGCGTGCTCGTCGGGGACTGCGCGACCGACAACGACGCCCGCCGGCTCGCGGCCACGGGTGCCCCGGTGCGCCAGATCGTCACCGAGGGGCTGTGCCACCTCGAGGCCGACATGCTGACCACCCATCTCGACGACTGGGCCGCTGCGGGGGTCGAGCTGGCCGCCCTCGACCTGCTGGTCGTCGAGAACGTGGGCAACCTGGTCTGCCCCACCTCCTACGACCTCGGCGAGGGGGCCCGGGTCGCGCTGCTGTCGGTCACCGAGGGCGAGGACAAGCCGCTGAAGTACCCGCAGCTGTTCGCCTCGTCCGACCTGGTGGTGCTCACCAAGACCGACCTCGCGGCCGCCGTCGAGTTCGACGAGCAGGCGGCGCTGCGCGCGATCGCCACAGTCGCCCCCCACCGGCCGGTGCTGCGCACGTCCGCGCGAACCGGCGAGGGTGTCGACGCCCTGCTCGACTTCCTGCTGGCTGGTCCGTCGTCCGTCGTCCCCCATCACCCCGAGGAGGCTCCATGACGTCCGTGCTGTGGTTCCAGGGAGGCGCCTGCAGCGGCAACACGATGTCGTTCCTCAACGCCGAGGAGCCGACCGTGGTCGACCTCATCACCGACTTCGGGCTGGAGATCGTGTACCACCCGACGACGTCGATGGAGATCGGCCCAGTGGCCCAGGAGATGTTCTGGGCCTACGCCCGAGGCGAGAAGGAGATCGACATCTTCGTCTACGAGGGGTCGGTCATCGAGGCACCGGAGGGCACCGGCCGCTTCGACATGTTCGCCGACCGGCCGATGAAGGACTGGGTGAGCGACATCGCCCCGAAGGCGGGCATCGTGGTGGCCGTCGGCGACTGCGCGGCCTGGGGCGGCATCCCCGCGATGGAGCCGAACCCCTCGGCGTCCACCGGGCTGATGTTCCACAAGCG
>Ga0209398_1001744_pt1 | contig 10753 bp, 9 predicted proteins | sample AshMeaBigSpring_FD_184125 | JGI IMG/M metagenome (GOLD analysis project Ga0209398, IMG submission 184125) | Groundwater microbial communities from Big Spring, Nevada to study Microbial Dark Matter (Phase II) - Ash Meadows Big Spring (SPAdes)... | ecosystem: Environmental > Aquatic > Deep...
CGGTCGCTGCGCTCGATCTCATTGCCGACGGTCTGGCGCTGGCGCTCGCGCCCGGCCAAGTCGTCCTGGAGGGCCCGCAGACGCTGCTCGACCCGCTCCAGGTCGCGGGTCGGTGCCAGGGTGCGGTCTTCCTGTCCCCAGCTGGCACCCGCGCCCAGGCCAAGCACGAGCGCCACGCTCAGGCCCAAGGGCCCGAATGATCTGGCGACGAGCCCAAGGCCCACCGATCCAGAGGGCGGGTCCCACGGCGGAAAGCTCCCCGACAATGGCGGGGATGCGAAACCAGAGCCAGCCGACAACATGGGCGCACTCTCGCACAGGCCACCTTCTTCCAGCAAGCGCGCCAGGGTCTGCGCGGTCCCCAAGCGTCGGGGGCGGCGGCCCGCCTGCTTCCAGGCGCTTGGTGCTTCGCAGGGGAGGCGAAAAAGTTTATTATCGTATTGTAAAGAAATGAACAGGGGCATGCCCATGGTAGGAGATCTCAGTCGTCCCACGTACCCGGTCCTGAATCGGCCCCCCGCCGAGCCCGATGCCGGCGACCTGTTCGCGGACGATGCCGATATCGAGCGCGCCTCACGCTCCCTCAAAGCCATGTCGCATCCACTGCGACTCAAGATCCTGTGTACCTTGGGCGACCAGGAGGTCAGCGTACAGGACATCGTCGACCAGGTCGGCACCTCCCAAAGCAACATCTCCCAACACCTCGCCATCCTGCGCGACAAGGGCATCCTCGCCTCGCGCAAGGATGCCAATCGCGTCTACTACCGGGTGAGCGATGGGCGCACCCTGCAGCTCATCGGGATGATGCGCGAGGTCTTCTGCCACCACGCCACCTAGCGAGGCTGCGCCTCAGACCGACGAGCCGTGGCTCACGAGCCGAGGGCGAGGCATCCCGCGCCCCCGCCGGCACGGGGTGACGGGCCAGGTCTCCGCCGATATACTTGCCGCCCGGCAACGGACACCCCGCCCGGTAGGGCTTCGGCCCTGGCCAGGCTCGCCCGTCCCGATAGCCCCCGAGACCCACCCACAGATGCAAACCGCGCAACTGATCGAGTTCGTTGGCAACCATTGGCCACTCTTCCTGGCCCTCGTGGTCGTCCTCGGGCTTCTGGCCTACAACCTGGCGGTGGGGGACAAGGGGTCGGTGGACCCGGCGGACGCGACGAGCCTGATCAATCACAGGGATGCTGTCGTGATTGACGTGCGGCCCACCGCGGACTTCGCCAAGGGTCACATCGTCAACGCCCAGAATGTCCCGATGAATGGCTTCAAGAACCAGATCGGGGCCCTGCAGAGGTACAAGGATGGGCCCGTGGTCGTTGCCTGCCGCTCCGGCGCGCAATCGGCCATGGCCTGCCAGCAGCTGCGCAAGGCCGGCTTCGCCGAAGTGTACAACCTGCGCGGCGGGGTCCTTGCCTGGCAGAATGCCAACCTGCCCCTCAGCCGCAAGCGGCGCGCCTAGCCAGGGCCAGAGGCCAGGTGGGGCACCGCACTCCGTACCTCTCCACCCTGGCACCACCTGGACCCCTAACCCTCACGGACACCAAACATGGCCGACCAAGCCCAAGCCGAAAACGCCCGCCAGTTCGCCGTCCAGCGGATCTATGTCAAGGACCTGTCCTTCGAGTCCCCTGCCGCTCCCGACATCTTTCGTAGCAACTGGGAGCCCAAGCACGAGCTCAATATCAACACCAAGGTGACACCGCTCGGGGAGGATACCTACGAGGTCGTGCTGTCGGTCACCATCACGACCAAGATCGAGGACAAGACGGCCCTGATCGTCGAGGTGCATCAGGCCGGGGTCTTCGCCGCCAAGGGGTTCTCGGAGCAGGAGCTCGGGCCCCTGCTCGCGGCCTACTGTCCCAATCAGCTCTTTCCTTATGCCAGGGAGGCCGTCTCGGATCTGGTGACCAAGGGCAGCTTTCCACAGATCGTCCTCCAGCCGATCAACTTCGATGCCCTATACGCGCAGCACCAGCAGCAGGCCGCCCAGCAAGCGGCAGGCGACAAGCGCGGACACTGACGCCCTGGCCCGGTCTGCCGCCCCCATCGCTATCCTCGGCGCGGGCTCCTGGGGGACCGCGCTCGGGATTCTGTTGTGCCGCAATGGCCACGCCGTGCGCCTCTGGGACCACGAGCCAGGCCACATTGCCCGGCTTCGGGCCGATGGCGAAAACCGCCATTATCTTCCGGGGTTCCCGCTCCCGTCGGCCCTGATGCCGGTTGCAGACCTGGGTGCGGTCCTGGAGGGGGCGGGCGACCTCCTCGTGGTGGTCCCGAGTCACGCCTTCTCCGGCCTGCTGCCGCGGCTCGCAAGTCTGCTCCCCCCCGGCCTAGGCGTCGCCTGGGCCACCAAGGGCTTCGAGCCCGGCAGCGGTCGGCTCCTCCACGAGGTCGCGACCCAGGCCCTGCCCGGGCGGGAGCTGGCCGCCATCTCGGGCCCCAGCTTCGCCCGCGAGGTGGCCCAGGGCCTGCCCACGGCTGTGACCGTGGCCTCGCCAAGTCCCGCTTACGCCCAGCGTCTGGCCGACCTGCTCCATGGCCAGCGCTTTCGCGCCTACCTGAGCGATGACATCGTCGGGGTTCAGGTAGGTGGCGGCGCCAAGAACGTCCTGGCCATCGCCGCCGGGATCGCCGATGGGCTCGGATTCGGGGCCAACGCCCGGGCCGCGCTCATCACCCGTGGGTTGGCTGAGCTGATCCGGCTCGGCACGGCCCTTGGCGGCAAGCGGGAGACCTTCATGGGGCTTGCCGGTCTGGGCGACCTGGTGCTGACCTGCACCGACGACCAGTCGCGCAACCGCCGCATGGGCCTCGCACTGGCGAGGGGGCTTGGGACGGAGGCGGCAAAGGCCGAGATCGGCCAAGAGGTCGAAGGCGTCATTACCGCCCGGACGGTCCACGCCATGGCCCAGTCCTTGGGCGTGGAGATGCCCATCAGCGCGCAGGTCTATGCCGTCCTCTACGAGGGCGTGACCCCGGGCCAGGCCACCGCGGCCCTGTTGGAGCGCAGCAGCAAGGCCGAGCTCTACTGAGGGCATGTCGCCTTGGGCTATCACCGGGCCATAGCTGTTTGCCACCGACCCCGGCGGTGCTAGTCGGGCCCCTCGGCACCCCACCGGGCGGCACCCGCAAAGCCGTTCTGGCGCCAGGCCTCGAAGACCACCACGGCCACGGCATTGGAAAGGTTCAGGCTACGGTTGTTGGGGCACATGGGCAGATGGATGCGCCGCCCCGGTGGTATGGTCTCAAGGGTGGCCTGGGGGAGGCCCCGTGTCTCCGGCCCGAACAGGAAGGCATCTCCCGGTGCATAGCAGGGGCCCGTGTAGGGCTCGTTGCCCCGGGTGCTGCAGGCATATAATCGCGGCGGTCGTACCGCCTCCAGGTAGGTCTCCAGGGAGCCGTGGACCCGCACATCGACCCACTCCCGGTAGTCCAGGCCGGCGCGACGGAGCTGCCGATCTTCGAGGGTGAACCCCAGGGGCTCGATCAGGTGCAGGCGAGCCCCGGCGTTGGCGCACAACCGCATGACATTGCCGGTGTTGGGCGGGATCTCTGGCTGGAAAAGGACGACATCGAACAAGGGCGGGCTCCGGTTGGATGGGTGGGGCGCGGCCCCTGGAGGCCGATCCTTCAACCAGAATTCCTTGGTTAATCCGCGAAGAACGCGAACGTGATCAGCGCCTTATGGCCGATTCCCTGGCCGCCGGGCCTCATTCGACCGGTGAGCTGCCATTGCCGCCCAACTGCCTGTTCCTCTTCGCGGTTTTCGCGTTCTTCGCGGACTGACCGATTCGTCCAGGTTCAAGGCCCCACCATGGCTCAGACCCAAGCCCCTGCTGGCCCCCTATCGGTTCAGGTGCTCCCATGACCATCGCAACAGATCCGCGCCTGGGGCTCGATTTCTGTGGGATGCGCTTCAACACCCCGATCGTCCTGCTATCCGGCTGCGTGGGCTTCGGCGAGGAGTACACGCGGGTCAAGGGTTTCTCCAACCGCGACGCCGGCGCCGTCTGCCTCAAGGGGACCACCCTGGAGCCACGCCTGGGCAACCAGCCCCACCGCGTCTGTGAGACACAGGCGGGCATGCTCAATGCCATCGGCCTGCAGAACCCCGGCGTCGATCACGTGGTACGCGAGATACTGCCGACCCTGGATTTCTCCGAGACCCGCTTCATCGCCAACGTCTCCGGGTCCACGGTGGAGGAGTACTACGAGGTCACGCGACGCTTCGATGACTCCCCCATCGACGCCATGGAGATCAACATCTCCTGTCCGAACGTCAAGGAGGGTGGCGTCGCCTTCGGCAACGATCCCCTGATGTCGGCCCGCGTGGTCACCGCCTGCCGCAAGGCCACCCGCAAGCCCATCATCACCAAGCTCTCGCCCAACCAGACCGACATCGCCGCCAATGCCCGCGGCTGCCTGGAGGCCGGCAGCGACGCCTTCTCGGTGATCAACACGCTGATGGGGATGGCCATCGATGTGGATACCCGCACCCCGGTCATCGGCAACAACCAGGGCGGGTTGTCAGGCCCCGCCATCAAGCCCATTGCCCTGCTCAAGGTCCATCAGGTCTACCAGGTCTGCCGGGCGCATCGGGTCCCCATCATCGGCCAGGGCGGGGTTCAGAGTGCCCGCGACGCCTTGGAGTTCCTCATCGCCGGGGCCACTGCCGTAGGGGTCGGGACGGCCCTTTTCTACGACCCCCTGATCTGCAAGGCGATCAACGCCGGGATTACCGCCTACCTGGAGCGAAACGCCCTGGGCCAGGTCTCCCAGCTGACCGGGAGCTTGCGCCTGCACGAGCGACCGCCAATCGTCTGCGGCTGTTGATGTCGTTGGCGCTTGGGGCCCAGCGCCTTGACGCTGCTCCCAAGAGACGTGGTATATTAACATTTCCGTAAGCACTGAATTCGCCCCCGATGGCGGGATCCCCACCCTGGTCCGGAGACTCACATGAGCGACATCGAAGCATTGAAGAAAGAGAAGCAGGAGTTGATCGAGAAGATGCTCGACATGCAAAAGCAGTTCATCGCTTACGAGCATGAGCATGGGGTGACGGGTAAGGACTACTGGGCGTCCTCCGAGGGCCTGCTCGCCGACTATCGCCAGGAGTACGCCGACATGGCGACCCGCGTGGTCGACCTGGCCCACCAGATCGTCGGCTCGTCCCGCTAGACTGCGTCCTCCTTGCGGCCCGGGACGGCCGCGATCTGGCCGAGGCGAAGGCCCACGCGCACGTGGGCCTTCGGCTTTGCGGCGAAGGACGGCCGCGGCCCTGAGCCGACCACCCTTTCCCCCTGCGAGGTTGCTCGGGTCGCCAATGCAGTCCGGGCAGACCTTGGCATAAAGTCACCTCGTCGCGATATCCCCCACCCCACAGGGCTTGCCTCGCGGGTTATCAGGCACCCGACCGAGGCCTTCCGATTCGGCAATCGGTCGCACCACACCACCCTGGGCAGAGGACGCCTGGTCAGGCGAACGGCACCGACGCGCGGCGGGGCCGCGTACTTAGCGTGCCATGCGGTCCCGATTCGCCTGATTGAAGGCCATCAAGCCGCCCGGCGCTCCTCCTGGGTCAGGGTCTCCCGGCCCGGCTGCAGCGGGTCGGCCCCGAGGGTGCCCACCAGGGCGTCCAGATAGGCGGGGTCCTGAACCGTTGCCAGCCGCGCCCTGGCCCGCTCCAGGCGGGCGGCGGCGTCGAGCCGGTCGGCCTCGTCGGCATAATGTCGGAGCTCGAGAAACTGCTGGAGGTTGAGCACCAGGCGCCGGGCGAGCAGGATGTCGCGCTGCTGCTTGACCTCTAGACGCTCCTGATACCAGTCGGAGGTGAGCAGGGCCTGGCGGGAGAAGAGCCCGCGGATGGCGGGGTCATGGACGGTGCGGCCCTGATAATGACCCTCGGCCATGATGTGGATCAGGGCCCTCAGCGGTGGGCAGGCGTCCTCAATGCTGCCGTCCTCCAGATATCGCCTTGCGACCCGCTCCTGGGCCTCGCAGATGTTCTCGACGCCGTCCACGAAGACCGCCAGGTCCTGGGTCTCCGGACGCAGAATGGCGGGTGTGAAGACCGCCTGGGGGTTGTCGAAGATCTTCCCCAGGAAATGGGCGACGAAGCGCTCGGTGATGCGATAGCCCAGACGGCTCGCCATCACCCGTCGGCCCTGATACTGGAAGTCCTCGATCGCCTCCAAGTAGCCGTTGGCGATCAGGTAGCTTGAGTCGCGCTCCTGCTCCGAGAGCCTTGCCCAGATTTCTGGTATCAGGAGCGAGACGTCGTGCGCGACCTTCACGCCCGGGCCTATGTACCCGGCTGAGCTGGAGAATCCGGCGTAGCCGGTGAGGATGTAAGAGACCAGGGCGTTGTTCAGATCCACCGTTGGGCGCAACGCATTGAAGGGGGCCTTGGTGAGTGCCCCCTCGCTGCCCGCCCCCGTGGTGGATGGGGACTTGCCGGTCAGGGAGCAGATGAAGTCCATGAACAGCTCCGGCAGATCCTGGTAGTGGATGGGGTTATAGACCGCCAGCGCCCGAATCCCCGGCTCCGGCGGGTTGTTCCGCCGTCCGGTGAGCACGGCATCCACTGGGTTGCAGACCGGTACGCCGAGCGTCAGCTTGCGGTGGAACCTGGCCCCCACCTCGGCAACGTACGTGCGTATTGGGTTGACCAGGTCCGGGCGGATCTGGAGGTAGCGCGGGTTCTTGGATGGCTTGCCGTCCACCAGCCGAGGGTGGGCCGAGGAGACCACCCAGTCTCGATCCCGGGCAGCGCGCCCCAGGCGCTCGCGCATGGGCGCCGTGAACCCGGAGAAGGTGAGGACGTCGTCCACCACCTCGGCCAGGGACTCACCGTGCAGGGGCTCGTAGTTGGCAATGAAGTTGCCGCACTGGGCCATCTCCAACTCGGTCTGTCGGTCGAACCCGGGGATGATGGCGTCATCCGGGCGCTGAAACAGGCGGTACTCGCAATTCTTGGCGAGCTTTACGCTATGCCCCGTCTCTAAGACCCCAGCGGCGCAGCCATTGACATAGCCCGCCGGGACGACGACCGAGGCGGTGATGTCGTCTTCCATCTGGACCTTTTCCGCGGCGATGAAGTCCTGGCGCAACTTGAAGGTCCGCCACTTGCCCTCTTGATCGAAGCCGACCCGAAGATAGGACGCGACGATGCGTCGATCGAAGACCTTGAGCTCGTGCCCTGGTGCGCCGTCCACCTCGTCTACCGAGAGGTGCTCGCGCCAGGCATCCCCCCATTCCGGACGGTAGAGGCGTTTGATCATGAACGCCAGGGCGAATAGCCGCGGTGGGATCGACTGGAGCCAGTCGTTGAATTCGGGCCTGTAGCTCGGTGACGGTGTCAGCAGCTTGATCACCGAGCCCAGGCTGCGCTCCAGGGACAGGGGCTGGCGCCTGGGGTCGCGATCCTCGTGCTCGAAACCCGGCAGGAAACGGTCGGTGTAGTCCCGATCGAAGATCTCCTGGACACGGTCCAGGTCCTTATGGATGTCGTCGACGAAGATGGGTCCGAAGAGGACGGCGTCGTCCAGGGACTTGGAGATCTCCGACTTGCCCCCGCCGGAGACGGTGCAGGGCTTGTGGCAGAAGGTGCCCTCGGGGTGAGTCCCGATCAGGCGCCAGGATGGCGCCCCCGGGTGCTTTTGCATCTCCACCTTGTAGCCATTGGGCTGGACATAGACCTTGCCCGGCTGCAGGCGGATGGACTGGGGAGCCCCGTCCTTCTCCCAGGTCACGCGCTGGGCGTTGAGGTCCATGCGTAGGGTCTGGGGGACATAGATCACGTCCGGGAAGCGCTTGTCGATCCCGTAGCCTTCGGGCTTGAGGTCCATCAGCTCGCCGTAGCGCGCCACCATGTCGGTGAAGTCGTAGCCCGGCTCGCGGGTGGCGCTGTCCACCCCGAACTCCTCGCCGTGGTTGACCCGGGGGAAGGCCAGGGCACCGCCGGCATGCTCCTCCTCGGCCAGACCGAACAGGTTGGCGGCGAAGCTGATTTGGGTCTTCACCTCCTTCTTGCAGTAGCCGTAGTAGTTGTCCGCAAGGATCGTGAAGATGACCCCTGAGGCGTCGCGGGCGGTGAGCTTGAAGGCCTGGCCGCCGTTGTAGGGCTCGCTGGGGTCGCGCCAGCACATGCCGTCTGCCCGCTGGCGGGCCGTGGCCCTGTCCCAGTGTGGCAGACCCAGCCCCTGCTTGGTGAGGCGGGTCAGGTGGGGGGCGAGCAGGACGCAGCCGGTGTGCCCCGACCAGTGGTCCACGTCCAGGGCGGCATCGAACTCCGCCAGGTAGGGATTACCGCCGTTGCCAAAGATGCTCTCCACGAAGTCGAGATTCGACACCAGGTTGCCGGGGGCGAAGAAGCGGATCTCCATGTTCTTCTCCGGCTGGAAGCCTGGTACCTCGGGGCAGATCACCGGCCTGAGCAGGAGCGAGACGAACATCCGCGCTGGGTCGGCTTGATTCGCGGTGAAGGGGATGGTGAGCAGGTCCGCCGGCGGATCGAGGGCGGCGGCCAACATCCGGGCAAAGACCGCTTTGGGCACGGCCTTCTTGTCCCCTGGGATGGGCAGCCCCCCCTCCGCCACGTGGAAGGACCCCTCGGTGGTCCGCCGGTCGCTCGCCGGGTTGTGCAGGACCCCCTGGGCGATGCGGTAGCTCGCCACGATATCGGAATGGAACTCGTGGCTATCGATGGGGACGGACAACTCCCGGGCGAGGCCGTGGCGATCCAGGATGAGGGACTGGAAGGGCAGGGTCGGGACCTGATCTAGCTCCAGGTCCTTGAGGTAGCGATTGATGAAGTCCTGGACGCGCCGGTCCACCGGGCAGTGATAGGAGGCCAGGAGCCGGTTCTTCTCCCGATAGCTCAGCAGCAGGTCGTGGGCGATGTCGATGAAATGCGCCGTCTCGCCGGTCCCACATGGCGGCTGCCCGGAGGAGACCAGCTTGAGGTTGATGTAGAGCTGCAGATTCTGGCGCTCCTCCGCCGACAGGGAGGAGGAGGACTGGCCTGAGGGGTTGAGACCAAGCTCGCGAATTGGGTCCATAGCTTCAGGTACCTGGGTTTGGGCGCGGCCCGCCGTGGGCACGCAAGTCTACAGGCAAGAACCGCGCCATGATCACGAGATCGGACTGCTGTGGTTGGTAATCTGGACCACGCGCCCGCTGACCGTTGCGCCAGGGTCTGCCCAGCTCTCGTGCACCTGAGGAGAAACAGCGCCCCGGATCCGCGGCTGATCGCCTAGTTCCAGGCGGCACGATGCGCGCGTTGCCGACCAGGTCGCGGGGTCGAAATGCACCATACTGGCGCAACGAGGCAGCACTGTCAGACGTTGAGTCGGTCGCCTGAGCCTCCGCCGCAGCGCCGTGCGCGGGGGCTGCGGTTTCAGGGCGCGGCCGCCTTCGATGGCCTGGGCTTCGGTTCCGTAACCTTCTGCTCAGGCGCCTTATCCTCCCCGGCCTTTGGCTCCGTCGCACGGAACCGTGCCAGCCTGCGGTTCAAGAGCTTCGAGTCCGGCGTCTGCTTGAGGCCATCCTCCAGGATCCTGCGGGCGTCGTCTTTGCTATTCAGGGTCAGGTAAACGGTGCTCAGCTCGGCGTAGGCGGCCTCGTACTTCGGATTGCGTACGATGGCCTCGGTCAGGACCCTGACGGCGTCTTCGTACTGCTCCAGGCCGATATAGGCTCTGCCGGCATTGGTGAGGATCTCCGGCTTGAAGGGTGCATTTGGAATCTCACAGCGCTCGAGGGTATAGTTGAATCCGCCAAGCGCATTGTGGAGCAGGCCCTTGCGGACCTTCGACTGATTGGCCAGCGCGGCACGGTGGAGGGCCAGAAGTCCTTCGCAGTAATGATGCGTATCTCCCGCGCAACCCATCCGCCGCTCGAATCGATTAAGTGTCGCCCGCTGCTCCCGATTTAGATTGCTGCGCCCCACCCCGATGACGAGTTTGCAGTACTCCGGAAGATACTTGAATTCCTCTGCGGAGACATCATAAGCGCGCGCGTCGTCGTTTCCGCCCAGGGCCAGCAGCGTGCACAATAGCCCTGGATACAGCCAGGCCAAGATGCCCGAGGAGAACGGGGCGGGCCCCGGGATTGGCGTGTTGGGCATAGTAGGTCTCCTCGACAGACAAAGCGGAAAGGATAACAAGTGGAATCTGCGCAATGCCTTTCGGCCCAAGAATGGCAAGGCCCCTTCCCTCAATATCGGGTTGACCCCGGCCGACCTATTCGGGCCACGGCTGACTTCCGACCGAGCGCTCGTCAATGGGCCTCGTCCCAGTTCGCCCCGATCCCGACCTCGACCACCAGGGGCACCGCGAGCTCGGCGGCGCCTTCCATGATACCGCGGATGCCCCTGCGGGCGGCCTCCACCGCACCCTCGGCAACCTCGAAGACCAGCTCGTCATGGACCTGCATGATCATGCGAACCGGGGGGCGGTTGGCCTGAATCCAGGCATCCACCGCGATCATGGCGCGCTTGATGATGTCGGCCGCGGTCCCCTGCATGGGGGCATTGATGGCGGTGCGCTCCGCCGCCGCCCGCCTGGCCTGGTTGCTGTGGTCGATGTCCGGGAGGTAGAGGCGCCGGCCGAACAGGGTCTCCACGTAGTGCCGCTCCCTGGCCTGGGCACGGATGCGATCCATGAAGTCCCGTACCCCGGGGTAGCGGCGGAAGTAGAGGTCGACATACTCCTGGGCCGCCCCGCGCTCGATGCCGAGCTGCCGTGCTAGG
>Ga0209398_1001745_pt1 | contig 10753 bp, 8 predicted proteins | sample AshMeaBigSpring_FD_184125 | JGI IMG/M metagenome (GOLD analysis project Ga0209398, IMG submission 184125) | Groundwater microbial communities from Big Spring, Nevada to study Microbial Dark Matter (Phase II) - Ash Meadows Big Spring (SPAdes)... | ecosystem: Environmental > Aquatic > Deep...
ATGGGCCGCTTGCGTTCTGGACGCGCGACCCTCGATGACGGCGAGAGCCATTTCTTCTCGACGCAACGGCGTCAGTCGGGCATTCTTATGAATGTTCATTCGGAGCGATCCTTGAAACTGAGGTGTGGTAGCTCCAGTCTCCTCGATCTGCTTCGAATGGACAACCTATGGAAAGCTCACATCTAGAGCGTTTTCGACAAAGATCGAGTCACTTGAAACGCTCTATCTTCTTGTTTTATCGCATTTTCTTCACGCGAACCGGTATCCACTTCGCTTGAAAATGCTCTAGCGGCTGTTGAAAAAGGCGGTTCCTGCCCCCGTCATTGCGACCGCGAGCGAAGCGTGGCGGGAAGCAATCCAGACTTTCTTCCGCTTTTTTGCTAACTCTACGGATAACAGTGGCATTTTTATCTGGATTGCCACGTCGCTCCGCTCCTCGCAATGACAGCTCCAGCGTTTTTCAGCAGACTGCTGAAACGTTTCCGGCGAAGATTGAATCACCTGAAACGCTCTATCTCTTTGTTTTTACGCAATTCCTAACGCGAAACCGGTTCCCACCCCCGCCTTCGCAGGGGCATGCTTTCGCTGGAATTGCTCTAGAGGTTTTTCACAGAAAAATGGTGCCGATTGAGGGATTCGAACCCCCGACCCCCTCATTACGAATGAGGTGCTCTACCAGCTGAGCTAAATCGGCTTCCAGTAATGTTCTAGAGAATATGCGTTACGAAGTTTATAACACCAGAGCAATTGCACTGGTATGCGCAGGCGCGTGCTCTGACAAGCCTGAATTTTATATTTTTCGAACCTGTGCGGGCGGTTTTTCAAAAAACAGATTACCTTTTGGGCGCTTTCGGCGGCACGGGTGCGCTGACAGGCTGGGCCGGGCCATCCCCCGTATCAGAGGCGCTGGCGGTCAAGCCACCCAAAGTCCCGAGCCAGTTCTGATAAAAGGCCGGGCTGTCCTTTTTGGCAAGCTCCTGCCTTGCGGGTTCTTGTGCCACCAGAGCCGAGGCGCTGGCGGAACCCGGCGCAGGCAGCCCGCCTGCTTTTGCAGGCCTGGCAGAAAGCGGCATCGAGGTGGGCGTTGCGGGCGCGAGTATGGCAAGGGCAGGAACAGAGGCAGGGGCAAGAACAGAGACAGGGGCCTGTGCTGAAGCTGCTGCCTCCTGCGCCTTCAAGGCATTGGCTTTTGCCAGCAACTGCGCCTTGCTCAAACCCCTGGCCTCCTCGACCGGAATATCAACCGGCCCAAGCGCAAGCGCATCGGGCTGCGACACATCCGGCACGCGGGACACACTGGTTGGAACAATCGCCGCGCGCGCCACCTGATCCGGCCCGACGCTGGCATAAGAAGTGGCCTTGAAACTCGGATGCTGGTCGCCATCCTGATAGATGCGCTTCACGGCCGTTGCGCCCTGCGCCACAAGCTCGGCGACCTGCTGCTCATCCTTACGCGCCTTCTCGCTCACGGCGGCGACAAGCCCCGCATCCTGCGCCAAAGGCGGGCAGGCCGAGGCGGCATCAAGGCCCGCGCCGTCCTTCGGGCTTGCGTTGAAGACATAGCGTTTCGCGCAGACCGAAACCTGCGGCTCGCGCTTTGACACCTCGAAATGATCCGAACCCTCTTTCAGGTTTTTCCAGAAGGGCAGGTTTTCATCCACCCGGTAGCGCGCAAGGTTTTGCGGCGTGAAGCGGAAGGGCAGGGATTGCATCTGCACCGCCTTCTGCCCGCCGCCAAACGCCTCACGGGTCAGCGCGTAAATCTCGGCGATCTGCGCATCGGTCATCGAGAAACAGCCGCGTGAGGAGCAGGCGCCATGCACCATGATATGGCTGCCATAGCGGCCATAAGCCCGGTCATAGGCGTTCGGATAACCGACATTGAAGGAGAGGAAATAGGAGGAATTCGGGTTGAGCTGCGCCGGTGTGATGCTGTAGAAACCCTCGGGCACCTGCCTGTCACCTTCGGTTTTTTTCGGCCCCAGCTGGCCGGACCAACGGCACATCGGGTAGGTTTTCAGAAGCTTGTATTCACCCGAGGCATCGGCCTTCCACACCTCGAACTCGCTCTCCTTCTTGAAGGCGCGGAAGAGGACGGGGGCGCGGGCGCTCATGCCCTTTTCGCTCATCAAGGCCTGAATCTCGGGCGAAAGCGCGATGAAATGCCGTGAATTGCTGGAAAAACGGCCATCCTCATTGCAGCCAGCCAGAAGCATCAGCCCGAACGCCGCTGCGGCCAGTTTGCGAACCGGATGATGCACCAAACCCGTCTTGATCACGCAACAACCCTCTTCAAAGAGCCCCTGCCTCTGCGGGCAGAATGGCAAAATCATGACACCTTCAAAGGCTCTCTTGTTATGTTTAACCAAACCTTCGGGAAATTGCCAGAAAACCTGCAATCAGCCCGAAGATTTCGTTAAAGCCTGCGCCCGATAGCGAGAAACTTCTCCGCCCGCGCTTCGCGCAAGGCCTCGGGCGAGAGGCTGGAAAGCTTTGAGAACGCCTCGAAAATCGCATTTCCCACCCGCTCGATCGCCTCATGCGCTGCGCGATGCGCGCCCCCCAAGGGTTCTGCGATGATCTCGTCGATCACCTTGAGGCGCAAAAGATCCTGCGCGGTGATGCGCATGGTGCTCGCGGCTTCCTGCGCGCGCTGCGAATCCCGCCACAGGATCGAAGCCGCAGCCTCAGGCGAAATCACGCTGTAAATCGCGTGTTCGAGCATGAGAACCGCATTGGCGGTGGCAATCGCGATCGCGCCGCCGGAGCCGCCCTCACCCAGAATGACGGCGACATTGGGCACTTCGAGCGCGAGGCAGGCCTCGGTGGAGCGGGCAATCGCCTCCGCCTGCCCGCGCTCTTCCGCGCCGATGCCGGGGTAAGCACCCGCCGTATCAACGAGCGTGAGAACCGGCAGGCTGAAGCGATGCGCGAGCTCCATGATGCGCACGGCCTTGCGATAGCCCTCGGGCCGCGCCATGCCGAAATTATGCTGGAGACGGCTTTGCGTATCCGACCCCTTCTCCTGCCCCATGACGCAGATCGGCATGCCGCGAAACCGGCCAAACCCGGCGATGATCGCGGCATCCTCACCAAAAGCGCGGTCACCGGCCAAAGGCGTGAACTCGGTGATGAGGGTTCTGATATAATCGAGGCAATGCGGCCGCTCCGGGTGGCGCGCCACTTGCGTTTTCTGCCAGGGCGTGAGGCTGGAATAAAGCTCGCGCAAGGCGGTTTGCGCCTTGTGTTCGAGCTTGGTGACATCCTCGCCAATCGCTGCACCGCTCGCGCCATCCGAGAGCGCGCGCAACTCGGCGATCTTGGTTTCAAGCTCGGCCACCGGCTTTTCAAAATCGAGATAGGCGCGCATCAAACCTGCATCGGGTTGGCCCTTGAGGGGGCTGGATTAGAGCATTTTCCGATCAAGTGGATACCGGTTGATCGAAGAAAATGCGATAAAACAAGAAGATAGAGCGGTCGACCAGATTCAGTCAGGTCGACCGCTCTAGGAGGCGCAAACTGGCGAGATCATGCCGCTGCGTCAAGTGCCCTCTCGGATCATGGAAAAACACTAGAGCATTTTCCGATCAAGTGGTTGCCGGTTGATCGAAGAAAATGCGATAAAAACAAGAAGATAGAGCGGCCGACCTGATTCAATCAGGTCGGAAACCGCTCTAGCAGCATCAAAGGCATGAAAACCCTCACTCCCCGTCGTTCAGCGGGTGGAGGTCGCGCACCATGGCGCGGGCGCGGTCATCGAGAACATGGGTATAGATCTGCGTGGTGGAAATATCGGCGTGCCCCAGTAATTGCTGCACGATCCGCAAATCTGCACCATTTTGCAGAAGATGCGTGGCAAAAGCATGGCGCAGGCCATGGGGCGACAGGCTCGTCGCCGAAAGCCCCGCCGCCCCGGCCAGCACTTTCAGCGCGCGTGCGAAAACCTGCCGCGAGAGATGCCCCGCCTCCCCCTCCGCCGGGAAGAGAAACCGGCTTCTGGCGGCTTTGAGCGCGCCCTCGCGCTCTGCTAGAGCAGCTTGATAGGCAAGAATCGCGGCCTTGGCGGCTTGCGTGAGGATAACGAGCCGCTCCTTGCCGCCCTTGCCGCGCACCAGCATGCCGTCGCGTTTCAAATTAAGGCTCGCGGCAGGCAGCGCAACGAGTTCGCTGACGCGAAGCCCGGTTGCGTATAAAAGCTCGACCAAAGCCGCCATACGCAGGGCCTCCCGCCGCGCGGCAGGGGTTTTGGCCATCGTGACGGCCTCGCGCGCGGCCCACAGAAGCCGATCGACATCGGCAATGGTGAGAACATGTGGCAGGCGCTGCGCCTTGCGCGGGCCTTCGAGCGTTACCGTCGGGTCATCGGCACGCAGGCCTTCGCTATAGAGAAAGCCGTGATATTGCCGCAGAACCGAGAGTTTTCTGTTGATGCTCGCGGGTTTGAACCCTTCTTCTGCGAGATTGCGCGCATAGGCGCGGATATCGGCAAGCGAAACATCCTGCGCCGTCCTGCCCATGGCGCTGAGCGCTTCTTCATAAGCCGCAAGGTCGCGGGCATAGGCATCCAGCGTGTTTTTCGCCGCGCCCCGTTCAGCGGCGAGCATGGCAAGAAAGGCGCGATGCGAAGGATCAGCCATTCAGGATCACGGTTTTGGCTTCGGTATCGGCAAGGTGATGACGATATCGCGCGGTTCTGGTGTAACGAGGGTGCCGAGTGCGAAAAGCGCAGCATAAACAAGGGCAACGAAAAGAGCGACTACACCCGAAAGACGAAGGAGAAAAATCATTTAATCAATCCGACATGACCATCTGCTTATCCTGCCATACCCCGCAAAAAGCAAGCGCCGCGCCTGAAAACCGCAACATGCTGAAGACACATGATGCAACTCCAGCGCGCAGCCCGCCATGCCGCCTTTTGCGTGTTTTCTGGTGAAGAGGGCTATTTTCAGGTGGAAATACGGTTGAGGCTTGCATGAGAGCATGTTTCGATTAAGGGAAAACCCTGATCCCGAGCCCTGACGCAGATATGATCGAACCGCCCGTCCGCCCCCTCGCCGCCGCGCTGCCTGATCCGGCGGAGGATGCCGCGCGGCTCAGGGGCTTGCTCTGCGGGCGGCATCTCGTGCTCGTGGGGTTGATGGGGGCGGGCAAGACCTCGGTGGGGCGACGCCTCGCGCAGCGGCTTGGGCTTTCCTTCATCGATTCCGACCATGCGATCGAGGAATCGGCGAATATGTCGATCCCGGATTTTTTCGCCCTGCGCGGCGAGGCCGAGTTCCGGGCGGGTGAGAAGCGCGTCATCGCCCGGCTGCTCAATGAACCGCAGCAGGTGATCGCCACCGGCGGCGGCGCGTATATGGATGGCGAGACCCGTAAACGTGTTCGCGAAAAGGCCGTTTCGCTCTGGCTGAAAGCGGAATTGCCGATTTTGTTGCGCCGCGTGCAGAAGCGGCAGGATCGCCCCTTGCTCGCAAACGGCGATGCGGAGGCCACCCTCAAGGCGCTGATGGACAAGCGCTACCCCGTCTATGCCGAAGCGGATGTCGTGGTCGCCTCGCTTGATCAACCCCATGACGTGATGGTGGAGGCGGCGCTTACCGCCCTTCTTGCCTTTCTCGAACCCGGAGCCGATGCATGAAGCCCCCCCATATCGTTCAGGTTGCGCTGGAAGGGCGCGGCTATGACATCATCATCGGGCGCGGCGTGCTGGCGGATGGCGCGCGCCACCTCGCCCCGCTTGTTGAGGGGCGGCGCGGCCTGATCGTGACGGATGAAACCGTCGCCAAGCTTCATCTCGCTCCGCTCCGCGTCGCGCTTGATGTGGCAGGCTGCCCGGCCACAAGCCTCATCCTGCCGCCGGGGGAAGCCACCAAAAGCTGGGCGTTTCTCGAAAAAATTGTCGAGCATATCCTCCTTGAAAGGCTCGAACGGGGTGACTTTGTGATCGCGCTTGGCGGCGGGGTGATGGGCGATCTTGCGGGCTTTGCCGCCGCCATCGCGCGGCGTGGCATGCGCTTCCTTCAGGTGCCGACGAGCCTTCTCGCGCAGGTTGATTCCGCCGTGGGTGGTAAAACCGGCATCAATTCGAAGAAAGGCAAAAACCTCATCGGCGCCTTCTACCAGCCCGCGCTGGTTCTCGCCGATACCGGCGTGCTCGATACCCTGAGCGCGAGGGAGTTTCGCGCCGGTTACGCCGAAGTGGTGAAATATGGCCTCATCGACCAACCGAAGGTGTTCGAGTGGCTGGAAGCGGGCGCGGCGTCGCGCATTTTCACCGGCGGGGCGGAGCGCGAAGAAGCGGTCGAGATGGCCTGCCGCGCGAAAGCCGCGATCGTCGCGCGCGATGAAACCGAGACGGGGGATCGCGCCTTGCTCAACCTCGGCCATACTTTCGGCCACGCGCTTGAAGCTTTGACGCAGTATGACAGCGCAAGGCTGGTGCATGGCGAGGGCGTGGCGATCGGCATGGCGATGGCGCATCGCTTTTCCGTGATGCTGGGGCTTTGCCCGAAAGCCGATGCGGCCCGCGTTGAAACACATCTTCTCGCCATGGGTCTGCCTGTTCATGCATCGGCGATAGCCGGATTCGACGCCGATGATGCGGCCATGCTGGCGGCGATGAAGCAGGATAAAAAGGTTTCGCGCGGCAGCCTCACCTTCATTCTCACGCGCGGCATCGGCCAGAGTTTCATCGCCAAAGACGTGCCGGAAGAGAAGGTGATGGCCTTTCTCGCGCAGGATCGCGCGTTCAAGCTGGCTTAAATCGGCCCGCCCCCTTTTGTTGCGCTTTCGCCACACCTATATTGCAGTCAAGCGGTCGCCAATCCGGGGCCGCCGAGGCTTTGTCGGGCCAGAAGAGGCCATGAGCCTCTCACTCCTTCGCCTTTTCAAAGGGAAGCGCCATGAACACCGAAAAACTCACCGAACGCGCCAAGGGCTTTCTGCAGGCCGCGCAAACCATAGCCTTGCGCGAAGGCCACCAGCAATTCTCGCCCGAACATCTTTTGAAAGCCCTGCTCGATGATGATCAGGGCTTGGCGAGCGGCTTGATCGAGGCGGCGGGCGGCCGCGCCAAGGAGGCGCAGGCAGGCCTCGCGCTCGCTCTGGCGAAATTGCCGAAGGTTGAAGGTGGCTCCGGGCTTTACCTCACCCCGCAGCTTGCCCGCGTGTTTGAAACGGCAGAAAAGGCGGCGGAAAAAGCGAAAGACAGTTTTGTCACCGTCGAGCGGCTGCTTCTCGCCCTCGCGCTCGAAAAAGACACCGAAGCGGGCAAGGTTCTCGCCAAAGCCGGGGTGACGGCGCAGGGCCTGAACCGCGCCATCGAGGCCTTGCGCAAGGGCCGCACCGCCGATAGCGCCAGCGCGGAAAACGCCTATGACGCGCTCAAAAAATACGCGCGCGACCTCACCGAAGCGGCGCGGGCGGGCAAGCTCGACCCCGTGATCGGGCGCGATGAGGAAATCCGGCGAACGATACAAGTGCTTTCACGCCGCACCAAGAACAACCCGGTTCTGATCGGCGAGCCGGGGGTTGGCAAAACCGCGATTGTCGAGGGCCTCGCGCATCGCATCATCAATGGCGATGTGCCGGAGGGTTTGAAGGACAAGCTGCTGCTCTCGCTCGATATGGGGGCCTTGATCGCGGGCGCGAAATATCGCGGCGAATTCGAGGAGCGCCTCAAGGCCGTGCTTTCCGAGGTGCAGGCTGCTGATGGCGGCATCATCCTCTTCATCGATGAAATGCACACGCTCGTTGGCGCGGGCAAGGCGGATGGCGCGATGGATGCCTCGAACCTTCTGAAACCCGCGCTCGCGCGTGGTGATCTTCATTGCGTCGGCGCGACAACGCTCGATGAATATAGGAAACACGTCGAAAAAGACCCCGCGCTCGCGCGACGCTTCCAGCCGATTTTCGTCTCCGAACCCAATGTCGAGGATGCCGTTTCCATCCTGCGTGGCCTTCGCGAAAAATACGAATTGCATCACGGCGTGCGCATCACGGATTCGGCGCTTGTTGCCGCAGCAACGCTCTCGAACCGCTATATCACCGACCGGTTTTTGCCCGATAAGGCGATCGACCTCGTCGATGAAGCCGCAGCGCGCCTCAGGATGCAGGTCGATTCCAAACCTGAAGCGCTCGATACGCTCGACCGTGATATCATCCGCCTCAGGATTGAGCAGGAGGCCCTGCGCCGCGAGACCGATGCGGCCTCCAAAGCCCGGCTTGAGAAACTTGGTGGCGAATTGGCCGATCTTGAAAGCCAGTCCTCCGCCCTCACCGCTGCGTGGCGGGCGGAGAAAAACAAGCTCGGCGAAGCGCAAAAGCTCAAAAGCGAATTGGAACAGGCAAGGCTCGGGCTCGAACAGGCGCAAAGGCAGGGCGAATTCCAGCGCGCGGGTGAGCTTGCCTATGGCATTATCCCCGCCTTGGAAAAAAAGCTCGCCGATATCGAGGAGGCGGCAAAAGCAGGCGCGCTCGTCTCCGAAGCGGTGACGCCGGATAATATCGCCGAAATCGTCTCGCGCTGGACGGGCGTTCCGGTTGAAAAAATGCTCGAAGGCGAGCGCGATAAATTGCTGCGCATGGAAGGCGAACTCGCCAAACGCGTCGTCGGCCAGGCCGAAGCCGTGCATGCGGTGGCAACCGCCGTGCGCCGCGCGCGTGCCGGCTTGCAGGACCCCAACCGCCCGCTCGGTTCCTTCATGTTTTTAGGCCCCACCGGCGTTGGTAAAACCGAATTGACGAAGGCGCTCGCGGCGTTTCTCTTTGATGATGAAACCGCGATGGTGCGGATTGATATGAGCGAATTCATGGAGAAACATTCCGTCTCCCGGCTTATCGGCGCGCCTCCCGGCTATGTCGGCTATGAGGAGGGCGGGGCGCTCACCGAAGCGGTGCGGCGCAGGCCCTATCAGGTGGTGCTCTTTGATGAGATCGAAAAGGCGCACCCGGATGTCTTCAACGTGCTGCTGCAGGTGCTCGATGATGGCCGCCTGACGGACGGGCAGGCGCGCAAGGTCGATTTTCGCAACACCCTCATCATCATGACCTCGAACCTTGGCGCGGATTATCTCGTCGCGCTCGGCGAGACCGAAAGCGTCGAGGCCGCCCGCGCTGATGTGATGCAGGCGGTAAGAGCGCATTTCCGCCCGGAATTTTTAAACCGGATAGATGATATCGTGCTCTTCGAGCGGTTGAAACGCGCTGATATGGGGGCGATTGTCGATATCCAGCTTCTCCGGCTCGCCAAACTCATTGCGGATCGCAAGATCATGCTTGAGCTTGAACCCGATGCGCGGGGCTGGCTCGCGGAAAAAGGCTATGACCCCGCTTACGGCGCAAGGCCCTTGAAGCGCGTCATCCAGAAATATCTGCAAGACCCGCTCGCAAGCCTTATCCTTGCGGGGAAGGTGAAGGATGGCGATGCCGTGCCGGTGGAAAAGGGGCTGGAGGGGCTGATCATCGCCGGTGAGGCAAGCGGGGCGAGTGCTGCCCCGCCGAACGTGACGCTGAATTGAGGGTTAGAGCAATTCCAGCGAAAGCATGCCCCCGGACTCGATCCGGGGGTGGAAACTGAACCGCCCCGGGATTGTCGGAGGCTGTTTTGTTTAAGTTATGCTGCCATTGCTGGCTCGTCCAGCATGGCGTAGTAGCGCTCTTCGGCTTCGGCGGGCGATATGTTTCCGATTGGCTCAAACAGCCTGCGATAATTGAACCAGTCGACCCATTCCAGCGTCGCGAACTCGACGGCCTCGAATGACTTCCAAGGCCCGCGCCGGTGTATCACCTCAGCCTTGTAAAGCCCGTTGATGGTCTCGGCGAGAGCATTGTCGTAACTGTCGCCAACGCTGCGGACTGAAGGTTCGATCCCAGACTTCGCCAGTCTCTCGCTGTATCGAATGCTAGAGCATGCTGCGATAAAGTGGATAATCCTGCCTTGCGTGACTAGAGCATTTTCCGATCAAGTGGTTGCCGATTGATCGAAGAAAATGCGATAAAAACAAGAAGATAGAGCGGCCGACCTGATTTAATCAGGTCGGAAACCGCTCTAGAGCATTTCCGGCGAAGGTTGAATCGCCTGAAACGCTCTACTCTCACGTTTTTACGCAATTCCGGGCGCGAAACCGGTTCCCACTTTCGCTGGAATTGCTCTAACGTATTGTGCAGGTTGAACCGGTCATCGCAACACGCCTTTGATGGAGGTGAAGATGACAACGGGCAAGCGCAAGTCCGAACGGTCCACGCGGCGCAAATTGTGCTCGCCAGCACATCGCTATCCAAACCGGTGTATCATCGGCCACTGTCAGCCGTGTTCTCAAGCGTGCCGGTCTGTCACGGATGAAAGACATGGAACCCGCCGAACCCGTGATACGCTATGAATATCCCGAGCCAGGTGGTCTGATCCACCTGGACATCAAGCGCCTTGGCCGCTTTGAACGTGTTGGTCACCGCATCACTGGCGAGAGGAAAGGCCAAAGCAACACACGTGGCGTGGGCTGGGAGTATGTCCATGTCTCAATCGATGATGCATCCCGAATTGCCTTCACCGATATCTTTCCGATGAGAAGGCCGTGAGCGCAATCGCCTTTCTCAAGGCAGCTGTTGCCTATTACAAAATCCTTGGTGTCATACCAAAGGTCATTAACAATGACTCTTTGGTATTCCGTCCTGAATTTATCAAGCCATTGACTGCATTTGATCAATTCAGGGTCTTCAAAGGCCCCATGCGTCAGCATCCGGGGCCTTTGGTATT
>Ga0209398_1001747_pt1 | contig 10743 bp, 6 predicted proteins | sample AshMeaBigSpring_FD_184125 | JGI IMG/M metagenome (GOLD analysis project Ga0209398, IMG submission 184125) | Groundwater microbial communities from Big Spring, Nevada to study Microbial Dark Matter (Phase II) - Ash Meadows Big Spring (SPAdes)... | ecosystem: Environmental > Aquatic > Deep...
TAAGAGGTTAGAGCTAATATTGGTGGCTAAACTGTATTTACCAAAGTGAAACAGTTCTTTAATAGTATCTTTTGATTTGTAAAAAAAAGTGTTTAAACGTGCATGACCACCAACAATGCAAATAAAACTTGTTAAAATATTGGTACCTAGATTAATCCAAAGTAAACGTTCAAGGCTAGATTCTTTCATAATGGCCATTGTGGCAATTAAAACAATCATAGAACCGCTATTAATAAAGCGTAGCCACAAAATTTTAAAATAATCTTCATCGGCAACCAAAATCCAGAAAGTAACATTAAATGGTAATGAACTTAGTATTGTAATACCAAACCACTTAATAACAATAATGGCGTCGGTAGCTTGTACTTGTTGCAACCAAAATAGCGAAATAGCATTTATTCCAATTAAAATTGCTGTGAGCATAATTGCCAAATACCAAACAGAACCTAACACATTTTTTGCTCTATCAGCATCTGTACCTGCGTAAAATTTAATGGTAGCTGTGGTTAAAAGTCCATTTCTGAGTGCATCTGCTAAACCTGTAACGGTTAAAAAGTAAAACCAAATACCTACATCTGTTTTTTCTAAGGCTCTATACAAAACCCAAATTGTAGCCACACTAAATACAGATATAATTGCGTTACCTACAAGTGCTAAAAAGTGTTTATTTTTTAATTTGGATAAAAAAGCTAATTTCATTTTGGTTGTCTATACACTGATTAAAACAAGGGTACAATTGATAAAATTCAAGCTTTTTTTCGAATTTTTCAATAATTTATTCTATATGTTCAATTAAATTGCTGCTTACATTCGTAGTTTATTCAACACATTATTGTGTTTAATGCCAATTTCAAAAGTAGCTTAATATATTTAATAGAAACTAATGTATAATGTATTGTTAGCATCTGTAGGTGCTTTTTTTGACGCACCAGCAGAAATTCCTTTTTTATTTAAGAAGGCAGATTGCAACGTACATATTTTTTGTGCAAAAGAATCTTGGCTTACTGCAAATTCATTTCATGATCAATGGATTGAAGCATCAAACAATGAACAAGAATTTGCTCGGCAACTAATTGAGTTGGTGCACCAAAAGCAAGATTTCTATAATTGGGTATTGTTGTTAGATGATGTAACAGTAAGAATAATGAACGAAACAATTACCAACGACTTCTTATTCTCAAAAATATTACCACTTACAAAAATTGAGAACCGATATATTTTATCTTCAAAAGCAGGATTATCAGCCGCTTGTTTACAATACAATATTGCAACGCCAAAATTTATTAACTATACGCCTGAAATTACTACCGAAACGATTTTTTCGTATTTACAATTTCCTATTTTATTAAAAGAAAATTTTAGTTTTTCAGGTTTAGGTATTCAGTTTTGTGCAACACCAAACGAATTTGAAAATTGTTTACAAAAAGTAAAATCTACCCATCAATTGGTGTTGCAAGAATTTATAGAAGGAGAAGATATTGGCGTAGAAGCCGTTTTTAAAGATGGTAAATTGGTAGCTTACAATGCTTCAAAAATATTATCGTATATGTATGGAAAATTTTCTTTTACCACAAGACGATTGTATTACAAAAATGAAGTTTTAGCAAAAGAACTACAAAAAACAGGATTGGCATTTGGTATTAATGGATTTGCAAATATGCAATACATATTTCATCCTCAACGCAATACCTATTATTTAATTGAAGCTGATTTAAGAGCCAACGCTTGGATGGTGTATAGCAGATTTATGGAGAGTAATTTTATTTATGCACTTCGTGAAATGACGCAAGGGAAAATCAGAACTTATTTCCCTACAACAACACCTTTAAACAAAGAAATAGAAATTGCCATTTTTGATAGAGATTTTAGACGTTGCATTAAACAAAAAGACTTTGTTGGCATTTGTAGGTGGTTATTTAATTACAAAGGCTATTGGCGTTTTTTGCCTATTTATGATACCGTTTTTGCAAAACGTATTTTTAAAAAAATGCTAAAAGATCTGTTCAAAATTAAAAACTAAGTATTTTTTGGAATAATATTTCATGGTGTAAAAAGGATATTCTACTATAAATATCTATGTTAAGAGTTGTGGAAATTGTACTATTTACGGTTCATAAGCTTCTTTTGTAGTATTTATACTATAGCTTTGCATTTAATTATGAACTGTAAATATTTACTATATTGTTTAATATGCTTACTTTCTACTTCATTTCTACAAAGAGGAAATGCACAATATAGCTACATTGGAACGTACAATTTTGAAGGAACACCAAATTATTTAATTACACCAAGAGATACTATTTCTGTTGCATTTAGAAATAATGTAGAAGCTACTTTACCCGAATATAGGCCTGTACCTATTTATAATCCCACTTATTTAACAAGCACCAAGCCTGAAACCATTAACTTAAAAGATTCAGCAGATGTATGGATTACGTTTGTAGATGAAGGTGCAACTTATAGAAATGCTTTAGGCTATTATTTATTTAATACAGATGCCCCTTTAACAACTCCACCTTCACCCAATAATATTAAAATTATTTTTCCAAATGCCTCAAAAGGTGGTTTTGGTGGAGGATTAACAGCTGGCGATAAAGTTTTTTTAGGAACATTTCCTGGAAAAACAGGAATTGGTTTTGTGTTAATTGCTGATGGATGGAATGGCAACACTGTTACTACAGGAAGATGGAGTTTGTTTTCAAATTCTAGATTTAATCCTGAAGATTCAGTTGCCTTAAAAAAGCACATCGTTTTTATAAACGATACAAATTCTAATAGAATTGTGATGGGCTTTGAAGATATTAGACGAGATACAGTTACAGATAATGATTTTAACGATTTACTGGTATATGCAACAGTTTTACCCAAAAAAAATATTGCTGATGTAGATAGTTTACCGCCTATTGTAACTGTAGGTGATAGCGTATACACAGGTAATTCTGGTGGATTAGAAAGTGAGAGTTTAGGTGATATAATAGCTCAACGAACATTTAAACAATATAAAAAAGGAGAACATGTAAGTGTTAATTATAAGCTACTTACACCTTTGCAAAATGCAACCATCGTAAACAATTCTGTTGCTACATTTAGTACACAGAACGTTAAGTTAGAAAATGTAATGCCTACAAGGGTTTATGATAATGGTTACACGGCTTATATTACAACACCTACAGATTTAACCAACTTTACAAATGCAGTAGAAGTACAATCAATCGATTTTACATTGCAACAAAAGTGTAAAGCTGTAGCTTTTGCTACGAAAACATTAGGCTCTGTTTATACGCATACAAAACCCATCTGTGATCGATTAAAAGAAGGTAAATTATTGCAAGTTGAAAACTTTACACTTCGTGGTTTAAATTTTGTACGCTATACTTTACAAAAAGAAAACAATGTAATTGAATATGCTACCAGTTTTACAATAGGAACAAAAACGGGTAGACCTACTTTTTCTTTACAATCGAATTGGTTAACTAAGGATTATGTAAATGAAGAAGAAATGTACAATTTTCAACTTTGGGCAACTGCACCCTATTTAGTAACAGACTTGTTGTTAGAGGTTTTGAAAAAAGTAGAAGCTATTGCTCCAATAGAAATGATTGGCAATAAAAATCCGTTACCGTTAGTATATGTTATGGAGGGGAGAAGAATAAAAGAAAACATTATTTTAAAAGTGAACAATAAATCAAACAATAGCTCAATTGTTTTTGAGATGGATGAACGTTTGAATGAGTTTTCGAACAAGCAAACAAAAACAGTTACGCTACCAATTGCACCAAATGCAATATCTGCCATAGCAATACCTGTAAACGATGCTTATGAAAGTGATTGTAGACTTTTGGTAAATAACCAAGTGCAAGATTTGTTATACATGAGCGATGGAACTTGGGCATTAAATTACGACACTACAACTACCAAAGTAAGTAAGTTTACTGTTAGCAATGCAACTGCAAACAAAATAATAGCAAACGAATATCCATTGTTTAGAAATGTTCAGTTTCAAGCAAAATCTTCTAATTATATTACTGCATTTAAGGTTTTAAAAGGTGGAGGTGGAAGCGAAAATTTAACCGATTATCAATCTATTCGTTTTAGTGCAAAGGGCAACAACATTTTACGTATAACCATTCTTAAAAAATCAATTACTCGATTCGAAGATCAGTATACGTATACCATGCCTTTAGGCGAAAGCATGCAAAATTATGCTATCGATTTAAAGTCGTTTACAAGTGCTATTAGTAATAAGTCATTGTTAGCAAATGATATTACAACAGTTGTGTTTTCCATAGAAATTCCTTCTGGAAATGCAACAGATATCGATGCTGCATTTAGCAATGTTGTATTTAGTAAACAAAACTTTGAGTATATTAATCCAATAGCAGAACAAGAAGTTCGAGTATTTCCTAATCCTGTAACAAATGGATTGTTTACATGTGCATTTAAAAGTAACGTGCCTGCCAATGTAACAATTAAGGTAATGGATATTGCTAGTGGTAAATTAGTATATAAAACCGTTTTCAATGCATCAAAAGGTATTAATACTGTTCCTTTAAATATTCAAAATAAAACGGTAAATGGCTTGTACGCATTATCTATTGAAAGCAGAAATGTTACGTACAAAACCGTTCCATTATTCATCAAACAATAAACCGTTTTTTTCTCTACATTTAATTACAAGAATACATTTATCTTCAAATAATGTATTTCTATTTTGGCTTTTACAGCTCTATACTGCTTATATTTTTTGTACACGGATTGGTGTATAGTGTTTTGCTTTTTAAAAAGGGCATTGCTAATGATACAAATGCAGATAAATGGCTAGGCTTATTTCTTCTGCTCTCTGTTTTATACATTGCTCCTTGGATGCTAGGTTTTGCAGGCTGGTACGATACTCAACCGTACAGAGATATCTTGTTTTACATTCCATTTCAGCATTTGTTTTTTATGGGGCCAATTGTATTTTTTTATGTACAAAGTTTGCTAAACCCATCATTTCAGTTTCGCAAAAAAGATAGCTTGCATTTTATACCAGGTATTTTATACTTGCTATACGCACTCATTGTATTTATTACTGATAAATGCATTTTGCATGAATACTACTTTTATGCAGATGGAGCCGATAAAGATTTTGCTGCTTGGTATCAAATTTTAGGTTGTGTTAGTATGATTATTTACTTTTTATCAAGCTTAAAATATTATACGGTTTATAAACAATTGGTACAACAAGTAACGAGCTATGCCGATACTGTTTTGTTTACTTGGGTTCGAAATTTTTTGATTGCTTTTTTAGGAATTTTAATTGTACGAATTTTCTTTTTTATACTGTCTATTTTCATTGATGTAGACTATGGTGGAAATTGGTGGGGATTTTTTGCATTTTCTATTCTATTTTATTACATAGCAGTTTCAGGATATGCCAATGCTGTTAAAACCAAAATGTATTTTAAAACCAATTTATTTACGCAGCAAATAACCCTTTTATTATCTGCACCTAACCAACAATTACAAGAAGAAACTTTTACAATTTTTGAAGAAGTAGAACCAAACAATAATACTGTTGCTATAGAAGAAGATGCAGTTGAACTACATAAAATAAATCAATGGAAAGAAAAGCTATTGGAAGAAATTGTAGGAAACGAGTTGTATAAAAATGCAGAACTATCGTTAACCGATCTTTCAAAAAGATTAAAAACCAATGCCTCTATTTTATCTAAAACTATTAATAAAGGCTTTGGTATGAATTTTAATGACTTTATTAATTATTATCGAGTACAAATGGTGATAGAAATGTTGCAGCAAGGTGAACATAAAAAACAAACCCTCTTAGGAATAGCCTTTGATTGTGGATTTAATAGTAAAGCCACTTTTAATAGAGCATTTAAAAAAGTAACACAGAAAAGTCCGAAAGAATGGATAGAACAATCGTCTTAAAACAATACCTTACTTTGTCTCAAATCATGTTTTGAGGCGATTGCCATTGATGAGAAAATGATTTTTGCTGAAAATTTAGATCATGAAAAAAATAATTTTCACCTCTTGTTTCTGTTTTTTCAGCTTATTTATTTTGGCACAATCGTCGGCTAATTTGGAAAAGGTTGTTTTTAAAAACAATACATTTTTACCTAAAAAAATTGTTTTAATCGGTTATTCGCCAAACGATGTTGGTAATAGTACAAGTGTATTTTATTTATTTCCGTTTGTTCCAAAACAATTCAAATTTGCTGCAGGTACAAAATTATATATTGCAACTAGTTTACAAGTTGATAATGTAATGGGAGGAAATAGAATTGATAGTCAAACACCAACCTATGTTGTAAGTGCATTGGCCAATAAACAAACAATAACTATTTTTTAAAAAGAAATTGTGGCTAGTAAACTTTATTCGTTTAATTCGCATTTTCAAATAAAGTTAAGATGCCAATAACCATTGCAAAGCCAGAAAATATAGATGCTTTAGTACAGCTTGTAAATAGTGCATACCGAGGAGAATCTTCTACAAAAGGTTGGACTACAGAAGCTCATTTATTAAAAGGAAGTTTAAGAACAGACCGCTCTGATATTGAAGATATTTTTGCCGATAGCCAATCTATAATTTTAGAATTTAATAATAATGACAATGAGTTGGTTGGTTGTGTTCATTTGCAAATTCAAGATACAAAACTGTATTTAGGAATGCTTTCTGTATCACCTTTGCAACAAGCAAAAGGTATTGGTAAACAGTTGTTGCAAGCAGCAGAAGCGTATGCAAAAGAGAAATTACTTTCTGCCATTTTTATGACAGTGATAGATTTACGTACTGAATTAATTGACTGGTATAAACGAAATGGTTACTTACCTACTGGGGAAACAAAACCATTTGATATAGATGAATTATTCGGCATTCCTGTAGAGCCACTTCATTTTATTGTATTAGAAAAGAAAATTACATTGAGTTAATACGTTTTGCTACATATTTTCTAGATCTGCTCTCATTTGTTCAACAACAATATCAATGTAGTTTTTAAATTCATTTACTAATGAAACAATGGCAACTTTTTCTAGCATAGAATGTTTATCAATATGCTCTAAAGTTTCTATTATAGGTTTAAGATTGTGAATATTTAGACTATGAATTGTAGCTTTTAGTTTGTGAGTTAAAAATGCTATTTGTTGCCAATTTTCATCTTTGCATAGTTCTACCATTTTGCCAACATCTGATGGTACTTTTTCAATAAACATTTTTAGTAACGATTTTGCAAAAACAGCATTGTTATTACCAAGTTGATTAATGGTGTCTAAGTTATATAAACGCTCTTCAATTGATGTGATTATTGAAGTAGAAGTGTCTTCGTTTTTATCAATATTTTTTTCGGCACTTAAAAAATTATTTACGGTACTAAACAATTTTTGTTCGGTATAAGGTTTGGTTACAGAAGCATTCATTCCTGCATTTAGGTATATACTTTCGTTTCCTTTTAAAGCATTTGCAGTAAGTGCAATAATTGGAATGTTGGCTTTATTACTATCGGTTAATTCTCTAATTGCTTTCGTTGCTTCAATTCCGTCCATTACTGGCATTTGTATATCCATTAAAATCAAATCGTATTGGTTGGTTTTTACTTTTTCTACGGCATCAAAACCATTGTAGGCAAAATCAAGTTCAATACCCCAAGATTCTAAAATATGTTTAATAATAAATCGGTTCAACTCTACATCTTCTGCAACTAATATTCTTTTTTTGCCGAGTTTATTTTCATCGATACCTATTAATTCATTATCGTTAATAATTTCATTTTCGTTACCTAAATCAAATGGAATTATAAAGGTAAATGTTGTACCAACGTTTTCTTTACTTGTAACACTTATTTGACCACCCTGCATTTCTACAAGGCTTTTACAAATAGTTAGCCCTAAACCTGTGCCACCATACTTTCTTGTAGTATCAGTTGATGCTTGAATAAATGGATCAAAAATAATGGCTAATTTATCGTTGCTGATACCTATACCAGAATCGATAACTTTAAACTGTAATTCGGTTTCTTTTTCATTTACGCTCACCGTTTCAGCACTAATTGTAATGCTACCTTTTTGTGTAAATTTCAGGGCATTGCTAATTAAATTATTGAAGATTTGACTCAGCCTAAATGGATCACCTTTTACTACTAAATTTTTAGGTAAGTTGTTAATGAGATGTAAGAAAACGCCTTTTTCTTCTGCCTTGTATTGAAAAGATTGTAATGTGGTTTGAAGTTTTTCACCAATATTAAAATGTAAACTTTCAAACTCTAATTTGCCGGCAGCAATTTTTTCAATGTCCAATACATCGTTTACTATTACCAATAAATTATTGGCAGACTCTTTTATAAGCTTTACGTAGTTTTGTTGTTGAGTGGTAAGTTTGGTTTTAGAAATTAAGCCAGCTATTCCTAAAATGCCATTCATTGGTGTTCTTATTTCATGGCTCATGTTGGCTAAAAACTTCTCTTTTGCCAAGGCAGAATCTTCTGTCATTTTCTTGGCAATCAACAGTTCGTTTTCTGCTTTAATACGATCTGTTATATCTTGAGAAAAACCAATTACATATGGTTGTAAACCTTCTTCAATTACTTTATAGTTTTTGTAAAGTAGGTATAAACTATTGCCATTTTTATTGAGTACTTTAAATAATCCGTTGGCAACTTCTTCATTTTGAAAAATGTTTAGATAGTTGGTTTTAAACTTGTCTGCATCTCTTTCTTCAATAAATGCTGTTAAGTTTTGTCCAATCATTTCGTCAGATGAATACCCTAATAAATTACAAATAGCTGGATTTACTGATAAAATATTCCCATCTAAATCATGCGTACAAATGAGTGCTTGGCTATAATTAAATAAATCTCTGTAACGTTTTTCTTTTCTTTCAATTTCTTTTTCAATCTTACGTCGTTCGGTAATATTCATTCCGTAACCGATTACCATTTTTACATGGCCTTGTTCGTTTAAAACAGGGTACATGTTGCGTAAATGATATTCAGTTTCCCCATGTTTATTGGTAATTGTTTCCTCCCAAACCAACATTTGTTTGCTCTCAACTACTTGATTAAAAAGTGTTCTTCTGTCATGAGCAATTGACATGGGTTTGTTTTTGAGCAAACAATAGTCTTCATCTCTTTTACCAATCATCCATTTTCTTAACACTTCATCTTTAACAGCAATCGGATTTAGAAATAAATAACGATGTTCTGCATCAAAAACAGCAATGTCTGAAGGAATTTCGTTTAATACACCTTCATAGAATTTTCTTTGTTCTTCTAGTTTTTGTTCTGCAATTTTTTTATCGGTAATATCGGTATGTGTGCCAATAAATCTTGTAGGTTTATTTTGCTCATCTCTCGATATCACCATTCCTCTATCAGAAATCCAAATATATTCTCCTTGTTTATTTCTAATTCTATATTCTCTTTTATGATAATTGATAAGCCCTTTTTGATATGCTTCATCATCTTTATCTATTAAATGAATATCATCTGGATGCACTCTACTTCTAAACTCAGCAACATCATTCTTCAATTCATCATCTTCATATCCAAGCATTTTTTTATAGGCTACTGAAAAGAAGGTTTTGTTTTCTATACTATCATATTCCCAAACACCATCACCTGCACCTTCTAAAGCAAATTGCCATCTTTCTTCTGCAATTCGTAACGATTCTTCAGCAAACTTTCGTTGTGTAATATCTTCTTCTAAAGCAAAAAATTGTTGCACATTTCCGTTGATGTCGAAAATGGGTTGACCATTAATTTTTACCCAATAGGGTTTGCCTTGTTTGTTATAATTCAATATTTCACATTCAAAAGGAAGGGCAGATTGTATTTGGCGTCTTAAATAATTAACTGTGGATTTATCGGTATTATTTCCTTGTAAAAAGCTGCCTGGTGTTTTGCCAACTACTTCTTCTAAACTATAGCCTGTAATGGTAGAAAAAGCCCTATTTATCCATTCAATTTTTCCTTTTGCATCGGCAATAATAACTCCATTTACCGTTTCTTGAGCAATAAGTGAAAACTTCTTTAAATCGTTCTTTTGTTTGTTAATGGTGGTTAATAGACTTTTGCTATCGTTATTTACAATTTCTTGTGCTTTTATTAAATGCAATAAATCTACTAAAGGGTCATGTGCTGCAAAATGATTAAGCGTAAGTTCATTATCTTTAATTTCTTCGATCGATTTAAACCAAGGAGTACCTAAAAACAACAATTCATTGGTTGCTTCAATATATTCTAGTTGTCCTTTTAAGGTAAATGTTTTGCCTAAATTGTATTGAAAAATAATGAGTTTATTGGTGAATGTTTTTAAGTTATCGAAAGTAAACGGATTAATTTCTGGTCTTTTTACACTAAAGCAACTGTTGAATAAAGCATTTATTTCTGCATGTTGGGTAATTTTTTTTAGACTTACTCCTTTTTCTACAATACGTAAATCGGCATCAATAAGCATGTAGAAAGGAAACAATCTATTTAATTGTATGCTTGTAAAAGAAAACTGCGATTCCGTACTTATCATTGTTACCAACTTATTTTAAAAATCTCATGCGTATGCCCATCTGCTTTCTTTTGCAAAATATCTATTGTAATTGCAACAGCGTACATTTTACCCAAACCTTGTAAAAGCCCTAAAACAAAGGCTTGTAAACCTTCTCGTTTAGATTTATAATGTAAGTGTAAACTATTTTCAGTTACATGGCTTACACTAAATTCTGGTGGCGTTACTTTCGGAAAGAGTAAA